>Ga0160178_108815_pt1 | contig 40656 bp, 37 predicted proteins | sample met4sta_2_FD_108560 | JGI IMG/M metagenome (GOLD analysis project Ga0160178, IMG submission 108560) | Synthetic bacterial communities of pure cultures from sediment of Lake Washington, USA, under low oxygen conditions - MT... | ecosystem: Engineered > Modeled > Simulated communities (microbial......
AGAACTCGTGATCGTGAACGACGGCTGATTAAGAAAATTGATGAATCCCTTAAAGAAATTGAATCAGGGGATTATGGTTTTTGTGAGTCTTGCGGCATTGAAATAGGCATACGCCGTCTGGAAGCGAGACCCACTGCCAGTCTGTGCATCGACTGCAAAACACTTGATGAAATTCGTGAAAAACAAATGGGTTAATTCTGGATAAACAACCCACCATCGGCCGGTTTGCACCCTCGCCCACCGGCCCTTTACACCTCGGTTCACTCTACACGGCGCTTGCCGGTTTTCTTCAAGCCCGCTCACAACAAGGTCTGTGGCTGTTACGCATTGATGACCTCGACACCCCCAGAAACGTAAAAGGTTCCGCCGATACCCTATTAAAAACCCTGGAGGCTTTTGGCCTGCATTGGGACGGCGAGGTTTATTATCAAAGCCGACATATCGATGTTTATAACGATGTCATCAACGACCTGCAAAAAAACCAACTGATCTACCCTTGCACATGCAGCAGAAAAACTCTGACGGCCAGCGATAGAGGGCAATCACAGCCCGATATATACCCCGGCATTTGCCGAGACCGGCAAACCCTTCCTGACGGCCCTCATGCACTGCGTATTAAAACCGATAACCGCATCATTACCTTTCAGGATGAACTGCAAGGCCTGATTTCCCATAACCTCGCCATGCAGGACGGCGATTTTATCGTGAAGCGCAAAGACCGGATTATTGCCTATCAATTTGCCGTGGTGATTGATGATGACTTACAACACGTTAATCATATTGTCCGCGGCTTTGATTTGCTGGATGCAACACCTAAACAGATTTACCTGCAACAGTTGCTGGGGCTTACTACTCCCCGCTATATGCATGTCCCTGTTATTGTTGACCAGCAAGGTTATAAGCTCAGCAAACAAACGCAGGCAATGGCGGTTGACTTAACGTCGCCTGACCGTGTTATTTTTGAGCTGCTGGTTTTATTAAAGCAAAATCCGCCGGTTGAACTGCAAGAAGCCCCGGTAACCGAGTTACTTGGCTGGGCGGTTGAACATTGGAATCCGGTTTTGTTGAAAAATGCGCATGCCGTTAGTTGCGACTATTAGCTGAACAATAGTTACGAAGCTTGAGGACTTTAGGAATTGCAGTTAAATAAGCCGAAAGTGGAAAAAGCCAGTCCGCTTGGCGGCTAGATATTAACCTGACTTAAGCAGAATGAATGCATTACTACCCGATTGCGGCCTTCCTGCTTGGCGCGGTACATCGCCTGATCGGCGGCGGCTACCAGCGATGTAAACTCCAGTCCGGCATGTACTGAATCGGAGACGCCGATGCTGATGGTACTGCGCAGGACGTCGCCACCGAATTCCATTATCAGTGCCGCATAGTTTTGACGCAGGCGATCAGCCAATGTCCAGGCATCTTTTTCGATGGTGGAGGGCAGTAGAATACAGAATTCTTCACCTCCGTAGCGGGCGAAGTAGTCGTCGCTACGAATGGTTTTTTGCGCCACCGCAGCCAGACGCCTCAATACCTCATCCCCCACCGGATGACCATAACGGTCATTGATGGATTTGAAATGGTCGACATCGATCATCATGATTGCCAGCGCATCTCCGGTACGGGTACATCGTGCCGACAGGCGGGCGGCCTCTTGTTCCAGGCTACGTCGGTTCAGCGCTCCGGTCAGCGCATCGCTTAATGCCAGTTTTTGAAGATCCGCAGAAAGTCGATAATTCAGCATCAGCACGAACCCGAAGGCCAGACACATTTGCGCCATGCTGCCAATAAAAAAAGTCGCCGGATTAATGGGCGCTTGCGAAAAAAGGCCATAAGTATTGGCCGGAGAAAGAAAAACGATGGCCGCTCTAAGCAGTAACATCATCGCAACTACCGCGAATGATCCACCGGTAAACCAATACGCAGTCCGCAACGGTTGTTCTATACGGATGAACAAGGCACGGGCGCAGGCCGCATTACATAAGGCAAACACCAACGAATTGGCGACAACGCGGGAATGGATATCAGGATGGAGGATAACGAACCAGATGCTTTGAATAAACACCAGTCCGGCCAGCAACCACGGAATGTACTTGTTGCAGAGCCCGGTCTTGAAAGCCTGGATGCCGTTGAATTGCAAGCCTATCCCTGTTGCCGCCAAGGTAGCGCCGAGTACCAGAACCCAAGAGCTGCCCGGTAATTCCTGCTGGGGATAGGAAAAACCCAGGCCCAGCCCTATGCATAGCCCGCCCAATGCCCAGTGCTGCACGCCGCGGGTGTTACCGGCATGCAATCCCGCCAATGTCAGCAGGCCGGAAAACAGCAAGATCAACGCGGACATCATCACCATCATCGTGCGAGAGTCGAGATTCATTGCGTCATCCGATAGTGGGCGAAAATCTTAAGTTGAATATGCACAATATTCCTAATTACAGCCTGTGTTACAAGGTGTTGCGTAGTTCCGGTAAATGTTACCGATGGCTATCGGGCGTGGCGATGCAGTTTAGTATATCCTGCCGGCAGTCGGCTTGTCGTCTATGCGTCGATTTCATTATATAGCAGACGAACCATAATGATAGAGCAGAATACTTACAATACGTCAGGATAAAGCGCATCCCGCACATTGCTGATAATTAAACGGCTATAGCATACAATATTGATTGAACATCGGGTTGACACATTACTTTTACTTTTTTGAGTCGCGGACATGAATGATTATCTAGGTAATACACCGATACGGCAGCTCATTCCCGGCATTCTGCTTGCCTGTCTTTTATTGTTGGGCTTTATGGTGCTGCGCGAGTTTTTGCTCACCCTGGCCTGGGCGCTGATTATCGCCTATGTCGTATGGCCGACTTACCGTTACTTAAGGCAGCAACTCAAAGGCAATGCCACGCTCAGTGCGGCAGTTATGACGACGATTATTGCGGCAGTGCTCTTCCTGACAGTCTACTGGCTGGTTGCCATGTTGCAAGATGAGTTGAAAACCGCTTATCAAACCCTGGTGAGCGACTTTGGTCAGAATACTTACCGCCTGCCGGATTTTATCAGCCGCATTCCCTGGTTGGGCAGCACCGCGCAGGAATGGTTGGAGCGGTTGACCGATGACCGAGCGACGGTAATAGCGCAATTTGCGGCCTGGGCGCAACAGTGGTCGGGCGAATTCGCCAAATTCCTAGGCGGTATCGGCCGCTACATTATGAAATTGGGCGTTATCCTGGTGACGGTGTTTTTTTGTTTCCGCGACGGTGACGAGGCGGTTAGGCAGTTGCATCAAGGCCTGGTACGGTTTCTGGGGAAATATCAGGACGTGTACCTGGAAGCCGCCGGACACACGACCCGAGCCGTGGTTTACGGCTTGGTGTTGGCCGCGCTGGGGCAGGGCATGCTGGCCGGATTGGGCTATGCGGTTGCCGGTGTTCAAGCGCCGGTACTGTTGGGTGCGGTGACCGCGCTGTTAGCGCTGGTCCCGATGGGAGCTACACTGGTGTGGATGCCGGTAGGCATCGTACTGGTGCTGACGGAGCAACCCTGGCAAGGCATAGGGCTGTTGCTCTGGGGTTTTCTGGTAGTGAGTACGGTGGATAATGTGATCCGGCCGTTGGTCATCAGCGGCGCGGGTCGGATACCGTTTCTGGTGGTGTTGTTCGGTGTACTTGGCGGACTCTCGGCTTTCGGCGCTATCGGCCTGTTTTTAGGTCCGGTAATTCTGGCCGTCCTGCTCTCTGTGTGGCAAGCCTGGCTGAAGCAGCAACAGCATGAAGAACAGACGTACGAATCGGCGCCTTCGGCAGACCGAAAACTGCAGACCGGCTGGCATACCCTGTCGATCGAGGAAACGCTTTCGGCGCAGGCTTCGGATTCAGCCAACGGCTTGAGCCAAAAAGCCGCTGAAGATCGGTTGAACCGCTACGGCCCCAACCGGTTGACCGAAAAACCGCCGCGTCCCGCCTGGCATTTACTGTTATCCCAGTTTAAAAGCTTTCTTATCCTGGTGCTGCTTGTCGCGGCGGTCTTGGCCGCCATTATCGGCGATTTAACAGACGGCGTAGTGATTCTGGCGGTTGTGAGCATTAACGCGCTGTTGGGATTCTATCAGGAGTTTCAGGCCGAAAAATCGCTGGCGGCGCTTAAGAATATGCTCGCATTGCAGGCCAAGGTGCGCCGTGACGGTCACGTCGTTCAACTGCCTGCCGACCAGCTGGTGCCGGGGGACATCGTCATTCTGGAGCCGGGCGACAAGATTCCCGCAGACGGCCGCATTATTTCCTGCCAGACGCTGGAAGTCGACGAGTCCGCGCTGACCGGCGAGTCGGTGCCCGTTGCCAAACAGCATCAGGTATTCGAGTCGGCAGCAATACCGCTCGCCGAGCGCAGCAACATGCTTTACATGAATAATGCCGTCACCCGCGGGCGCGCGGAAATGGTGGTGATCGCGACCGGCATGGACACCGAGATCGGCAAACTGGCGGGGCTGTTGGCGGAGGCAGAAGACGGCGAGACGCCGTTGCAAATACAGCTCGACAGTCTCGGTAAGCGTCTGGCCTTGATTGCCGTTGTGATTATCGGGGTATTGTTTATAACCGCCTTGTACCGCGGAGAGTCGCTGATCCAGACCGCGTTTACCGCGATTGCTTTGGCTGTGGCAGCCATTCCCGAAGGTCTGCCTGCCGTAGTCACCGTCACCCTGGCTTTGGGGATGCATCGCATGGCCCGTCAACGCGCCATCGTCAAACGCCTGGCCGCCGTCGAAACCCTGGGCTGCACCACGGTTATCTGCACCGACAAGACCGGCACCCTGACCGTCAACCAGATGACTGCACGGTCGATTTTCTACAAAGGCCGGAGCTATAAGGTCAGCGGTGAGGGTTATGCACTCGCCGGTGAGATTTTGCCTGCTACCGGCGACCGTGCAGTCGATGATTTAGCGGATTTGTTGTTGCCCTTAGCGTTATGCAACAACAGTCATTTTCAGGGCAAGCAGGCGGTAGGCGATCCGATGGAAAGCGCATTATTGGTGCTTGCCGCCAAAGGCGGCGTCGACAAGGAACAGGCCGTCTTGCAACTGCCGCGCGTCGCCGAAATCCCTTTTGATGCCGAGCATAAATTCATGGCGACCTTCCATCGGCAGGGCGACCAAGTCAAAATATTTATCAAGGGCGCGCCGGAAGTCTTGCTCAAGCTATGTCACTCGGTAATCGATCACAATGGCAACTCGCTACCGGCTCAACAGGACAAACTGCTGGCCCAGAACCGGATCATGGCGGGCACCGGTCTGCGGGTATTGGGGGTAGCGGTTCGTACGCTGTCCGCAGACGACTATAAAGCGGATAGCGACCTGTTTCAGTACATTCAGGAGCTTACCTTTGTCGCGTTGGTCGGTTTAATGGACCCGCCAAGAGCGGAAGCCCGCGAGGCCATCAAGCTCTGTCAGCAGGCCGGTATCGCGGTCAAGATGATTACCGGCGACCAGAAAGTCACGGCCTTTGCGATTGCCCAGGAACTGGGCTTGTCGGGTGAAGTGATCGAAGGCGAAGAATTGGCAGGACTGGATGACGAGGCCCTGGCCGCGCGCATCAATGCCATTGTCGTGTTTGCCCGCACCGCGCCGGAACAGAAAGTACGGATCATCAAAGCCTTGAAAGCCGACGGCCATGTGGTTGCGATGACCGGCGACGGCGTCAACGATGCGCCCGCCTTAAAGAGCGCCGACATAGGCATCGCGATGGGCATCACCGGCACCGATATCGCCAGGGAAGCGGCATCGATGATATTGACCGATGACAATTTCGCCACTATCGTCAAAGCGGTCAAAGAGGGGCGGGGTATTTACGACAATATGGTCAAATTCGTGCGCTTCCAGCTGTCCACCAATATCGGCGCGATCCTGACCGTAGCTGGTGCGCCGTTGCTGGGCATGCCGGTGCCGTTTACCGCGGTGCAATTGCTGTGGATCAACATCATCATGGACGGCCCGCCGGCCATGTCGTTGGGCGTCGATCCCGTCCGCACCGGCAGCATGGACGAAGCGCCGCGAAATTCGGATGCGCGGATACTGTCGTTACGGCGTTTCGGTAATCTTTTCAGCTATGGCTTGACCATGGCTGTCGGCACCTTGGGGGTGCTGTATTACGGCTTGAAAACCGGTGAAAGTCAGCATGCCGCGACTCTGGCGTTTACCACCTTTGTACTGTTCCAGGTGTTCAACGTATTCAATGCCCGAGCGGAAAAAGGCACAACCTTCAACCGGCATTTTTGCGCCAACCGCTGGCTTTGGCTGGCTATTTTCGGGGTGGTTCTGCTGCAGATACTGGTCATACACTAGCCGCCCGCGCAGCGGATATTCCATACCACGGCATTGACGCCGACGGATTGGCTGATGGCGGTTGGGGTGGCTGGGTCTGTGCTCGTTATTGAGGAATTGCGTAAATTTCTGTGGCTGGTGTGGGGGCGCATTCAAGTTGGACAGGGCTTGTGATAATTTCAGTTACATTTGAAGCGTCGCCGTATCTAAGAGATGATGGGGCAGATGACAATCCCGTCTCGATCCGAGAATGCAGCCAAGGGGCGCTACGCCGCGAGTCGCGGTTAATGCATCGAACAGGCCTTGTAAAATACAAAACGTAGCGCGACACTGCCCTTAAACGCTAGTTCCCAAGCTCCAGCTTCCCGTCTCGCGAAGTTACGATTGCATGGACAGATATTTGCTCCTGCAATATCTACATTTGCCACATCCATGTGGGGCATGCAGGAGGTAGAATCACGCCTGGAACAGCGATCAAGGGCAACGCAGGAGCGGTTGCCGAGAGCTTTGTTAGCCGGGTTCCCGAGCTGGAGCTCGGGAACCCGCATATTTCTTAACTTAATGGCAGTGATGTAGCGCGAGGGCGCGAGGCAACATTGCCTTCAATCGGAGCGCGTTTATAATGCCGCTTTGTTTCTCAGCTTTCCAGGCAGCGCCCGGTTAGCTTTTCATTAGGGCACACAATGCGAATCCCTCTAGCTCATGTTCTTGCTTTACTGTCCATTGCCTGCACGCTTCAGGCCCGTGCCGGTGAGCAGGACATGCATCGTATGCTGTCGGATGCACTTGTTTGCAAGGGCAATCCGGCTGAGGCCGTGTATGGGCTGGTTCAGCGAGGAAGTGACTTTGAGGCGGGATATGCCGCTCACGGTTTTGGCGACGGAACCTCATATAGAGCCGTGGCGGTCTTGCGTAAACCGTTGGACTTTGTTGGCGCACAGGCGTCGGCTGTCATGTCCGAAACAGAAAACTCACACTTCGACTTTCGTGCTTTCACTTATGCCCGCTTCGAAGGCGACTATCGGCATGCAGTTAAGGTTCTTAAGCTGCAAGCGGCTGAACCATTCACTGATACCAGTCTTGGTCGGTTCGTTTCCCGGCAACCGTCGCCTTCACAATGCCCGCCTACCGTGACGCTTACGCCCGTTGATGATAAACATTTCTTGCTGGGTTGCGGATGGTGCAATGGTGGGTGAAATGCACCAGCTCCAGGCGGGACGGGGGGCAACCTCATTTCTAATGTTTTTTAGATGTCTGAGCTAAATGGCTACACTCAACCCATGTAAAACATTTCGAACGGGGCAGCCACGCCGTCCGGCCTGAGACCTTATGGCATGAGTTGCCATTCTGATTCGGAACAGCCATAGCGCAACAGCGGTGATCAATGCTTCAGGTCCTGTTGCAGGGCTTGCTTTAATTCGTCCTTGGCATCTGTGTAAACATCAAACTGTTCGGGTGTCAGCACGCTGCGCAAGGTATCATCTTTCTGTTCCAAGATGGCCTTGATGTCACGCATTTTAAAGAAACCGATGCTTGATCCTTTTAACACGGGTTCTATTTTTTCCGCGTATTCCTGATTGATTTCCCGTATCTTGGCAACCTCATCCTGAGATATATTCAGCTTTTTTTGCATGAAGCGTGTTTGTGAGGCCGCTCTTTCTGTCGGCGTGGAGTTGAGCAGATATGCCATATCTTCGGCATTTGCAATGGGAATGCATAGCGAGAAAAATAACGCAATTGTCAGTTTTGATGTGCGCATCGTGGCCCTGAGTAGTCGATGTTTATGGGAAAGCATGAGTCTGCTCAAATCTGTAATTGGGTATGAATACCCTGTCATTTCCCCCGATCTCTGTCTGGAATTTTCCAAGCGGGACGGGGTTTGTAACCACCGTCCGGCCCGAGTTATCATTCCAAGGCACATTGTACGATAACGACCTACGGCGGATTCATTGTAGGTGGATTCGCCACCAGGCCATCCGCCGCAACGCTTATACAACTTTATTGGCTGAACTCGAACGCCCCCTGCAAACCGTTGGCCTTGGCGTCCCGGTCGGTGAGTGGCGCCAAGCCGAAGCGGGTTTCGATCAGTTTTAGAATCGAGGTTGTGTCGTAGACCGTGTGGTCAACATAGCCCTTCTTCGCGAACGGCGAAACGATGATGGCTGGAATACGGGTGCCGGGACCCCAGCGATCGATCTCGGGCGGGGCAACGTGGTCCCAAAAACCGCCGTATTCGTCGTAAGTGATGATGATAGCGGTGCTGGGCCAAGCCGCGCTGTCGCGGATAGCATCAACGACCTCTTTGACCTCGCGGTCGGCTTCAAGGATGCTGGAATGGCCGGGATGTTGGTCTTTATTGCCCGTCGGCTTGAAGAACGCCACCTGCGGGAAATTGCCCTTGAGGTCGGCGAACAGCTTGCTCCTATCCTTCAAATGTTCCGCTCGCGCCCGGCTGTCCGGCGCATAATTGGCGTAATATACGAAAGGCTGATGATGGTAATCGAATTTGTCTCCGGTTTTGCGCCCGGCCGCAGCATCGTCCCAGCCTCCGGCATACCACGCCCAGGAAATATTTTTTTCGGACAATCGGTCGCCGATGGTGGTTTGGTACTGCGCCGGTAGCCGATCCTTTTGATGGGCGGGATCGAAAGGCGGAAAATGCGGCTGGATGGTGTTGACTGCGTAACCGTCTTCGGTGAGGACAGGATCGCCGGTCGGCTTGCCGGTGGCCGGATCGCTTTTCCATTGATGAAGATTGGCGGGGGCGTCTTTGAAGGTCGGTGTGCAGGCGCAGATCAGCCATTGATGATTCAGGAACGAACCGCCAAAGGCCGCCTGAAAAAAGTTATCGGCCAGTGTGAATTCCTTGGCATAGTTCCACAGCGCCGTACCGGACAGGTCGTAGTGGCCCATCGTCAACCCTCCGGCGGAGGACAGTTGGGCAAACCGATCATTGCGGCCGCCGTCGATCTGCATCTGGTGGATGAAGAACCGGTGAGTAAGATCCGGGTGTTTCTCGTCGGGCTTCGCATAGCGGGCGATATCGAAGGGGCTGTTCGCTAGATCGGTGGGGAAACGCTTGTCGAGGATGACCGGTTTGTGTTTAACGTCCATTACGGTAGGTAATGTTTGATAAGGGCGTCCGGATTCGTCTACTTGGAGCGGCGCATTCTGAGCGTCGGCGAGGCCGTTGGCGCCGGGAAACAAGCCGAACAGACTGTCAAAGCTGCGGTTTTCAAGGTAGATGACGACGATGTGCTCGATGCGGTTCAGGCCGACCGGCTCAGTCCGGGCTGCGGCAGGCAGTAATGTGGCCAGCGCTGCCAGGAGGGCCGCGATGTGGTTGATTTTCATGATGGCTTCCCTTTGTTGCTTTGTTATGGTGTAGGCGAATAAATCGAATGATTGGCGAAAATCAAACAGTTTGGCATGATTATAACAATGCTTTATTAATTTAAGTCGAGGTGTTGCCATGAATAGAAGAACCTTTCTTAAATCCGCGCTTTCCGGCGGTGCTCTGGTTTTTGCAGGGAGTTACCCTATATTCATCGAAAGAAACATCGTGCAGGTGAATCGGTATAAGATTCCAATCGATAATCTGCCGCCCTCATTCCATGGGTTTACGCTGGCGCACCTGACGGACATACATTTGGGCTTTCTGGTCTCACCGTCGTTTGTCGAACAGATAGTTCATCGGACCAACAGTTTAAACACGGACGCCATCGTATGTACCGGCGATTATGTCCATAATAGGAATACGATTGAAGAAATCGACAAAGTATGGCCTATTTTATCCAAACTCAGTGCAAGGTACGGCGTGTATTCGGTACTGGGCAATCATGACCATTGGGGTGACTCCAGCCGATCCCTGTACTGGTTGGAACGGTCAGGACAGAACATTCGCCATCAGTGTAAAGCGATCTACAAGGGTAGAGACAGGATTTTGATTGGCGGAGCAGGGGACTTATGGGGAGACAAGCTGAATATCGATAAAGCTTTTTCCAGCTCGGATCAAGACGATTGCCGGATACTGTTGTCGCATAACCCGGATTCGGTCGATACGGGGTTTGAAACGCCGCTGTCTTTAGTATTAAGCGGTCATACCCACGGTGGGCAGGTCGTATTGCCTTTCTTGGGCGCGCTCAGGTTACCGGTAGAAAACAAAGCTTATTCCAGCGGCCTTATCGCCACACCCAGAACCCCGCTTTTTATAAGTCGAGGAATCGGCTGGGCAATTTTGCCGGTGAGGTTCAATTGCTACCCCGAAATCGCAGTGTTGGAACTGGTAAATCCAAAGTTAACGGCATAACAATGTTCTGTGCTTGATGCCAACGGCGGCAATCGGTAGGCGGTTTGAAGTTAGTCCCCAAATCTTAAAAGCACAAAGAAATCTAAGCTAAAAGCGCCATGTTTTTCGTATCTTCGCGGTTTAGTAATCAATCGACTGACATTAATTAGGTTACAAAATTGTGAAAACCGGATAAATTCCACTAGAATTGTCGGTTGGTAAAGACGGGGCATACTAGAAAAAATAAAAAGCCGCGTCTTGATGTGTTATTTATTTCACCCTAACGCGGAGTTTTCCTTTGCAACTTTCAAACGGGTTTTTCATCCAGTTCATTCGGTTAGCGGGGCCTTTTTGGCATTCTGAAAATAAGTCGACTATTCGTAGCCTGACACTGGCTTTATTCATGCTCACCGTGATGCAAATCGGTATTGCCGTAGTTATTACAGTGTGGAGCGCCGATCTTTTCAATGCGCTTGAACAGCGCTCGATGAGCGGATTATTTACGCAGATCGGCCTTATCGTGCTGATTTTTGCAGCCAATATAGCGGTTACCACTGCCCATTTTAAAGTTAAGCGACGATTGCAGCTCGACTGGCGAAGCTGGTTAACGCATCACTTAATCAGTAAATGGATGACCGATGGCCGCCATTATCTGGTCACGCACATTCAGGGAACGCATGATAATCCTGATGGACGAATCGCTGAAGATATCCGTATTGCGACCGAAGCGGCTATCGATCTTTGTCATTCCTTAGTTTATTGCTCGTTAGTGTTGATTAGTTTTACCAAAATTCTCTGGACACTCTCCGGCACCGTTACGCTTGATCTGTTGTTCTTTGAAATCCCCATTTACGGGCATTTGGTCTGGCTGGCTATCATCTATGCGGCATGCGCTTCCTCGTTGGGTTGGTGGCTAGGCCGGCCCTATACCATGGCGACTGATGCCAGACAAACCGTGGAAGCCAATTTCAGGTTTGGCTTGGTAACCGCGCGAGAAAATTCCCTGGCGATTGCTTTGGTTCATGGTGAAGGCAATGAACGGAGTCGTTTCATTGGGCTTTTTAAGGATATTGTTCATGCATGGCAACGCCAAACCCTGGCCTGGTCGTATCTATTCATGCTTACGTCCGGCTATTCGGTGTTGTCGATGGCATTTCCCATTCTGGTGTCTGCGCCCCGCTATATTCTGGGGAGTATCTCGCTCGGCGCTTTGATGCAATCAGCCCAGGCATTCCAGCAAACGGCTGGAGCGTTGTCCTGGCCGGTCGATAATATGGCCCGCGTCGCAGAGTGGCGGGCTTCTGTTGAACGAGTACTGGGATTGGTTAACGGACTCGACCGGCTAGAGCAGGAAATTGTCCTTCATGATCCGCATCGTATTCACCTGAAAAAAACCGAACAGGATGTTTTGCGCTTTTGCGATCTGTGTATTATCAGGCTTGACGGCGTGGTGTGCGTATCGGCTATCAACGCCGAAATCAGGCCGGGAGAACGCATGCTGATTACCGGTAATGCCTTTACCGGCTCCAAGTTGTTTAAGGCGATAGTCGGTCTTTGGCCGTGGGGAGAAGGGTCTATTGAGTTACCGCGCGACCCGGTGTTTTTTATGCCGCCACGACCTTATCTGCCCACCGGAACTTTACGGGCAGCGATTTGTTATCCGTCAGCCAATATAGAATATACCGAGTCTGCGCTTACGGAAGCGCTTGAGCTGGTCGGATTGGAAGAATTGCAAGAGCAGCTCGATCATGTCGATAATTGGGCCAGCGCGCTTTCCCGGGAACAACAACAGCGTTTGGGTGTGGTTCGATTGCTGTTGCAGCAACCCAAGTGGATATTGTTGCAAGAGGCGATGGACTCGCTTGATTCCTCCTGCGAAATGAAAATGCTGCGTTTGATAGCCCAAAAACTGCCTGATGCCGCGATACTGACGATTACCAATGAACCGCTGGCCGAGGGATTCCATCAGCGACGGATTATATTGTAACGGCTCTTGTCTTTGAATCGCGAAGTCATGCAGGGTAGCCTACATGACTAACTTTACCGCCTATACGCTGACATTTACCCAAAGGTCTATCCATCCTGCAGCACTTTGGATTGGTTGTTACAAGTCACTCCGACGCTACTAACGCCAGTAAATCTGTGGTGCCGACGTCCAATCCCCGCTGCGACAGCAAGGTCGTCGCTTGGCCTCTGTGGTGAGTCTGGTGGTTAAAAAAGTGCAGCATCAGGCTGGCGAAGTTTTGATCGCCGGTTCGCCTTTCATGTTGTGGTACGCGAGCTTATGGTTCAGGTCGGATGCGTCGAGTTGTTCGCACCAGCTTATGATCGTGGCGTCCAAGTTCCGGCGTTCCGCGCTTAATGCGCTAAAGTCATCAAGCAGGGTTTGCGCGAGAGCCAGCGGTTTGGACATCGCGCGAATCGGATCCAGTGCCGGATGTTGCGTGGGATGCTCGGAAAAGCGTTGCAGCCAGATAATATCGGCCACCATGATATGGCTCAAGGTACCCTGCAGCGAGCCGAAAAACGCGCCGCGATCCTTGGCAAGCTCGTCGGCAGGCAATTGGGCGGCGGTGTTGTAGAGTTTGTCGTTCATCCATTGGTTGTAGCGGCTTAATAAGCGCAAGTGTTCAAGCATGGTAAGGATCCTGTTTGGTGAAGCTGAAGTTTTTTTAGCTTTGAAAGTAGCAACGCGTCCTACGAGGCAATTTTATGGTATCACCGAATTACAAAATCAGAACGCTGTCTCGTGATGAAATCAATATTGCCACTGACTGGGCTGCATCCGAGGGGTGGAATCCGGGGCTGTATGATGCCGACTGCTTTTATACGGCAGACCCGGAAGGATTTCTGGTGGGGGAGCTCAATAATGAACCGGTTGCAACTATTTCGGCGGTGAAATACGGTAAGACATTCGGTTTTATCGGGTGTTATATCGTTAAGCCGGAGTATCGCGGACAAGGCTATGGGATTCAAATATGGAAGGCTGCGCTTGAACGTTTATCGGGACGAAATGTTGGGCTTGATGGCGTTGTTGCTCAGCAAAGCAATTATAAAAAATCAGGTTTTGAGCTCGCTTACCGGAACATCCGCTATGAAGGGGTGAGCGGCGGCGAACCGGCTAAAAAACCGGAAATTATTAAATTGTCAGAATTGCCTTTTGACGTTGTTGAAGCTTATGATCAGCCGTTCTTTCCTGATAATAGAACCCAGTTTCTAAAATCATGGCTCAATCAACCCGAGAGTATTGCTCTGGGTATCATGCAAAAAGGAAGGCTTTCAGGCTATGGCATGGTTCGATCCTGTCGCTCGGGATATAAAATCGGACCGCTTTTTGCCGATAGCCCTGAGTTAGCGGAATCGCTTTTTATTTCGTTGAAAGCCGGGGTTATGCCTGGAAAACCAATCTATTTAGATGTTCCTGAAATGAATCGGGATGCGGTTGCCTTAGCTGAAAAACATAAGATGAAACTGGTTTTTGAAACAGCAAGAATGTATACAGGCATCTTTCCTGATTTGCCGCTCAACAGGCTTTTTGGCGTTACATCCTTTGAACTGGGTTGATGTGGAAATAGGGGATGCAGCGCCCCCCCATACAAGATGTTTACACTAGTGCTGCGCCAAGGAAAATTTGGCGAGTGTAGGGGCGATTTCAATCGCCCCGGGCGGATAAATCCGCCCCTACAACTTAACCGTCATTCTATCTTTGGCGCACTACTAGCAAATTAACCAGCATCTGTTCATAAATATCGGACAAAATCTCCAGATCTTCCACGCCGACATGTTCGTTGATTTTATGGATGCTTTCATTCAACGGGCCCAGTTCGATAACCTGTGCGCCGGTCGGGGCGATAAAGCGCCCGTCCGAGGTGCCGCCGCCGGTATCGTCCAAGGTCTCAAATCCGGTCACGGTTTTGATCGCGGCATGGGCGGCATCGATCAATGCGCCCGGCCCAGTCAGGAAAGGATTGCCGGACAAGCGCCATTCCAGTTCGTACTTGAAATCGTATTTGTCAAGTATCGCGCGAGTGCGTTGCTTGATGGTTTCCTCATCCAGTTCGGTGCAAAAACGCAGGTTGAACTGAACCGCCACGCTGCCGGGGATGATGTTTTCCGCGCCGGTTCCGGCGTTGATATTGGAAACCTGCAAGCTGGTCGGCGGGAAAAAGGCATTGCCGTGATCCCATACTTCTTCGGTCAGGTCTTTTAACGCCGGGGCGAATGTGTGTATAGGGTTGTCGGCAAGCTCAGGGTAGGCGACATGGCCTTGTATGCCTGCAATGGTCAATTTTGCGCATAAGGAGCCGCGCCGGCCGACGCGAATCACGTCGCCGATTTTCTTGTCGCTGGACGGCTCGCCGACTAGACACCAGTCTATTTTTTCGTTGCGCCGCTCCAGCACTTCGACGACTTTAACCACGCCATTGGTGGCGATGCCTTCTTCATCGCTGGTCATCATTACCGCGATAGAGCCTTGATGGTTCGGGTGCTTGGCGATAAAGCGCTCGACGGCGGTGATAAAACAGGCGGTGCCGCCTTTCATATCGGCGGCGCCGCGACCATAAAGCTTGCCGTCGCGAATCGTCGGCTCAAACGGCGGCGAGACCCAGGCCTCCAGAGGACCGGTAGGCACAACATCGGTGTGGCCGAGGAAGGTTAGCAGAGGTTTTGCATCGCCGCGTCTGAGCCAGATGTTTTGGGTGTCGCCAAAATCCAGGCGTTCTTCTTTGAACTCCAGTTTGGTTAGACGTGCCGCCAGCACATCCTGGCAACCCGCATCTTTCGGGGTTACCGATTCGCGGCTGATCAGGTCTTTAAGAAGTTCCAGTGTGTTGCTCATAGTAAATTCCTCGTTCCCACGCGCCGCGTGGGAATGCTATGGTGGACGCGCTGCGTCCCGTGTTTATATGGGTTACGTTTTCGGATGTTACGCGTGATTCGCGGCGCAGCGCGCCTTAACTGCGATCCCACGCAGCGCGTGGGAATGAGGGATTCCCGCATTTTTTTGGGTTACCGGTTCACGGCTGCTAAGGTCTTTAAGAAGATCTCGTGTGTCGCTCATAATAATTCGGTTTGGTAGTTCTCAGCTTTAAATCCAAGCATTAGTTTATCGCCGGATTCTAAAACCGGGCGTTTAATCAGGGTAGGGGTGGTCAGCATCAGTTGCATGGCCTTTTCCTGAGTCAGGTCGCTTTGCTGCTCGGCGCTGAGTTGCCGCCAGCTGGTGCTGCTGCGGTTAAGCAGTTTGCTCCAGTCCAAATGATCGGCAAAATGTTGTAGCAGCTCGGGGGTTAAGCCATCGATTCGAAAATCGTGGAAGCGATAGGCTATGCCGTTTTGATCCAGCCAGTTACGTGCTTTTTTGACGGTATCGCAGTTTTTTATACCGTATAACGTGTGAGTTTTTGAATTTTGCAAATTGACAATCTCCGTATGGAAGGCACGCAACGCCTCGCGGATGGATGTTGAAATGGAAGGATGTGCAGCAATCCCCAGCTCATCAAGGTTGGAGCCGATAATCGGTAAGGTGATTGAGGCGGCTTCAACGACTTGGGCAGACATGACGGTGAGCGTCTCTTTCAGGGATGCCTGGGCGATAGTGGCTCGCGGCGACGCATTAAGTAACGCAACCGGCTTGTTGACAAAAGCCTCGCTACCGACCATCCAGTCAAGGGCATTCTTCATTACTCCCGTTACGCCATGAGCGTATTCCGGGCTGGCGATAATAACGCCGTCGGCTTCAAGAAGACGGGCATGAAAATCGGCAACCGGAGGCAAATCGGTTATTTCAAGATCGGGGTTGAACAGCGGCAGATTGCCCAGCTCGGTAAACAGTTCGATGTAAATATCGGAAGGCGCCAAACCGGCAACCGCTCTTAGCAGTGCAGAGTTCAACGATGCAGCGCGAAGGCTACCGGAAATAGCCAGGATTCTGACAATCGACATCGTTGACTCTATAGTGATTTTACAGTTGGCTATTCAGCAATTCGTCAATGCTGGGCAATTGTTTGTCAGATTTGCAGCGGCTTTTATAAAGATCGACGAACTCCATAAAGGCTTGTTCCAGATCGGCCAGAATTTCTTCTTCGTTTTCGCGCTCATCATCGGGAACGTCGGGCGAATCCAGATATTCGTGTTGCAGGGCGACTTCGCTGTTTAAAGCGAGCGTGGCGTAAATGATGGCATTGTTTGATATGTTGTCGCTCATGGTATTGGCCTTGATTAAGTTATTGGTGAGTATATGGTAGGGCGCCTTGTAAGCTAGGCGCGCACAGCACGCCCTACGGGTCGGAACAGTATTTATCAGTCCTGTTCTCTAAAACGAATGGTTAAACCTTGTAAAAAGTTTCTTAAAATCTGATCGCCGCATTCCCGGTGATGTTTATGGCCTTTTTGCCTGAAAAAAGAGCTGAGTTCGCCTTTGGACAATTCAAAATCGGCCAGTTTCAGGGTGCTGAGCATGTCCTCTTCTTTAAATTCCAGGGCGATACGCAGTTTTTTGAGTATGGTGTTATTGGTTAACGGTTCCGGTTTTTTTTCCTGCGCGGGCGGATTTTCCTGCCGGCCTCTTCTATAGATAATCAGCCCGTCTAAAAATTGCCCCAGCAGCTTGTTGTCAAGCGGAACGTAATCGGCTTCATTATCTTTTTTGAGTAGTTTGAGCAGCTCATCCCTGCTGATTTCTACATCGCTTAAGGTAAAGATGTCGATCATGTCAGGGTCTTTAAGCTCTAATGCGTAGCGTACCCGGCGTAAAACGTCGTTGTTAATCATGGTTTCTGTGTGGTGGGGTAGGGGGACTGCATAGGGTTAGTATCCGTATCTTGAGCCGCGGTTTGATTTTTCTCCTGCAAGAAAGCAAGTACATCGTCATTGTTGACTTGATAGTAAATGTCTTCAACAAGAACGGTAACGCCTAATGATTCAAAAGTGATCGCATCGCCAAGATAGTAATAAAAGGCTTGCCAATGCTCTTTCTTTTTAAAGACTTCAATTTCCGCAATGGTTTGGTCAATTAAAACATACTCTTCCAATGTCGAAATATTTTGGTATTTCAAACGCTTGGCGTTTTTATCAAACTTTCGGGTCGATTTGGATAATATCTCGACGATAATGACCGGAGATTGTTTGTAATAGTCAAAGTCATTATCTTGCTGGCAAACCACCATGACATCGGGATAGAAAAAATCATTAGCCACCTTGACTTTCATGTCTGCTATGAACGTTCTGCAAGGTGTGCCTTTTAATTGATTCTTCAATTCAGCAAATATATTGCCTGCCAGCAAATTATGAGTTTCACTCGCCCCAGCCATTGCATAAGCTTCACCGTCAATGAATTCATGCTTAAATTCTGCAACAAGTTCGCCTTGCAGGTACTCTGCTTCGCTTAGCTTGCTATTTGCGTAGTTTAAGCTCATTGGCTGTCTCCTGTTTTGGCATGGTGCGAGTCAGGTTCCGCTTAATCTCTCAGTAGTTCATTGATACCGGTTTTACTGCGGGTTTTTTCATCAACCTGTTTGATGATAATCGCGCAATACAAACTGTAGGTGCCGTCCGCTGAGGGCAGGTTGCCCGGAACCACGACTGAGCCTGCCGGTACGCGGCCATAGCTGACTTCGCCGGTCATACGGTTGAAGATTTTGGTGCTTTGCCCAATGTAAACGCCCATTGAAATGACAGAGCCTTCTTCAACGACAACGCCTTCGACGATTTCCGAACGCGCGCCGATAAAGCAGTTGTCTTCAATGATAGTCGGGCCGGCTTGCAAGGGCTCCAGGACACCGCCGATGCCGACGCCGCCGGAAAGATGCACGTTCTTGCCGACTTGCGCGCAAGAGCCGACGCTGGCCCAGGTGTCAACCATGGTGCCGCTGTCGACATAGCCGCCGATGTTAACGAACGAAGGCATTAACACTGCGCCCGGTGCAATGTAAGCGCCGTGACGGACAATGGCATTAGGCACGACGCGTACGCCGGACTTGGCAAAGTCGTCCGGTGAATAAGTGCTGAATTTGGCTTCAACCTTGTCGTAATAACGGCTGTTGCCGCCTTCGATAACGCGGTTCTCGTTGATTCTGAACGACAGCAATACGGCTTTTTTCAGCCACTGGTTAACGACCCACTCGCCGCTGGTTTTTTCGGCGACACGGGCTTTGCCGCTGTCCAATAAGTTGATCGCATCTTCGACGGCTGCGCGCACTTCGGCTGAAACGCTGGCAGGTGAGATGTCGGCACGATTTTCAAAGGCGTCGTTAATGATTTGTTCTAGTTGTGACATGGTTTCTTTTATAAAGAGTTAAGGAAATTTTTTATACGCTGCGCGGCTTCTATGCATTCATCCAGGGGCGCAACCAAGGCAATTCTGACGTGGTTAAAGCCGGGATTGATGCCGTCAAACTCACGGGATAAGTAACTGCCGGGCAGCACGGTGATGTTTTGCTTAGCGAACAACTGCTGTGCGAATTCGGTATCTGAGATCGGTGTTTTCAACCAGACATAAAAACTGGCAGGCGGTTTTATGACGGTGCAAACGTCGCCGAGAATATCGATGAAGGCGGCGAATTTTTCACGGTACAAGCGACGGTTTTCGATGACGTGCTGTTCATCTTGCCAAGCTTGAATGCTGGCATGCTGGGTGGGCAAGGGCATCGCGCAGCCGTGATAAGTCCGGTATTGAAAATAGTGTTTCAATATCTCTGCATCGCCTGCGACAAAACCCGAACGCAAGCCCGGCGCGTTGGAGCGTTTGGACAAGCTATGGAAAATAACGCAGCGTTTGAATGCTGTGTTGCCCATGTTATAGGCCGTTTGCAGCAAGCCCGGCGGCGGGTTGGTTTCGTCGTCATAGATTTCGGTGTAGCACTCGTCGGAGGCGATTACAAAATCGTACTTTTCCGCCAGCTTGAGCAGCTTTTCGTGGCTGGCTTGATCGATCACCGAGCCGGTCGGGTTGCCGGGCGAACAAATGTAGATTAACTGGCAGCGTTGCCATATCTCATCCGGCACCGCATCAAAATCCGGCAAGTAACCGGAGTCTTCCAGCGTGTTCAAATAATATGGTTCGGCTCCTGCCAGCAAGGCCGCGCCTTCATAAATCTGGTAAAACGGGTTCGGCATGATTACGACGGGAGCAGGGCGAGTCGGATCGACAAGACACTGGGCGAACGAAAACAAAGCTTCCCGCGTGCCGTTGACCGGCAAGACCTGGGTCTCAGCATTAACCGCATCAGCCGGTATCTGAAAGCGACGGCTGATCCATCCGGCTATCGCCTGCCTGAGTTCGGGTATACCTTTAGTGGTCGGATAGTTAGCCAAACCATGGAGGTGGGTTAACAGCGCTTCCTGGATTAAATGCGGCGTGGCATGCGTCGGTTCGCCCATAGACAGGGCGATATGCGGTTTGTTTGCAGGCGGAACGATGCCTTGTTTAAGTTGCGCCAGTTTTTCAAACGGGTAGGGATGTAAGTGTTTTAAATTAGGGGTCATTGATTAGTTGCAATGCGGTTGTTTACCCATAGATTGGGCTTGCTGAAATAGTCCCATGGCTTGCGGCATGTGCTTTTCCAAGTCCTGAATGCGGGTGGCATGCGAAGGGTGAGTCGACATGAATTCTAAAGGTTGCTGACCTTGCGAGGCCTGTTCCATTTTTTGCCATAAGCCGATGCTTTGTTGTGGATCAAAGCCCGCTTTGGCCATTAAATCCACGCCGATCATATCGGCTTCGCTTTCATGGACGCGGCTGTAAGGCATCAGTATGCCGTATTGCGCGCCCACGCCCAGTAGACCGAGCGCTGTTTGGCCTAAAGCGGTTTGCGGTGCGCTGACCGCCTGAATGATGCCCATGCCCGAACTAACCGCCATTTCCTGGGAGGCTCGCTCATTGCTGTGCTTGGCGAGGACGTGGCCGATTTCATGGCCGATGACCGCAGCCAATTGGTCCTGATTGTCGACCAGTGTGATCATGCCGGTATGTACGCCGATTTTATTGCCGGGCAGGGCAAAGGCGTTAGGCGAGGCATCTTCAAAGACCACAACTTCCCAGTTGCCGCCGGTTTGCTGGGTAATTGCCCCGGCAATGCAGCTTGCCAGTTGATTGTATTTGCTGTTATTGCTGATAGTTTTTTGTTTTTTCAGGTTATCAAAAGCCTGTAAGCCCATTTGATCGATTTGCGCATCAGGCATGAAAACAAATTGGCTTCTACCTGTAGGGCTGGTGACACAGGCGTTTAATAGGCAGGCAGTTGCCAGAACTGGGAATATTTTTTTGAACATAAAAAATGACCGGTAGTTTCTGATATACCGGCCATTTTAACGTAAGTTTTTATCCGGGGTTTAAAAATGTAACTTCCCATTAGGAAAAAGCTTATCACCACGAACGACTACATGGGCAGATATTTTGCTCCATGCAAAATCTGCATTCCCCACATCCCTGTGGGTTATGCAGGAGGTAGAGCAATGCAAGGCAGAAAAATGCTCCTGCATTTTCTGCATTCATTACATCCATGTAACTTAGCAATTGCCGGGACACGAAGAAATAAAACTTCGTGTCTTCGTGGTGAATAATACAGCAAAGATTTATTTCAAAATTTTGGCGAACATCGCATCATAATCTTCTTTCGATAATACACCGCTGACCCCGGTGCGCTGATGTGCCCTGTCGAAGAAATAGGTTCTGGGCAGCTCGCCATACCACTTGGGGTCGATTTCAAATTGCAGTTTCTGGGTGTTGTCATCGGCATAAGCCCAGTTTTCAATCTCGGCCAGTTGATTTTTCTCCAGGATTTGCTGAATCTGCTCGGTTGCGGACGGCTCATCGGCCGCCAGCATGATCATTCTAAGTTCAGGCCTGTTTTTATGAATGCTGCTTAATAGCTCCATGTCTTTCAAACAGGAAGAGCAGTTGATAGACCAGACCACCAGCATGAACGGCTGGTTGGCGTTGCTGGACAATATTTGTTGATAACTGCCCGAGACAAATGGCGCAGGGGCTGCCTGGGCTGGAATAGTAAAGAGGGTTAAAAAAATAAATGCCAAGCCAGGGAAAATTTTTTTTAAGGTCATGATTTGATTCCATGTGTACAGATGTGAAAGGCTTTTTCGTAACGGATCATGTTGCTCCTTAAGCGTGTGATTCGGTATCTTTCTTAACAATGTCTTTGATGTAATCGTTCAGGGATTTTCCTATTTCACCGGCCCGTTTTGCCGCTTTTTCGTGTAGCTCTTCGCCTATTCTCACATTGAAAGAACCTTTGAAAGGTTTTTTGGGTTCCATACCGGTCTCTTTGCAGGTTTCCAGATAGCTGTCTACGGCAAGCCTGAATTCTTTTTCCAATTGTTCCACTGTTATTGATGAATTGTTCTAATAGTTTTTCAAGTTGGCTCATGCTCTAAATGGGCGACTAAAATTTAGTTGCAAATATATCATCTATTTTGATTGTCATCAGAATTCGTTCCCGACTCTGATATAAGCATTGGTGCTATTTGCCCGCACGGCCAGTCTTTCATATTGAAGTAGTTTTCCGGCTTTTACCTCAGCGGGTATCGGCAATATGTGGTACAACATAATTCGACTGATTCTACCTACTATGGCGGTTGGGAACAGAACGCCTATTGCATCGAATTTTGATTTGGAAGATCATTGGGTAAACACAATAACCGGATAATATTATGGCGATAAATACTAACAGACCCACGTCCCCGCATTTGCAAGTCTACAAGCTGCCTTTAACAGGTATTATTTCCATCACCCACCGCATGACCGGCATCATGCTCACCGCCGGTTTGATCTTATTCGTTTATGTTATTTCGGCGTTGGCAGGCGGTGCGGATTCGTACACGGCCATGCAGGCCTTGATGAGTCTCTGGTTGTTCAAATTAGTGATCTGGGCTTTTATTTACGCGCTGTTTTTTCATCTGTGTCACGGTGTTCGCCACTTGATTTGGGATTCCGGCAGCAGCTTTGAACTGGATACGCTAAACCGGTATGCCATGATTGAACTGGTGGCTTCATTGGCGCTGACTTTAATGACTTTTGCGTGGGGATGTTATGGACTATAGAACGCCTTTATCCAGGGTTAAGGGCTTGGGTTCAGCTAAGGGCGGAACGACTCATTGGTGGATGCAGCGCGTTACCGCCGTGGCGCTGATTCCGTTGTCTTTCTGGCTGATCTACTTTCTGGGTTTGAGCTTGACCGCTCCCTATCAACAAACCGTAGTTTGGCTAACATCACCTGTTAATACCGTCTGCATCGTGGCGTGGATCATCGCCGCTTTCTACCATGCCGCGTTGGGCTTGCAGGTGGTGATTGAAGATTATGTCGCCACTGAAGGCCCCAAGATCATCTCGATCTGGGCCGTCAATCTGGCTTTCTTGTTTTTGGCGATTGCGGCTTTGCTGGCCGTGTTTCGCATCGTATCGATAGGGTGATTCATGGCAGCAGATTATAAAATTATTGAACATACTTACGATGTAGTGGTGGTCGGCGCAGGCGGCGCTGGGCTTCGCGCCACCTTGGGCATGGCGGAAAAAGGCCTTAAAACGGCCTGCATCACCAAAGTGTTCCCAACCCGCAGCCATACCGTCGCCGCGCAAGGCGGCATCAGCGCGGCGCTGGGCAATATGGGCGAAGACGACTGGCGTTTCCACATGTACGACACCGTCAAAGGCTCCGATTGGCTGGGCGATCAGGATGCGATCGAATACATGTGTCGCGAAGCCATTCCCGCCGTGATCGAGCTGGAGCATTACGGCGTGCCGTTTTCACGCACCGCCGACGGTAAAATCTATCAACGTGCGTTCGGCGGCATGACCACGCATTACGGCAAAGGACTGGCGCAACGCACTTGCGCGGCGGCCGACAAGACCGGTCACGCCATTTTGCATACCTTGTACCAACAGTCGTTAAAACATAAGGCCGAATTCTTTGTTGAATACATCGCGCTGGACTTGATCATGGAAGACGGCGAATGTCGCGGCATCCTGGCCTGGTGTCTGGATGACGGCTCGTTGCATTTGTTCAAATCCCAGATGACCGTCTTGGCGACCGGCGGTTACGGGCGTACGTTTTTTTCCTGCACCTCGGCGCATACCGTGACCGGCGACGGCAACGCGATGGTATTACGCGCAGGTTTGCCGTTGCAGGATATGGAATTCATCCAGTTTCACCCGACCGGCATTTACGGCGCGGGCTGTTTGATTACCGAAGGGGTAAGAGGCGAGGGCGGTTATCTGACTAATTCTGAAGGCGAGCGCTTCATGGAACGCTATGCGCCGTTGGCCAAAGACCTTGCTTCACGCGACGTGGTCAGCCGCGCGATGACTATTGAAATTGAAGAAGGCCGAGGCGTAGGGCCGCTGAAAGATCATCTCTATCTGCATATCGAGCATCTTGATCCGGCCATCATTCACGAACGCTTGCCGGGCATTTCCGAAACCTCCAGGATTTTTGCGAATGTCGACATCACCAAAGAGCCGATTCCGGTGCTGCCGACCGTGCATTACAACATGGGCGGTATTCCGACCAATTACAAAGCCGAAGTCGTGACCTTGAAAGACGGCGATCCCGATGCGGTCGTGCCGGGCTTGATGGCAATCGGCGAGGCGGCCTGCGTTTCCGTGCATGGCGCAAACCGTTTGGGTTCAAACTCGCTGCTCGATCTGGTGGTGTTCGGCCGCTCCGCCGCGATACGCTGTGCGGAACTGATCAAGCCGAGATCAAGGCTAAAACCGTTGGCGAGCAATGCTTGCGACAAAGCCATCGCCCGTTTCGACAAAATCCGCAATGCCAACGGCAGCCGCTCGACCTCCGATATTCGCCTGGACATGCAAAAAGTCATGCAGGCCAAAGCGGCGGTGTTCAGAACCGGCTCCACGTTGACCGAAGGCATCAGCGCGATGGCCAAAGTCAGAAAAACCTTTGCCGATGTCAAAGTGGCCGATAAATCGTTGATCTGGAATACCGACTTGGTCGAAACGCTGGAGCTGGATAACCTGCTGAGCCAAGCCACTGTGGCGATCAACGCGGCGGGCAATCGCACCGAAAGCCGGGGCGGCCATGCGAGGGAAGATTATCCGAATCGCGACGACGAAAACTGGTTGAAACATACCCTGACCTGGCTGGACGACGACCAGGTTAAAATCGATTACCGGCCGGTACATATGTATACCTTGACCGACGAAATCGACGTAATTCCACCAAAAGAGAGGGTGTACTAATGGCTGAATTTACCTTGCCTAAAAACTCGGTTTTAATCGAAGGCAAAACCTTTAAAGCGCCAGCCGGTGCAACCAACATCCGCCGGTTTGAAGTGTACCGCTGGGACCCCGAGTCCGGCGAAAATCCGCGCATCGATGCGTTCGAACTGGAGATGGACAGCTGCGGCCCTATGGTGCTGGATGCGATCCTGAAAATCAAAAACGAAATCGACAGCAGCCTGACCTTCCGGCGCTCCTGCCGCGAAGGCGTGTGCGGCTCCTGCGCGATGACCATCAACGGTAAAAACTCGCTGGCCTGCACCCAAGCCATCGATTCCTATTCCGGCACCATCAAAATCTACCCGTTGCCGCATTTGCAAGTCGTTAAAGACCTGGTGGCGGATCTGACCCATTTTTATGCGCAATACGCCTCGATCAAACCGTGGATAGAAACCCAAACCCCAGCGCCTGCGGATTCCGAGCGTCTGCAAAGCAAGGAAGACCGGGAAAAACTCGATGGCTTATACGACTGCGTGCTGTGCGCCTGTTGCTCGACCAGTTGCCCCAGTTATTGGTGGAACAGCGAGCGTTACCTGGGGCCTGCGATTCTGCTGCAAGCCTACCGCTGGCTGGTCGACAGCCGCGACGAAAGCACCGGCGAACGGCTGGACGAGCTGGAAGACCCGTTTAAATTGTACCGTTGCCATACGATTATGAATTGTACCGATACTTGTCCCAAGGGCTTGAACCCGGCTAAGGCTATTGCCGAAACCAAGAAGATGTTGGTGCAGAGAAAATTGGGCTGATGGAGGAGCTGGCCCGGTTAAAGTGGCAATGTCGGCGCGGGACTAAGGAGCTGGATTTTCTGCTATTGAGGTATTTGGATACGGGGTATTTGGCGGCGGATCAGGTGGAGAGGGATTTGTTTGTGGAGTTGTTGGGGATGGAGGATGATCGGTTGGTTGGGGTTTTGATGGGGGAGTTGGAAATGAGGGGGATGGAGATTTTGGTTGGGAAGATACGTTATGGTTGCGTATAGCTCTGTATGTTGGGTTAGGCGCTAGCCGCAACTCAACACTTTATGCGGAAAATGCCGGGTGACGCGCAACGCTAATCCGATCTATTCGGCGTTTAAAAATATTGGAATCGACTATGTATTACAAGTTTTTTATGCAGAAAAGACACAGTTTTCTTTTTATAGCTGGTTTGTTTTTCGCGTTGCTTATTTCGACAGTTGCTGTGGCTGACCCTGTAGTTGTCAACACAGGAAAAGTAAATATACGTCAAGGACCAAGTAAGGAATATGAAGTAATAGCAACTGCAACTCAAGGTACAGTTTTGACGAGAATTGATAGTGAAGGAAACTGGGATAGGGTTAGTTGGGATGGAGGAGAAGGTTGGATTGCTAGGTCAACAATAACTCGACAATATCAACAAACTTTAAGTAAAACTTGTAAAGCCAAGGAACGCGCGGGGCAGGCGGTAGGTACAATTGGAGGTGGTGTCGGGGGGTGGATTGCGAAACGTGCTGCATGCATGTTTGGTCCAATTTCTTGTCTATTTGTAGTAGGAGTTGGTATGGCTGCTGGAACTGTGGCTGGTACCGAAGCTGGTGAGGCGAGCGTTTCTTGTGATTAAAAAATCGAGATGGTCAAAATTAAACTTGATATTTATTCTGTCTATTGCTCCAATTTTAGGAGTGTTTCTTCAGGGAATTTTAGCTATCTTGACGGGTATTGAATTTCGTCATTTTTTAACAGTGACTTTGTTTTTAAATTGGGGGCTTGCATTCCAAGATATGATTCGTTTAAAGGCTAATGGTGATTATGTAAATGAAATTGGTTCTCCATGGTTAATACCCATGTATTTATCTAATCAAGCCAAAGTTATGAATAAGCCACCTATTTACGCCATTATCTGGACAGCAGCATGTATTTTTGTTTTCTTAACGCCGTCTAATAAAATTATGGAATTTATTTGGCTATTATTCAATTAACCCAAGCGGGACGGGGTTTGTAACCCCGCCTCGAACGTTTCTGCGATGTCCGAGCTAAGCGGCAATGCTAACCAACGCAAAACGTTTCGAGCGGGGCAAAATACCCCGTCCGGCTGTCGCATGCATGGCGTATCACGTTGCAAGCAATTTGGTAAGGAGTGGCGAAGCCGGGTAGGGGGCGCATCGCGCCCCATTTCGGAGCTCAATCGTACGAAAAACTTTGACGGGGTTTGCAACTCCGTTCCTAACGTTTTTACGATGTCCGAGCTAAGCGGCAATGCTAACCAACGCAAAACGTTTCGGACGGGGCAACATGCCCCGTCCGGCTGTTGTCGTCGGTAGCTCATCCAGCGTGGCGCATCATGTCACAAACAATTTGGTAAGGAGTGGCGAAGCCGAGTTGGCCGATGACCAAAGCCAATGTTCAGGACGGGCAACATAACCTTTTCGCACCGGATTTTCATGAATATAGTTAAGCTTTTGAAGATAGAAAGCAGGGTTTTCTATCTTCTTGGGTGCATTAGTTTCCATCCAAAACCGATAACCTCCCTGTGCTTCAGCAAACAGCTTCAAAACATTCGGCTCCGTGGTTTCGAGATTGACCTTGAATTTAGCGGAAGTGAATCGTTTGAAGTCCCGTAAAAATCCTGCTACATCCGGCGAAGTAACTATCAGATGGATATGATTCAGCATAAAAACATAGCCATTCAATTCCAGTCCTTTATTGTCTTGGCAATAATGGAGCGAATCGGACATAATCTGCCAGCGGTTATGGCGGTCAAACAGATAATACCAACGTTGAACGGTTAGGGTGAGGTAGTAAGTTCCGGTATTAAGCTCGGCAGCTACGCGTCGGGACGGCATGGCGCTTCCTTATTAACTGAATTGTAAACAATTGTATCAAGAAGCATCAAAAAGGGTCCGGTCTTGCATTACGCATTTTCGTGACCGTTCAGGCTGTTCGGCAAGCATTAACGGTGAATTACACATTATTAAATAGGGGCTTATATGCAAACATTAAAAAAACAATTAAAACAAAATCTGACTTTGATTTTTATCGGCACTCTGCTTTTGGCTTTACACCCTGCAATGGCAGCAACAGACCAAGCAGATCAAGAAAAACTCCTCAGAGCGCGTGTAAAGAGCCATCAGCAAGATACAGATCACGCAGCCCATCTAACTCCTATAGATAAGAGTCTGGAGTTTCATGGCGTTTTTTTACGGTTATCTTCCTTGCAACGATTGCGATGGCATTAAAGCGACACTGTCGTTAAAACAAAATAACAATTATCTGTTGGTGACACAGCCTGCAAAAGACTCCTCAAGGGAGTTTTATGAAAAAGGAAAATATAGCTGGAATGATGAAAATCAGACCGTTGTTTTAACACCGCGTAACGAACCAACCCCACGGCAATATCATATTGAAGACGAAGGGACGCTCATTCAGCTTAACAGTGATGGAGCGAGGAGGGCAGCCGGCCTGGCAGATCGCTATACTTTACGCAGAAGCGATACGGTAAAGTCACGTGAGGTACATATTCACTAGGATGAATAGTGGGTGTGCGGAAGAAAAACCGCTCCGCCATCCCCATCGCTCATCGCCGGCGAGGTGTCAGGCAACGCCACTACGCAGACCATGTTTAGGATTGCAACCCCGTCCCTAACGTTTCTGCGCTGTCTGAGTTAAGCGGCTACATTTAACAGGCGCAAACCGCTTCGAACAGGGCATAGCTCTGTCCATCTGCCGATGTTGCAGCAAGCAATTTGGTAAGGAGCTGCGAAGCCGGATTGGCCGATGACCAAGGCCCATGCTTGGGGCGGGCAACATAACCGTTTCGTACTGGATTTTTCTGGATATAGCCGGGTAGATGGACAGGTCTTGCACGGTTACACAGAGCAGTTTTTTAAAGTCTAATCTGCAAGCCCCGGTTTTTTTCAAATAAACATTATTAACTGATGTTACGCACTGTCGATTACAGTCGCGAAAAAGATAGACCGCAGATTGCCAAATCATTGTCCAAAAAGATCTTGTTCCCGCCGCCGTAGGGCCTGCCACTTCACCTGTTACGGACTATGCGTAACATCCGTTATTAATAAAAATCGATAATGTTAGTTCGACATAGACCCCCACTGAAGAAACTCCATCATACTTTCGAATTCATAACAAAAAGAGTTCCGTCGGTGCAGGTTAATCGGTATGCGCACAAAAATGATGCGCTTATCTAAACTAATCAAACAAGCCAGGTTTAATGTTATTGCTTGTAACCAATTGAATTTTATTGGTAAAAAGTTAATGTGATTTGTGTGTTAATTTTGGCGCAGCATTTGCTTTTGTATTTTAGGGAGCCCCTGAAAATTGAATTACGCCAATATGAAATTCAAAAGTTTATCAATGTAAGTCAGCCCGAACCGGGTGTTTTTTAGAAGCTTCCTGTAATGTCATGAAATCTTAAACAAACCGTCATCTCTTTGACAGAGATAAGTTTTATTCTGTATCTGAAAAGAAAAAACACCATTTACGCGGAAAATTTGCGTTTTTTTACATGATTTCTCCAGGAGAATAAAAAATGAATCCACTCTATTTTATCCAAAAAGAACTCAGCGCTGCATGGGGTGAGGTTAACCGCCCACTATTTCCGGAGGGCTCTGAGAATGAATATTTTTATACGGAACTGTTTAACTACTACCATTCACTCCAAGGCAAGACCATCGACACGGGGAGCGGTGAGTCGTTATTTCCAATAATGATTGATAACGCCCATTCCATTAATGGGGAGTCGGCTAAGAAGGGCATTGCGCCTCTTTTCGAAGCCCAACAACCGTGCTGGGGATTTTGATTCCTGAGATGGATTGTCTGTTGGAGCGCTTTAAAATATGTAAATGGGGCGCGATGTATTCGCTACGTGACTGAGCTAATTAAGCGCCCCCCGTTTTTCCTCAATCAATTCTCTTCCTGTTCCGGACTTTCGGCTTTGAACAGCTCGGAGATGAGCTCAAGATGAGCCGTTAATTGTGGTATCACAGGAATTCCCCAGGCTTTTCCTGTGATGCGGGATAGTAAGTTATTCAACCAGATCCGGTTCGATTGCGCTTGTTGAATGATTAATTGGTAGGATCCCTCATCATTAATAATGGCAAAATCTTCGATCCAAACTTCAATCGTTTCAGATTCACCGACGAGCTGAATTTGAACGTATGCTTTTCGCGCTTCGAGGTCAAAATTAAAATCTGTTAATTCTGCAATGCCCTTCAATATTATATTTGCCACCCATATAACCATCATGTTGGGTGTCCATTTTATTGCCATTTTTATTAAACTGGTTTTAAAGCTCATTTTTATCCTTTATCAGTTACGTGGTAAGTTTTCTAATCTAATTGTTGTTTGCTTTGGTCGTTAAGTACAACCAAAAAATGTCATCAAACTACCTGCTTAATTCTATTTTGTCAGCAAAAATTCGCCAGTTTGTCATTATCTACGCACGGTTTTTTCACGTAATGTCCAAAAACATTTGCTGTGGGGCAGGTTGACTTTGCCTGTCTGTATTTGCAAGCCGCCGATTTTAAACGTGTTTGTGAGGATTGTATTTAAATCAATAGCTGTAATCCGTGCAATATGATTGACTCATTATCATTGGATTGCAGCATTTAGCCGGTAACCCATATTACAAATAATGCCGATATTTTTCGGCTTGTCACATTACTGTAATGAATCTGTCGCATTACTGTAATGAAATTGTCATATTCTGATCAAATACCTTTGCGATTAGCCGGAATATTACATGTCAATCTTATACGATGAACTAACCAAAATTCTCCATGGCAAGCAATTGACGCCTCATTTTCAGCCTATTGTTTCTTTATATAAAAAGAAAATCATGGGCTACGAAGCCTTAATCCGCGGCCCTTCCGATAGTCCACTGCACAGTCCGTTCAATTTGTTCGATACGGCTGAACGTTTCGATTTAAGCACAAAACTCGAATACATCTGCAGGGAAGTCACCATAAAACGCTACGCGAGCTTGGATGTCAAAGAAAAGCTGTTTATTAACGTAAGTCCTTCCGTGCTGCTGCAACCGGATTTTAAAAAAGGGGAGACGCTTAAACTTCTGGATCAGTTCGGTGTCGATCCCCGTTCTGTCGTTATCGAGTTAACGGAACACCAACCCACGGATGACTTTCAATTAATGCGTGAAGCGATCATCCACTATAGAAAGATGGGTTTTGAGATAGCCATTGATGACCTGGGTGCGGGCTACTCGGGATTAAGGCTCTGGTCGGAATTACAGCCTGAATACGTAAAAATAGACATGCACTTTATTCAGGGCATCCATAACGACCCTATCAAACTTAATTTTGTTCGATCCATTCAAAACATTGCCAGCTCTCTTAATTGCAATGTTATCGCTGAAGGCATCGAAACAGAAGATGAATTTAAAGTCGTAGAACAACTTGGCATTACTCATGCGCAGGGCTATTACTTTGCCCGGCCCACGGCTATTCCTTTAGAGAAAGTCAATAAGTCATTATTTGTTGTCAGCACCCAACCCAGCCAATTTAACGCTACGAAAGCGGCTCATATCGCTAAATTTATAACGCCTGTTTCATCGGAAACCGCTATCAGCGAAGTCATGAATTTGTTCCATCATGACAGTGACTTAACCATTCTGCCGTTGGTTGATAACAATGTGGCTTCAGGGATTATTTTTCGCGACCACTTCCTGTTTAAACTGTTTTCAAGTCGCTATGGCATTGAATTGTATGGAAAGAAGCCCATAAAAACGTTCGTAGACAAAACGCCGTTAAGTTTCGATCAAAATACCGCCATAGAATTAGTCAGTAAACAGCTGACATCAACAATGCGAAACGATCAGGCTTTTATCATTACCAATGACGGCGAATATACGGGCATAGGAACGATACTGAAATTGCTTGAAGAAATTACCCGTCAACAAATTCACAATGCCAAACACGCTAATCCTCTTACCCTGTTGCCGGGTAGCGTCCCGATCAATGATCAGATCGATCAATTATTGGCAACCAAAGTGCCTTTCAGTTTCGGTTATTTCGATCTGGATCACTTCAAACCTTTTAATGACGTTTATGGCTACAGTGCGGGCGACGATATTATTAAAGCAGTCGCCAATACACTGGCTCAACACATTCCCGCCGAGAGCGGCCTGGTTGGCCACATCGGCGGAGATGATTTTATAGTCATTTTTACCGGTAATGACTGGTTAAAGTGTTGTGAAAATATTTTGAACGACTTTAAAAAAGCCGTTCCGCATTACTACAAAGATGACGATATAAAAACAGGCGGTATTCATGCTGAAAACAGGGCGGGAGAAAAATGTTTTTTTCCGTTGATAAGCCTGTCGGTGGGCCTGGTAGACTCGGTTTCAACCAGTCAGTGTCAATCGCATGTTGATATAGCCGATTTGGCATCCGAAGCAAAAAAACAGGCCAAAAAGATTGAAGGGAATAGTTTTTTTATTAACCACAGAATGGCGACAAAAAGTCAGGAAAACCTTCAATCCTTTGCGCATAAATCAGTCGTAAAACTGCATGCGGTTAATTAACCCTTAAAAGGCAGGCATCTCATTTCTTCTTATTTCCAGGACAGCGTGGAAACTAATAAGTAACATCTAAAAAGGTTCTTAAAATGTTTGGTTATATAAGCTTCAAAGTCCGCATAGTGCTTGGATTTCTTGCCATCATCAGTTTGATGATAGGCATTGTTGCTGTGGTTTTGTTTAATTTTTCCCAGACTCAGCGCGACGTGGCGAAAGTGGATGATACTTTCTTGCCCAATGCGCTGCTGGCAGAACGAATGGCGATTTATACCTTACAGGTACAGCAACTTTTTACCCAGGTTTCACTCAACCAGGACCCGGATGGTTATCAGGATGCGCAAAGAGCGGCCGAAGACTTCAAACAGGGCATCGCACAGTTTCGGGAGCGCTTGGCTGGAGAAAGCCCGGTAAAAATAACGACCGAACCGTCCGCCATTAAGAGCGGCAGTGATGCCGCGGGGAATAAGGCGGCTTCGTCAACAGCAAAACTGAAAGAATTGGCGGCTCTTGAGGCTGGTTTCGACTGGTATTACAGCGAAGGCAAGCGCATGACCACGGTTTATGCTGCCGAGGGCGTCGATGCGGGCAATCCGGTCATGAAGGATTTCAATAAATTAGCGAAAAACCTGCGAACACAACTGAATAGAATTAAAAATCAGGAAGTGAACGACGCAAAAAACAATACCCATGCCATTACTGAGTCAACCCGGCATGCATCCAGGATCATGCTCGTCATTTCTTTGACCGGCATCGGTTTAGGGCTAGGCATTGCCATCTACTTGACACGTTATCTAAGCAAGCAATTGGGCATTGATCCTTACTTTGCAAAAGGGATTGCCATGGAAATTGCCGAGGGCAATTTAACTCAGGATATTCAGGTTAATGAGAAAGACAGCAGCAGTTTGTTATATGCGATGAAACACATGCAGCAACAACTGTTGGAGCGCATAACGGCAGAACGCAAAGCGGCTGACGAAACCCTGCGTGTCAAGATTGCGCTGGACAACGTCAGCACCGGCGTCATGATTGCCGATAACGACCGCAACATCATTTACGTTAATCAAGAAGTGATCAATATACTCGGCAAGGCCGAAATGGAAATCAGTCGACAGTTGTCAAAGTTCTCGATTGAGAATCTGGTCGGCACCAACATGGATGATTTCCACGAAAACCCTTCGCATCAGGCAAAAATGCTCACCTCTTTAACCGGCAACTATGAGGCCGCCATGATAGTGGGCGGCCGTTCGATGGTCGTGATCGCCAACCCGGTAATCAACGAGCAAGGCCAGCGACTGGGCACGGTGGCCGAATGGCACGACCGCACCGAAGAGGTAATCGCGGAGAATGAAGTCGCCATTATTGTGGAGGCCGCTGCCAAGGGCGACTTCAGCAGGCGTTTTGATCTGGACGGCAAGGACGGTTTTTTACGTCACCTGGGGGGCGATATTAACCAGCTTATGCAAACCAGCGAAACCAGCCTTAATGAAGTCGTGCGCGTACTCAATGCGCTGTCCCGTGGCGACCTGACCGAAACCATCAGCAACGATTATTCCGGTATATTCGGTCAGCTTAAAAATGACTCCAATACCACGGTAGAAAAACTTAAAGACATTATCAGCCAAATCAAGGAGGCCACTGACGGCATTAACACCGGAACCAAAGAAATCGCTTCGGGCAACAATGACTTGTCACACCGCACCGAACAGCAAGCCGCCAGTTTGGAACAAACCGCAGCCAGCATGGAAGAACTGACTTCCGCCGTGCAGCACAATGCCAAAAACGCCCAGCATGCCAACCAGCTCGCCGTTGATGCATCCAACATCGCGGGCAAAGGCGTTGAAGTGGTCGGTCAAGTCGTTATGACCATGGAGGACATTAATGAATCGTCACGCAAAATCGGGGACATTATCTCGGTGATCGACGACATTGCTTTCCAGACCAACATACTTGCCCTCAATGCTGCGGTAGAAGCCGCTCGCGCCGGAGAACAAGGCCGGGGCTTTGCCGTTGTAGCCGTAGAGGTGCGCAACCTTGCGCAACGCGCCGCGACGGCTGCCGGAGAAATTAAAGACCTGATTAGCGATTCGGTAGATAAAGTCTCGGACGGCAGTAAGCTGGTTACCCAGGCCGGGCTGACCATGGAAGAAATTGTCGCCTCCATCCGGGGCGTTACCGATATGATGGCCGAAATTACCGCCGCCTCATCTGAGCAAAGTTCCGGCATCGAACAAGTTAATCAGGCTATCGCCCAAATGGACGATGTCACCCAACAAAATGCCGCGTTAGTAGAACAAGCCGCGGCAGCGGCGGAATCGTTGGAAGAGCAAGCGCAAAACCTGGTGATCACGGTGAGCGGTTTTAAGGTGGATGACAGTGCGGCCGGTTCTTACCGATTCATCCCGCGTTCGACAATACCCGCAGCCCAGCATAAAACGCCACGGGTGACAGTCGGTTCCGGCGACTGGGAAGCGTTTTAGGGAATACACGTCAAGTTTTTACCGGGGATAGCTTGAGCGCCATAATCCAGTATACTTTGTAGCGACAACACTATGAATCAGTAGGAGGATTTATGAATCGCACAATTGTATTTACGGTACTGCTAGCCTTCAGCGGTTTTGCACTTACCGGTTGCGAGCAAGAGAAAAAAACGGCAAAAGTGAGTCAAACCGTGGTAAAAAAATATGCCCAAGCGACTGTTTTAGAGGGTGTGGTCAGCAATGACAAGGGCGTGATTAGAACCGGCACGGTGGAAGTGACCGATGAAAACGGCCATTCAATTGCCCATGCGGCTGTGGATAACGGTCATTACAGCGTGGAAGTTCCTGCCAATACGGTTTTGCCGATTCTGTTGACGTTTTCTTCCGAGCCGGGCACGGAGAAATTAGTCGCCGCCGTCATTCATGACACGATTACTAAATATGAGATTAATCCATCAACCACGGCGATAGCTAAAGCTGCAAAAGCGATGGGCGGTTATACGCATGCCAATATGACCCGCGCGGCGGCAGACACTATACACACTCCCGATGCCAACAAAACCACAACCGGTTGGCGCGGCGATCCGACTGCGCAATACGGCGGTTGGCATTAAGCCCTTTGACTATTTGACACGTTCGTAGTTCAGCGCGAGCGGGTCTTTTGCATCATTGCTGGAATCATCGTAATACGCGCCGGTTAAGTCTTTTCTCTGAATTTAATCGTGCATGATGGATCATGCACGATCCTCAAGGCTAAGGTTCTATCCCTTTGAACCTTAGCGCAATTATTTTTACAACGTCTTCAGGTACTCGATAATCGCCATTGCTCCTGCCTTGTCATCCGACCAATCCAGTTTGAAGGTTTTGTCGCCATCCTGGATGTTCTTGTCATGGCCAGTATTGCTGAGGGCGGGGGACAAGGCGGTGTTCAACAGGTAGCCCTCTTTTCGGGCGGGGTTGGGCGGGATGTTGGGATCCCAGGAAAATCCGACTTTTTCCTTGTCGAAATCCAGGCGGCTCTTGACGAAATGAGTGGGGCGCTCACTGGGCATCAGCACATGGTATAGGGTCGGTATGGACCCGTTATGCAAATAAGGCCCCTGCGCCCATATACCGATTAACGGCAGGGCGTTGTAGCCGTCGTGCAGCCCGGGGGAGGTCATGGATAATTCCTTTTTGCCTGCCAGGGAAACTCCCTTGTAGTCGGCGCAAGGCTGTCCGGGCGTGCCATTCATGTCCACTGTCAGGGCAGGGGAGCAAACCTTGGTAAAGCTGCTCCGGGCGCCCAGGGTGATCAGTGTTCCGGCTATTTTGGCGCGGCCTAAATGGGTGCCGATATTTCTATACACTTTGCCGTTGTTAGGCTGGTGACAGGCGGCGCAGTTATCGGCAAACAGCGCTTTGCCTTTGTTGGCCAATTCCACGTCAACGGCAAACGGGTAAGCGGGGGAAGGGAGTTTGTCCAGCAACTGGTCGGCAAAGGCGGAAACGCGAACATCGATATTCTCGAAACCGATGGTCAGTTGCGCCGCAATGTTTTTATATATGGGCAAAGGGATATGCCCGTTCCACTGGCCGCCGCCGTTGATCAAGTCGGTCTTGTCCTGGTTCCAGCGAGGATTGCGGGTATCCTGATTCCATACCGCCATAATATCGGTTACACCGGCATGGGAGGGTAATGCAAGGGGGGCAAACAGGCCGGTCAACGGATTATTCTTCAGGGAAAAATAGGCGTTCGCTGCGTTGAAGGCAATGGCATCTTCGGTGCCGGGGTAGCCTTGCATGATTTCCTGTTTAATTTCCGGATAGATTTTGTTAACGACTATGCCCCAGCCGCGGTAGACCTGTTCTGCTGTGTGGATGAATTTGGGGATGACGGTACCGGCTTGTTTTTTGAACAGGTCGATCTGGGCTTGTTCGTAGGCGGTATCAAATTTCCGGTTTTCGTAGCTGTAGTTATGATAGAAAAAGTTTGCGTCTTTTTGGTGGGCGGCATCCAAGGCGGCAAGGAAGGCATCGATGACCAATTTTTGTTGCTTGGCCGGGTCTGTTTCGCCGTGGTAGATTTTTGCCAAGGTTTGGGTGACTCTCAGGCGGAAGCCGATGACATTGAATTCCGCGTTGATGCCGCCATCCAGATACTTCATGCTACCGTCATCCAGCCGCACCCGGCCTATGTGGCAACCGCCGCAGGTAAAAGAGGCAAAGTCGATATTGCCTTGCGCCTCTTTCCTTGATAAACCGCTAAATCCTATCCCTCGTGGCGCGGGATAGCCTATCAGGCGCTCATCATTGAATAAGCCGATCACCTCCAGGAAGTTTTCTTTGCCGCCCCAAAATTCCGGAGCTACCGTTGGGAACAGCTTGAGAATAATAAAGGGAATGCCGTCGGTTTCACTGACGGGGAAATTGGCAAACCGATCATAGGCTACCTGGTGCTGTTGAATGTGTGCGTCAATGGCTTTGGTTCTTTCCTGTTGTGCCGCTGGCCAATTGGTCGGCACGTCATGAACGAGAGCAGGAGGCTTGGGTGCTTCCAGTTCGGCACTGTCGCAAGCTGCGAGCAAACCGGCCAGAGTAAGAATATAGAGGTATTTCATATGCACTCTCTTTTGTAATCTATGAAGGATTGTGGTGTCTTGGGTTTTGGTCGTCTACTCGGATTTATGGATTTGTCTCGCCTATGTGTCAGTGATTAAACTCAAGGTTATTTATAATCTTTCTGTCTGGAAGACATTGTTTCAGCAACGTAGGTTGGCGTAGCTAACCGTGCAAAGCCGGTATTCATTTTGGGGCTGACTTAAAGTCTGCAAGCCTTGCTTTTAAGCGTGGATCTTATGGTTCAGGGGCCTCGATGCGGTAGGCTATCCATGCATTCGGGATATTTGATTCAGCACAAACCATGATGCGGATTGGGTGATCTTTGTTTAAGTTTACCCTTCCTTTTTACTCGAAAGCAAATGAGGGGCGTTAAATTTGGTGTTTATAACCTACAAGCCAAACTCAGTGCATAAGCTAAATGTGATTCGTGCCGCGTACCTTTACTAAGCTTGGGGTGTGTTTTAGAAATGCGCGCTACATGATTTGTCTTCCATTATTCTCAATTTTTCATCATCCCCAGAACCATTGCAATATGCGCCAACTCGGCGACAGTTGAAACTTTAAGTTTGCTTCTTATTTGCGTGCCGTAATTGGCTACGGTTTTATAGCCCAGACAAAGTTCGTCGGCAATTTTATGAGCGGTCAAGCCTTTTGCCAGCAGCAGGAATACGTCGAATTCTCTGGGAGACAGGGTGTCGACAATGGTTTGGTAGTCGGTCTCGCTATTTTGCAGGGGCATATTTTTCGTCAAGCCGTGCTCTATATAAATCTCGCCCCCGGCTATTTTCTGTATCGCTGTTACCAGAATGTCGGGGGCGCTGTTTTTAGTGATGTAGCCCTTTGCTCCGGCATTCATGGCTCTATCGACATAAACCATTTCATTGTGAACGCTAAATACCAGTATCTTGGCGTTACTGTCTCGGTTGCAAATGCGGCGTATGCTTTCCAGTCCGCCAATGCCGGGCATGGATAAGTCCAGCACCATCACATCCGGTTGCTGTTCCAGATACAGCTGGCAGGCCGCCTCACCTCGCTCGGCTTCGGCGATCACGTCAATATCGGCTTCGGTTGATAACAGCATCCTGAAACCTGCGCGCACTACGGCATGGTCATCGACCAGAATGACTTTTATCTTGCTTTTCATGGTAGCGGAATAGTCGCAATAATGCTCATGCCTTGGTGCGGCTGGGTCTGTATGGTGAATTCGCCGCCCAAACTGTTGATTCTTTCTCTCATGCCCAATAATCCAAAACCGGTTTTAATCTTGTCAATAGCGCAACCTTGTCCGTCGTCGGTTACCTGTAGTCGTAACGCTGCTCCCGTTTTGCCTTGATGCTTGATTTCCAGGCTGATGGCGGCTCGCTTCGCCTGCGCATGACGGACAATATTGGTTAAGCATTCCTGAACGACTCTGAATATTTGAATGGTGATTTTTTGCTCCAGAAAATCGACTTCGTCAGGGCAGGTGATGGTGAGCTTTAACTCAGGATTTCTAATCGACCAGTGGTTTAACAGGTCTTCCATAGTCGCTTTCAGCCCCAGTTCGGTTAATACCAAGGGGTGCAGTTGATGCATCATGGAGCGCACCACAGTCATTAAATGGTCGCAGATGGTGACAATGGAATCGGTGGTTTGCTTGATGTCGGCAGCTCCAGTTTGGGAACGCCCGGCAGTCACGGCCATGACTTTAATGGCGGTCAGTGATTGTCCCAGTTCGTCGTGCAACTCCTGCGAGAGTCGTTGCCGTTCGTCTTCCTGTATTTCCAGCGTGTGTTGGGTTAATGCCCGGTTTTCCTGTTGTCCGGCATCCAGTTCACCGGTCATGTGATTGATGGCTTTGGCGATACTGTCATATTCCTGGATGGAAAAATTGGGTAGTTTTTGCTGATAGTGTCCGGTTTCAATGACTTTTAGCGCGTTAACAATGACGGCAATGGATTTAAGCGCTTTGTTAAAAGCCAGGTTGACGGCCAAAAAGGTAAAGAGCGTCAGCAGAAAAAGAGAGCCAAAAAAGGCAATGCTTTCTTGCCAGACTTCGGTGATTTCATCTAACGGGTTGGCCTGAATAATCAGGGTGATTTGTTCGCCTTTGAAGCTGGTGATTTGATGCTCAACCTTGGGGTAATGAGCTGCAACCAGATTGATAAACCATTGCGGCGGCTTTTCGTCATTATTGGTTTGCTGGTTTTTGTGGGCAAAGCTGATGATTTGGCCTGAAGGTTCTTTGAGCTGAATACTTAAATGGCGGGTTTGATTTAGCGAATTAAGCTTCGGTAACCAATCGGTTTCATGAAACGGAGTTTGCGAAGCTTGTGAAAAGCCGAATGTTATCAACTGTACAGCCAGATTGATGGATGAATCGACTTCTTTATTCACGGCATCGCGTGCCTGCCAGATGGCTATCGATCCGCCCAGCATCAAGATGCACAGGGAAGAGATCAAAATTCGTATGTTGATTTGGTAGCGCAGACTCATTGGTTTTGAAAACTCGACACTTGCAACATCGGGTTGATGGTATGCAAAAACGCACCATTATTCATCTATAGGGATTGAATCGCTATAGGAAAAATTCTTTTTTTTCGGTTAAGCCGTGAGTCCCGTGTAAAAAATGCTGTTTCGCCCCTTTATAATATAGGGTAGGCGAAAGCTCATTTACACGATCATAATAGAGTGCTTATTAAAAACAAATTCCTTTGCTTTGTCAGTTAATAAAAAACTACCGCAATAAGCGTGATTGAATAGCCTGATAACCTTGGAATAATTCTTTTCATCCTAATATTTTAAAGATTGTGTAAATTTATAGTTGACAGAGGAGGGCTTAAAAAGCATAATAAGCGTCTCAGTACGGCGCCTGTAGCTCAGCTGGATAGAGTACTCGGCTACGAACCGAGCGGTCGGGAGTTCGAATCTCTCCAGGCGCACCACACTGAAAAAGTTTAATCCCCTGTAGCTCAGTCGGTAGAGCGGATGACTGTTAATCATTAGGTCGGCGGTTCGAGCCCGTCCGGGGGAGCCAGATAAATCAAGCCCTTACAGCAATGTAGGGGCTTTTTTTTGCCCGTTATTTTTCGGGGTATGGTCTGGTCATGTTTGAAACGGTGCTTTGGTGATGGGTTAAATATGTAATTTTCTCGTATAATACCCCTATGACCTGTTATCAAGAAATTACCTGCCCGGCTTGTGGCAGCAACCAAATTATGAAGTCTGGCCGTAGTGCAGAGGGTACACAGCG
>Ga0160178_103344_pt1 | contig 34898 bp, 30 predicted proteins | sample met4sta_2_FD_108560 | JGI IMG/M metagenome (GOLD analysis project Ga0160178, IMG submission 108560) | Synthetic bacterial communities of pure cultures from sediment of Lake Washington, USA, under low oxygen conditions - MT... | ecosystem: Engineered > Modeled > Simulated communities (microbial......
ATAATTCCTAGTTATCACTCCCTTAGCACCTTCCTCCTAGGATGCCCCTTACAAATCACCTCCTTCAAACTGTTATCACTCACTTGCGTATAAATTTCGGTTGTAGAAATACTGTTATGCCCAAGCAATTTCTGCACGTGGCGGATGTCAACTCCTGCTTCCAGCAGATGGGTGGCAGTGCTGTGCCGCAACATATGAGGAGTGATATGGCGTTCCATGCTGGCCTGTTCGGCACTCCGAGCAATAAGCTTACGTAAAAACTGCGGAGATGCCGGGTTGCCGTGGGTGGTGATAAACAGATGTTTGTCTTTGGGGTTATATTGCGGTCGCAAATGGATATAAACTTCAATCAAGCGAGTTAACTCGGAATCGTTGATAAAGACCCGCCTCTCCCTATTACCTTTGCCGGTGATTTTAATGATGGAATCCTGTAAATCTATATCGCTCAGGAGAATTTGCGTCAGTTCGCCGATACGCATGCCGGTGTAAAACAATAATTCAACGGTTAGCAGGCAGGTGATGTGGTTGAATTGTTTACGACTCAGGTTGCCGGTAATACTTTCCACTTCGCCGGGCGTTTTGATGCCCAGCTCCGCCAATGGCGCGGTTAACAGAGAGCGCAACTCGTGTGCCGCCAAGCTGCGCGGTAGCCGCTTCGGCAATTTGATCGGGGCTTTGAATTTGTGAAAAGGATTGTTCGCCAGCAGCTCTTCGCTTTCCAGCCAATGAAACATGGCTTTCAGACAGGCCATGCGCCGCTTGATACTGGTTTCTTTCAGATTTTTCTTGTCGAATAAATAAGTTAAATAATTGCGCAGTATGTGCCGGTCGCAGTCGGCTATGGCGGTTGTTTGGGTGCAGAAGGCGGAAAACTCGTTCAAGTCGATGTTGTAGGCGCGCAAGGTATGCTCGGAAAGATTTTTACCGACGCGGCAGTGGCTGAGGAATTCTTCGCAGGCGCTTGTTATTTTCATTGTTGTTGCTCTTTATTGCAGACATAAAAAAACCTCACTATGTGGGGTTCTCGGATGGAATAGATTTGTGGACTCTCAAGCTTTGCTTGAAGGTATGGAATTAATGCATGTAACCGCTAAGGTAGCTGATATATTAACCCTTCCTTAATATATTGTAATTATTTGCTGACAATGTTCGGGTGGATTTAGTCGAATAAATGTAATTTTTAAACTACACTGGTAACAACAATAATAATTACAGAACATTGATCATGCACTTATTCACACGCTTATCCGGCGTGGCGTTACTGTTTGCGCTATTCAATCCGCTGGCGTTTGCCACCAACGGCATCAACCTGATCGGCTTCGGAACCGAGTCGACACTGATGGGAGGGGCCGATATTGCGGTGGCGCGGGATACCAGCGCTCTCAACACCAATCCGGCGGGATTGACGCAGATTCATGGGCAGGCGTTCGACGGCTTTGCCTCGGGGCTGCGCACCTTTGACCTTACGCACAAGGATAGTTTCGGCAACGAAAAGCACGCCGACAATGAATACACTTTTCTGGGCGGCGGCGGTTATGCCGCATCGCTCGATTCGGTGCCATGTACCGCCGGGGTTGGTTTGTTCAGCCAAGGCGGCGCAGGCGGGGTGTTTAAAAACATCAACACCGCATTCGGCAACCGCGACGACATGAGTTCGCTGTTCGGCATCGCCAAAGTAATCCCCGGAGTAGGCTGCAAAATCAACGACGCCTGGTCGGTGGGAGCCAGTTTGGCGGTCACTTATGCCAGCGTAAAGCAGAAGTTTTTCCCCGATACCTCGGTCGGCGCAGCCCCGTTTGCCGGGTATAAGCTCGACGATGCCTCCGCGCTGAAGGTGGGATTCAAGTTGGGGGTGCAGTATCGCGTCAACCCGTCCCTGACACTGGCGGCGGCGTACACGGAAAAGACCGAGTTGCCGCTGACCGACGGCGAGCTTGATGCCAATTATTCCGGGATGGGACTGGGTGTGGTCAAGTATCGCAATGCCAGCGTGACGGGCCTGGCGCTACCGCGCGAAGTTGCGCTAGGGGTGGCGTTCAAGCCGGTCGATGCTTGGCTGTTGTCTTTTAAAGTCAATTGGATCAACTGGGCCGACGCGGTCAAGTCCGTCACTTTGCGCGCCACCGATCCTGAGAATGCCTTGGCACCGGCAGCCTATCAAATCGTGACGGCCGGAGACTGGAAAAACCAGTGGGTGTTCCCCTCCGGGCTGGCTTACAACGGGAACGAACTCACCACGATCTACGCCGGGCACAACTATGGCAAAAATCCGATCCCGTCGCAAAACTCCAGCCCATTGCTGGCCGGAATCCTCGAACACCACATCACGCTGGGCGCTGCGCGGCAGATCACTACGCAATGGCGGCTAACCGGGGGCGTAGAGTATATGCTGCCGGTCAAGGGGAACTACACCAGTCCGCTGTTCGGCAATGCCGAAGTCAGGAACGAAGCGCTATTCCTGCATCTCATGTTGAGCCGCCGCTGGTAGCCAAAAAAAACGTTTAAGAAATCTTGAAAGATTATCACCACGAAGACACGAAGGACTCGAAGAAATAATACTTCGTGTCCTTCGTGTCTTCGTGGTGAATAAAAGACTTTTAATCGTTTGTTTATTTGCATCCATACTTAGCTAGTTTGATTCTGATTTCCGTCTTTGGATAATGATTATCAGCCTTTGCCCTGATCGTCCTTGAGTAGCGCGGTGTCAAATCCGAACAATGCTCCGAGCCAGATGAACACCACCCAAACCAGAATACCGAAAGGCATGTAGCCCATGTATCCCAATAACGGCATTTCGGAAAAGATGTGAATGACATTGACGTAGGGAATGTCGTATATCCAGTAATTGGGGTTGGTTGCCGGAAATGCCGGATTGGCGTTGCTGCCCCAATTCCATAATTCCCAGAGAAATCCGTTGCACAGACTGCTGAGCGCCACCAGCAAGGCCGGGCTCCAGTTGCCTTCCGCCATCGCGGTGAACGGATTCCATACACCTTTTCTGAGCAGTTGTCCGGAAAAAATAGCCAGCGTCCCGATCCACAACACCCAGAATAGCGGGTAGGGGAAGAACACCAAGATCAAGATCAAAAAGAAACCGCCCCAAAGCAAGAACCCGCCCGGCAGCGCTATTTTTGGACCGTTACTATAACGGCCGACCAAGCCGGGAAAAGTGTTAAGCAGGGTATACCACTCGAAGATGGCAGGCCAGACCGTGGTATAGGCCGTCAGAAACAACAGCACGACAGTGGCATGACTAAGCGGCATCACACCGTCGGCGGTGTTAGGGTAATACCAGTTGCCCAATGCAAAATAGTCGAAATACTCGAAATAGAACCAACCGACTATCGAGACCGCCGCACTGATGAACAGGGTTTTAGGCCGCGCCGCCAGCAGCGAATATCCGCCGCTACGACGATATACCAGTCCGTCCAACGTCAGGATGAAGCCCCACCACAAAGGCGTGAAGGCGTAATACACCAAGTCGCCAAAGGGCGTGACCCGTGTCCACATCAACCACCAGAAAAACAGCGTCAACGCCGCACCAAACCAGAACCATACCGGAAACGCCGCCGCAGCCGGCTTGGGCGACGGAGTCGGTAGGGTAAATCCGAACCATTGAGGGAACAGCAGAAACAGGACGACCGCGGCTTCCACCAGCGCCAGCGCAACGAAGATTATCAGGTTGAAACCGGGCGCTTCCGCTACCAAAAGCGGCGGAAATACGCCGAAGCCGGGCGGCAAATGGGTTTCGGGATAGGCAAACCACGCCGCCACCAGCGGCAACACGACCGATAACACGATCGGCCAGACCAAGCCACAAATACGTTGCATTGTTTTTTCTCCTCGTTGGTTATATTAGAACTGATTCCTGATCTTCATTACGGCTCCGCTTGTTGCGGCGCTTATTTTCATACATTCGACAATCGGCCATGTGCTGGAGTTTTCCTTTATCCGGGGTTTCGTGGACATGCGCCGAGCCTGAACTGGCGCCGGCAAACTTAAACCCGCTGTCACCCAAATCTTCGACAGCCTGCGTCAACATACTCTCGACCCATGTCACATCGCCATATTCACATGTAATGGCAAACTCGTCGCCACCCAGACGATGCGCTTGCGCCTTAACGCCCAAACGCTCGCTCAAGTGCCGGGCGAACGTGCGCAGCAATTCGTCGCCGCGCTCATGCCCGAACCGGTCGTTATAAAACTTGAGGCCGTCCATATCGATAAACGTCAGGCTGCCATGCTGCGGCAAGGTTTCAATCGCCAAATCCAGCGCCACACGGTTGGGCAGGCCGGTCAGAGTATCGGTACGGGCAATGCGGTCGCTAAGTTCCATGCACTCCAGCGCATATTTCTTATCGCGATAAAGCTGGGCAAACTGGTAAGACAACACCAGCGCCAGCAGCATGACCTCTACCGACACCGAAAGTAGCCCCATGTGCTCAATATACAGGCCGTAAGAGTTGAGACTGCTGACCGAAATCGTCGTGATTCCCAACACAAAAAACGTCCCAATGGCACACAGATAAAGCCGCGCAATGACGTTGCCCTCAAGCGAGAGCACAATGCCGACCACCAAACCATAAGTCAGAAACAAAAAGACACCGTAACGATCTATTTCCAACGACCAGTGCGGCATAACCGCCGCCAGCACTATCAGCCCGCCCAACAAGGCCAACACCGCTGCACCGGCATTGTATAGGCGCGGATAGGTGCTATGCCGTATTTCCAGCAAAGACATCACAAACAGGATATAGGCGCAATTGGAAAACAGGATAGGAACGCTCACCAGATAAAACCGGTGCATATCGAACAACTCTGTAAATACCAGCAGCGCAGTGCCGTTATACAGAAGGTTGCCGAGAATAAAGATCGAGTACATCGCCGCAGACAAGCTCCAGCGTGCAAACGCCAGCGCCGCATAATAGATCATCAAGCCCAGAAACATGCCCAGGCAAAGCAAGGTCAGGGCGTTCCCCGGTTTGATCGTTTGCCGATAAGTATCCAGTGTATCCAGATAGGGTTGCGGGTCGGCCAGGAAGAAGGGAGAATCCAGTTCGGTCAGCAGGCGATAATGACCGATCGGAAGATCGACCTCGCGGCCATGCCGCAGGAAAAAAGGGTTTATCTCGCTACTCAGGATGCCGCCTTGCACATCGACAACCGGATGTCCCTGCGCGTCAAGGATGATATGGCGGAAATGCCCGATGGTACTGGTGTTCTTGAAATCCAGCACATGGCGACCGGCCGTATTGATGTCGAAATCAGCCTGCTGGAAGAAGTGGCCGCCAATCAATGCCACTTTAGCTACCGGCTTGAGTCCGGCAGCCGCAATATCGACCTGTCCCTGATAGGTCCAATCTTCAGGTGCTTGATACCAAGCACCGACAATTTCACTCGCATCGGCTAGACAGGCGCAAGACCATGAGAGGCTAACGATCAAGCAAACAATCATGCCGAACACTATGCGTTGGGACATAGGTTTGAACAAGCAGCTGATCGGGTAAGCTTTACCATATTTTCCTACTCAGGAATTCAATCGTTGTAAGCCCAGAGAAAGCTATGTAAGCATTCGCACATTAAGAGCGGCAGTATATCCTACAAAGCAAACAACTCCCTCATCTTCTGCCCCGGACTTTCCGCCCGCATAAACACTTCGCCAACCAGGAAGGTATAGATGTCGTTATCCAGCATCAGCTGTACGTCTTCATGGGTATGAATGCCGCTTTCGGTGATGATTAAGCGGTCTGCGGGAACATTGGCTTTTAAATCCAGCGTGGTCTGCAATGAGGTTTCAAAGGTACGCAGGTTGCGGTTGTTGATACCGATCAGTTTGGTATCCAGCGTTAACGCTCTTTGCAGTTCTTCCGCATTGTGGACTTCCACCAACACATCCATGCCCAGTTTGGTTGCGATGTCCGACAGCTCGTGCATTTGGCTGTCTTCCAGCGCGGCGACAATCAGCAATATGCAGTCGGCGCCCAAGGCGCGGGCTTCATAGATTTGATACGGGTCGATCATGAAGTCTTTTCTTAACACCGGCAGCGGGCAGCGTTCCCTGACCATTTGCAGGTAGACTTCCGAACCCTGAAAAAAATCCTTATCGGTTAATACCGACAGGCAGGTCGCGCCATTCATCGCGTAATCCTGGCCGATGGCGATCGGTTGGAAATCTTCCCTGATTACGCCTTTGCTCGGCGAGGCTTTTTTGATTTCCGCAATAATGGCCGGTTTCTTAGCCAATACCTTGCTGTGCAGGGCGTTATAAAATCCGCGTGGGCTTTCTACGCCTCCGGCAATTTCTTCCAGATTGGCGATGGTCATGCCCTGTCTGCGTCTGGCAACTTCTTCGGCTTTTTTATCGAGGATTTTTTTTAAGATGTCTGGCGTATCGGTCATGGTTTCTAGTCGTTTTATGATGTTTTTGAATATGCGATCAACGCATCGAATTTGGCTTTTGCCGCGCCGTTGGCGATAAGCTCCCCAGCCTTTTCTATGCCCGCGCTTAAGGAGTCGGTGATATTGGCCGCGTAAATTGCCGCGCCCGCATTGAGCGCCACGATGTCCCTGGCCGCTCCGGCTTTATTGTCCAGCACCGATTTTACCATCACTAAGCTGGAAGCGGCACCATCAACGGCCAATTCTGCCAGGCCGGCACGTTTAAAACCGAATTGTTCCGGCGTAATCGTGTAACAGGTCACTGCGCCGTCTTTAAGCTCGGCAATGGTTGAAGGCGATGCAATGCTGATTTCATCCAAACCATCATCGGCGCTAACCACCAGCACATGTTTGCTGCCGAGTTTTTTTAACGCCTGCGCCAGCGGCTCTACCCACTGTTTGGCGAATACGCCGATCAACTGGTTGGGCGCTCCGGCCGGATTGGATAACGGACCCAACAGATTGAACAGGGTCCTGACGCCCATTTCTTTACGGGCATTGCTGGTATGTTTCATTGCGCCGTGATGTTTGGGCGCAAATAAGAAGCCGACGCCGATTTCATTGACGCAGTGCGCGACTTGCTCGGCCGTTAAATCCAGGTTTACCCCGGCGGCTTCCAGCAAGTCGGCGCTGCCGCAACTGCTGGAAACGGAGCGATTGCCGTGTTTGGCGACCTGTCCGCCCGCTGCGGCGACGACAAAGGCGCAGGTGGTGGAAATGTTAAAGGTGTTCGCACCGTCGCCGCCTGTGCCGCAGGTGTCGATGACATGATCGCCTGTTACAGCCACTTTGGCGGCCAGTTCGCGCATCACTTCGGCGGCAGCGGCGATTTCGTCGATGGTTTCGCCTTTACAGCGCAGGGCGATTAAGAATCCGCCGATTTGCGCGTCCGTGGCGTTGCCGCTCATGATTTGCCGCATCACCTCGCGCATTTCATCGGAACTGAGATTTTGTTTGTTCAGCAGGGCTTGCAGGGCTTGTTGTATGTGCATGTTTTTGTTTGGGGTAAATTATGTTTCACCACGAAGACACGAAGAGCACGAAGAAAATCAAAATATAAACTTCGTGTCTTCGTGGTGAATCTTTTTATATGTTTAAAAGTTAATTCAATTCATCCTGCAAGCGCTGGTAAATGCCGCCGAAGCTGCCATTGCTCATCAACACGAAATGCCCGCCGTAGCGCGCTTCGAATTTTAGCTTATTGATGATTTCATCCAGCGATGAACAGATTTCGATATTACCGGCGTATTTTTTCAGCTCGCCCAAGTCCCAGCCCATCGCTTCCGGCTGGTAGATGATAGCCATATCGGCATTGCCTAAGGATTCCGCCAGCGTTTTGGTATGTACGCCCAGGCGCATGGTATTCGAGCGCGGCTCGACTATCGCGATGATGCGCTCCTGCTCCACCTGTTTGCGCAAGCCGTCCAGCGTTGTTTGTATCGCGGTCGGATGGTGGGCGAAGTCATCGTATATAGTCACGCCGTTGATATTGGCGATCACTTCCATGCGGCGCTTGACGTTTTTAAACTGCCCCAGCGCAGTTATCGCATCCTTGGGCAGGATGCCGACGTGTTTTGCAGCAACTATCGCAGACAGCGCGTTGTAAACATTATGCTCGCCGGTCAGCGACCACTCGACACAGCCTTGCTCTTGGTTATCCATCAGTACATTAAACCGGCTGCCGTCGCTGTTGATCAGCTGGGCGTTCCACTGGGCGTCGGCATTAATCGAGGTCTTGGCAACCGGCGTCCAGCAGCCCATCGCCAGTACGTCATTGATATTGGCGTCGCATTCGGGACTGATAATCAGGCCCTCGCCGGGCACCGTCCTGACCAGATGGTGGAATTGTTTTTTTGATCGCATCCAGGTCGGGAAAAATATCGGCATGGTCGTATTCCAGGTTATTCAGGATCGCGGTGCGGGGGCGGTAATGGACAAACTTCGAGCGCTTGTCGAAAAACGCGGAATCGTATTCATCGGCCTCGATCACAAAAAAATCGGACTCGCCCAGCCGCGCCGAAATGCCGAAATTTAACGGGATGCCGCCGATTAAAAACCCCGGATTAAAACCTTGGTGTTCCAGTATCCAACTGAGCATGCTGGTCGTAGTAGTTTTGCCGTGGGTCCCGGCAACGCCCAGCACCCATTTGTCCTGCAACACATGCTCCGCCAGCCATTGCGGACCCGATACGTATCTGAGTCCCCTGTTTAGCACCGCTTCGACTTCAGGATTGCCGCGCGACAAGGCATTGCCGATAATCACCAAGTCGGGTTTACCGTCCAGGTTTTCCGCCCGATAGCCTTCCATCAACACGATGCCTTGCTGTTCCAGCTGTGTGCTCATCGGCGAATAAACATTTTGATCGGAACCGCTGACTTGGTGCCCCAACTGCCGTGCAATCACGGCAAGTCCGCCCATGAATGTTCCGCAAATACCTAAGATGTGAATGTGCAATGTTTTGTCCTGAGTTAAATTATTTTTTGACCGGTGGTTTGGCATCCGGCTTTTCTGCCGGTTTGCCGCCTGCGCCGTCTTTGGCTGCCGCCGCTTCTTCTATCGGCACTTCCGCCTCTTCTTTTGCCCCAGCTTTTTCCAGAATTTTAATGACTTTTTCGTGGGCGGTTTTTTTGGCTCTGGCCATGACCGTCACATTTTGTTTATCCAGTGCGTTAACATCGGCCCCGGCTGTAATCAGGGAATTTACGATGTCTTCATTGCCGAAAACCAGCGCATCCATTAATGCGGTCGATCCTGAATTATCGGCGATGCTGACATCGGCCCCATACGCCAACAGGGCCTTAACAATCTGTACATTACCGTTGAAGCTCGCGGCCATCAGCGCGGTGCGACCGCCGGCTGTTTTACCGTTAACATCAATCCCTTGTGCCAGCAAAGCCTCTGTTCTTTCAATCTTGCCCATCATTGCCGCCGCAAATAAATCTTTGGCGTCTTCCGCCTGAGTCGCTTGGGATAAGGCCAACAGCAGGATTAAAAAGCAGTCTTTGTATTTCATACTGAATAGTTACTTGCGTTTAATGAAAAGTTACGATGAAATAATCAACACATAATCTATATGATCTAATAATGAACGAAAAAAACAAAATAATAGTTGAAGCTACGCCTCATTTCATAGAGGCGCAATCTTCTCCCGATGAGGATCGCTATGTCTTTGCCTACACCATCACTATCACCAACGTCGGCGAAATACCGGCAAAGCTGCTTCAGCGTCATTGGCTGATTACCGATTCCAATGGCAAAATTCAGGAAGTCAGAGGCGATGGCGTTATCGGCGAACATCCTTATCTTAAACCCGGCGAGTCTTTTCGTTACACCAGCGGTGCGATGATAGCCACTCCTGTCGGCACCATGCAGGGCGACTACACTATGCATTCGGATGATGGCGATAATTTTAGCGCAGACGTCCCCCGGTTTACCTTATCCATCCCAAGAACCCTGCATTAAAAATGTCTATTTATGCTATCGGTGATATTCAGGGCTGTTTTGATGAATTATTAAGACTCCTCGATACTATCTCTTTTAATGAACAGTCCGATCAACTGTGGTTTGCCGGCGATCTGGTCAATCGCGGCCCCAAGTCTTTGGAAACCCTACGCTTTGTCAAATCGCTGGGGGATTCTGCGATCACGGTGCTGGGCAATCATGATTTGCATTTGTTGGCCGCATCCTGCGCGCCCAAAATAGCCAACAAAAAAGACTCACTGCTGCCGATACTTGAAGCGCCGGATAGGGATGAGTTAATCGATTGGCTGAGACATCGGCCGCTGTTTCATTTTAACGATGCTTTCTGCCTGGTTCATGCCGGTCTTCCGCCTCAATGGGATTTTAAAAGGACCCAAAAAATGGCTTTGCTGGCGGAACAGGCCTTAAGAGGTCCTGATTATCGGGCGTTTTTGAAACAAATGTACGGCAACAAGCCCAATATCTGGTCATCCAACTTGAAAGGTGTTGAGAAGCTGCGTTTCATCATCAATTGCTTTACCCGAATGCGTTATTGCGATGTCAACGGTCGACTGGATTTTGTTAATAGCGGACCTTTAGGCTCCCAACCCAAAAGTCTTGTTCCCTGGTTTGAAGCGCCTAAACGTAAAAACGCGGACATGCGCATTATCTTCGGCCACTGGTCAGCCTTGGGATATTACGAAGGACCCAACTGTTACGCGATTGATACCGGTTGTCTTTGGGGCGGACAATTAACTGCATTAAAACTGGGCGAGTCCGTGCAGCGTTTCAGCATTGATTGCCCGGAATCCAAAAAACCCAATAAAAGTTATCTGGCTGTAGCGAGTTAAGCCGCTGCCTTTAAAAATGAAGTAGGGCGCGCCGTGCGCGCCTTTTTACTTGGAATAAGCCCTTATAAGGCGCGCCCTACGTTGTTTTATCTGTCGAATCCGCGTTCTACTTTTTAACTTTTTCCAACTTCAAAAAACTGTAGCTGAACGACACATCGGGATCGTCGTCTATATCTTCCCGCTCGACTTCGACCCATTGCCTCGCATCAATCTCGGGAAAAAACGTATCACCGGGGAAGTCCTGGTGTATTTGCGTCAGGTAGAGCGTATCGGCAACCGGCAGCATCGACTTGTAAAAATCCGAGCCGCCGATGACAAAGATCTCATCACTGTCGCCGCAACTCTCCAGCGCCTTGTCAATATCGTTAAAAACCAGACAGCCCGGCTGGCTGTATGACGGATTCCTGCTGATAATGATATTGGTGCGCCCCGGCAACGGCATGCCTATCGACTCATAGGTTTTTCGGCCCATCAAAATGGGGGCGCCCATGGTTATTTTTTTAAATTTTTTAAGGTCGGCGGATAAATGCCAGGGCATTTGATTATTCAGGCCGATGGCCCGATTGCTCGCCATCGCGACGATAAGTGATATTTTCATTTTAATGCAGTATTCTTTGAATAATTAAATTTTACCCAAGCATCATACTATGAAAAATATACTGGTTGTATTTACCGGGGGAACTATCGGCTCTATTGCAACTGGCGGCACTATCAATACATCCGACAGCACATCGTTCGAATTGATCCGGCAGTTTCAACAGCATGACGAAAATCACCGGCAAATCCATTTCGACACCATCCAGCCCCTACAGATCTTAAGCGAGAACTTGGCGCCCGGCGCCTGGAAAACCCTCATTGCAGCCATACAAGCCGCCCGGCCCGAGCAATATGACGGCATCATCATTACCCATGGCACCGATACCCTGGCTTATACCGCTTGCGCGTTGAGCTTTTATTTTAATGCCGCCAGGATTCCGATGCTGCTGGTTTCCAGCGATTATCCGCTGGAAAATCCAAAGGCCAACGGACTGGAAAACTTTATCTGCGCCGTTGAGTTTATCCTGCAAAAAATCGAGACTGGTTTTTTTGTACCCTATCGAAACCACCAACAAATTACGCAACTGCATCAAGGCACCCGATTGGCCTGCTCTTTACAGTTAAGCGGCGATTTTTTCAGCGTTCAGGGCAAGAGTTACATGCAATTCGAAAACCGACAGTTTTCATTATTGAATCCGCCTGCGCAACAAACGCCGCCCCGGCCTATCCCGTTAAAAGCCTGTTTTTCAGACCGCATCTTAATGATAAAGCCCTATCCCGGACTGGATTACGCACGGTTTAACCTGGACCATGTCGATGCCGTTTTACATGATTTATACCACTCCGGTACTGCGTATGCATCGCCGCAATGGGGCGAAAACTATTCGTTAATTGAATTTATGAAACGCTGCGAAAAACAAGGAATCACCGTTTATCTGGCTCCGGCGATTAAATCGGCCGATGCCTACCAAAGCACCCAAGCCTTAATCGAACAGGGTGCTAAAATAATCTGGAATATGTCGATTGAAGCGGCCTATGTAAAACTGCTGCTGGCTTACGAGAATTTTGACGACAAGCAGGAAATAATGGATTTTATGGTCGAGGATATTGCCGGGGAACACCTTTAATCACACTGAATGCCAACCAAAGGATTTTCACGGCTAAGACACGAGCGACTGCACGGACGCAGGAGGTAGAGCACCGACTGTTGAAGCTCTACCTCCTGTATAACCCACAGGGATGTGGGGAATACATCTTTTGCATGAAGCAAAAATCTGCCCGTGCAGTCGTTATTCGGCAATAAAACAACTTTGATAATCTTCCATGGCTCGCCTGATCACTTCATGCGCTTCTTCCCGCCCATAAACATTGGTTATTTCGCAGGAACTCTTTTCGCTCGGCAGCTGTTTATAAGTCAGGAAATAATGTTTCAGGCGGTTGATATACGACTCGGGGCAGTCTGACACGTCATTCCATTGCCGATAGAACTCGTCGCCTTTCATGACGGCAATAATCTTGTCGTCGGCTTCACCCCCATCCAGCAAACGAAAACCGCCGATCGGTATCGCCTGTAAAAGAATGTCGCCATGCGTCACACTTCGCTCGCTCAAAACGCAAATGTCCAGCGGGTCTCCATCGCCTTTCGCAACAAGTCTGCCTGATTTTAATGCGGCAAATTCGGCAACCCTGTCTGCACAATAGGTTTGCGGAATAAAGCCGTAAAGCGTCGGCACCGTGTTGGAAAACTTTTGCGGACGATCGATTTTCAGATACCCGGTTTCTTTATCGATTTCATATTTAACGGTATCCGACGGGACAATTTCGATAAAGGCTGTAACGATGTCCGGCGTATGGTCGCCCGGACTAATGCCGTGCCAAGGGTGCGCTTTGTATTGAATATTCATGTGTGAGGGTTCATTTTGCTTAAAAAAGAAGAGTGCTGTTTTCGGTCTTGATCGCTAAATCGTTAAACAGAAATCGGCGCCTTGATATGTTCGTGTGCCTGATAATCAATAACTTCAAAATCTTCATATTGGTAATCGAATATCGATTCCGGCCTGCGTTTTATTCTTAATGTCGGCAGCGCGTAAGGCTTGCGAGTTAGCTGTAGGTTAGCCTGCTGCTGATGATTCAGGTAAAGATGCACATCGCCGCCGGTCCAGACAAAATCGCCGACTTCCAAATCGCACTGCTGAGCGACCATGTGCGTCAATAATGCATAACTGGCTATATTGAACGGCAAACCCAAAAACGTGTCGCAACTGCGCTGATAGAGCTGACAAGACAGCTTACCATCGGCCACATAGAACTGAAAAAACGCATGACAGGGAGCCAGCGCCATTTTTCCTAGCGCCACATTCTGTTGCGGACTGATGCTTTCATCGGGCAGATCCGCCACATTCCAGGCGGAAACGATAATCCGGCGACTGTTGGGTGTGTTTTTAAGTTGTTCGATAACCTGCTGAATCTGGTCGATATGCCGACCGTCGGGTGTCGGCCATGAGCGCCATTGATGGCCGTAAACAGGACCTAACTCGCCGTTTTGATCCGCCCATTCGTTCCAGATGTTGACATTATGCTGGTGCAAAAAGCTTAGGTTGGTGTCGCCTTTTAAAAACCAAATTAATTCATAAATTATTGATTTTAAATGTATTTTCTTGGTCGTAACCAATGGAAAGCCTTCCGCCAGCGGAAACCGCATCTGATGCCCGAAAATGGACAACGTGCCGCTACCGGTTCTGTCGCCTTTCGGGCTGCCTTGTTGAATAATATTATCCAGTAATTGTAGATACGGCTTCATGCGGTTTTTCTCGGTAATTGCTCCTGCATTACTCCGACTCCTGCTTCCTTGCAGTCGTATGGGCAAAATAAAATAACGCAGCGCCGATTATTATCATCGGCGTTGACAGTATCTGTCCCATCGTCACCCAGTCCAAGGCCAAATAGCCTAATTGCACGTCCGGCATTCTGAAAAATTCGACAAAAAACCTAAAGCAGCCGTAGAAAAACAACGCCATACCGGTCGTAGCCATAACCGGTCTTGGTTTGCTGGAATAAACCCAGAGTATGGCAAACAACACGACGCCCTCTAAAAAGGCTTCATACAATTGCGAAGGATGACGGGCGAGAGGGCCGCCGGTAGGAAAGATCATGGCCCATGGCACATCGGTGGGTCTGCCCCACAATTCGGAATTGATAAAGTTGCCGATACGCCCGGCCCCCAAACCGATAGGCGCCAGCGGCGCGATAATATCGGTCAATTGCAGCATGCTGCATTGCTGCTTTTTGGCGAACAACCACATCGCGATAAACACGCCCACCATGCCGCCGTGAAAGGACATGCCGCCCTGCCATATTTTAAACAGGATAAGCGGATTACTGAGGAATCCTTCAAAATTATAAAACAGGATATAACCGATCCTGCCGCCCAGGATTACGCCGAACGCACCGTAAGTAACCAGGTCTTCTATGGCTTCCGGTTTGATCGGCGACCAGGGTTGTTCGGCGCGTTTTTGCCCCAAAAACCACACGGCGGCAAAACCGATCAGGTACATCAGGCCGTACCAGTGAATTTTTACCGGGCCTAGACTTAAAGCGATGGGATCAATTTGTGGAAAACTCAACATAATTAAACATCCAGATTAGTTACATCCAAGGCATTTTTGACGATAAAGTCCCGTCGCGGCTCTACCACATCGCCCATCAGCGTGGTGAAAATCTCATCGGCGGCAATCACATCCTCGATTCTGACTTGCAGCAAGCGGCGGTTATTTGAATCCAGCGTGGTTTCCCATAACTGTTCGGGGTTCATTTCACCCAAACCTTTGTAACGCTGGATATGCTGGCCTTTTTTGATTTCCTTCATCATCCACTCAAAAGCCTGTTTAAAGTTGCTGACCGGCTGCTGCCTTTCGCCCATTTGCATAAATGAGCCGTCATTAAACATGCCCGCAGTATCTTCTGCATATTGCGCGATTTTGTGATAATCCTTGCCGTTGAAAAAGGTCGACGGCAATACAAAGGTTTTGGTTATTGCATGCAGTCGCTTATTAACCACGACAGAAAAATCATTGCTTGTTTTGTAGTCCAGTTCAACGGTGTATATCGCCTTACTGTCACAGTCAGTCAACCGTTGCTCCATATCGACAAACCAGGCGGCGAGCTTTTGTTGATCCTGCTTGAGCTCATCGCTGATCACATCCATATAGGCAAACTGCTCCAGAAAAATTTCATCGTAACGTCTGGATAAACGATTATTGATACTGTCTACTTCGGTAAACAGTTTAGCCAGTTTTTCCAGGCCCTGCCCTTGAATTGGCGGCGCCGATACATCGGTAAACAGCTGGGCTTTATCCAAGGCGAGCTGAATCAGGTATTCATTCAACTGGGCATCGTCTTTAACGTAATGCTCTTGCTTGCCTTTTTTAACTTTGTACAGCGGCGGCTGGGCGATGTAGATATAGCCTTTCTCGACGATCTCGGGCAATTGACGATAAAAGAACGTCAGCAACAAGGTTCTGATATGCGATCCGTCGACGTCCGCATCGGTCATGATGATAATACGGTGATAACGCAACTTAGCCAGATTATATTCGTCCTTGCCTATGCCGCAGCCTAACGCGGTAATTAACGTTCCAACTTCTTCCGAGGAAATCATTTTGTCGAATCGGGCTTTCTCCACGTTAAGAATTTTCCCCTTTAACGGTAGTATGGCTTGAGTACGACGATCCCTGCCCTGCTTTGCCGATCCGCCCGCAGAATCCCCTTCCACCAGGAACAGTTCGGATAACGCGGGATCCTTTTCCTGACAATCCGCCAGCTTGCCCGGCAATCCGGCAATATCCAGCGTGGTTTTACGACGCGTCAAATCACGCGCTTTACGGGCTGCTTCTCTGGCACGGGCGGCCTCGACAATCTTGCCGACGATGGCTTTGGCTATTTGCGGCTTTTCGAGCAAAAACTCCTGTAGCTTCTCATTCATCGTCGATTCGACTATCGGTTTAATTTCCGAAGAAACCAGCTTGTCTTTGGTTTGAGATGAAAATTTAGGATCAGGCACTTTAACCGAAAGCACCGCAGTCAAACCCTCTCGAGCATCATCGCCGGTCGTCTGTACTTTTTCTTTTTTAGCCAAACCGCTGGATTCAATGTATTGATTGATGGTTCGGGTCAAAGCGCCCCTGAAGCCGGCCAAGTGGCTGCCGCCATCGCGCTGGGGAATATTGTTGGTGTAGCAAAACACATTCTCCTGATAAGAATCATTCCACTGCATAGCTATTTCGACAACAACACCTTCTTTTTCCGCTACAAAGTGAAATACCTCCGGGAACAGCGGCGTTTTGTTTTTATTAAGATGCACAACAAAAGCGCCTATGCCGCCTTCAAACTCGAATACGTCTTGTCGATCAGACCGCTCATCTTCCAGGCTGATACGTACGCCGGAATTCAGGAAGGATAACTCTCTGAGCCTTTTTGCCAGGATGTCGTAGTGAAACTCGACATCGGTAAATGTTTCCGTACTGGGCTTGAAATTTATCAAGGTGCCGGAGCCTTCGGCCGGGCCTACTGCGGCCAATGGAGCAACCGGATTACCCATACGGTACTGCTGCTTGTAAAGCTGACCATTTTTGCGCACCTCAAGATTCAACTCTTCGGACAAGGCATTAACCACCGACACACCCACGCCGTGCAGACCGCCGCTTACCTTGTAGGCGTTATCATCAAATTTACCGCCGGCATGCAGTACCGTCATGATAACTTCCGCCGCAGACACGCCCTCTTCTTTATGAATATCGACAGGAATACCACGGCCATCATCAGAAACAGAGACCGAGCCATTGCTGTGAATAATCACCCTGACCTCTTTACAGTATCCTGCTAAGGCCTCATCAATCGAATTATCGACGACTTCAAAAACCATGTGATGCAAGCCGGAACCGTCATCCGTATCACCGATATACATGCCCGGTCTTTTTCTTACGGCATCTAACCCTTTTAACACTTGAATATTGGTACTGTCGTATTCAGGCGCGGCAGTTGTTATAGCGGCCGTTTGGCTTGACGTTTCGACAACTTGATCAACAGAGTTACTCATGATTGTTTTTTTCCTATTGGTTGTGAATGTTCCACGTGGAACATTACACGGGTTTTATGGTGCCATGTTCCACGTGGAACATTTTGTAATTTTTTATCTGGCTTAAATCGCCAAAATCTTGTGTTTCTGTAGCCGTTATAAACACTTGGCATGCCATCTCTGACAAGTAGTGCAATAATTTAGCACGATTAACTACATCGAGTTCAGCCGCAAAATCATCAATCAATATGCAGCCGGTCTGGCTTTGTTCATTGGCAAGCAACTGGACCTGCGCCAATTTTAAGCTCATGACCAATAACTTTAATTGACCGCGTGAAACAAAATCTTTTGCTATCCGGTTATTGACCAATAATTGAAAATCCCCTCGATGCGGTCCGCTATGGGTAAATCCGTAGCGTAAGTCTTTGTCCTGATCTTCAATTAAAACCCGGCTGAATTCTTTAGTCGTATCCCAACCGGAGACCAACCTAAGGTCGAGTCCATCAAGGGCGAGAAATTTGCCGATAATCTCGATAAAAACAGGCTTGAATTTTTCTAAATATTGCTGACGGTAGCTGTCGACTATTGTACCGTAATAAACAAGTTCATTATCCCAAACATTGATTTGTTCAAGCCGTCTTGTTTTTAACAGCGCATTGCGTTGGGATAAGGCTTTTTTAAACCTGCGCCATGCAGGCAAAAAGTTTTGATCGTTATTAAAAACGCCCCAATCTAAAAACTCTCTCCTGATTTGCGAGCCGGCATCGAGTAATTCGTAACTTTTAGGATGAATCAGTTGCAACGGCAACGCATAGGCTAAATCCGAGCGTTTTTGTTTTGATTGTTGATTGATGCGAATTTCAATATTTTTACCATCCAGCTGAATGCCTAAATGCAGGTGACTGCCATTTTCCTGCACCGTTTGTGCTGAAACAACCAGATGATTTTGCGTAAAATTGATAACGGACTTGATAGCTGAAGAACGAAAAGATTTGGCTCGTCCCAAAATAAAAATGGCTTCAATGAGCGTACTTTTTCCACTGGCATTTTCTCCAACAATCAGATTAATTGCCGGAGAAGGGATGATGGATTCTTTTTGAATATTTCTAACCCCGTAAATATCCAGTTTCAACAAACTCATAACTGCAATATTACAGTCTCATGGGCATAACGATAAATTTATACCCGCAATCACCAGGTTCATCTATAAAACAACTGCTGGCATTGCTGGCAATAGTCAAAACTGCAAGCTCGGAATCCAGATTTGAAACAGCATCCAATAAATACTGGGCATTAAAAGCAATAGTTAACGGTTCACCGGTGTATTCAATAAACAGTTCCTCCTCGGCTTCATCATGCTCCGGATTATGCGTGCTGATTTTCAGGCTGTCAGGTTTAATGTCAAAGGTCACGCCCTTGAATTTTTCATTCGACAAGATAGCGACACGGGTCAACGCTTCTTTTAATATCTGCTTTTGAATATGGATTTGGTTAAAAAACTCTTGCTGGAAAACTTTGCCGAAATCAGGATATTTAGAATCCACCAGTTTCGCCGAGAAAATCAGGTTCTTGATAAAAATTCTAATATTGTTGCTGGAAAACTCCACTTTCAATTCAGCTTCCGGATCGTCGAGCAATCGATTCAGTTCGAGAACGCCTTTTCTGGGAAGAATAATTCGAGCTTCAAAACCGGTAGCCTGATCGAGGTTGTCCTCATAAATGGACAAGCGATGCCCATCCGATGCAACCAGTTTCAACTTACTGTTGGATACATTAAGCAATAAGCCGTTCAAATAATAACGAACATCCTGATTAGCCATGCAGAATACCGTTTTATCGAGCGCTTTTTTAAATTTTCCGGCATTAATGAATAAGTGATTCTCTAATTCAGATTCAGCAAATTCAGGATAATTATCTGCAGGCAAACAACTCAAGGAAAAACGGCTACGACTGGAGGCGATTTTTACTTTATCGTCCTGCAACTCAAACTTTATTTCAGCGCCATTCGGCAAAAGCCTGCAAATGTCCAAAAATTTCCTGGCCGGTACCGTAATGGAACCCGGCGTAGCTGTTGCGATATTGATTTTAGCGATGATCTGAATTTCCAGATCAGTACCGGTCAAAATAAGCTGATTTTCCTCGATAACCATCAAGACATTGGAAAGAATAGGCATTGTTTGCCTTTTCTCTATCACGCTGACTATTTGCTGCAAAGGGACCAGGATTTCTTCTCTATTAATAATAAATTTCATAAAAGAATATTTTTCTATTATTACTATTAGCTTAAAAGGAAACTGTTGAAAACAGTTTTTTATCCTTAATAATCAATTAGCTGGGTTGTTATGAATAATGTGTTTAAGGGTGCTGGTTTAACGTGTACGGATTGTAGTTAACTAAACGATGTTAGTAAAAGTACATTTTATCCACAGGTTGCTCCCGATCAATGTGACAGGGTTCTCAACAGGTTGGAGTAATCTTCGGCAATCTTGTTATCGGCTTCTTTTAACTCGGCAATCCGTTTGCAAGCATTCATTACCGTGGTGTGATCACGACCGCCAAATGCATCGCCGATTTCAGGAAAGCTGTGCGATGTCAGTTCCCTGGCCAGGCACATGGCCATTTGCCTGGGCCTGGTAATGGATTGCTTCCTGTTTTTTGATGACAAATCGGCAACGCGAATTTTAAAATATTCGGCAACCGTTTTTTGGATATTGTCGATATTCACGAGTTTATCCTGCAAGGAAATTAAATCATGCAGCGCTTCCTTGGTGAATTCGATGGTGATGTCACGGCCGGTAAACTGGGCGTTGGCAATGACTCGCCTTAAAGCCCCTTCCAGATCACGAACGTTGGACGGAATCCTTTTGGCGATAAAGAAAGCCACATCCTGAGCCAGCTCGATATTAACCAACGCCGCTTTCTTCATTAAAATAGCGGCCCTGGTTTCCATATCAGGCGGCTCGATTAACACAGGAAGTCCCCAGCCAAACCGTGATTTTAAACGGTCTTCAAGACCTATAATTTCCTTAGGATATTTATCACAGGTCAAAATGACTTGGTGTTTCTTTTCCAGCAGCGTATTGAAAGTATGAAAAAACTCTTCCTGGGAACGTTCCTTTCCGGCAAAAAATTGAATATCGTCAATTAAAAGCACATCGACACCACGATAAAATTCTTTAAAGGCGTTAATGGAGTTCTGCTGCAATGCTTTAACCATATCCTGGACGAATTTTTCAGAGTGCAGGTAAACGACGGTCGCTGAAGGATTTTTTTGTAAAACCGCATTGCCTATTGCATGCATCATATGGGTTTTACCCAAACCTGAACTGCCGTAAATAAGTAATGGGTTATAAGCTTTGCCGATGTTCTCGGAAACCTGCATTGAAGCGGCCCTTGCCAACTGATTGGATTTACCTTCGACAAAATTATCGAACGTAAACGCCTTATTGAGGAAGTTGGGGCTGCTTTTTTTGGCTTCCGGCAGGCTTGGCTACTTTAGCTGCGGTTGCAACAGACGAATTTCTGGAACCGATTTCCAGGCTCAAATTTAATGTACCGTTGGAAAACTCATAAATAGTTTCTTCAATTTTTGCAAAATGGTGCTCTTTAACCCAGTCCAGTACAAAGCGGTTAGGAGCCAATAATTTTATTTGTTCGTCGCTTTCTATGGCCTGAAGAGGCCTTATCCATGTACTGAAGTCAGAACCTGAAATTTCATTTTCAAGTTTAGAGAGGCAGTTGTTCCAAATTGAGCTCATTGAAATAGTAAAAAGTTGATTATAATTAATAATGTAATTTCGCTTCTTATCACTATACAGCAATAAAACATTGCGCTACAGAATTGACAGGTCAAGTGGTTTATTTTATCATCCGCTGTCTTTTTTATCTGTTTTTGTTAACACTCATCCGATCAGGCCTTAAGTACAATGAAAAGAACATACCAACCCAGTAAAATAAAACGCGTAAGAACCCACGGTTTTCGTGCAAGAATGGCAACAGTAGGTGGCCGTAAAGTTCTGAATGCTCGTAGAGCAAAAGGTCGCGCCCAGTTAACCGTTTAGTTGACGGTTGGTGGCTGAAGAAGTTTTTGGTTTCTCCCCGCAGTTACGGTTAAAAAAACCGGCTGAATATAAAAAGGTTTTTGCTAAGCCTGTAAAATCAAGTGACCAATATTTTACCTTATTAGCCATAAAGAATGATTTCGATCATCCGCGGCTAGGCTTGGCAATTGCTAAAAAAAATATAAGAAAGGCAGTACACAGGAATGTGATTAAGCGAACTGTCCGGGAAAACTTTAGAATAAAACAACACGATTTGGGGAATATTGATATTGTTGTTTTGGCTCGTAGAGAAGCCGTAGATGCTCCGCTGGATTTGTTAAGAAAATCATTGGAAAGGCATTGGCTTAAGCTGGTATCCCGATGCGATTCATACTCATAGCAATTATAAAGTTTTATAAATACTTTATTAGCCCTCTGCTAGGCGATAGATGTCGCTTCTATCCAAGTTGTTCAAGTTATTCTCTGGAAGCGCTTCAGCTCCACGGGGCCATTATCGGCTCTTATCTCTCCCTCAAAAGATTATTAAAATGCCATCCGTTCCATGAAGGTGGCATTGATCCCGTTCCAGAAAAATTTGGTAATAAGAATGGATAATATAAGATTTATACTGATCGTTACTTTTGCGATGCTTGTTTTTATGCTGCAACAAGCCTGGCAACTGGATTATGGCCCGAAACCTGAAGTTGCTGCGATTACAGAGCCCGTAGCAACCAATACCAAAGAAGATTTACCTTCTGCCACCGGCGCAGCAGCCCAAACAGAAACGGCAGAACCCAATACCGCAGCCGTACCATTGGCAACAATGTCATCCGCCAACATCATTACCGTTAAAACCGATGTACTTGCGCTGCAAATTGATCTGAAAGGCGGCACCATCCAGAATCTGGATTTACTAACCTACCCGATAGAAAAATCCAACACCGTCGTAGATAAATTACGTGCGATGATCGGCTTATCGGTTGCGGAAAAAAATACCGCTCCGGTACGCTTGTTTAACAGCAATCAGGAAAAATTATTTGTCGCCCAAAGCGGTTTAATTGCCGACAGCGGTTTTGCAACTGCGCCGAGTCATCACACCGTATTTAAAAACGAGCAGACCAATTATGATCTGCAACCAGGACAAGACAGTTTAACAGTGCCCTTAACATGGACTGATAATAACGGCCTGACTATTACCAAACTGTTTACCTTTAAACGCGGCAGTTATGACATCACGCTGGAACAAAAAGTCAAAAACGATTCTGCCAAGCCTTGGTCGGGCAGACAATACAGCCAATTGCTTAAAGCGCCGGATACGACCAGCAAAGGTGGCATGCTGACCGGCGGTATGAGAGCTTATGACGGCGGCGTTATTTATACCGAAAAAGAAAAATACCAAAAAATAAGCTTTGATGACATGTCTGATGAAAATCTTGATGTTGCAACCAAAGGTGGTTGGACCGCATTGATTCAGCATTATTTTGCCTCCGCATGGATTCCGCCTGCCGATCAGGAAAATCACTTTTATACCAAAGTGCTGAATGACGGCCACTATGTTATCGGAACTTATTCTGCACCGGTTACCGTTAACGCAAACTCGGATGCGCAGTTTGTTGCCCAATTATTCGCCGGTCCTAAGATCCAGCCTATGATGGAAAAAATAGCGCCGGGGCTTGAGCTTACCGTTGATTACAGTTTTTTAACCTTTATCGGCAAACCCATCTATTGGTTGTTGAACCAGATTCACGATGCCGCCGGTAACTGGGGCGTAGCTATTATCGGCGTAACACTGTGTATTAAATTGCTGTTCTTTCCATTGTCGCAATCAAGTTACAAATCAATGGCCAAGATGCGCAAAATTCAGCCGCGTCTTAAAGAACTGCAAGAACGTTTTGCCGATGACAGACCGCGTTTCAATACTGAAATGATGGCGCTGTATAAAAAAGAAAAGGTCAATCCATTGGGCGGCTGTTTGCCCATCTTGGTGCAGATTCCGGTATTCATGTGTTTATATTGGGTACTGAGTGAAACCGTTGAATTTCGTCATGCGCCTTTTATGTTATGGATACAGGACTTATCTTCACAGGATCCATTTTATGTGTTGCCGGTCATCATGGGCATCACCATGAAAATTCAGCAAAGCTTAAACCCTGCGCCGATTGATCCGATCCAGGCTAAAGTGATGAAGATGTTCCCGATCGTCTTTACCATCTTCTTCCTGTTTTTCCCGGCCGGTCTGGTTTTATACTGGGTAGTCAACAACACCCTGTCTATCATTCAACAGTCGTATATCACCAAGCAAATAGCTAAAATGCCATAGGCCTACGTGGATATAGAAAACCCAGATACCATTGCAGCCATTGCAACACCGCCAGGGAATGGTGGTGTCGGCATCATTCGCATTTCGGGGGCATTGGTTCCCGAAATCGCCAAACACCTCGTCAACAAACCATTAACTCCCCGACTGGCCCAGTATTCATCTTTTACCGATGACGACGGCTCGGTCATCGATTCCGGCATCATCCTGTATTTCCCTGCTCCCGCCTCGTATACCGGCGAAGACATACTCGAACTCCAAGGCCATGGCGGCTCGGTCGTATTGGACATGCTGTTACGGCGGGTTTTATCGCTGGGCGCACGCTTAGCCAATCCCGGCGAATTTACCGAACGCGCATTTCTTAATGACAAACTCGATTTAGCCCAGGCTGAAGCTGTCGCCGACTTGATTGAAAGCAGCACCGAACAATCGGTCCGCTCCGCGCAAAAATCGATGCAGGGCGTTTTTTCAGTACAGATTAATGAACTGGTCGAAGAACTGACCGAGCTCAGAACCTACGTCGAGGCGGCGATCGATTTTGTCGATGAAGAAATCGATTTCCTGACCGACGGCGTGGTCGAAAACCGGATTGTCAAAATACTGCACCGTATTGGAGAAATCCAAAAAACAGCGCAACAAGGCCGCCTGCTGCGCGACGGCATGACCGTCGTATTGGCGGGCAAACCGAACGCCGGAAAATCCAGCCTGCTCAACGCGCTGGCCGGACACGAAGCCGCGATAGTCACCGACATAGCCGGAACCACGCGCGACGTGTTAAAAGAGCGCATCCAGCTGGACGGCATGCCTTTGCATATCATCGACACCGCAGGCCTGCGCGAAAGTGACAATGCGATAGAACAGGAAGGCATCCGCAGAGCCCACGAAGAGATCAAAAACGCCGATAAAATTTTATTGCTGATCGATGCAAGGGAACCGGAAACAGAGTCGCTGTTAAAAACCCTGCCGCCGGGCGGCAACATCACCCAAATCTACAATAAAATAGACCTGCTGGGCCTGGAGCCGGAAATCAAACAAACCGAACTTGGTACCCAAATCTACCTGTCGATAAAAACCGGCGACGGCATGGAATTGTTAAAACAACATCTCAAACAGAGCGTCGGTTTTAACGAGGCGACCGACAACGTGTTTATCGCCCGAAGACGGCATATCGAAGCCTTAAACAAAGGCCATGAATTTGTCGAAAGCGCTTTAGACCAGTTAAGAGGCAGCCAAGCCGGAGAACTGGTCGCGGAAGACTTAAGACAAGCGCAAAACAGCCTTGCGGAAATTACCGGAAAATTCACCTCGGATGACTTGCTCGGGAAGATATTTTCCAGCTTTTGCATCGGCAAGTGAATTGGTAAATCAACCATTTTAAAGATCGGAGTTTTGCCCTTAAAGGAGCGATACTTGTTTTTACTGTTTGAACCTTATTGACCGCATGTAATCGAACGAATACAATCGAATCATGATTACAATACGCACCTTACCCAAGTTCGATGCTTGGCTTTCCGGTCTACGCGATGGGATGACCAAACGCCGGTTAGTGGCTAGATTGAGAAAGGCCCAACTTGGCAACTTGGGTGACATTAAGCCTGTAGGTGATGGTTCGGCCCTGGTTGGCGGATGTATTATGTCCAGAGAGGCGATGTAATAATTATCATGTTGGGCGGCGGTGATAAGTCCACCCAGGCCGCAGATATTGCCGAAGCCAAACAGTTGGCTGATTCTTTGGAGGATTAAACCGTGACCGATAAAATTAATATATCAAGCCTGCCTGAGTTTGACGCTTCCCACTATCTGGACAGTGAAACAGCAGTTGCAGAATATTTAACGGCTATTATTGAAGATGGCGATTCGGCGTTATTGGCAGCGGCACTGGGCGACATTGCCAGAGCGCGAGGCATGACAGACATTGCTAAATCAGCAGGACTTACACGCGAAGCGCTTTATAAAGCACTTCGACCCAACGCGCACCCACGCTTCGATACCATTTCTAAAGTCTGTAAGGCGCTTGGGGTTAAACTCCATGTTGAGCCTATTTAAGCCAATGGCCGGACAGGGATTATTTCAAGCTTTCATTTAAAAAATTGAATAATTTTTCACTTTTTATCCCTATATTACCCTTCAAGCATATTAAGTTATTGTGTTAAAAGGCTACGTTACTTTATGTATAAGCAAGTAACGACCGCCGCGACATCTCGGCGAATTGTAAAATCGATCATTGCTTCAATCGCGTACGATAGACACACCAAAATAACCCCTTAGTTATCCCTATATATAACCCGTTGTCGGCCAAAACGGACAGCGGCTCAAAAGAAAAAAATCCATGTTCAAACAAGCCTTCAAAAATATCGACGACGTCATCTGGAAAGAGGCCGGTTGCGCCAGCGAACTGGATTACACCGAGCAGACCTCGTGGCTGCTGTTCCTGAAATTTCTGGACGGCCTGGAGCAGGACAAGGCCATGGAAGCCGAGCTGGAGGGCAGGAAATACGCGTTCATTCTTGACCTGCCGTACCGCTGGGAAAGCTGGGCCGCGCCCAAGGACAACGATGGCAAGCCGGACCACAACAAGGCGCTGACCGGCGACGATCTGCGCGACTTCGTAGACCGCGAGCTCTTTCCCTACCTGCACGGCTTCAAGCAAAAAGCCAATGGCCCGAACACCATCGAATACAAGATCGGCGAAATCTTCGGCGAGATCAAGAACAAGATCCACAGCGGTTACAACCTGCGCGAAATCATCGACCACATCGACGAACTGCGTTTCCGCTCGCAGACCGAAAAGCATGAGCTGTCGCACCTTTACGAAGCCAAGATCAAGAACATGGGCAACGCTGGGCGCAACGGCGGCGAGTATTACACACCGCGCCCGCTGATTCGCGCTATCGTGCAGGTGGTGCAACCCAAAATTGGCGAAAGCATTTATGACGGCGCGGTCGGTTCGGCGGGCTTCTTGTGCGAGGCATTCGACTACCTGACGGCCCAAGGCAACCTCACCACCAGCGACCACAACATCCTGCAAACGCGTACTTTCTACGGCAAGGAAAAGAAGTCGCTGGCTTACGTGATCGCGATCATGAACATGATTCTGCACGGCATCGAAACGCCGAACATCATCCACACCAACACCTTGGCCGAGAACCTCGCCGACATTCAGAACAAGGATCGTTACGACATAGTGCTGGCCAATCCGCCGTTCGGCGGCAAGGAGCGCAAGGAAGTGCAGCAGAATTTCCCGATCCGCACCGGCGAAACCGCGTTCCTGTTCCTACAGCATTTCATCAAGATGCTCAGGGCCGGAGGACGCGGCGGCGTGGTCATCAAGAACACCTTCCTATCCAACACCGATAACGCGTCGGTCAGTTTGCGCAAACTGCTGCTGGAAAGTTGCAACCTGCATACCATCCTCGACTGTCCCGGCGGCACTTTTCAGGGCGCGGGCGTAAAGACCGTGGTGCTGTTCTTCGAGAAAGGCGCGCCGACCCGCAAGACCTGGTACTACCAGCTCGAACCGGGCCGCAACATGGGCAAGACCAACCCGTTGAACGACGCCGATCTTGCCGAGTTTATCGAATTGCAACAAACTAACGCCGACTCGCCCAAAAGCTGGAGCGTGGATGCGGCCACCATCGACCCGGCAACCTTCGACCTCTCGGTGAAGAACCCCAACGGCGGCGAAGCAATCATCCATCGCAGCCCGCAGGACATCATGGACGAGATTGCCGCGTTGGATTCCGAGAGTGCTAAGGTGCTTGGAAATATCAAAAAACTACTATCAGGAGCGGCTCATGACTGAGGATATTCGCTGGAAACAACGCTTTGAGAATTATAAGCTTGCCCTCTATCAGCTCACGTTGGCAGTTGAATTGTCGCGGCAGCGACCGCTGTCCAACCTTGAAAAACAGGGAGTCATACAAGGATTCGAGTTTGTTCACGAATTGGCCTGGAATGTATTGAAAGATTATTTGGCGTACGAGGGCATTCAAGGCATCGTGGGCTCGCGTGGCGCCGTGCGCGAGGCATTCAAGCGTGGCCTGATTGAAGATGGCGAAACCTGGATGGATATGATCGAAAAACGCAATCTCTCCAGCCATACTTATAACCTGGAGATTGCGGAGGCTCTAATCGTTGCCATCATTAACACTTATCACCCCGAATTTCTTGCACTGCAAGAAGACATGCAGCACAAAGAATAGCCATGTCAAGTTTTGGACTTCCCGAGCAAACCCTGGTAATCATTCGCCGTATACTGGCCGACTACCCTGCAGTCGAACAGGCGATTCTCTATGGCTCGCGTGCCAAGGGCAATTACCGGAAAGGCTCCGACATCGACCTGACCTTAGTCGGCGATGGCTTGGATTATCGCATGTTGGGCGAAATTGCCGGTAGATTGGAAGACTCGCCTATCCCCTATCAGGTGGATTTGTCGATCCTGAGTTACATCGATAGCCCAAGTTTGTTAGAGCACATTGAGCGGGTTGGCGTGGTGTTTTATCAGCGGGCCAAGTGGGGTGATGGGCAATGAAGGCAGGGTGGCAGATTAAGACGCTTGGAGAAGTTTGTGAATTTCAGCGCGGGCTTACCTACGCCAAAAGCGATGAGGTTGATGTGTCCGACAACATCGTTCTGCGAGCAACAAATATTGACCTCACAACTAATCTCCTTAATTTCTCTAAACTGAAATACATCAACGATAAAGTCATCGTGCCAAATAGCAAGAAAGTAAAAATGGGTTCGCTGATGGTTTGTACTGCAAGTGGAAGTAAGAGTCATCTTGGAAAGGTCGCTTTCATTGACGAAGACTACAACTATGCGTTTGGTGGCTTCATGGGAATGATTACGCCAAGGAGTGATCTACATCCAAAGTATCTGTTTCACCTAATGACATCTAACGCATACAAAGACTTTATTGCGACCTTGTCGGATGGTGCAAATATCAATAACCTGAGGTTTGACGATTTGAAGCGGTTTATAGTACCGCTCCCGCCACTTCCCGAACAGCAACGCATCATCGGCATTCTCGACGAAGCGATTGATGGCATTGCCACCGCCAAAGCCAACGCCGAAAAGAACCTCAAAAACGCTCGCGTCCTTTTCGAAAGCCATCTGCAATCCGTTTTCACCCAGCGCGGCGAAGGGTGGGTGGATAAGCGACTATCAGAGCTATGTGACATCAAGCACGGCTTCGCCTTCAAGAGTGAATACTTTACAGCCGAAGGTGATTACATCCTTTTGACCCCCGGTAATTTTTACGAATCCGGCGGTTATCGCGACCGTGGCGAGAAGCAGAAGTATTACGTCGGCGAAATTCCTCGCGACTACGTACTCAACGAGAACGACTTACTTGTGGCAATGACCGAACAAGCGGCAGGACTGCTTGGCAGCTCCATTCTCGCCCCTGAGTCAGGCAAGTTTTTACATAACCAGCGGCTTGGTTTAGTCACCAAGAAAGCCGACGTTCCGTGGATCAATGAGTTCTTTTTTCACGTTTTCAATACTCAAGGCGTACGTAAAGATATTCATGATACCGCCTCGGGCGTGAAGGTTCGGCACACTTCGCCGACGAAAATTGGTGAGGTGAAGGTTTCTTTCCCAATATCGATTGCTGAGCAACGTACCATTGTTTCGACACTTGAAGAGCTCAGCGAAGAAACCCAACGCCTAGAATCCATATACCAACGCAAGCTCGCCGCCCTCGACGAGCTGAAAAAATCCCTGCTCCACCAAGCCTTCAGCGGGGAACTATGACCTGTATAAAAAAACCGGTTTTTTAAACCTATCCGTCATAACGTGATAACAAAAATGCTATTTTTATACACGTTATCCTTAACATGATAAGATAATTTAAATTTCTTATCATGAGTTGCGGGTGAAGAAAGTGGTTGAATTGGAGATTCCAAGCAATGATAGCCTGGAAGTTAAAGCCGTCTGGCAAAGCCTGGCTGAGGCGCATCGCTATTTAGCCGAGCTGAAAGGCTTGTGCGAAGCGTTGCCTAACCGCGCGATTCTTCTGGATACGCTGGCTATTCAGGAAGCGAAAGACAGCTCTGAAATTGAAAATATTATCACCACGCATGATGAGCTTTACGCTTACGAGCCCAGCAGCGCGGCGTCGCCTGCCGCTAAAGAGGTGCAAAACTACATTGCCGGGCTAAGGGCGGGATTTTCCGACGTGCAGGAGTCCGGCTTAATCCGCTTGAATACGATTTTGCGGGTGCAGGAAGCCGTCGAGCAAAACAACGCCGGTTTAAGAAAATTGCCGGGGACCATGCTTAAAAACCAGCATACCGGCGCAACGGTGTATGAGCCGCCGCAAGATGCGCGGGTGATAGAACAGCTGATGACCGAGCTGGTGGAATTTATTCATGCCGATGACGAGCTGGATCCCTTATTGCGCATGGCCATCGCCCATCACCAGTTTGAAAGCATTCATCCGTTTTATGACGGCAATGGCCGCACCGGTCGGATATTGAATCTGTTAATTCTTCAACGCGAAGGTTTGCTGGATTTGCCGGTGCTGTATTTAAGCCGTTACATTACCTCGACCAAAAACCAATATTACCGCTTGCTGCAATCGACGCGGGAAAGCCATGATTGGGTCGAGTGGTGCGTCTATATCGTTAAAGGCGTGGCCGTTACCGCCAAGAGCGAAATCAAGTTAATCAAAAATTTACGCGAGTTGATGCAGTCGACCAAACAACGCTTGCGCAACGAGCTGCCGAAACTTTACAGCCAGGAGTTGCTGAATAACTTATTCCGTTATCCTTATACCAAGATCGAGTTTGTAGAAAACGATTTAGGGATTTCGCGCATCACTGCGGCAAAGTATTTAGATGCGCTTGATGCCAATGGTTTTGTGCAAAAGAAAAAAATCGGCCGGACAAATTTTTATATTAACGGCCCGCTGTTTGACCTTTTAACCCGGATTACCTTAGACGATGAATGAAGCCGAAACCCGCGCCGAACATATCGACCCTGCTCTGAAAGCGGCAGGTTGGGGTGTCATCGAAGGCAGCCGCATCCGCCGCGAGTATGCCATCACGCTGGGCCGCATTGAGGGCCACGGCAAGCGCGGCAAGGCGCTGACCGCCGATTACGTGCTGGAATATCGCAACACCAAGTTGGCGGTAATTGAGGCCAAGGCGTGGGACAAGCTGCTTACCGAGGGCGTTGGTCAGGCTAAGGATTATGCAGGCAAGTTGGCCGTTCGATTCACCTATGCGACCAACGGCCAGGGTATTTACGGCATCGACATGCATACCGGTATCGAGGGTGAGCTGGCGCAATATCCGACGCCCGATGAACTGTGGAGCCGCACCTTTGCCGTGCTGAATAGAGTGCGCGACCGCTTTGCTGCTGTACCTTATCCGGATAAAGGCGGCAGCTGGGCGATTCGCTTCTATCAGGAAATCGCGGTTAACCGTGTCTTGGAGGCCATCACCGAAGGCAGCGATCGAATCTTGCTGACGCTGGCTACCGGTACCGGCAAAACGTCGATTGCCTTTCAAATCGCTTGGAAGCTGTTTCAAACCCGCTGGAATCTGAGTGACAGGAAGACGGAGGAGGAATCAACACGGCGGCCGCGCATCCTGTTTCTGGCCGATCGCAATACCCTCGCTGATCAGGCCTACAACGATTTCTCTTCGTTTGCCGCGTTTTCCGAAGATGCACTGGTGCGCATTGATCCTGCGGACATCCGCAAGAAGGGCAAGGTGCCTAAGAACGGCAGCATTTTCTTTACGATCTTCCAGACTTTTATGAGCGGGCCGGTTGCCGATACCGTTCAGGCTCAAGGCGAACGCAGTTTTTATTTCGGCGAATATCCGCCGGATTTTTTCGACTTCATCGTCATCGACGAATGCCACCGCGGCGGCGCAAATGACGAAGGCAACTGGCGCGGTATCCTCAACCACTTTACTCCCGCCGTGCAGCTCGGCCTGACTGCCACGCCCAAGCGCAAGGACAACGTGGACACCTACGCCTACTTCGGCGAGCCGGTGTTCGTCTACTCGCTAAAAGACGGCATCAACGACGGCTTTCTAACGCCGTTCCGGGTAAGGCAGATTTCAACGACGCTGGACGAATACATCTACACCGCTGACGACTGCGTCATGGAAGGCGAGGTTGAATACGGCAAACTTTATAAGGAAGCCGATTTCAACAAGATCATCGAGATCAAGGAGCGGGAAAAGAAGCGTGTCGAAATTTTCATGTCGCAGATCGACCAGCGGCAGAAGACGCTGGTGTTTTGCGCCACCCAGGATCACGCCTTGGCGATGCGCGACCTGATCAACCAGATGACAACAAGCAGCGACCCGAACTATTGCCAACGGGTGACGGCCAACGACGGTGCGTTGGGCGAGCAGTATCTGCGCGATTTCCAGGACAACGAAAAAACCATTCCGACCATTCTGACCACCTCGAAGAAGCTCTCGACCGGCGTGGATGCCAGAAATATCCGCAACATCGTATTGATGCGGCCAGTGACCAACATGATCGAGTTCAAGCAGATCATCGGGCGCGGTACGCGGCTCTACGACGGCAAGGACTACTTCACGATCTACGATTTCGTGAAGGCGCACCATCACTTTTGCGACCCGGATTGGGACGGCGAACCGGTTGAGCCGGAAACCTGCCCCAAATGCGGCGGCTATCCGTGTCAATGTGAAAAGCCGTTGCCGCAACCTTGCCCGGTCTGCGGCCAGCGGCCTTGCGTATGCGAGCAAGAGCCTTGCCCAAAATGCGGCCTGCATCCATGTGCATGCAAGAAGAAGGCGAAAGTGACGCTTGCCGATGGCAAGGTGCGAAGCATTCAGTACATGACGGTGACCAGTTTCTGGCATCCCGACGGTACACCGATGTCGGCGCAGCAGTTTATGGAGCTGCTGCTTGGCAGGTTGCCGGAGTTTTTCAAAAACGAAGCCGAGTTGCGCGATTTGTGGAGTTTGCCGGATACGCGGGCCAATCTGCTGTTCGGGCTTGCCGAGAAAGGCTTCGGCAAAGAGCAGTTGCTGGAAATGCAAAAAATCATCGACGCCGAAAACAGCGATCTGTTCGATGTGCTGGCGCATGTGGCTTATGCCTTGCCGCCACTGAGCCGCGAACAAAGGGCCGCCAGGGCGAAGGTTGAAATCCATGCGCATTTCAACAGCAAGCAGCAGGCCTTTCTCGATTTTGTGCTGGCGCATTATGTTCAGGTCGGCGTCGAAGAATTGGACAGGGAAAAGCTGACGCCGTTGCTGCGCATCAAGTATCACGGCGCGATTGCCGATGCCGTGGCCGATTTGGGCAGGCCGGAGGAAATCGGCAAGGTGTTTGCCGGTTTTCAGAAGTATCTCTATCAATACCCGCGATAAGGACAATCAGGTTTAAGCTTTAAACGCCAATCGTTTCAGCAGACGATGAAAATTACCCCGATCCAGCCCCAGCACTCGCGCCGTAGCGGCCATATTGCCCTGTTGGGCCGCTAGTTGTTGCCGGATGAGTTGGCGTTGAAACTCGTCAACTGCATTTTTAAAATCTATCGGCGCGGGTAAGGCTGTCGATGAATCGGCTAGGGTGTTGATAGGTTGAGCATTCAACGGCTCCGGCACTATATCCAGGTAGGCCAGGGATAGGGTTATAAAATCCGCCTGGCGGTTTTCCGGGGTCGCCGATTTTAGCGCCGCCCGGCTGAGCAAGTGCTCCAGTTCACGAATATTGCCCGGCCAGTGGTAATCCAACAAGGCTTTCTTTGCATCCTGATCCAGACGTAACTTTTTAACGCCCAAACGCTGCTGGTTTTTTTCCAGAAAAGCGCCCGCCAGCAATAAAACGTCTTTTCCCCGTTCGCGCAATGCCGGAACGTGCATCGGATAAACGGCCAGACGATGGTAAAGATCCGGGCGGAACTGGCCCGCCGCGACTTCCTGTTGCAGATTGCGGTTGGTTGCGGCAATGACCCGTACATTCACTTTGATTTGCTTATCGCTGCCGACGCGCTGTATCTCGCCGTTTTGCAAGGTGCGCAATAATTTGGCCTGCATGGAAAGCGGCAGTTCGCCGATTTCATCCAGAAAAATCGTGCCGCCGTTGGCCAGCTCAAACTTGCCGGTCCGGTCGCTGATGGCACCGGAAAACGCGCCTTTGCTGTGGCCGAATAATTCGCTCTCGGCAATATTCTCAGGCAATGCGGCACAATTGACGTAGACCATGACTTGATCGGCGCGAGTCGATTCCAGATGGATGCGCAGGGCTACCAGTTCTTTACCTACCCCCGTTTCCCCCAAAATTAAAACCGCCAGTTCCGACGGGGCGACGATGGAAATTTCATTGCGCAATTTCCGCATGCAGTTGCTGTCGCCGATCATGTCGTGGTCGGTATTTTCCTTGAATAAGGTTTGGGTCGCATAACGCACCCTCTGCTCCAAAGAGGCGATCAGTCCCGCAGCCTTGACCGTGGCGGCAGTCAAGCTGATAAAAGTGTTGAGCTGCATCGGGTCGATATTGTCGAAAGTGCCGGGGGCCAGCGCATCCATCGTTAAAACGCCCCAGGGCTCGCCATCGATAAACAGCGTAACCCCCATGCAGTCATGCACCAGCAGTTGATCGTTATCTGTTTCAATCAACCCGTCGTAGGGATCGGGCAGGTCGGAATCGGCGGCAAAGCGTACCGATTGATCGGAGGTCAAAATCTGCGCCAGACGCGGATGCTCGCTGACCATAAAACGCCGTCCCAAGGTATCTTCCGATAAGCCGTTAACCGCCAGCGGTATCAAACAATGGTTTTCAAACCTGAGCAATGCCGCCGCATCGCAAGGAAAAATACGGCACAAATGTTCCAACAAACGTTGGTAGCGTTGTTCTGCCGACATGCGCGCGGACAGGTCGGCAACAATGGAAATTAACGAGGCGGAAAATGAGTTTGTCGTCATAGTGATAACGTTGATGTCAATTAAACAACTTTAAGCTGATGTTAATTATACAACGATGCTTTGGCAACACCTGAAAACATAAGGTTTTTTGCTTGGCATGGTAAGTGCTCTTACCTATGCATTGGAAAAAAATCCAATCAACCTGAAAAAACAGTGACTGTTCATAGTCATTAACCCGATTCAATCTTGAGGAGAGTACCTGATGTTTTGTTACCAATGCGAACAAACCGACCGCTCCAATGCCGACAGCGGTTGCGCTACTG
>Ga0160178_107290_pt1 | contig 30240 bp, 28 predicted proteins | sample met4sta_2_FD_108560 | JGI IMG/M metagenome (GOLD analysis project Ga0160178, IMG submission 108560) | Synthetic bacterial communities of pure cultures from sediment of Lake Washington, USA, under low oxygen conditions - MT... | ecosystem: Engineered > Modeled > Simulated communities (microbial......
AAAAAAGTGTTGGGTATGCTCGAAGACCTGGCCAAGACTGAACCGGAAAAATATGAGACCTTTTGGTCGCAATTCGGCGCGGTGATTAAAGAAGGCCCGATTGAAGATCATGCCAACAAAGAGCGCGTCGCCAAATTGCTGCGTTTCGCTTCAACCCATGCTGATACCGACAAGCAGGAAGTTTCGCTGGAAACTTATGTCAGCCGCATGAAAGAAGGGCAGGACAAGATTTATTATGTCACCGCAGACACCTTCTCGGCGGCAAAAAACAGCCCGCACTTGGAAATTTTCCGCAAGAAAGGTATCGAAGTCTTGTTGCTGTCGGATCGTATCGACGAATGGCTGGTGTCTAACCTGGACGAATTCGACGGTAAGCATTTGCAGTCCGTCGCCAAAGGCGATCTGGACTTGGGTGTTTTGGATGCCGAAGAAGACAAAGCCGCCCAGGAAGAAGTGAGTAAGGATTTTGAAGCCGTGCTCAAGCAGATTAAAGACGTGTTGGCCGATAAAGTCAGCGAAGTGCGTTTGAGTCATCGTTTGACCGAATCACCCGCCTGTCTGGTTGCCGATGTTTACGGCATGAGCCTGAATATGGAAAGAATCATGAAGGATGCCGGACAAGGCTTGGGCATGGGAATGGGCAGAAAGCCGATCTTCGAGCTTAACCCGACCCATCCGTTGGTGGTCAAGATGAAAGAAGAGCAAGACGACAACCGTTTTGCCGATTTGACCCATATCCTGTTCGATCAAGCCATCCTGAGTGAAGGCGGACAATTGGATGACCCGGCGGCTTTTGTTCATAAGTTGAACGGATTATTGCAGGGCTTGTTGCACTAAACATCTGAAAAACGAAAAAGGCTGGAGAGTATCCAGCCTTTTTTATGAGGGATGGTTTTGCCGGGACTGCATTGTGAGCATCATTACCCAGCGGCGAAGTAAAGTTTTAACTGTTCACATGTACATTGATTTAAAAAGTCTGGATAATTCCCAGCCTTCAATGCACTCATAAATTTTTATGGACTTCAAATTAATCAATACGGATGGTCATGCGCGGCGCGGCCAGCTTACGTTTGCCCGCGGCATCGTGGAAACGCCCATTTTTATGCCGGTCGGCACTTATGGGACGGTTAAATCGCTGACGCCCGATGAATTGACCGGTATCGGCGCGCAGATTATTCTGGGCAATACCTTTCATTTAATGCTGCGTCCCGGTATGGATGTGGTCAAGGCGCACGGCGACTTACATGATTTTATGCATTGGGACAAGCCGATATTGACCGATTCCGGGGGCTTTCAGGTATTCAGCCTGGGCGCGCTACGGAAAATCACCGAAAAAGGCGTGACTTTCAAATCGCCGATCAACGGCAGCTCCATTTTTATGGGGCCTGAAGAATCGATGCAGGTGCAACGCGATTTGGGTTCGGACATCGTGATGATTTTCGATGAATGCACCCCGTATCCCGCGACGGTTCATGAGGCGGCCGATTCAATGCGCTTATCGTTGCGTTGGGCGGCGCGCAGCAAGGCAGCTCATGAGGGTAATGACTCGGCTTTATTCGGCATTGTACAGGGCGGGATGTATGAACATCTGCGTCAGGAGTCGATAGCCGGTTTGGTGGACATCGGTTTCGACGGTTACGCGATCGGCGGATTGTCGGTTGGCGAACCCAAAGAAGAAATGATGGCGACGCTGGATGTGGTGCATGGCAAAATGCCGGTCGATAAGCCGCGCTATTTAATGGGGGTGGGCACGCCGGAAGATTTGGTGGAGGCGGTCAGGCGCGGTATCGATATGTTCGATTGCGTGATGCCGACCCGCAACGCCCGTAACGGTCATTTATTCACCACCTTTGGCGTGGTCAAAATCAGGAACAGTCAGTATGAGTTCGATACCGGCCCTCTGGATGAATCCTGCGGCTGTTATACCTGCCGGAATTATTCGAGAGCCTATTTGCGCCATCTGGACAAATGCAAGGAAATGCTGGGTTCAAGGCTCAATACCATTCATAACCTTTATTATTACCTGAGCCTGATGCAGGGCTTGCGCGATGCGATTGAAAGGCAAGAGCTGGATATTTTTGTCAAGCAATTTTACCAACAACGAGGAAAAGCCGTGCCGACTGTGGCATAATGGCGAACTTTTTTAATTACAACGCTTTTTTGTAATGACTCAGTGCCATTAAATACAATGGAACGCAGATGACGCAGATAAATCATGAAAAATCTTGGTTTAATCATAATTATCAGTGTTCCATTTTGGACTACCGAGTAGTAACGCTTTTTTATAATAATAACCCCCGAGGATAATCATGAGTTTTTTTATTTCTGACGCTGTAGCTGCAGCTGCTCCCGCCGCCCAATCACCCGGTATTGAAGGCATGCTGTTTCCACTGGGTATACTGGTGTTTTTTTTACTTTTTGTTTTTGCGTCCGCAATCCAAGCGCGCCAAAGAGAAGAAAGAAATGATTGCCGCCATGACCAAAGGCTCCGAAGTGGTTACTTCGGGCGGTATTTTGGGCAAGGTCGTTGATCTGGATGATAATTTCGTCAAGGTTGAAATCTGCGACAATACTTTTATTCAAGTACAGCGTCATAGTATTGAGAGCATGATGCCGAAAGGAACTTACAAAGCGATAACTAAGAAAGTCGCTAAAGTTTAATGCTGTGGGCGCGAGTCTATTCACGCTTTTAATCTACTGCGCGAATACATTCGCGCCCACAACGTCTCTACGACATAGTTGAATTGTTGGAATAACACATGCAAAACCATTTCCCACTTTGGAAAAATTTATTGGTCCTGATTATTTTTGCGGTCGGGATTATTTATGCGTTGCCGAACTTGTACGGCGACGATCCTTCTGTTCAGGTGTCATCGACACACCCTACCAAATTGGTGCAGGAGCAGGCAAATCAGATCGAGACTGTCATTAATACGGCCGGATTTAATATAAAGGCGTTTGAGTTTAAAGACGGCCATATTTTAGCCCGGTTTAACAGCGCCGACGATCAGCTGAAAGTGGCGGATTTGCTCAGGGATAAAATGAGCGACGATTATAACATCGCGTTAAATCTGGCGCCGACGACACCCGCTTGGCTAAGGTCTCTGGGGGCGGATGCCATGTATCTGGGTCTTGACTTGCGCGGCGGGGTACATTTCCTGCTGGAAGTGGACATGGATGCTGCTGTCAAGCAAGCTGAAGATCGCTATAACGATGATGTGCGTTTGGCGTTAAGAAACGAAAAATTACGCTATCAATCGGTTTCCAAAGACGACGGCTTTATTAAGGTTAAGCTGAACTCGGCTGACGACAAGCCTGCGCTGTTGAAGGTGCTGGGTAAAGATTTTCGCGCGCTGGAAGTTACCGAACCCAAAGAGCAGGATCAAGTCTGGTTGAAGCTTTCCGAAAAAGAAGTGCGGGATATTAAGAAATTTGCCGTAGCGCAAAATATGACCACCTTGCGTAATCGCGTCAACGAATTAGGTGTTGCGGAGCCGGTGATTCAGCAACAAGGTGAAAACCGTATCATGGTTCAGTTGCCCGGCGTACAGGATACCAACCGTGCCAAGGAGATTTTGGGCACAACCGCGACTCTGGAATACCGTCTGGTTGATGTGGAACACGATGTGCAAAAAGCGGTCGAAGGGCATGTTCCGGTCGGCAGTCGCTTGTATACCGAGCGTAACGGCAATCCTATCCTGTTGGATCGACGGGTTATCGTAACCGGCGATCAAATCGTCGATTCCTCTTCCGGCGTTGATCAGGATGGCAGACCTTCGGTCAATATTTCCCTGAACGGCGTCGGCGCAGCCAAAATGGGTAAATTGACCCAGGCTAATATTGGCAAGCCGATGGCGGTGGTGTTCATTGAATATAAAGTTGAAACCAAGCTGGTGAACGGCCAAAAAGTCCGTCATAAACAGAAAGTTGAAAAAGTCATCAACGTGGCGACTATTCAGGGCGTTTTCAGTCATCGCTTTCAGACTACCGGTTTAGACAGTCCTCAGGAAGCGCGTAACCTGTCGTTATTGCTAAGAGCCGGTGCGCTGGCAGCTCCCGTTGATATTGTCGAAGAGCGCACCGTGGGTCCAAGCTTAGGCCAGGATAATATCGATAAGGGCATGTTGTCTTTTATGGTGGGCTTTGCGTTGGTTGTGCTGTTTATGGCGGTTTATTACCGGTTATTCGGCATGATCGCCAACTTCGCGCTGGCGTTTAACGTGGTCATTGTTGTGGCGATTTTGTCGATGTTGCAGGCAACCTTAACCTTGCCGGGTATTGCCGGGATCATCCTGACCGTGGGTATGTCGGTTGACGCCAACGTGTTGATCTTCGAGCGGATTAAGGAAGAGCTCAAAAATGGCAACACGCCGCAGTCCGCTATATTTATCGGTTATGAGAAAGCCTTTGCCACCATTCTGGACTCCCACTTTACCAATCTTGTGGTGGCGGTGGTGTTGTTTGCTTACGGCACCGGTTCCGTTAAAGGTTTTGCGGTGACGCTGATTATCGGGATTTTGTCATCGATGTTTACGGCAATTACCGGTACGCGGATGGTTATTAACTGGATATACGGTAACCGCAGGGTTGAGAAACTATCTATTTAGTAAAGTGTCGGATGACACGCCTTGTGCTAAATCCGGCTTACATGACTTTTACATAGAAGATTAAACATGTTTAAAAAAGATATAAATTTTATAGGTAACCGAAACATAGCGCTGATGTTTTCCGCTGTGCTGACGATTCTTTCGATAGTGGCGATTGCTGTACATGGTTTTCAGATGGGCATCGATTTCACCGGCGGCACCTTGATTGAGGTGGGCTATCAAAAACCAGCCGATTTAACCGTGCTGCGTAACACGTTGGATACTGAAGGTTTTAGCGACGCCACGGTGCAGAATTTCGGTACCACAAAAGACGTCCTGATTCGCCTGAAACCGCAAGAAGGGGTTAGCAGCGTCGAATTAAGTTCCAAGGTACTTGAGGCCATCAACAAGAATGCTGCAGAACCGGCCAGTGTGCGGCGTGTTGAATTTGTCGGTCCCCAAGTCGGCGATGACCTGGCTCAGGACGGTTTTTTGGCGCTTTTGTATTCAACAATTTGTATTTTGATTTACATCGCCTGGCGTTTTGAATGGAAGTTCTCGGTCGGTGCGATCATAGCGACGTTGCATGATGTCATTGTGACGCTGGGACTGTTCTCTATTTTAGGCCTGGAGTTTGACCTGACGGTGTTGGCAGCGGTTCTTGCGCTGATCGGTTATTCGTTGAACGATACCATCGTGGTTTATGACCGTATCCGGGAAAATTTCCGGGCATTAAGAAATAAATCGACCGAGGAAATCATGAATATTTCGGTCAATGTCACCTTAAGTCGCACCATCATGACCTCATTGACGGTGCTGCTGGTACTGGTTTCGTTGTTCTTTCTGGGTGGGGAAGTGATACATAACTTTGCCATTGTGCTGCTGTTCGGCGTATTTTTCGGTACGTATTCCTCTATTTTTATCGCCAGCCCTGTGGCCTTGCTGTTGGGTCTCAGCCCAGAGGATTTGATGATCCCGGTAAAAGAAGGCGCAGAACTGGATAATAGGCCTTAACCGGATCAGGTATTTTTAAAATACAGCGGCTGATCAGGTATAATCAGCCGCTTAATAAATATTTATTCATAATTTGGAGTTTTAAAAAAATGGCGATAGAACGCACTTTTTCAATCATTAAACCTGACGCTGTAGCAAAAAACGTAATCGGCGAAATTTACAGCCGTTTTGAAAAGAACGATTTAAAAATCGTTGCTGCAAAAATGCTGCACCTGACCAAAGAACAAGCCGAAGGTTTTTACGCAGAACACAGCGAACGCGGTTTCTTTAATGATTTGGTCGCATTTATGATTTCAGGTCCCGTGATCATGCAAGTGCTGGAAGGTGAAAACGCGGTTCTTAAGCATCGCGACATCATGGGCGCTACCAACCCGAAAGAAGCGGCTGCCGGAACTATCCGCGCCGATTTCGCCAGCAGCATCGATGAGAATGCCGTACACGGTTCAGACGCTGTTGAAACCGCTCAAAGGGAAATTGCTTACTTTTTCTCAGACAATGAAATCTGTGCTAGAACCCGTTAATACAAAAACCATCAATTTGCTCGATTTCGACAGAAAAGGCCTTGCGGCCTTTTTTGTCGAGTTAGGCGAGAAGCCTTTTCGGGCGACGCAGTTGCTTAAATGGATCTATCAGGAAGGCGTCGAAGACTTCGACCTGATGACCAATTTGAGCAAGTCATTGCGTGCTTATTTAACTGAAAACTGTTATATAGCAACGCCTGAAATCGTGCTTGAAAAAGTCGCAACGGACGGTACCTGTAAATGGGTCATGCAAACCGGTTGCGGCAACCGGATAGAAACGGTTTTTATTCCTGAAGAGGGACGCGGCACTTTATGCGTCTCATCGCAAGTCGGCTGCGCGTTGGCATGCACCTTTTGTTCTACCGCTCAGCAAGGCTTTAACCGTAACTTGACTACGGCTGAAATTATCGGCCAGTTATTCGTTGCGCAAAAACGCTTGGGTCCGGAAAACAGAATTACCAATGTGGTCATGATGGGCATGGGCGAACCGCTGTTGAATTTCGACAATGTAGTCGCGGCCATGAACCTGATGATGGATGATTTCACCTTCGGCTTGTCCAAGCGCCGGGTGACCGTCAGCACTTCGGGCGTAGTGCCGGCCATGTACCGCTTAACCCAGGTCTGCGATGTCAGTCTTGCGGTGTCGTTACATGCGGTAACCGATGAGTTACGGGATGAACTGGTTCCGATCAACAAAAAATATCCATTGAAGGAATTAATGGAAGCGTGCCGGGATAACGCAAAAATAGCGCCACGGCGCACCGTCACCTTTGAATATGTGATGCTCGATGGCATTAACGACTCGCTACAGGATGCGCGGGGACTGATCAAGCTGTTAAAAACGGTGCCGTCAAAAATCAATTTAATACCCTTTAACCCGTTTCCCAATTCTGCTTACCGCTGTTCCAGCAAAGAAGCGATTAATCGCTTTAAAACACTGTTAAACGACGCAGGCATAGTCACCACGGTCAGAAAGACGCGCGGCGAAGATATTGATGCCGCTTGCGGCCAGTTGGTAGGACAGGTTAAAGATAAAAGCCGCAGGCACTTGAAAATCCAACCGGCTGGTTCCGAACGTGCCGCGTGATTTATCAAAACTGATTAATCGAGTTGCGCTAGTGTTGTTGGTTACGGCTTTGGTTGCTTGCGGTTCAGCGAGCAGCACTAAAAGTAATAATTCCGAAGATGTGCATTTACAGCTGGGAGTGCGTTATCTAAGCATGAATAAGCTGGAATTGGCTAAGGAGAACTTGCTGCTGGCCTTAAAAAATAATTCAGATAATACACAGGCGCACAATGCCCTGGCTTTTTTGTATGAAAAATTAAATCAGCCCGACAAGGCCAAAGAGCATTATGAGACCGCCCTGGATTTGACGCCTGATGATTTGGGTGTGCAAAATAATTTCGGTCGTTTCCTCTGTGAACATGGAGAATTTGAAGAAGGCATGGAATTATTGTCTCGGGCCAGTTCAAATCCGTTAAACGACAGGCAGTGGTTAGCATTAACGAATGCCGGACGATGCGGACTGAGCATGGGGCAAAAACAGCAAGCCGAGAATTATTTCAGGCAAGCGTTGCAGCTCAATAGCACGTATGCGGCGGCCTTATCGGAAATGCAAAAAATCGCTTACGAAAAAGGCGATTATTGGGCGGCAAAAGGCTTTTTGCAGCGTTATCTGGGCGTTGCAACCCATACACCTGAAACCTTATGGTTTGCAGCGCAAGCTGAGCGGGCATTGGGCAATAAAGAGCTTGCCAGAGAATATAAAAACTTATTACTGGAAAAATTTCCGCTTTCAAATGAAGCAAAAAAAATCGTAGCGGTTAAAGATTTTTAATTAATGGGCGAAGGACAAAAGGCGAAGGGCAAAAAAACACAGCTTTCGCCTTTTGTCCTTCGCCTGTCGTCTCTTTTGATATTTACCTGTTATTAATGAGAGGATTATTTAAATCCGTGGCATCCCTATTTAAATATGGCAAATAACATTCAAGCAATTCGAGGGATGCACGATGTGCTTCCCGAACAGACGCCGCTCTGGCAGTATGCGGAACAATGCATCAGAGACGTACTCGGCGCTTATGGTTACAGTGAAATCCGGCTGCCGATCGTCGAAAAAACCGAACTTTTCAAACGCTCTATCGGCGAAGTAACCGATATAGTCGAAAAAGAAATGTATACCTTTGACGACCGCAACGGCGACTCCTTGACTTTGCGTCCTGAAGGCACGGCTGGTTGCCTCAGAGCCTGTCTGGAGCATGGCTTATTGCACAATCAGGTGCATCGGCTATGGTATTACGGACCGATGTATCGACATGAGCGGCCGCAAAAAGGCCGCTATCGCCAGTTTTTTCAACTGGGTGTCGAAACCTACGGCATGGCAGGCCCCGATATTGATGCAGAGTTGATCCTGATCATGGACCGGTTGTGGAAAAAACTGGGCATCCGCGATAAGGTTCGCCTACAGCTCAATTCCTTGGGTACGATTGCCGAGCGTATCGTGTACCGGGAAAGTCTGGTCGGCTATTTTCAAGGGCAACTTGACCAATTGGATGAAGACAGTTTGCGTCGGCTGGAGACCAATCCGCTACGGATTCTGGATACCAAAAATCCGGCGATGCGGCAGGTTGTCGCTAACGCACCGGAATTAATGGATTTCCTGGGCGATGAGAGCCGTCAGCATTTTAAGGCAATCACCACGATATTGGATAATCTGGGCATCGGCTATGAGATCAATTCACGCTTGGTGCGCGGCCTCGATTATTACAGCAAGACCGTTTTCGAGTGGGTGACCGATGAACTGGGCTCGCAGGGCACCGTGTGTGCGGGCGGGCGTTATGACGGATTGATAGAACAGCTGGGCGGCAAACCCAATCACGCGGTCGGTTTTGCGATGGGCATGGAGCGCTTGTTGGCTTTGATGGAAACGCTGGAGTGTGTGCAGCTTGCAAGACCCGTTGATGTGTATATGATTCGGGTCGGTGAAACCGCAGAGCAAGAAGGCATGCGCTTTGCCGAGACCGTCAGGAATGAAATTCCCGGCTTGAAATTACAGGTCAATTGCGGCGGCGGCAGTTTTAAAAGCCAGTTTAAAAAAGCCGACAAAAGCGGTGCCGAATTTGCGATCATCCTGGGAGACGATGAAGTCAGCCGTGGCGAGGTCAGTGTCAAACCGCTACGCAATAATGAGCTGGAACAACAGAATATGTCACAGCAGCAGGCGATTAAGTTTTTACAGATACAGATTGATTAATCACCACGAAGACACGAAGTTCACGAAGAAAAAATAGAATAAAAACTTCGTGTTCTTCGTGCCTTCGTGGTGAAAATTTATTTTTAAAACATCAAACAAGAGAAAAACAAGTGGAAATGTACGATTCAGAAGAAGAACAGGTTGAAGCCTTAAAAAGATGGTGGAAAGAAAACTCAACCGCTACCATCGTGGGTTTGGTCATGGGTATTGTCATTATTCTGGGCTGGAATTACTGGCAGGATCATAAGAAAGCGCAGTCAGCGCAAGCTTCCGCAACTTATGATCAATTACTGAAAGCGTTGGATGAAAATAAGAATGACAGCGTAGACAAGCTGGCCCAACGCATGCAGGAGCAATTTAAGGGTACCGAATATGCGGCATTCAGTGGATTACTACAGGCCAAATTAAAGTCTCAGCAAGGCGATTTCGCCGCAGCAAAGCAGATTTTGAAGACTATCGCGGCAGAGCCGAATAAACAGTTAAGCAATATCGCCAAGATAAGACTGGTGCGCTTAATGTTGGCTACCGGTGAATATGAGCAGGGCTTGCAGGTCATTAACGAAGTGGATGCCAAAGCGGCGGCCAGTTACTCAGCCAATTATGATGAATTGGTAGGCGATTTGTATGTAGCTCTGGATCGTTTGGATGAGGCGCGCACGTCGTATCAAAATGCCCTGAGAAATGGACAACCATCACCGTTGTTACAGTTCAAAATTGATGACCTGGCCGCTCAAGAAAAACTAGAAACTCAAAAATAATGAGTAACAATCCAACCTATATGAGTCAGGCGAAAGGCGAAAGGCGAAAGGCGAAAAAGCCTTTTGCCCTTTGTCTTTTGCCCTTTGCCTTTACCTTGTTAACAGGCTGTGCGGCTATTGATACTGTTGGCGAATCTGTTTCCGGCATTACCGATTACTTTCGTGGCGGCGAAGACAATGCCGATCCACCGAGCGTTCTGGTTGAGTACCCCGCTGAAATCCAGGTTGAAGTGGTCTGGAAAGAATCGGTGGGGGTCGGCGCTGACGAGCAATCCTTAAAACTGATTCCGGTCATCGGCAGCGGAAAAATACTGGCGGCGGATCGGGAAGGATTGGTACAGGCCAGAAGCCTGACGACCGGTAATTTAATCTGGGAGGCTGAAACCGACGTTCATTTTTCCGGCGGGCCGGGTCTTGGCGCAGGCACCGTGATTTTGGGTTCCAGCGATGCCGAAGTCGTTGCCCTGGACATTGAAACCGGCGCGGTGCAGTGGAAATCCGCAGTATCCAGCGAAGTGCTTTCGGTGCCCGTTGTCGCCAATGGTATTGTTATCGTCCGCACCACGGATGGCTCCGTGATCGCTCTTGACGAGAAGACCGGCGGCAAGCGCTGGAGTTATGAACGCACCGTACCGGCTTTAAGTATACGCGGAACCGGATCGCCGCTGATTGTCGAGGATAACGTTATCGGCGGCTACGATAACGGCAAATTAATGGCCTTGCGTTTGGCTGACGGCAAATATGTATGGGAAACCAGCATTGCCATTCCCAAAGGGCGCTCTGAAATTGAACGGCTGGTTGATCTGGATGTCGATCCCATTGTCATTAACGGCGTAATTTATATTGCCAGCTATCAGGGCGGCATAGCGGCTATTTCGGAATTGGACGGCGATATATTGTGGCGTAATGAAACCATTTCATCGCATTCAGGCTTGAGTAACGACTCCCGGTATTTATACCTGACCGATTCGGAAAGTCATGTCATGCAGCTGGATCAGCGTAGCGGCGCGGCCTTGTGGAAGCAAAAGGATTTACATCAAAGAAGATTAACCGCTCCCGCCGCCTATGAAAATTATGTAGTGGCAGGGGATCTTGAAGGCTATGTGCATTGGCTGTCCAACACCGACGGCAGGCAACTGGGTCGCGTACAAGTGACCGAGAGTGCAATCGATGCCAAGCCTATCGTGGTAGATAATACCGTTTATGTTTATGCAAAAGACGGCACGCTTGCCGCTTTAAAAGTTAAATAAAAATATGTTACCTGTAATAGCCCTAGTAGGGCGACCCAATGTGGGCAAGTCCACATTATTCAACTATTTAACCCGAAGCCGCGATGCACTGGTTGCGGATTTTTCGGGACTGACCCGTGATCGGCAATACGGCCGGGTAAAGCTGGGCGACCGTCCCTGCCTGGTCGTCGATACCGGCGGTATAGCCGATGACGCGGAAGGTATAGAAAGTTTTGCCAGAAAACAGGTGCAGATCGCGCTGGAAGAAGCGGACATCGTATTTTTCATGGTTGACGCGCGCGAAGGGCTGAGCGCGTCCGACAAAGTGATTGCCGACACTCTGAGAAAACTGCAAAAACCGGTCATATTAGTCACCAACAAGGTTGACGGCCTGGATGCCAGCACTGCCGCATCGGACTTTTATTCGCTGGCGTTGGGCGAGCCGGTGAAAATCGCCGCGTCCCATGGCAAGGGTATACCCGAATTACTGGAAAAAGTTAACCAATTGCTGCCGCCGGACAAAGGCGAAGTCGAAGAGGCGCATAGCGGTATCGGCATCGCCGTGGTCGGACGGCCCAATGTCGGCAAATCGACGCTGGTCAATCGCCTGCTGGGCGAAGAACGGGTTATCGTATTCGATGAACCGGGCACCACGCGCGACAGCATCTACATCCCTTTTGAACGCAACGGCAAGAAATTCACCCTGATCGATACCGCCGGAATGCGCAGAAGATCGAAAATAGCCGAAACCATCGAAAAATTCAGCGTTATTAAATCGTTACAGGCGATTGAAAAAGCCAATGTCGTCATTTACCTGATTGACGCACGGGAAGGTATCACCGATCAGGACGCGCATTTATTAGGCCTGGTATTGGAAGCCGGAAGAGCCCTGATTATCGGCCTGAATAAATGGGACGGCATCAGCGCCGACCAGAAGGCAACCATTCATCGGCAGCTCGACGTCAAACTGTCCTTTCTTGAGTTTGCGGAAAAACACCCGATTTCCGCATTGCATGGCAGCGGCGTCGGCAAAATGTTCGATGTCGTACAGCAATTGTACGCAGCGGCAATGCTCGACATGTCTACTCCGGTTTTGACCCGTATCCTGAAAGAAGCCACCACCGCGCATCAACCGCCGATAGTGAATAGTCGTCGTGTTAAGCTGAAATACGCGCATCAGGGCGGCAGAAATCCGCCTATCGTGGTTATCCACGGTGTGCAAACAGATTCCTTGCCGGAGTCTTACAAGCGTTACTTGATCAACTATTACCGCGACAAAATGGGGCTGGTCGGAACGCCGATCCGGTTAGTCTTCAAGTCGGCGGTCAATCCGTTTCACGGGCAAAAGAACAAGCTGACTGAGTGGCAGGTGAAAAAGAAGGAACGCTTGATGAAGCGGGTTAAGAGTAAGAAGAGGGATTAGTAAGGCACAAGGTAAAAGGGGGTCGGCCGGAATAAGGCTACCCAAGCGTAGCGCGAGGTAGCGTTTCCGGCTGATTACGGTGAAGTTTGCCGGAAACGTCGGCTTTCGCTCCCGCTCAAACCGGCTTATTCCGGCCTACGCGCTCGTCCGTTTGTCATTAAATCAACACTATAGGAAGCAATCATGGCTACAATCACCTTTCAAGGAAAACCCCTCAACACGTCCGGCGAATTGCCCGCCGTAGGCAGCGATGCACCGGCATTTTCCCTGACCAGTCGCGAGTTAGTGGACGTTACCCTGGCAACCTATGCCGGAAAGAGAAAAGTGCTGAATATCGTACCCAGCCTGGACACCCCAACCTGCGCCGCATCAACGCGCAAATTCAACCAGAAAGCCTCGCATCTGGACAATACCGTCGTGTTAGCCGTTTCCGCCGACCTGCCTTTTGCACAAAGCCGTTTTTGCGAATCGGAAGACTTAACAGACGTCATCCCCCTGTCAACTTTCCGTTCCAGTTTCTCTAACGATTACGGTGTAACCCTCGCCGACACCTTTCTGCGCGGTTTGACCGCCCGTGCCGTTGTCATTATCGATGAGCATGACAAAGTGATCTACACGCAATTGGTCGGTGAACTTGCTAATGAGCCGGATTATGAAAGCGCATTGGCGGTGTTGTAAAACTGCGGCATCGAAGGGCTTGAAAAAAGACGTTTATCCACATCACGTTACTTTAAATACGCCCTTGTTAAGTCATTGAGCCTAGTGTATAAAATCAGCCGAGAGATAAGGGCTTGTTTTATATTTTACGGGTAAAAAAGGTCAGGTTACTTTCGCTGTATTAATTGTAGCCTGGCCTTTTTTACGCGCAACGATAATAGTGTTAGCTCAACGCGCTGTTGGGAAATCAAGGTATAAATCCTCCCTCATCATTTTACGAAATGTCTGGTTATCGCTAGATATGCACTTTCCTGCATGTTGGCCGGTATGTCGCTATCAACTTCTTTCCAATAGCGTGGGTGCTTATGGACACTATTCAGAATCTAATCGGAAACATCGAAAAGGTGATTATCGGCAAGCGGTCGGTGGTCGAATTGGCGGTGGTTTCGTTGCTGTGCCGTGGGCATGTGTTGCTGGAAGATGTGCCGGGCACCGGCAAAACCATGCTGGCGCGCGCCTTGGCCCGTTCCGTGGCGATGGATTGCAAGCGCTTGCAATGCACCCCGGATTTGCTGCCCTCGGACGTGACCGGGGTGCCGGTGTTCAACCAGAAAAGCTGTGAATTCGAGTTCCGTCCCGGCCCTGTTTTCACCAATATCCTGTTGGTGGATGAGATCAACCGGGCTACACCTCGCGCCCAGTCCGCTCTGTTGGAATGTATGGAGGAATTTCGCGTCAGCGTCGATGTGCATACCTACGATTTGCCCAAGGTGTTCATGGTGCTGGCGACGCAAAATCCGATCGAGATGGCCGGCACTTATGTGCTGCCCGAAGCCCAGTTGGATCGTTTTTTCATGCGTCTGAGCGTGGGTTATCCCTCGGTGGAAGAGGAAACGCGCATGATCTACGCCCAGGCCGATTCCCATCCTATCGAGCATTTGCAGGCGGTGGTCAACGAGGCCGATTTGCTGGCTGCGCGGGAGGCGGTGCGGGCGGTGCATATGGATTCGTCGGTGGGCCAATACGTAGCCCGCATCAGCGCCGCGACCCGCCAGCATCCGCAGTTGCGCTTGGGCGCCAGTCCGCGCGGCACTCTGGCGTTGACCCGCGCAGCCCAGGGCTTGGCCTTGTTGCGCAAACAAGCGTACGTCACGCCGGATGCGATCAAGGCCATGGCCGGGCCGGTATTGGAACATCGCCTGATTCTGCGTCCCCAGGCCGCAGCCCAAGGCCGGACGGCTCGGGAAGTGCTGGCCGAGGTGTTGGATCAGGTGCCGCCGCCGGTATGAACGCGGCAGTCGTTGTCCCACGGCGGCGCATCGCCATGCCGCTGGTGCTGGCGGGTATCACCCTGGTGGTCTATTTTTCGGCGCTGAACCGGAGCCAGCCGCTGATTTGGGGCGTCGCGGCCGTGCTGTCCGCGAGTCTGGTGATCGGCTTCGCTTGGCCGCATTGGTTGGTGGGCAGGCTGACGGTGCGGCGTAGCGGCCCGGACAAGGCGGCGGAAGGCAAGGTTATCAGCCTGGGCGTTACCGTGGAAAACCGGGGCAGGCTGCCCCGCTTCATGGTCGAGGTGGTAGACCGCCTGCCTTTCGCCGGCGCGGGCGAAGGACGCGCGCCGGGGGGCGTGTCGCTGGGCCTGATCGGGCACATTCCGGGCCTGGGTCGGCGCGGTTTTCAAGTGAGTCTGATTTGCGAAAAACGCGGCCTGTACCAACTGGGGCCGGTGGGCCTTTCGACCAGCTTTCCATTAGGGCTGGCGGAAGCGCGGCGCGGCGGGCAGGGGGGCACCAGCACCCTGATCGTGTATCCCGAAATTTTCCCCATCGCCGCATGGCCTTTGCAAGGCGCACCCAGCCTGATTCACCGGGGCGGACATTTCCTGCCCAGCGGAGCGGGTTCCGCCGAATTCCGGAGTTTGCGCGAGTATCGCCGGGGCGACAATCCCCGTCACGTTCACTGGCCCACCAGCGCCCGTCTGAACCAGTTGATGGTGAAGGAATACGAGCCTTTGGCCTCCCCCTGTTTATACCTTGTTTTGGAGTTGGCGGCTGATGCCAATGTCGGCCAGGGCAAGCATGCCACCCTGGAATACGCGGTAAAAATCGCCTCATCATTGGCGCGTCTGGCTTGCGACAACAGCATGCCGGTGCGGCTGGCCGGACAAGGCAAGCAGGCAATCAATGTCAATGCGGGCCAAGGCGAAGCGCACTTCGGCGAAATATTGGAGCTGCTGGCGATTATCGACGCGGATGGCGAGACGCCTTATCACAAGGTGCTGGATAAAGCGGCCGCTGATTGTCTGGTCGGTGAAACCGTGGTGATGTTTCTTGCCGAACCGTCGGAGCGCGCTCTGGATACATTGCAATCGTTGGCTCTGCTGCGCGCACGCGGCGCACATTTGTTGGCGGTTTGCTTTGAGCGGCCATCCTTCCTGGCGACCGACGGCGGGGCAGCGGTCACCGAATCGCCATTGTTCGCAGGTTTGCTGGATTTGGGCGCGCAGGTGGTACCGGTGCGCCGCGGCGACGACTTGATGCGATTGTTCAATCCCTGATGAGTCCGTCGCTCACTTATACGCCCGCCTACCTGGGCCTATTCGCCAGCCTGCTGCTGGCGGTCTGTTGCAATGCCTATCTCGACATCGGCTATGGCGGCTTTGCCGTCGAGACCCTGCTGTGGGGGGGGCTGTTCGGCCTGACCTTATGGTGCGGCTGGAGCCAGCAGGGTAAGGCGTCGGAGCAAAGCCGCACCTGGCAGAAAGTGGTGATGTGGCTGGGCCTGTTTCTATTCGCGACTTTATTTTTGTATATGTGGGGGATGCCGCGGGCAGGCATCTATTTGCTGGTCTTTTTGCAGGCCTCCAACAACTGCGTCACCACGACCCGCCGCCAGTTATACCTCGGCCTGCTGGCGGCGCTGGTGATGGCGATCTTCGCTTCTTCCCACTACCGGGCCGACTGGACTATGTTGTTTTATCTGGTGCCGTTTGTGATCGCCGTGGTGTTCACGTTGGCTGCAGAGTAGATCAACCGCCGGGCCGAAGAAGTTCGCAGTCTCAGCCTGGAGCAAAAAATGCTCGGCGGGCAGGCGACGGCCATCGTTTCGGCGACGTTGTCCATCCTGATTCTGGGGGCCGTATTTTACGTCATTACCCCGCAGACGAGCTGGACATCTTTGAGTTCGAGCTACGGCCTGCCTGCGGCTATAGGTATCGTGCATGAAGGCGAACCGGAACAAGGTCAACAGGGCAGCAATCCTGGAACAGAGGGGAAAGGCTCGGGCGGTTCGGGCGGCGGCATGGGATCGGTCCGCAGCCAATGGCCCACTCCGGCGGAAATGCGTCAGGCCGCTCAGCGTAGAGGAATGCCCCATTGGCAGTCCGCCGCCATCGTGACCATGGCCGACGTCACCGAAGCGCTGCAACAGCAACTCGCGCCGATCAGACAAGCCTTAGCAGACTGGTGGGAGGCATTCAAAAAATGGCTGCAAAAACATTTCGGCCAAGTGATCGGCACGCTGTTGGTGTTGATGCTGCTGGCTCTTGCAACCGGCCTGTCCCTGCTGCTGCGGGAAGCACGGGCGGGTATTTGGCTGCGCACCCGTTTCGACTATTGGCGTTATGTTGTGTTCGGGCGTCACGAGCCTGGGCATGAAGGTGTCCGGCAATTCTACGGTGCCGTGGAACGGCTGTTCGCGCTGCACGGCGAACCTCGCCCCGAAAACCGCAACACGCAGGAATACCTACGCCGCATGGGCCTGGTGCGTCCGGCGCTACGTCTTGAACTGCTGGCAATCACTTTCCAGTTTGAGGACTCCCGCTATGGAGCTAAGCCGCCCGATCCTGAGCAGATCCAAGCTATGCGCGAGCGTTATCGCCGTGTTTTCCGGGCGTTGAGCGAATAGTTGGGGAGCAATATTGAGGCATCAATCAAACCACCCCTGTTAACCCCTCAACCAGCAATCGGGAATACTGCTCAGAATCATAGTGATGGTCATTGCAATCGCTGTTGAGCAGCTCGGCCTTGACGATGCCGCCATCGCCGAGAGATAAATCATCCAGCATGATATAGCGGATGTCGTTTTGCAAACAAAACTCTTGCATAATCCGGTTGAATTCCAGGGTTAACGCCGTTCTTTCCACTTGCGATGCGGTGACTTCCCGACGGGCGTTGGCAATATCGCCCCAGTCGTTGCCGTCCTGAATGGTAGGCAGCGGGGTGCTGATGCATACAACCTCAAAATTCCGGTTCAATTCAGACAGAAACCGGGAATAACTGGCGATGGCTTTGTCCATCATTGCGGCAACGGACTCCTGGTATTTCTGCGCCCGGTACCAAATGACGAAACCGGTATCGACTTCGCCCAGCATGACAATGACTTGCTTGGCGGCGGTTTGCCTGACGGCTTCCCTGAAGACAGGATAGGCCTGGGTTGTTGTATTGGGGTTTTCCAGTCCCGATGCCGTCGCGCCGATGACGGTGAGGACATTGAAGACCAGGTTGGGAAATTTTTCCTTGAACAAGGGGTGATTGAAAACAGGACTATGCGAATCGCCCAGAACTAATATTTCCTGCATTTTGGCCTCATCCAATTTTTGTTCAGTATAAGTAGGGCGTGCCGTGCGCGGCTTAGCTCGCACGGCACTGAAATCCTGATGCCATCCAGCCATGATGCCGTTTTCTCGGCAGAGCACCGGCCGGCGCGTGACGGTTAGACTGTAGAAAGGGTGGCATAACTTTAGGAGCCGGAAAATAAGTAATCTGGCTGCATTATACCCATCGATTGTTCAAAATTGACCATGGTTTGTGTTGTACGGTAAGGTATGATCATGATTGAAACCGAACCGGCGGGTGCCATTCTATATGGCCTTGTCATCAAAGCATTGAAGACAGCTCATGCCGTATTAGGTTCAGGCAAAGCAATCCAGGCATTGCAACGGGAAACGGGAGTTTACGCTTCGTCTCCGCGCTATTCGTAAATCAAAACGTATTCAGAAAAAAGGAAAACTAATGAGAGTTCTATTGCTGTTTGCTTTATCCATGGTATCCGTACAAGCCACAGCCGCCATCACTTTTCCGGTTAAAGAAATTACCGCTGGCGTGTACGTGCATTTTGGCAAACATCAATTCCCGGATAGCAAAAACCACGGCGAAATCGCCAATCTCGGTTTTATTGTCGGGCAAAAATGCGTAGCAGTCATCGATAGCGGCGGCAATCCCGAGCAGGGTTTAGCTTTAAAACAAGCCGTTACCGAAACCACAAACACACCGATTTGCTATGTGATCAACACCCATGTTCATCCCGACCATATCAACGGCAACAGCGCTTTTAAAGCGGCTGGCGTTAAATTCGTCGGCCATCATAAATTAGCCGGAGCCATGGCGGCACGCGGTTCCTACTACTTGGACAAAGCCGCGGACCAATTAGGCGTCAAAATGAGCGCTGCCGATTTAATTCCCCCCGATATCGAAGTCAAAGACAGCTTGAAACTGGATTTGGGTGGGCGGACTTTAACCTTAAAAGCCCATACTGCCGCACATACCGATAACGATTTGAGCGTATATGATGAAAAAACCAATACAATATGGCTGTCGGATTTATTGTTTACCGAGCACGTGCCAACGCTGGACGGCAGCTTAAAAGGCTGGCTTGCGGAAATCGACAAACTGGAAAAACAGTCTTTTCGTTATGTCATTCCCGGACATGGCGAATTAGTCACGGATTGGCCGCAGAGTATGCAGCCGCAAAAGCATTATTTAACCTTGTTGCTCACTGAAATTCGCGCTGCAATCAAAAAAGGCCAGCATATAGAGGATGCCGTGAAAACCGTCGGCTATTCCGAGAAAAACAATTGGGCCTTGTTCGATGAATATCACCGCAAAAACGTCACCACTGCTTTCGCCGAATTAGAATGGGAAGATTAATCGGCTGCTAAAAATAACGTAATTATTCAGCGCGAAGCACAACATCCCTCTCCATCAGGAGAGGGGGCAAGCTCTCAGCAATTTTCGGGTTTTCCGATTCACTGAATAGTTACAAAATAAAATGCATTAATTGCGTAAAGCTAAAATAAAATAGGAAAAGACCATGAAATACTCAAAACTCTTATCGGCAATCTTCATCACGGCATTATTACCGTTTGCCGCTATCGCCGCTGAAGATGAAAAGATTTGGAATAACGTTTTGAAGCCTGAATACTTTGCCCAGCAAGCAATTGAAGAATCCGATAACATGATTGAACTGGAAGCGCCTGTACGCGCTGAAGACCCTGCATTAGTGCCGTTTAAAATCGTCAGCAAAATCAAGCAAACCAAAGAGCACTACATCAAAAAAATCCTGGTGTTAGTCGATAATAATCCTTTTCCATTCGTCGGCGACTTTGAGTTTACCCCGGAAAGCGGCAAGGCCGATATTGCGATGCGGATACGGGTTAACAGCAACAGCAATATCCGCGCGATAGCCCAAACGAATGACGGCAAATTGACCATGACTAAAAAATTCGTCAAAGCCAGCGGCGGCTGTTCCGCTCCGATCGGCGCCAATTTAGATGAAGCCATGAAACGTTTAGGCAAAATGAAATTCAGATTGGATGGCGATGTCAAAGTCGGCGAGCCAACCTCAGTGCAGTTAATGATCAGTCATCCGAATATTACCGGCATGCAAATGGATCAGGTGACACGCTTTGTTAAAAAAGCGCATTTTGTTAAGGACGTTAAGGTTTCGTTTAACGGCAAACCGGTTTTAACCGCGAAAACCGATATTGCCATCAGCACCGATCCTAATTTCAGGTTCTATTTCGTGCCGGATAAAGCGGGTGATTTAAAAGCCGAAGTGACCGATACTTTTTGCGAAACGCCAACCAAGAGAGACGTTTGCACTAAAGGCGAAACTTATACTGAAACGTTTAAAATCCAGCCGTAGATTTAAAAGCAAGTGTTAAACCCTGATTGAGACACGATACATCGCCTGAGGATTACCAGGACTAAGAAGGCGAATAGGGGGGGACGGATGGGGTAGATTGCTTCGTTCGAAGCGTACTTAGCTCCGGTATCGCAAAAAACGTTAGGAGCGGGGTTGCAACCCCGTCCGGCACGCCCTACAGTTATTAAAACGCAGACTTAATTCGCGTTAGCGTCCCGTCGATAAACAGTTTTTTCAGTTCTTCCACCATCGCCGGATCGAACATGATGCCGGCATGTGATTCGATATGCGTTATAGCTTCTTCCATCGGCCAGGGTTCTTTATAGGGGCGTTTTGTCGTTAGCGCATCGAAGACATCCACGATTTTTACAATACGCGCAGAGAGCGGAATATTATCGCCTCGTAAGCGGTGCGGATAACCGGTACCGTCATAATTTTCATGATGACCCGCGGAAATTTCCCGCGCCGTTTCATAAAACGGATTGCTGCCTAAAATGCGCACCCCCGCCAGCGGGTGCTCTCGCATAATATCCCATTCCTCTTCGGTCAGTTTATCCGGCTTTTTCAAAATGGCATCGGGCGTGGCGAGTTTGCCGATGTCGTGCAACATGCTCATTAAGCCCATGTGCGCGGCTGTCTCGTTAGCAACGCCCATGGCGACGGCTAACGCTTCGGTGTAATGCTGTACGCGGTATAAATGGCTGGAGGTGTCCTGGTCTTTACCCTCGGCCGCCAGACATAACATCACCACCGCGTCTTTGTAGGCGGTTTCCAATTGGTCGCGCGCCGTATCCAAATCGCGTTTTAAAACCAGCGACTCCAACGCCCGCACCACGGTCAAGTTGAGCTCGGCCGGGTCCCACGGTTTGGTGACGTATTTGTAAATGTGAGCGTCATTGACGCAGGTCAGCAGCGATTCAACATCGGCATAACCGGTTAGTAAAATGCGGATGGCGTCGGGCTGGATTTGCAACGCATGGCTTAATACCTGGTCGCCGCTGATATTGGGCATGCGTTGATCGCAAATAATCAAATCGACCGGGTGTACATTTAAAAACGCAATGCCTTCCTCGCCGCCATTGGCCGACAGCGTTTTGTAGCCTTTGCGAAAGCTGCGCGTTAACGTCGCCAGCACATCGGGATCATCATCAACCAGTAACAGCGTATGCATCTTTAAGCGTCCTTAATCAAGCGAAGTGGAATAGCAATAATAAAGCGGGTGCCGCGATTCAATTCGGATTCAACCGTGAGCATGCCTTGGTGTTTTTCAATAATGCCGTAAGAAATCGACAAGCCAAGCCCGGTGCCTTCGCCCACCTCTTTGGTGGTAAAGAAAGGGTCGAAGATTTTTTTCCTGACTTCATCAGGCATCCCGGTTCCGGTATCGGCGATGCTGACGACCGCTTGATCGTTCATCTTGGCGGTGGTGATGAAAATGCGGCCTTTATCGGGAATGGCTTGAATCGCATTGGCGAGAATATTCATAAAAACCTGGTTGAGTTCGCCGGCATAACATTCGACCATTTCATTGAGCGCGTAGTCTTTCTCGACGGTAATGCGATCCTTGTAATGGTGCTGCAGCATTTGCAGGGTCGAATCCAGGCCTTCTTCGAGCCGCACCGTTTTAATCTCGCCTTGATCGAGACGGGAAAAGTTCCGCAGCGACAACACGATGTTGCGAATACGATCCGCCGCCTGCTTTTGGCTGTTCAGCAATTTAGCCAGGTCATCGGTGACAAACGTGTAGTCAATTTGCGCCATGTGGGCGTTTAATTTTTGCGCCTCCGTTTCGTCCATGCAACTTTGGGCGAATTCGACCGTGCCTTTAATATCGTCAATGTATTCTTCCAATGGCGGCATATTGGCGTAAATGGCGCCGATGGGATTGTTGATTTCATGGGCGATACCGGCAACCAATTGACCTAACGAAGCCATTTTTTCGGACTGTACCAATTGCGTTTGTGCGGATTGCAGCTTTAGCAGCGCATCCTGCAATTGCTGGGTGCGATCGATGACTTGGCGTTCCAGGCTAAGATTCAAGTCTTCCAATTCTTTTTCCACTACTAAGAATTTGTGAAACAGCTCGCCTAACCGCGTCGTCATGCGGTTAAACGCATGGCCTAAATCGGCCACTTCATCGCGACCCGAAACCGGCACTTTGATTGATAAATCGTTGGAATCTTCAATGGTGCGGATGGTGGCGGTCAATTTTTTGATCGGCGTAACCAGAAGACGACTGAGCAAGCTGACCAACACAATCATCGGTACGCCAACCAAAGCGGCGGCAATTAACAAATTTTTGGTCAATTCAAGCAACGGCTCCAGTGCGAGTTTTTTGGGCATGAACGCGGCAATTTGGAAACTGAAATCGCCGACCGATACCGATTTCGAAATCGAACCCAAATAGCTGATACCGTCAAAAATCCATAAGGTCCGTTCCGAAAAGTCATCATTTATTTCAATTGTTTGCACACCGTTAGCGGTAAAAAGGTCTGCGCTGCCGTGGTTTCCTTCATGTGCTTTATGCAGCGCAAAGCTGCTGTCTTTCGGCGCGAGTAGTCGGCTAATATCCTCCCAGGAATGGGTCATGACTAAATAGCCCTGGGTTTTTAATTGCGGCGGTTTTAACGCCGTCACATGAGCGATGACGCTGCCGTTAATAAAAGGCACCTCATGTTTGAATACCAGCGCGTAATCCTGTTGCATTTGCCATGCCGGTGGCAATTGGGTTTTTAACACATCCGGTTGCGTCGAAGCGATCAGCACGCCTGCCGCATTGAACACATAGAGATCGCCTTGTAACTGATAATATTGTTTAAGATTGATCAGCTCGGTGGTGATGCGTTTATCCAAATCATCCACCACCACGTCCAGCATCACCGACGAGGCCCGCCAGGACAGTAAATTGGTGCGTTCGAACAGCAAGACATTACTGATTTCTGCGGCTTTATGGTCGGCAGTGTCGGTAAGATTGCGCTCAATCTGCTGATTGATTTTTTCGCCGAATTGATAGAACACCACCGCACTCAATGTCGTGGTTACCAATAACACGATCAAACTAAAAAACAGAGTTAAACGCACTGAAAGCGAAAAGCGAGACATGAATTTATCCGGTTACTTACTTGAAAATTGTTGCAGGATTTTGATTTGCGGACTTTGCGGCTTCGTTTCGACATAACCGATCGCCCCTTTAATCCGTTCCACAAACAAAACAACGGCCTGCTCGGAATTTTGGGTGACCGGCGGAGTCTCGCCTTTGAACAGCATTTTATCCCAGTAACTGCCCAATTTGTCCGGTGTGCTGTCAAAAATTTCAGCGGTAAAACGGGTACGGGCATCGGCTTGTGGGGGCAGGTTAATCGGCATAATGTCGTCGCCGTTTTCCCAATGTTTTTTCTTGAGCAAATAAATCGCCGCAATATCCTCTTTATCGAGTTGCGTGGCAGGCAGCTCTTTATTGGCAATGATGTATAAATCCGCCCACGCGATTGAAAACGGCATTAACGCGGCAGTCAGTCCTAAAACAAGCAATCGTTTCATTAGAATAACACCGCAATCGAGCTGTAAAGTCCGGTTTGATTTTGAAAAATACTCCCTTGCGTTTGTTGCCATTCAAGCTTGAACGATAAGCGCGGTACCGGGCGATACACAATGCCGCCTAACGCGGTATCGGTAGCAGCCAGTTTGTTGGCAAATTCAAAATGTTCGTAGCGGCCGATCAGGTTGAAATGCTCGACCAAGGGTACTGCCATTTGCACATAACCGCCCCAGTCATGATTGCGATAATGGAGTTGATCGGTATCAACCTGCGTGAACAGTAATTCGCTTTCCAACTCAAACCATTTGTGTTGCCAATTGCCGTCTATGCTGATGGAATTGCGGATTTCATTGCTTTTTGCAACGTCGGCATGTTGAAAAGATACGCCCAGGTAATAATCCAAATCTTCATGGGCAATCCATCGTGCGCCGGCGACGGTTTGATAATGGCGTTCATGTTCAGTTAGCGGTTTAGGATTAAATTCTTCGACCGGTTGCCAATAGACTTCCAGCGCGTGACCGGATAACGCATCGAAATCGTGGCGCGCGTTAATGCCTGTCACATAGTTGGCGCGGGAATAGGATGACGTGACCGGGCGATTGGTCGTCCATACCAACGGTGCGGCATGGACAATATTCCAATGATTGATCGGTGCCAGGAATTTACCGGCGCGTAAGGTGTCGTTTTCTGTGACGTGAATATCGTTATACAGCCGTTCAACGACCAGTTGTGCGCTATTGAATTGTGCGCCTTTGCCTTCTTCCCAAAGCGGAATTTTGTAGGCTTCGGCCTCCAAAAAGGGGTTGAGCCAGCGATTAAATTTGCCCGAGACGAACAAGCTTAAATCATCCAATTCAACGGCAGTGGGCGCACGATTAGGCGAACTGGTCGCCAGTTTGGCATACCCCGAAACGGTGACGGCATCCAGCCATGATGCTGACTTATCGGCATATAACGGCGGTGCGAAATAAATCATCGCTAAACTGAACGCACAGACAAGCGCGCGACGATTGGAATGTAGCAAAAACGACATAACGGTAAAATTCAGTAGATAAGTAGCATGGCGGTATTATACTCATCGCCTGCTCAAAATTGTCCATTGTTCGAAAGTTGACGGCAAAGTATTGTCCTCCTTGCCGAAATCGAACGAGCTGGAAACATTCTATCGGGTAAAACAGTCGAGCCATTGCATCGGGACGCGGGAATACAGGCTTCGTTTCGGCAATTGCTCCTGCTTGAGCGCTTGCAAGAGAGCCAGCACTTCAGCAGTCAGCGAGCTTCAATGCTCAACTGACACTTACCCACTTGTTTAAAAAAAGCTGGAAATGATCTTCAGTGAAAGCCGATATAATGAAAATATTATATAGGCATATTTTTTAACCTCTACCGCAATACAGTAGCCCTCACAAAACACATTTCATGAAAGTTCTCTTGTATAACGAACTCAACCCCAAAACCATTCCCGGCTTCGCCAAGCTGAAAAAATACTTGCAAGACGATGACTTCAAATCGGCGGAAGTCAAAAAAGTCGGCGATAACCTGTACCGGGCCAGGCTCAATCAGCGCGATCGCTTGTTGTTCTCGATTTATCAACATCAGCAACAAAACTATGTGTTGATTCTGGAGTTCATTAAAAACCACGCTTACCAGGATTCGCGTTTTTTGCGTCAGGTCAGCAGTATCGATGAAGATAAAATCCCGGTCATGCTCAAGCCCGACGAAACCGGGGAAAAAGAGCTGGTTTATCTCAATCCCGGTCATAACGCATTTAACCTGCTGGATAAGATCATCTCGTTCGATGACCGCCAACAGTCGATTTACGACTTGCAACCGCCGCTGATTGTGATCGGTTCGGCCGGTAGCGGCAAGACGGCGCTGACGCTGGAAAAAATGAAACAGGCGGTGGGCGATGTGCTGTATGTGACCCAGTCGGCTTACCTGGTTAAAAACTCCCGCGATTTGTATTACGCACACCATTACGATAACCCTGATCAGCAGATCGATTTTTTATCGTTCCAGGAGTTTTTGGAGAGTATCCGGGTGCCTGCGGGCAAGCCGGTTACTTTCCAGGCTTTCCAACAGTGGTTCAGCCGCTTTCGCCAAGGCCAACTGAAAGATGCGCACAAATTGTTTGAGGAGTTTAGAGGCGTCATTACCGGGCCTGCCACCGATAAAAGCTGGCTGAGCCGTGAAGACTACCTGAATCTGGGTATCAAGGAATCGATCTTCCTGGGCGAAGAACGCGATGCGGTGTACGACGTTTTCGAAAAATACCTGGGCTTTTTACAGGATCAGCAGCTTTACGACAGCAACATCGTCAGTCACCAGTATTTGCAGCATGTTCAACCTTGTTACGATTTCGTCGTTGTCGATGAAGTGCAGGATTTAACCAATATCCAGCTTTATTTGATTATCAAATCGCTGCGCCAGGCGCAGGACTTTATCTTGTGCGGCGATTCCAACCAGATTGTCCATCCCAACTTCTTTTCCTGGTCAAAAGTGAAAAGCCTGTTTTACCGGCAGGAGGATTTGCAGACCTCGGACGAATTGATCCGGATTCTGAACACCAATTACCGCAATTCGCCGCAAGTTACCGATATTGCCAACAAGATTCTGAAAATCAAAAACCAGCGCTTCGGTTCCATTGACAAAGAAAGCCATTATCTGGTCGAAAGCAACGGACACACCCAGGGCGAAGTGTTGTTTTTGCAGGACACCGCCACCATTCGCCAGGAGCTGGACAGCAAAACCAAAGCCTCCACATTGTTTGCGGTCATCGTCATGACGGTCGACCAAAAACCGGCCGCGCAGCAGCATTTCAGCACGCCGTTGGTCTTTACGATCCAGGAAGCCAAAGGGCTGGAATACGAAAACATCATCCTCTATAACTTCCTGAGCCAGGAAGAGGTCCGCTACCGCGAAATCAGCAAAGGCGTAAGTTTTGCCGATTTGGAACAGGACATTAAATACGCCCGCGCCAAGGATAAAACCGACAAATCGCTGGAAGTTTACAAGTTCTATATCAACGCCTTGTATGTTGCGATAACGCGGGCCGTTAAAAACCTGTACTGGATTGAAAGCAGCCCCAAACAACCTTTGCTGGACCTGTTGGGCTTGCGCGACGCCCAGGGCAGCCTGCAACTCGCCAATCAAAACTCCAGCCTGGATGCCTGGCGTCAGGAAGCGCATAAGCTGGAACTGCAAGGCAAACAAGAGCAGGCCGACCGGATTCGCAACGAAATCCTGAAACAAAAAACGCCGGATTGGCAGGTTATTACTGCCGAAGCCTTGGCCGACCTGAAACGCAAAGCCTTCGAAGGCAATGACAAAAATGCCAAGATGACGTTGTTTGACTATGCTTTGGTTTATGAAGACCGCGACGTCATTAACACTCTGCTGAAGACGGAATTCAAAGCCGCCAAGCAGCCGGACAAGGGCTTGCAGATGCTGCAACAAAAGCACTACAGCGCCTACAGCTTTAAAAAGCCGGATGCGGTGCTCAAGCAAGTCAATCAATACGGCCCCAATTTTCGCAATATCTTCAATCAAACGCCATTGATGGTCGCGGCCTGGATGGGCAATGTCGAGGTTATCAAGGAGCTGTTTGAGCTGGGCGCAGATACCGAGAAAGCCGACGGCAACGGCTTGACCGCTTTCCAAATCGCGCTGGCGCAAACGGACCGTAGCGACGCTTACGCCAAAAAGAAACTGGCCGATATTTATGAACTGCTGGAACCGACCAGCATGAGCATTCAGGTCGACGGCCGCCTGATCAAGCTCGATAAAAACAGCATGGAGTTCTTCATGCTGAACCTGATGATCGCGCTGTTTTACCGGGTGATGCCGAAAAAAATGACCTATCGCCTCGACGGTTTTGCGACCCAGGACTTTATCGACGCCGTGCAACACATCCCTGCCGGCATCCTCCCTGAACGGCGCAAGCAGCGGGCTTATCTGTCGAGCATCCTGTCTAAAAACGAAATCGGCAAGGACGACAAGCACAACTGCAAACTGTTCTATCGCGTACGGCACGGCGCTTATATTTTCAATCCCAGACTGGCGCTTAAAGTGGAAGACGAGTGGGTTAATATTTACGACTTGTTGATGATTGACAGGTTGTCGCCCGTCTATAAAGTCAAGCAAGACTGGTGGAACGAGTATGCTGAGAAAGGCATGGCTGTCTGCAAAGAGCTATTGAAGCAGTTGATTGCCGAGAAAAAAGGAGAAACCCCATGAGCAACACACAAATTCCCTGCACACCCACTCAAACCGGAATATTAAAAAGGCAACAGTTTGGCGACACAAAGCCAGGAACGCTGTTAAAGCAGCATCCGAATTGGGCAGACGAATATGAGGACAATGATTGACTGGTGTTGCTCCGTCTGAAACGTTTAAGTGCAACCACTTGGCTCTGTCATCGCAAAAACGTTATGATCGGATCGTGCGCAATTGATGCGTTTCACTAAGTTCAGCATCCTACAGGCCATTTTGCTGGTCGCACAAAGAAGCATTAGACAGTCAATTAGTGTGGATATACAATAAAAAAATGTATATCTTTCTAACATAGGAGTCTGTCATGCAAGTCGCAAAATGGGGTAATAGTTTGGCCGTAAGATTGCCAGCGCCGGTTGTCGAAGCGCTTCAACTTAAAGAAGGCGATGATATCGAGATTCATATTGCCGGTGAGCGGGTTTTCGAAATTGAGAAAAAGCCCAGTCCGCAAGAGTTGTTAGCCCGATTGCGTAAATATCGGGGGCGTTTGCCCGCCGACTTCAAGTTCGACCGCTTGGAAGCCCATGAAAACCGATAGGCCGTTTTTCGATACTAACGTTCTGTTGTATTTATTGTCCGAAGATAACCGCAAAGCGGATCGAGCCGAAGCGATTATTGCTTCGGGCGGCATCATAAGCGTTCAGGTACTCAATGAATTTGCTTCGGTCGCATCGCGAAAACTGGGGATGAGCTATGCCGAAATACGCGATATGCTAAATACGGTACGTGCCGTATGCCAAACTCAAGCGGTGACTGTCGATACCCATGAGCGGGGACTGGATATTGCGGAACGGTTCGGTTTTTCCCTGTACGACAGTATGATCGCCAGCTCTGCGCTTCAATCCGGCTGTGATATTTTGTATTCCGAAGATATGCAGCATGGTCAAGAAGTCGATGGTCAATTGGTGGTTTTAAATCCTTTTCTGGATAATTAAGGGAGAACCAATAGGGGCTTGCAGCGTGCTTTGTTGAAAATAACCATGAAATATCTATAGCCGGTACCTTGTGTGCAAGATGCAAGCCCTCATTTTTTTAAATGTACAATGCAAGACCCGGAACCTTTTTGTTTGCGTGGAATCGCCGTTGCAGCCGATGACGCTGTTCATGACGATAGAAACTATTCGATCAATTTTGGCCGAGGTCAATTGATAGTCAAATATGCACAATGCAAGACCTGGAACTTTTTTGTTGGTGAATACACACGAGTCAGGTTTGCGCCATAGTAGCGATTGACCGGGCGTAATACGGACAAGATTTACAGTTAAATATAACAGTCAAATTGCAAGCAAGATTTTTACAATCTGATTTTTTTGATACAAATACAAGGAATGCTAATGACACATAAAAAGTTCGACACAATTAACAATTTGTTCCCCGAAGGGCAAACTGTTTCTGCTGTCGGCATTAAGGACTATTTGGATTGGGCTGCGCATCCTGAAGAATATCCAAAAATATTGGCAATACCTCCTATACAACGTAGTTTTGTCTGGAAGCCCAAGCAAATACAAGATTTATGGGATTCACTTTTGAGAGGAATGCCAATTGGTAGTATTTTGCTTAAATCATTTGAGTCTCACGAAAATAGCGCGGGACTCATATCGACGGAGAGAAAACTTTATTTAAGCCAGAAACCCGGATTTCATCTGATGGATGGACAACAGCGCACCCTGTCCATGCTGCTTGGGTTCCCGGATTCATCCCGAGCGGAACACAAATTATGGGTGGACTTCAGTAAATCTGGAACGAATGGCTCCGTGTTTCGATTTCGCGTGTCAACTCCAGCCCAGCCTTTCGGATATAGACTAGACGGAAGACGCTTATCTATGCTCGATCGACGAACAGCGAGACAGCAATGGGCAGAAAGTGATCAAAAGAAGAATGAAATGGGAAATCGAGAAATATTCAATGAAGCTAAACCCTGGAAGGAAGGCGGGAAGAACCAGAATGTAGTGGTCTAATAAAAACGGACAGTCCGATAGGTTGATAAAATAACTCAACCAAAGCAAGGAAAATCCAACTATGAATCAAAAACGACGAGCGTTTGATGCTAACTTCAAGTTGCAAGTG
>Ga0160178_104496_pt1 | contig 28815 bp, 23 predicted proteins | sample met4sta_2_FD_108560 | JGI IMG/M metagenome (GOLD analysis project Ga0160178, IMG submission 108560) | Synthetic bacterial communities of pure cultures from sediment of Lake Washington, USA, under low oxygen conditions - MT... | ecosystem: Engineered > Modeled > Simulated communities (microbial......
GGCTTCTGCTCCTGCCGGAGAACATCCCAAAAGAAACAATGCCAGAAGAGGGCCGAATCGTAGAAGGCCGCGTAATCCCAACTACAAAAAGCCTGAAACGGATGGCGATTCAAATAGCACGCATGAAGCGTCCAGCGAGGGCAACGACGAGTCGCGTCCGGCTCCCCGTTCTTATGACAATGACTTTGCAAAAAGAGCGGAAAGAACCGAACGCCCGGAATCCCCGGCTAATGTCCCCAGCCAGGATAACACCGTCAATCGGGATTCAGAAGCCAGAAAACCGGCCGCTACCGCTGAACCGGCTTCGGCTCCACCTCCAGCATCAAAACCGGTTGTTGAAGCAGCGCCAAAACCAGCTGAAATGGTAAGGCAAGAAACGGAATAACAAGCGGATCGGCGCGATTAGTGGGCAATATTGCTTTACCCACCAATCGCGCCAACTTAAAATAGTTCACCACGAAGACACGAAGTTCGCGAAGAAAATAAAAACTTCGTGTCTTCGTGGTGAATTAATTCTAAATACTTTCTACCTGTACTTAACCTCAACAGCCTCGCTTCCCAGCAACGCCCTCAATCGCGCAACCAGTTCATCGGTTGGCTGGACGCGCCACTCATCACCCAACTGTAGGCTCGCTTTTGCATCCTTTGACGTATAACTGATACCCACAGGACATCCGCCGCCCTTAAAAGGCTCCAGAACCGCAATCAACTTCGTCACAAAGTCATGACCTTCGCTCTCATCGTCCGCCGCATTCCATACCAACTGAATACTTCTGGCATAAACCTCCCTGGCCTGCTCCATGCTGTAAAGTTTTTCTACCGTCAAGCGTAGCGTTCCCAAATAATCGTCAACACCCAACGCCCCTTCGGCAATCAGCAGGCTGTCACGGGTAAAAATGCCCCGGTATTTATCATAAACTTCGCCAAATGCCGCAATTTCAAGCCTTCCGGTCCTATCATCAATCGTAGCAAAACCCATAATTTTACCGTTCTTGGTCTGACGGGTGCGCACTTCGACGACCAACCCGGCCGTTCGGGCTTCCATCTTCCTGCTTTTGGATCGCTCCACATTGGCCAACAGCGACTCTATGGTTCCGTTGGTAAACTGCCTTAACTCAGCCTCGTATTGGTTGATCGGATGCCCGGTCAAAAACAAACCCAGAACCAGCTTTTCCGCAGCCAGCCGTTCATTTTCCGACCACGGCTCAACCACGGTGTTATAAGCGTCTACATCATCCGCATTTTCGGCATTAACGGCCAAGCCGAACAAATCGTTCTGGCCTGTTTGCGCATTTTTTCCGTGCTGCTCGGCGACTTTTAAAACCGTCGGCAGCTCCGCCAAATGCCCGGCCCGATTATCATCGAACTCATCGAAAGCCCCGGCGCGTATCAATGCTTCCAGCACCCGGCGATTGAATTTGCGTAAATCCACCCGCTTGCATAAATCGTACAGGCCTGAAAACAGGCCGTTTGCTTCCCGCTCGATCAGCATTTCTTCAATGGCCGCCTCGCCCACGCCCTTTAGCGCGCCCAAGCCGTAAACGATATGGCCCGCGTCGTTAACGGTGAATTTGTATTTGGAAACATTGATGGTGGGCGGACAGACTTCCAGCTTCATCTGCTTGCATTCTTCAATCAAAATCACCACTTTATCGGTATTGTCCATATCGGCGGACATCACCGCCGCCATGAACTCAGGCTGATAGTGGGCCTTCAGCCACGCGGTTTGGTAGGCGACCAGCGCGTAAGCGGCGGAATGCGATTTATTGAAACCGTACCCGGCAAACTTCTCCATCAAGTCGAACACGTAAGTGGCGATTTTTTCATCGACCTGGTTTTCTATTGCACCGGCGGTAAATTTGTCCCGCTCTTTCGCCATTTCCTCCGGCTTTTTCTTACCCATCGCCCGGCGCAGCATGTCCGCTCCGCCCAGCGTGTACAGCGCCATTTCACGGGCGATCTGCATCACCTGTTCCTGATACAAAATAACGCCGTTGGTGGGCTTTAAAATAGGTTCCAGCAGCGGGTGCGCGTACTCCGCCTTGGCTCCGTGCTTGACGTTGATGTAATCGTCGACCATGCCCGATTCCAAAGGACCAGGACGAAACAGCGCCACCAGCGCGATAATGTCGTCGAAGCAGTCGGGTTTGAGCTTTTTGATCAGCTCCTTCATGCCGCGCGATTCGAGCTGGAATACGGCGGTGGTCTGGGCGTTGGTCAGCAGCTTATAAGAATCCGGATCATCCCGGGGGATGGTCGTTATATCGACCAGCGGCTTGCCCAGTTGCTTGTGCTTGGCGTTAATGTCCTGCAACGCCCAATCGATAATGGTCAGCGTCCGCAGTCCCAAAAAGTCGAACTTGACCAGGCCGACCGCTTCGACGTCGTCCTTGTCGAACTGGGTGACCAGGTTATTGCCGTCCTGGTCGCAATACAGCGGCGTAAAATCGGTCAGCTTGGTCGGCGAAATCACCACGCCGCCGGCGTGTTTTCCGGCGTTCCTGGATGTGCCTTCCAGCGACAGCGCCATATCGATCAGCGCTTTGACCTCTTCCTCGGTATCGTAAAGCTGTTTCAGTTCCGGGCTGTCTTTTAGCGCTTTGGTCAGCGTCATGCCGATTTCAAACGGAACCAGCTTGGACAACCGGTCGACAAAACCGTAGCCGAAACCCAGCACCCGGCCGACATCGCGAATCACCGCTTTCGCCGCCATCGAACCGTAGGTGATGATCTGCGCGACATGATCGCGGCCATAATGACGGGCGACGTAATCGATCACCTCGTCCCGGCGGTCCATGCAGAAATCCACGTCAAAGTCGGGCATCGAAACCCGCTCGGGATTCAAGAACCGCTCGAACAGCAGGTCGAATTCGATCGGATCGAGGTCGGTAATCTTAAGCGCATAAGCCACCAACGACCCCGCACCCGAACCCCGGCCAGGACCTACCGGAATCAAATTGTTTTTCGCCCACTGGATAAAGTCGGCAACAATCATGAAATAACCGGGAAAACCCATCTGGGTGATCATCTTCAGCTCGAAATCCAGGCGATCATAATAAACGCGCCGGTTTTCCTCATCCGTGCCCTTACCCACTGCCGGATAGTGCTGCAAACGCTCTTCCAGACCTTTCATGGACTCCTCGGCCATAAACTCGCCCAGATTCATGCCTTCGGGTACCGGAAAATCCGGCAAGAAGTTTTGGCCCAGTGTCAGCTTTAAATTGCAGCGTTTGGCAATCTCTACGGTGTTTTCCAGCGCCTCCGGTATATCCGCAAACAGCGCCTGCATTTCCTCGACGCTGCGTAAATATTGCTGGTCGGTATAATCTTTGGGACGGCGCGTATCGTCCAACACCCGGCTCTGGTTGATGCAGACCCGCACTTCATGGGCCGCAAAGTCCTGTTGATAAACAAAGCGCACATCATTGGTCGCAACTACCGGCAAACCGGTCGCCAACGCCAGCTCGACGGCAGCGGCGATATACCGCTCCTCTTCGGGCTTGCCGACCCGCTGCAATTCCAGGTAAAAACTTTGCTCGAACAACGCGCCCCAAAACTCCGCCAGCCGTTTCGCCGCATCATGGTTTTCGGCTAACAGCGCCTTGCCTATACATCCGCTCATCGCGCCGGACAATGCAATCAAGCCGTTATGATTGGCTTCTATCCACTCCTGCCTGAGCATCGGCACACCCTGATGCTGACCTTCCTGATAAGCCTTTGAAATCAATTCGGTCAGCGTGATGTAACCGGCGTGATTGTTGACCAGCAAGGTCAACCGGTACGGCGTAGCGGGATCTTCGGGATTAAAAACCAGCACATCGGAACCGGCTATTGCCTTGACACCCTGCCCCAATGCCGCTTTATAAAACTTGACCAGCGAGAACAGGTTAGCGTGCTCGGTAACCGCAATCGCCGGCATATTCAACTCGGCCAGACGCTTGACCAAGGGCTTGATTTTAACGATCCCGTCGACCAGAGAGAATTCGGTATGGAGTCTTAAATGGACAAAAGCTGGCTGCATGGGGGATTAGAAAGTTGATTCAGATTTACTATTATGCCGGATAGGCTATTTTACCCCGTCCGCACGGTTTCGTGTGACCAACATAATGACAAACACAAAACAATTAACCCATCCCTCCACTAGGTATTATTACTTATTGATTGAAAGACTTGATTTCTCTATCCTACAAAAAGTAATATAAAACTTACGTAAAGTAGTGCAAAGCCTACGGCCGGCAATACAAATCCAGCTGTTTTTTAGGCTTCCCGCGTTTTGCAAGTAGGGTGTTATTTAAACAAAATCACCACAGAGGGAACAACCATGAAATTAACCTGGATACTCGTTGCGGATAGCACTCGCGCACGCATTTTTACTGCTGACACCCCCTCTTCCCCCCTAGAGGAAATCGAAGATTTTTCTCATACCGAAGGTCGTTTACATGACCGGGAAATAACCTCCGACCTGCCGGGAAAGATCAAAAGCGCCGGTGCGGGCGGACACACCTTTGAGCAACCCACCGATCCGAAAAAACACGAAGCCGACGTTTTTGCGCATCGCGTCGCCCAATATCTGGAAGACGCGCACAACGCAAACCGTTTTGACCAACTGCTGATTGTTGCCGGTCCCTCTTTTCTCGGCTTGCTACGTAACCAATTGCCGGAACAGATTAAAAAACTGGTTCGTTTCGAGCTCGACAAAGAAATCACCCTGTTGAGCGCCGCCGATATTCGCCAACATCTCCCCCAATATTTGCCGAATCTTTGATAAAAACCCTCAATTAATTTAATTCTGAAAAATGCAGGCTATCACCTACATTGGCCCCTATTATGAAGAAAACTATTAATTAGAGGCTCCCATTAAATATCTTTTCAGCAACGCCTATATGACCTCAATACTGGGGACTGCGGCTATCTTGTTTGTTCTAGAAGATCTCCAGTTTATTTTCGGGGGCTCGCCGCCGCTATTGCTCTTTTTGGTCGTCATCGCTTACGCCGCCTGGCACGGCGGGACCAAAGCCGGACTTTTCACTACGGTGCTGAGTGCGGTAACAAGTGTTTATTTTTTAACAGAACCTTACAACTCGTTTTATATCGCCAGACCCAGCGAAATGCTGCGCATCGTGATTTTGGTTGGCATAGGCACCGTATGTACCTGGGTCATTGCTCGCTTACACGACCAGGAAAAACGGGCATTACATACAGTCATGGACCGAAAGGAGCAACTTAAAAAGGAAATCGCCAGGCGTAATCGAACCCAGGCAGAGCGGAATCTATATGTCTCACTGGCTAAAAGCAGCACCGAGTTTATCGGTATGTGCGATACCCAGCTGGAACCTTTCTTTATTAACGATGCCGGACTGCAGCTGGTAGGTCTCGATAGCCTGGAACAGGCTCTTAAAACACCCGTCAAAGACTTCTTTTTTCCGGAAGACCAGGCATTTATCATGAATGAATTCTTTCCTACGGTCTTACAAAACAGTCGTGCCGAGATTGAAATCCGTTTCCGGCATTTCAAAACCGGGGAAGTGCTGTGGATGATCTACAACGTCTTCGCCCTGAAGGACTTACACGACAACATAGTCGGATTCGGCACGGTGAGCACCAACATCACTGAGCACAAGCAAATCGAAGAGGCTTTGCGCGAGAGCCAGAGGGACCTGAACCACGCCCAGGCAGTCGCTCATATCGGCAACTGGCGGATGAATATCCGCAATAATGTATTGGAATGGTCTGACGAAAATTTTCGAATCTTTGGCATACCTAAAGGCACGCCTTTAACTTATCAATCATTTCTGGATATTGTCCACCCGGCAGACCGGCAATTAGTCGATACGACATGGCAACAAGCGCTTACCGGTATGCCCTATGATATTGAACATCGGCTGATAGTGGACAAAAAAGTCAAATGGGTCCGTGAACTGGCTGAGCTCGAATTTGACAAGCATGGAGTGCTGCTCGGCGCTTTCGGAACCACCGAAGATATTACCGACATCAAAAGTACTCAGGAAGCATTACAGTATGAACGGTCCTTCCTCAGACAAATAATCGATGCGGTACCCAGTATGATCTTTGTCAAAGACCGGGAAGGACGGTTCATGTTAAGTAATGAGGCTTTGGCCCAGTGCTATGGCACAAGCCCTGACAGTCTGACAGGATTGACCGACGAGAATTTCAATCCCAACGCGGACGAAGTGACTCACTTCTATCAAAATGACCTCGACGTCATAAGAACCGGTAAATCAAAACTCATTCCGGAGGAAAAAGTCACACATGCCGATGGTTCCGTACACTGGTACAGCACCGTCAAGATTCCGTTGTACGACACCGACAATAGTTGCAGCAAACTGCTGGGCGTGGCAACCGACATTACCGAACGCAAGCACGCCGAGGAAACACTACGCCTGATGGATCGCCGTAAAGACGAATTTCTGGCGATGCTGGCCCACGAACTCCGCAATCCGCTGGCACCCATCCGCAATGCCGTGCGACTGCTAAAAATGCAGGAAGCGACCGATCCCAAGCTGACATTGAGCTGCAATATCATCGACCGCCAAGTAACTCATATGACTCGGCTGCTCGATGACCTGCTGGATATGGCTCGCATCATGCAGGGTAAAATCAGGTTGAAGATCGAGCATTTCGAGCTTACCGACATTGTCAATAATGCGATAGAAACTAGTCGTCCCCTGCTCGAATCGCGTAAGCAGGAGCTGATCATTTCACAAACCATGACGCCGCAATGGCTCGAAGGCGATCATGTCCGGTTGGCGCAAGTGCTGTCCAACCTGTTGAATAACGCCGCCAAATATACCGGTGAGGGCGGCAAAATCATGTTAAGCGTGATGCGGGAAGGCTCCGATGCCGTCATCGAGATCAAGGATTCCGGCATCGGCATCTCCCCTGATATTCTGCCTCAAATCTTCGATCTCTTCACTCAGGCAGACCATACCCTGGCTCATTCTCAGGGCGGACTGGGCATTGGATTGACGCTGGTGCGTCAGCTGGTAGAAATACATGGCGGCACGGTCACCGCAGCGAGCGAAGGCATCGGACAAGGCAGCACATTTACCGTGCGGCTGCCCGCATTACCGATGGACTCATCTGCTGCCGAATCCGCGCGGACCGAATCCGTATTACCAACGTCTAAATTCCGTATTCTGGTTGTGGATGACTATGCTGATGCGGCCGAAAGTCTGATGATGCTGTTGCGAGCGAAAGGGCATGAAGTCGAAATAGCCGATTGCGGCATAAAAGCAATAGAGCAGGCGCAAGTTTTCCACCCGCAGGTTGTGCTGCTCGATATTGGTCTCCCCGATCTGGATGGTTATGAGGTCGCCAAACGGCTACGCGCATTGCCTGAGACTCGGGATGCGACCCTGATCGCCTTAACCGGTTATGGACAATCTGAAGACCATAATCGCTCACAATCGGCAGGATTCAACCATCACTTGCTCAAGCCGTTGAATTTTGATGAATTATCAGCCTTACTGACATCGTCATGAAGCCGATTCCCCATCGGTCTGAAGTATTTCATATTGCTAACCGATCGTTAATCATGCATCCAATAGTTATTCACAAAACCTGTGGATAACTCTGTGAATTGATTGTTCTGCTTGTCGCTTACTTGCGGTTTTTATTAGTGTTTTGTTAAATTGTACAAAAACTTAACAAATCCATAATTTTATAGACTATCAATGACTTACAGTTGCTTATCGGACCTTATACCGCTCATTCAAAAGCATCGCTAAGTCACTGATTGTTTCTGTGTGCAAATGTTAAATGCACTTATCAAAAACCAATTACTCAGTGTCTTCGATATATACCCGCACCCTTTTACGGACAGGCCGCTTTCTTTATACGTAAGACTAAAATAATGACCTCTACAAGCCTCACCCGCTTGGTATTACTACTTATTGCTTGAGGGGCTTTATTTCTCTATCCTATAGTCAGCAGTACAAAACCGGATGTTTTTTAGGTTTAACGGTTTTTGAAAATACTATGTCATTTAAACAAAATCGCCGCAGAGGGAACAATCATGAAATTAACCTGGATACTCGTTGCCGATAATACCCGTGCTCGCATTTTTACTGCCGACGCGCCCTCTTCCCCTTTAGAGGAAATCGAAGGCTTTTCTCATACCGAAGGGCGTTTGCATGACCGGGAAATAACCTCCGATCTGCCGGGAAGGATCAAAAGCGTCGGTGGAGGCGGACACGCTTTTGAACAACCTACCGATCCGAAAAAACACGAAGCGGACAATTTCGCACATCGCGTCGCCCAATATCTGGAAGACGCGCATAACGCAAACCGTTTTGACCAACTGCTCATTGTTGCCGGCCCCTCTTTTCTCGGTTTGCTGCGCAACCATCTGCCGGAACAGATTAAAAAGCTGGTTCGTTTCAAACTCGATAAAGAGATCACCATGTTGAGTACCGCCGAAATTCGCCAACACCTGCCCCAATATTTGCCGAATCTTTAATAAGCCTTCTCGTTTCTACTCGCAGAAGCGCTATTTCACACCAAAATATAGTGGTTACCATGCACTCAAAGTTATTCACAAAACCTGTGGATAACTCTGTGGATTGATTGTTTTATTTACCGCTTAGCTGCGGTTTTTATTAGTGTTTTGTTAAATTGTACAAAAACTCAACAAATCAATAATTTTATCAACTATCAATAACTTACAGTCAGTTATCGAACTTTAAACGGCACATTTAAAGGCTCCGCTAAGTTATTGATTGTTGCTGTGTGCAAATACTATTGAATCAAAACTATCCGTCCATCCCAGCGCCAAAAATGCAGTGTTTAAAGAGCCGTAGAATGCGGTGAATTCGCGGACCACACCAATCGTGTCATTCGCCAGCCGAAACATTCGGGAGATCAATACTCCCCAATGCTTTGAAGAATTTCACGTTCAAGATAAATAGGGGAGCTGGAGTAGGGCCCATCCACCACTTTCCGAACCAACCCATGCTTCGCTGGATTCAATGACTGCAACGGCAATGTTTTTAGATGTCCCACTCGCGCGGATTTGATGTTCCCGTAGGGCGGTTGCCGGATGGCTCGCTCATTTCCAAACTCAAGTTTGGAAGTTAGGATTTGGAAGCAAGAGCTCTTCAGGGTTCCCAATCTCCCAATTGGGAACCCGCAGAATTATATTAAATTTTCGTTAAATTTATTAACTCTTAGCATCTTTCTTGGATTTCTTTACAGCCTTCTTTTCTTTCGGACTCAGAGCCGGTTTTTTCTTGTCTTCTTTATTGCTTTTTTGTTCTCTGCTCATGACGCTCGCTCCAAATAATTGATGGGTTTTTTCTGAAAATTCATTCGAATGACACCGGTATGTCAATGTTTTGAAGGTTGATGTGGCAACGTTTGGCTGCCAAATACAACGAGTTCAGCATACTCTCATGCACAAAAAAGAACAACTTCAGCCATTGAAAACGTACGATTTTAAAACAACGGAACACCTTGCAAATCAATAACTACCAAGCACTATAGATCAGGCGTACTGTTTATGCCCGACATTCCCATGCTTCAATATGGCGGCGAATTTCTGGTTTTCCCAACATCATTCCACTACCCAATGCCGGAATGTCAGGCAACGAAAAGCGGGCGCCTAAAGCGCCTACTTTGGGTGTCCGACCTATCCGGTTGATATGTTTGATTCACTCGAACAATGCGCTTCACTGCATTTAGCGCATCCTGCGGTCCTATTGAATCAAAACATTCCTCCATCCCAACGTCAAAATGGCTGTTTAAGGGCCGTAGGACGCGGCGCGTTCGGAAATCCCAATGTTTGGTGGTTCTTATTGGGATCGTGCATCGACCTTCCGCGCTATCGCATACAGATAAAAAACTATAACTCTTAAAAATTGCCAAATAACATGGAATAATAGCCGGCATCGCGTTACCCGCAAGGATGTTGGTACTTAGCGTGAGCGGGAGCGGAAGCTGCGCCCAAAGCGCCTACTTCCGGCACTCTCTATCAACCTTAAACCGATAAACTAAAACACTATGGCGCAATACATATACTCAATGAACCGGGTCGGCAAGATTGTCCCGCCCAAAAAATACATCCTCAAGGACATCTCGCTGTCGTTTTTTCCCGGCGCAAAAATCGGCGTATTGGGCTTAAACGGCTCCGGTAAATCGACGCTGCTGCGCATCATGGCGGGCATCGACAAGGAAATCGAAGGCGAGGCTATCCCGCTAAAAGGCATTAAGATCGGCTATCTGCCGCAAGAGCCGCAACTCGATCCCAATAAAACCGTGCGCGGCAATGTCGAAGAAGCCGTCGCGGAAATCAAGGAAACCTTGGCAAAACTCGACGCTGTCTATGCCGCTTATGCGCTGCCCGATGCCGACTTCGACAAACTGGCTGCCGAACAAGCGTTCCTGGAAGACTTCATCAACGCTTGCGACGGTCATAACCTGGATCGCAAGCTGGAAGTCGCGGCCGACGCGTTGCGGCTGCCGGATTGGGATGCCGATGTGACCAAGCTGTCGGGCGGTGAAAAACGCCGCGTAGCGCTGTGTCGCTTATTGCTGTCCAACCCCGACATGCTGTTATTGGACGAACCGACCAACCATTTGGACGCAGAATCGGTCGCCTGGCTGGAAAGGTTCCTGCACGGTTATCCGGGCACTGTGGTTGCGGTCACCCATGATCGCTATTTCCTGGACAATGTGGCCGGCTGGATTCTGGAACTGGACAGAGGCTCCGGCATTCCATGGGAAGGCAATTACTCCAGCTGGCTGGAGCAAAAGAGCAACCGTTTGTTGCAGGAAGAAAAGCAGGAATCTTCCCGCCAGAAGGCCATGAAAGAAGAGCTGGAATGGGTACGTTCCAGCCCTAAAGGCCGCCATGCCAAAAGCAAGTCCCGTCTGGCGCGCTTTGAAGAGCTGGCGTCATCCGACGTGCAAAAGCGCAACGAGACCCAGGAAATCTACATTCCGCCCGGACCTCGTTTGGGCGACGTGGTGATTGAAGCCGACAACATCAGCAAGGCTTTCGGCGACAAGCTGTTATTCAACAACTTGAGCTTTAAACTGCCGCCCGGCGGCATCGTCGGCATTATCGGCCCGAACGGCGCGGGTAAGACCACGCTGTTCCGCATGATGGCCGGTGTCGACAAGCCCGATTCGGGCACCTTAACACTGGGACAAACCGTTCAACTCGCCTATGTTGATCAGTTGCGCGATGACCTGGATCCGAAAAAACCGTGTTCGATGAAATTTCCGACGGGCTGGATTTGATTACCGTCGGCAAATATGAAACACCATCGCGGGCTTATGTCGGTCGTTTTAACTTTAAAGGTGCAGACCAGGGCAAACGTATCGGCGATCTTTCCGGCGGCGAACGCAACCGTGTGCATTTAGCTAAACTGCTGAAAACCGGCGGCAACGTACTGTTGCTTGATGAGCCGACCAACGATCTGGACGTTGAAACCCTGCGTGCGTTGGAAGAAGCGTTGCTGGCCTTCCCCGGTTGCGCGGTGGTTATTTCGCATGATCGCTGGTTCCTGGACAGAATCGCCACGCATATATTGGCGTTTGAAGGCGACAGTAACGTGGTCTGGTTTGAGGGTAACTATGAAGACTACGAGGCCGACCGCCATCGCCGCTTGGGCAGCGATGCGGATAACCCGCATCGGTTGAAGTATAAGAAGCTGACTGGCTAATTGGAGGTGGCTTTAGTTTGTGGAGGCGACTTCAGTCGCCTTGTATAACACTATGGGCGACCGAAGAAGTCGCCCCCACATAATATACTTGATCCTCTACAACCAAACAGCATCCCACAGCGGATAATCATCCAGCTTTTCAACCAGTTTTGCCCGCAAAGGATTAGCCACAATATAACGTGCGATGTTCTTGATGTCTTCGTCTTTTCTTAGCGCGTGGTCATGAAAAGCCCTATCCCAAACTGAACCTTGCCGTTGCAAATAGTGGTTGACTCTATGCGCCGAACGTCCTTTAAGCAGCCGTACAATTTCGGATAAATTCTGATCTTCCTGCAATTGGAACAGCCAGTGTAAATGATCGGGCATAATCACCCATGCTAATGACGCAAGTTGATTTTCTTCATGCAACCTACGCATTTCTGTAACTAACAGTCTTGCGCAATAGAAGTCTTGAAAATAAGGGATTCTATTTTGGGTTACAGTCGTTACAAAGTAAGCATTGTAAGCGAGCGAAACTCGTCCTTTGCGTAAGTCATCTCTGGGCATGATGAGCGAACCTAATTGATTGTGGGCAAACTTCAGTTTGTGGGGGCGACTTCAGTCGCCCATAGACCAAAGGATGATTATAGACTGGGCGACTGAAGTCGCCCCCACAACATTATTCTTGATGACAGTCGATTCTACCCAGCAAACACCACATCAAACCGCTTCATCAATCCTGCTATGTCTTTCCGGTAAAACTCCTGCACCGGCAAGCACAAATCGCCCGGTTTCAAACCGCGTTCCTGTAGCGACTCTACTTCGGTATAGAAGTCGTTCACATCGTAGATTTCCAGCGCCTTAAAAATAGCGGCGGTATCTTTCATGCCCGCGATTTCTGGATTCTGGCCGTTTTTCAGCTGAAACACGCCATCGTCCAGCAACAAGATGCTGACGTGCTGGTCAAACGCGGCGGTGGTCAGAATAATATCCAGCATTTCCTGAACCTGGGCGCCGCTGTGCGGCGGTTTGCGCAGTACGAATAAATAACGCTTCATGCCCTCACCCGAATACGATAAAGCGGTCGGCTTCCAGCGTGGCCTCGACCAGCTGCCCCAAACCGGAAATGCGAAAACCCTCGGCCAGGTCATTATCCTGCTTGCCCTGCCGCTGGGACTCGTCGCTACATAATAAACCGCGCCGTTGGGCTGCGGAAATGCACACTACCAAGTCAATCTGATGCTGTCTTGCCAGCTCGCTCCATTGCGCGGTGAACTGGAGTTCGTCATCCGGCGGTGTGGCGTATTTGAACGCATGGTAAATGCCGTCGTGATAAAAAAACACCCGGAACACTTGATGCCCCGCTGCCAAGGCGGCATTGATAAATTGATACGCGGTATACCCAGCATTGGACTGGTACGGGCTGGCGTTAACTTGAATGGCGAATTTCATTGGGTTTTATGGCTAAAATTATTCTTAATAGAAGAGGCAGCTTCGCCTATTCTGCTGCCCATTTATCGGGATAAGAACTCGGTAACGGGAAATACCCGCTTGCTTCAAAATCGCACGCAAAGTGCCTTCCGGCATATCGCCTGGATGATTGGGTATCGTTGTATAACGGCTGGTGCCTGGGTTGTACCAAATCTCGTGGCTGCCTGCGGCCTGCCTGTCGAATTGAAAGCCTAACTGCTTTAACCGTTTGACGATTTCACGATAACAAAAACCACCCAGCTGCCCCATTTAGCTGCCCACAACCAGCGGATAGTCGAATGAATCCTCAGTTTGCTTGAGATTGGAAAGTTGATGGTGCTCGGCTTCCGCCTCAAGAAGCTTCTTGGCTACGTCACGCGCAATTTCTAAAGTTTCGGTTATTGTCCGTCCTTGGGCGACCAAACCGGAAATATCGTCCGAGGTGGCTAAATAAACGCCTTCAGGTAGTTTTTCAATATGAAGATTAATAATTTGTTCCATGCGGAAAACTCCGGTAATTAAAAATATAGTCGTTAGTCATGTAGGGTACGCTGTGTATACCTTTCAGCGTTCGGCATTGATGGTACGCACAGCGTACCCTATATGGCTGACTTGTTATGCATTCTTAAATATGACTCTATTGTGATACTCAACATATTTTTCGGAAACCCTGTGGCCTGGAACACTAGTAATTTTTTCAATATATAAATTTATGGCGCCATAGTCACACTCTACATGATGGTTTGGACAAAGCACTATGATATTTTCAGCAATGTCAGGCCCATTATGTGGAGCACCTAATGGCATAATATGGTGCGCCTCTGAATATTGCACTCCAGCACGTAATAAGATTATTTTTCCACAAAGTTGACATTTATTCTCATGGAGTAATTTTAACTGTCTTGCTAACGGAGTGTCTCTTAGTACACGGTACGTTGTTGTTTCAACCCTACCTGCCGGTTCAATTTCACCTATGTCTACGGCCACTACCTCAGTTTCTATTTCAGGATTAAAGTAGCCAAATTTGTGACTGATTAGATTAGCTTGAGCTATACCCTTTTCTGATAGCTTCCAAATACCCCTAGCAGCGTTTGAATCTAAATAGCCGTATTTTTTAAGCTGGCGCCGAGCCCATTGCACCCTATTTCCCCAAGCAGTTTCTCCATGCTTTCCATCATTAAATACTTCATTTCTGGTTTTAATTCTATCTAATTCAGATAATGAAAAATAATTTGCTAGTGGATCATAGGATTGATCTGAACGAATGGAGCATTGAAGACCACCATTGAGAAAAATAAAGGCTAATAGTGGCTCTTCTATTTCTTTATAAGCAGGAAATGATCTTTGCATTCATTCTCTCGGTTGCATAACTATAAATAGACACCTTTTTAGGTGTATTAGTTTCTAACAAACACTTTACCATTTACCGCTCAATCCCTCTTAACCTCATTAAAATACAGCGTAGCGCCAATCACCGCAGCCGGTGCGACAATGATATTCAGCACCGGAATGGTCAGCCCCAGCACCGCCAGTCCGCCAAAACTTAACGCGCCCAGCCTTACGCTTTTAACCAGCTCTTTCTGCTCGGAAAACAACACGCCCTGGTTTTCCAACGGATAAGCCAGATATTCCAGCGCCATGCCCCAGGCCCCGAACAGCGCCCATAACAAAGGCGCGATTACATTGATGCCGGGGATGATCGACAAGATAAGCAGCGGCAAGGCCCGGGTTCCCAGATAGCCGATGCGCTTGGCTTCCGCCCAAAGGACTTTAGGCAACGGCTGTTCGGCGGTTGCAAGAACCTGTCCGCTGACCATCGCCAGCGTTTTTGCCGATAGCTTGCCGTAAAAAGGCGCGGCCAGCAGATTAGCCAATACCGTAAAGGTGAAAAACCCGGCGATAAAAAAGCTGATGAAAAACAGCGGCCATAACACCCAGCTCAGCCAATGCAGCCAGCCGGGGATGAATTGATCGATCAAATCCGAGATATAAAAATAACCCAAGGTTAAGGCGGCGCTGTACAGCACCACGTTAATCAATATGGGGATGATGATAAATTTGCGCAATTCCGGGCTGGTCAATAATTTCAGGCCCTTCAATAAAAAGCCGATGGCTAATACCGGATTGTTGCCTTTCTTATCAAATTGCATTTTTTAAACCTCCCACGCCTTGCCCGGCTGGATTCAATACCACGCCGCGCTCGGTCACAATCGACGCAATCAGTTCCGCCGGGGTCACGTCAAAGACCGGATTCCAGGCGCTAACCAGGGAATCCTCGTTGTTATAACAGGCAGGCAATAACTCGTTTGGGTTACGTTGTTCGATTTCTATCAGGTCGCCGCTAGGCATAGTCCAGTCGATGGTCGTGGTCGGTGCGACCACCATCAACTTTACGCCATGCTGTTTGGCTAACACGGCCAGGGAATAGGTGCCGATTTTGTTTGCAGCATCGCCATTGGCGGCTATGCGGTCTGCGCCGACCACGATCCAATCGATCGCGCCGGATTTCATCAGCCATGCCGCCGCCGAGTCGGCAATCAAGGTCGCCGGTATGCCGTCTTGCGCCAATTCCCAAACCGTCAGCCTTGCGCCTTGCAGCCAGGGCCGGGTTTCGCCCGCATAGACGTTGATGCGTTCCCGTTGATAAGCGCTACGAATAACGCCCAGCGCCGTGCCGTAGCCGCCGGTTGCCAAGGCCCCGGCGTTGCAATGCGTCATCACGCCTTTGGCGCCGGCCAGAATATCCGCGCCCAGTTCGCCCATCTTGTGATTGGCGGCAATATCCTCGGCGTGGATTTTTTCCGCACACGCCAGAACCGCCGTAATCGGATTATCAAGCTGCTTGGCCAGTACGGCTTTCATCTGGTCCAGCGCCCAAAACAAATTAACCGCCGTGGGTCTTGACGTTGCCAACATGGCTATATCGGCCGCCACTTTTTGCCGCCAATGATTGGACTGGGCATAGTGTTTACGAACCGACAACGCCACACCGTAAGCCGCGGCGATACCGATAGCCGGTGCGCCGCGAACGCGCATGCTGGCAATGGCTTCGGTGACGCCGACCGCGTCCTTGTATTCGTCGTAAACAATTTTTTTCCGGCAATTGCCGCTGATCCAGCACTTTTAAAGCATCGCCCGTCCATTGCAAGGCTTGTACAGTCAATTTATTTTGTATAGTCATTTTTATCAAAAACCAATGGTAAAAAGTTATAATTCGGCAACCCAATATAGGAATATCTTATGACAGTTGTCGATACCCTCATCCACGCTCGCTGGATTATACCCGTTGAACCGGAATCCGTAACCTATGAACACCATACGCTGGTTATCGATGGGGGCCGAATTATCGACCTGCTGCCTACCGATCTCGCCAAGCAAAAATACCAGGGCACGACTACCGAGAACCTGGAAAATCACGCGCTGCTGCCCGGCCTGATCAACAGCCACACCCATGCCGCGATGACGTTGATGCGCGGCATTGCCGACGATTTGCAGTTGATGGACTGGCTGCAAAATCATATCTGGCCGCTGGAACAAAAATGGATGAGCGAGGCGTTCGTCAAAGACGGCACCGATCTGGCGATAGCCGAGATGATCCTGGGCGGCACGACCTGTTTCAACGATATGTATTTCTTCCCGGAAATCACCGCCGCACAGGCAATCCATCACGGCATCCGCGCCAGTGTCGGCCTGATCGTCATCGATTTTCCGACGGTCTGGGCCGAAAACAGCGCGGCCTACATTGAAAAGGGCTTGGCCCTGCATGAACAACTACGCCACCACCCGCTGATTTCCACGCCGTTTGCGCCGCATGCGCCGTACACGGTGTCGGACGAGCCGTTGCAAAAAATAAAAGCCCTGGTCGATGAGCTGGAACTGCCGATCCATATCCATGTTCACGAAACGCTGTTCGAAACCGAAAACGGTCAAAACGGCCAACGACCCTTGCAAAGACTGCATGAACTCGGCTTGGTCGATCCGTCGTTTATCGCGGTGCACATGACCCAATTAACCGACGACGAAATCGCCCGCTTTGCCGAAGCCGGCGCTCATATCGTGCATTGCCCCGAATCCAATTTAAAACTGGCCAGCGGCTTTTGCCCGGTTGCCAAATGCATCGCTGCTGGTATCAATGTCGCTTTGGGCACCGACGGCGCGGCCAGCAACAACGACCTGGATATGTTCGGCGAAATGCGCACCGCCGCGCTGCTCGGCAAAGCCGTTGCCGGTGACGCCAGCGCCATTCCTGCGATGACCGCACTGCGTATGGCGACCATCAACGGCGCGAAGGCCTTAGGCTTGGACAATGAAATCGGCTCGCTAAGCATCGGCAAAGCCGCCGACGTGATTGCCATTGATTTATCGCATTTGGAAACCCAGCCGTTATATTGCCCGATTTCGCAGATCGTTTACGCCGCCAGCCGCCAGCAAGTCACCGATGTCTGGGTGGCGGGCAAACGCTTGTTAAAGCAACGTCACCTGACCACGGTTAATGTTGATGAGTTGAGGACGAAAATCGCCGAATGGCAGGAGCGGTTAGCGAATTGATTTTTCACCACGAAGACACGAAGAAAAATATAAAACTTCGTGCCTTCGTGGTGATATATTTAAGCCAATTATCTTTTTCTGCCCATCACATTATTGATGAATCCATACCTTTGATGTTGTAAGTTACATGGCTTCCACTTTGGAGAGCAAACAATGAGTACCGCAGAACAATTGCAACAAAAGTACACCTACGCCGATTATCTCAAATGGCCTGGAGATGGGCGCTGGGAGCTGATTGACGGCGAGCCGTATGCCATGACCGCCCCGCAACGGTTGCATCAGGATATTGTCTTTGAGTTGGGCGGACAAATCCGCAATTACCTGCAAGGCAAGCCCTGTAAAGGCTATACCGCCCCTTTCGACGTGCGCCTGCCGCGCAAGGATGAAGCCGATGCCAGTGTCGAAACGGTAGTCCAGCCCGATCTAAGCGTCATTTGCGATCCGACCAAGCTGGACAAGCAAGGTTGCCGTGGCGCGCCGGATTGGATTGTCGAAGTACTTTCACCTTCCACCGCGCTCAAAGACATGAACACCAAACGCAGCCTTTACCAACTGCATGGGGTGCAGGAATATTGGATTATCCACCCGGAAGATCGTTGGCTTTTGGTGTATACGCTGGACGAACAAGGACGGTACGGCCAGCCCGGCGTGTTCGGCATGGATGAGGCTACCGCTGTGCAACGGTTCCCGGATTTGAGCATTGATTGGTCGTTTATGGCGGCCATATAAGACCGCAAGTAAGCTCGGCGCACCCTACATGAATTTAACGTTAGCCATCTAATTTACTCTGCACCCACTTATTTTGATGCCCCCCTTGCGGGACGGGGATTACAACTCCGCCCTTAACGCTCCAGCAATGTCCGAGCTAAATGGCTACACGCCTTAACCCACGTAAAAGATTTCGAACAGGGCAACCTGCCCCGCCCAACTTTGACGATTAAATCAGTTTAGAGAACTCCCTTATGGTTACAAACCTCATCATTTTTTTCTTGTATTTGGTTACAGTTATTTATTTCGCGGGCTTTGCTCTGATCAAGAGCTCAACGCAGATAAGAATCAAAGAAGTCTACATGTATTCAGGAACACTCGCCCTGATAGGATGCATTAGTGAGGTGGCTATTAACAGCTTCTGCAGGACGGCTTTCGACTCGCCTCTCTGGATATATCAGGTGACACCTGTACATAATGGAGACACTTCGATTTTTGCGTTTTTTCAGTGGTCACTCTATGGTTATCATCTTTATTTCGTTCAGAACAAGATTCAGTCCCTTAACCTTAAACATGAAGCCTATATTTTTGCTGCAGTAATCTCTGCAGAGGCGTTGTTACTGGAAATATTCGTCAATATTTCCAGCAAATTTTTCCTTGACACCTTCATATTTTATTATCTGCCTGGAGATATGGGACATTTGACCACTGTTTATGTATTTCCTGTTTATCTTCTGGGCGGCGCCATACTGATTGAAATCTTTAAAAGATTTTTGCAAGACCCGGTGTTTTTCGGCAACCTGAGTTTTTCCATTGCTTTTATTTTTGTGTTTTTATCGTAACATCGTCATTGAAATAAATGTCCGATGTCCAAAGCTGTAAGTCTTGCTCCCTGTCCAGTAATATTCGCGGTAGGGCGTGCCGTGCGCGCCTTAGAAACCACGGCACGCCCTACCCCTCATCGGTTACTACCATTCAGTGACGGCAGGTTATCCGTTATCAAACCACCTTTTTTGCGGTTTTCGCGGCTCCTGCGTAACATCAGTTACTAATCCCACTTCATAACCGGCACGGATGAAATAGAGTTCTTAGGAGAGCCTTCAATCACCTTATCGCTGTAAGCCAGATAGACCAGGACATTACGTTTTTTATCATAGAAACGCACCACTTGCAGGGTCTTAAAAACCAGCGACAGGCTTTCTTTAAACACCACATCGCCACTTTTTAATTTATCCAGTTTGCTCGGATCGATTGCGCCTATTTGCCGACAGGCAATTGACGCTTCTGTCGGATCTTCGGCCAGACCTACCGCGCCTTTCATGCCGCCTGTTTTAGCGCGCGATATATGACAGGCAACACCCGGAACATCAGGATCGTCGAAGGCTTCAACCACAATTTTATGATTGGCTCCCAGCAGCTTAAATGTCGTGGTTACATCACCGATTTCTTCGGCTGACGCAGTAAAGGCTAAGGTGCCGAGCACCATTGTTGCCGCAAGCAGGATTTGTTTTTTCATAAATTTATCCACAAAGTTAAGAAGTCATAATGTAGTAGCTAGTTTGATGCGAAACACCTAAAGCGACAATCTCGGCACCGCTTCCAATAATTTCTGCGTATAAGGATGTTGAGGGTGTCCGCAAACCTGCGCGGTTTCGCCTTGTTCGACGATTTTGCCTTTGTACATCACCACCGTCCTATCACTTAGATATTCCACTACCCCGATGTTGTGGGTGATGAACAACAGCGTCAGGTTCCGCTGCTGACGGATGCTCAACAACAATTGCAAAATTTCCGCCTGCACGGAAACATCCAATGCACTGGTGATTTCGTCGCAGACGATAAATTCGGGATTCAACGTCAGCGCGCGTGCCAGCCCGATTCGCTGCCGCTGTCCGCCTGAAAATTCGTGTGGGTAACGCCACAGGAAATCTCGCTTGAGTTGCACGCTTTCCAGAAGCAGGCCTGCGAGTTCGATGCGCTGCTCATGATTTGCACCTATGCCATGGACTTTCATCGGCTCGGTCAGCGTGGTTTCGATCAGCAGGCGCGGGTTCAATGACGATTGCGGGTCCTGGAAAGCAATCTGCATCTTCCGCCGCAATGGCCGCAATTCACGGGCGGAAAGCCCGGTCAATTCTTGTCCTTGTATCTGAATGCTGCCGGAAGTCGGCGATTCCAGTTGCAGCACTGCCCGCCCTAATGTGGTTTTTCCGCAGCCGGACTCGCCGACCAACGCAACGATTTGGCCTTGCGGAATATCCAGCGACACTTCGTCTACCGCGCGCACATAATCGACGGTGCGGCGGAGCAAGCCTTTTTTGATCGGGAACCAGACTTTCAAGTCCCGGATTTGCAGCAGCGGCGTTTGATCAGTCGCATTTTGGGAATGCGGTCGTACCGATGCCGGTTTAACCAAATTCTCCGGCAGCGCCGCCAAAAGCTGTTGCGTATAAGAATGCCGGGGGTTTCGCAACACCTCGGAACAAGGACCGACTTCGACCATCTTGCCCTGTTGCATCACCCCGACCCACTGCGCCATCTGCGCCACCACCCCGAAATCGTGGGTAATGAACAGCATGCTCATGCCGGTATCGTCCTGCAACTTGCGCATCAGCCGCAAAATCTCGGCCTGCACGGTTACGTCCAGCGCAGTCGTCGGCTCATCGGCAATCAGCAATTGCGGCTCGCAGGCCAAAGCCATCGCTATCATCACCCGCTGCCGCTGGCCGCCGGACAATTGGTGCGGGTAATCGCGGAAGCGGCGTGAAGCTTGAGGCATCTGCACCTGCTCCAGCGCCATAATCGTGCGCTGCTCGGCCTCGGCATCGCTCATCTCCGGGCGGTGCAATTGCAAGGCTTCGGTGATTTGTTCGCCGATAGTCAATACCGGATTCAGTGAAGTCATCGGTTCCTGGAAGATCATCGCGATTTGCGAACCGCGAACCGCCCGAATCCCCGGATCGTCCAGTTTCAATAAGTCCCGGCCGTTGAACAGTATTTCCCCGCTCGGATGAGAGGCCACATCTTGCGGCAACAAACGGATCACCGACAGTGCGCTGACCGACTTGCCGCTGCCCGACTCGCCAACCAGACAAAAAGTTTCTCCTTTGGGGATGCTGAAACTGACATCGTCGACCGCCCTGACTTCCCTGCCGTCCGCTTGCAAATAAGTACGCAGGTTACGGACTTCCAACAGCGGTCCGCTCATCGGTTCACCCCTGCCTTGCTCGAAAGCTTCGGATCGATCGCATCGCGGAATGCCTCGCCGATCAAGTTATAAGCAAACACGGTCATGAAAATCGCGCCGCCGGGAAATACCGCCATCCACCAGTTGAAGGTCGACGACTTGACCGCCTGATCCAGCATTTGCCCCCAGGACGGCGCATCGACTACGCCCAGCCCCAGAAAACTCAAGGTTGCCTCCGACAAAATCGCACCGGCCACGCCGAAACTGACGGCCACCAGCAACGGTGCCACGCCGTTCGGCAGCATATGCCGAAACAGGATCGAGCTGAGCGGCAAGCCGCTGGCCACCGCCGCCTGCACATAATCCTGTTTGCGCAATTTCAGGAATTCGGTGCGCACATAGCGAGCGTAACCCGACCAGCCGGTGACGCCGATAATCACCATCATCATGTACAGACTGCGACCAAAGAAAGCCACAAAAGTCAGCAGCAGGAACAACGTAGGAATATCTTCGAAGATTTCCACCAAGCGCATGCCCAGCATATCGACGATGCCGGAGAAATAGCCCATTAAGCCGCCCACGATCACGCCGATCAACAAGGCAATGCCGGAAGCGATCAGCCCTATGCTCAGCGAAATCCGGCAGGCGTGTATCATACGGCTCAACACGTCCGCGCCGTTTTCTTCGGTACCCATTAGGTGCGTATGCCCTTCGGTTGCCAATGGCGCTTCCAGGCCTTTGCTGCCCAAATCGCGCAGGTAATCGGTCGGCGCATACGGAATCGGCGGCATGATCCGCCAATCCGCTTCGGTATAGGCGGGGCTGCGAAAATCGTCGTAAATCACCAGCACCGGCGGTTTGACGAACAGGTTGACCAGTACGGCGGCAAGCGCGCTGCCCAGCAAAAACAACAGGATGCGTTTGGCGGTGCTGAGCCGAAGCCGGTAAACAGCCAACGCGATAAAAAAGGTCGCCAATACCCACGTATCTTCGATGGACAAATATTGCAATACCGGTGCGGAAATGACGCCGTTTTTGCTCATCAGTAACGGCATGGAATTCGCCAGAAACGGCGCAAACACGGCGGCGAACACCAGCAGCGCCACCCAGGCCAGACCGACTTTTACTCCCGCTCCATCTAGCGTCTTGCGCCAAATACGCGCGGCGAAGGATTCGCGGCTAACGGCATGCTCAGTCATAACTTACCCGTGGATCGGCCAAGGTGTAACAGAAGTCGGCAATCAAATAGCCTATTAAGGTCAAAAAACCGCTGACCCAAGTAATCGACAGCACCAGTTCACGATCGCGGCCTTTGACCGCTTCCACGGCGAGCTGCCCCATGCCGTTGATGCTGAAGATGTTTTCGACAATCAAAGAACCCGCCAGCAGGCTCGGCAACAGCCCTGCCGATATGGTAATCAGCGGCAGCAGACTGTTGCGAAACACATGTTTCCACAACACGTCATTTTCGGCCAAGCCTTTGGCGCGGGCAGTCCGGGCATAATCGGAATGCAGGTTTTCCAGTATCGAGGTCCGCGTTAATTTCGCCAGTGCGGCAAAACTGCCGTAGGATAAACAGATCACCGGCAACACCAGATGCCACACCCGGTCCAGCAGAAAACCGCGCACAAAGCCCGCTTCGTCCCAATGCGGCAGGAACGGCATGTCCTGTGCCTCGCGGCTGCTGATGCCGGCGGTCGGGAACCAATGAAAATGCTGCACATTGGCGAAAAAACCCAGCAACAGCACTCCGGCCAGCATGGTGGGGATAGACCACAAAGCCAGCATCGACATGCTGGTTCCCACATCGAAAACGCTGCCGCGATGGGTCGCGGATTTCATGCCGACCATAATCGCGATCAGATAGGTAAACGGAATGGTGACCAGATTAAGCAGCAGTGTGATCGGGATACGTTCGGCAAGAATGTCCGACACCGGCCGTCCGTATTGGAAGCTGGTGCCCAAATCCATGCCTTTATTGAAAGAAAACTCGCCGCGCTTGCCGTGTTCGTCGGTCACAAAACCGATCGGCGAGACATTATTCAACCAGCGCAGGTATTGTACCGGCGCCGGCTGGTCCAGCCCGTAACGCTTGTTGTAATATTCCAGCAGCGCCTGTTTTTCCTGCGGCTTCATATCCATGCCGCCGACTAAGGTCTGTGCGCTGATGCCGCCCGGCGACATCGCCATCACCGTAAACACCACGATCGTAATTCCCAGCAGGGTAGGAATCATCAGCAGTAAGCGACGGAGCAGATAGGTCAACATTAAAAACTCCTCCGCTTATGGCGTATATTTTTGCTGAGCGGCGGGCACATAAGTTTCCAGCGGCAACGATCCCAGGTTCAGGCCCAGCTTGGTCATTTGCAGGTTGTGGATGCGTTTATCGACAAACAGCAAACTCTTGCGGCGCATCAGGAAGGTATAGGGCTGATCCTCGTAAACGATCCGCTCCGCCTGCTGCCACAACGGCATACGCTTGCCTTCATCCACAGTTCGACGCGCTTCATCGATCAGCTTGTCCAGCGCCGGATTTTTGTAACCGGTGAAGTTATCGCCATTGCTGACGGCTTGCGCACTGTGAAATGTCTGATACAAATCGGTTTCAATGCCGCTGGTCCAGCCCAGCGTGATCGCATCGAAATCTTTTTTATCAAGATTTTCCAGCATCACCGGCCATTCCTGGGGGAACGGGATCATCCGTACGCCGGCGCGGACATAGAGGTCTCTCAACAGCAATACCATGCGTTTGGTATCTTCATTCGATTCCAGGTAGGTCAGCTTGAATTCGAACGGTTTGCCCGCCTTGTCTTCCAACATCCCATCGCCGTCACGATCCTCATAGCCGGCCTCTTTCAACAGAGCCTTGGCCTTATCCAAACTGAATTGATAGGGCTGTAAAGCGCTATCGTGCTGCTTACCGGCCTTACCGAACGGGCTGACAGCCGGCTCGGCGTAATCCAGAAAAACATCCTTGATGACACGGTTCACATCGGTCAGGTAAGTCATCGCCTGCCTGACCCTTTTGTCGGCAAAGCGAGTCGGTTTGCCGCCGCGCAGTTGGTTCCAGCCGATGTAGCTGTACCCGACCACCGGAGGCATATATTCGAAATTCTGGCTTTTGGAAATGATTTGCGCATCCTTTTTCAGCTCTTGGTACTCGACGGGACGAGCAGAGTAAGAATCGATGTCGCCATTGCGATAAGTGGTCAGGCGAGCGCTGTCGTTTTGGATAATCTTCCACAGAATACGGCTGTATGAGGGCTGCACGTCGCCCCAGTAGCGATCATTGCGCACCAGCTCGACATTGCCTTTGTCCGGCGTCCAATTCTTGGGATCGAGCAACTTATAAGGTCCGCTACCTAATATCAAGCCTTTGGATTCGTTAAACTTTTGCGGTTCCTTCAAATAAGTTTCATAGAAATGCTTGGGAAGAATCGACATACCGCCGGCCAGTGACAACGCCTCGAAATACGGTTCCTTGAAGGTGAACGCAACTTCGTATTTACCGTTGGTTCTCACCTCCTTGATCTTTTCCAGATAGGCCCTGTCGCGCGGCGCCTGAATGGCATCGGTCATAATAAAACCGAAGGTGAAAGCCACATCCTCCGCTGTCAACGGTTCGCCGTCCGAAAAACGCACGTCCTCGCGCATCTGGAAGCTGATCACCAAACCATCCTCGCTGACCTTCCAACTTTTGGCGATTAGGCCTTGCCATTCCAGGGTATCGGGATCGCGAGTGATCAGGCTCTCCAGCACATAGCTTTGCACATTGGCAGCATAGGCATCGGTAGAAACCAATGGCGTGATGGTCTTGAGGTTGGTGCCGAAAGCTTCCACACTCCAATCACCCTGTGCATAATCAGGCAAACGGGTAGCTGCGTAGGCACGTTTGAAAGCCGGGGCAATTTTTTTCGGCTGTTGCGGGGCTTGCAGCCGATACTGCGCCGGAAGCAATGACGCTACGCAATTCGCGCAGGCTCTTAGCCTGTTCCGACATCGAGGTTTGCATCTCGGTGAGTTTCAGCCACTGCCGGTCGATTTGGTACATAGCCAGCACCAGCAATAGTATCAGCAAGCTAAGGAGCGAATAGAGAATCCAGTCCCGGATAGTCAGTTGTTTTTGCATGATTTCAGTATGTCTAAAGAATTTTAACGGAGGTTTATGCAACACCTTTGCGGACAAGCGAGAATAGCATAAAAGCAGTGCGCATGGCCCGGATTGTTCTACCCTGTTTATGCGACAGAGATTTTTTAATTTTGACCACTGCAACAAACCATCGCCGCAATGCAGCTTGTCTCGAATGCTTACCTCTCGGACATGAGTTTATCCTGCCGCTAACATAACAGCCGATTTACAATAAGTCCTGTACCCACACCCTGAAAGCCCTAAAGCCGGAGACTGACAAAATGCTGGACATCATTAGATGGGTCATAGATACTTGAATCTCTATTGTAACAACAAAAAACATTGGGAGATGATAATGGGTTTTATGCAGGGCAAACGAGTCTTGATTGTGGGTTTAGCCAGTAACCGTTCAATTGCATGGGGCATTGCTCAAGCCATGCACCGGGAAGGCGCTGAATTAGCCTTCACCTTTCAAAATGAAAAGCTGCAAAGCCGGGTCGAAGAAATGGCTGGGCAATGCGACTCCAACATTACTATTGAATGCGATGTCAGCATTGATGAACATATCGACACGGTATTTAACAAGCTGGGCGAACACTGGGACGGCTTGGATTGTATCGTGCATTCGGTCGCTTACGCGCCCCGCGACGCACTGAATGGCGATTATGTTGATGTCACCACCCGCGAAAACTTTCAGATTGCCCATGACATCAGCTCCTACAGCTTTACCGCTCTGGCAAAAGCCGGACGCGCGATGATGCAAGGCCGTAACGGTTCTCTTTTAACCCTGACTTATTTAGGCGCCGACCGGGCGATTCCTAACTACAATGTCATGGGCGTCGCTAAAGCCAGCTTGGAAGCCAATGTCCGCTATATGGCTGTGGCCTTGGGCGCCGAAGGCACGCGCGTTAATGCGATTTCAGCTGGCCCCATCAGAACGCTTGCCGCATCGGGTATTAACGACTTTAAATCCATGCTTAACAAAGCCGCCGATACGGCACCGCTGAAGAAAAACGTAACCATTGAAGAAGTCGGCAATGCGGCGGCATTTATGTGTTCCGATCTGGCTTCGGGTATTACCGGCGAAATCACTTTTGTCGATTGCGGCTATAACATTGCCGGTTTAGCGGCATCTTAAAGCAATAATTCTGACACAAAAAAAGGGAGCTTTAAGCTCCCTTTTTTATTTCCGGTCCAGCAGTTTTACTTAGGCGCCTTCACCGATATATCGGCTTCTGCCTGCAAACTGTTTATCAACGCATTGAATTCAGTCTGACCGAAAGCTTTGGCGATATTCTTGGTCGCCAGTTCCATTTGCTTCTTGTCATCCTCAGTCATCACGCCTTCTTTTACTTTTGACAGACTCACCACCACTTGTTCGCCAGCGGGCAATTCGGCAATAAAGACAGTCGGCTTGCCGCCAACAGGTTTAGCCGCCTTGAAAATCGCCTGACTCAACGGCAACGGCACATCTTCCTTGCTGCGCGTTAATCCTGCAACTGTCTTTACTTGCAATTTATTTTCAGCCGCAACAGTTTGAATGGACTCGCCTGCCTGTAATCTAGTCTTGATCTTTTTAGCTGTTTCAATAGCCTGTTGTTTAGCCTTATCAGACAACAATACAGCGACTATGTCCTTCTTAACATCGTTTAGCTCTCGCGCCGCAGCTGGCTTGTGCTCCAACATTCGCAATACAACCAGGCGATCGGTTCCCAATTCTATGGGGGTACTGTTGTTACCTTGCAGAACTTCTTCGGTAAAGGCAGCGTTACGAATTTTTTCGTCAGCTGCAATGCTGTCACCTTTATCTTTAGTGAACAACGCTGATTTCTTAATGGTGACACCTAAAGCATCCGCCACCGTTTTCAGGTTATCGGGGTTTTCATAACTCATTTCGGTTAAAGTTTCACCCGCCTCATAAAACGCGTTTTCTGCCTGTGCTTTCTGATAAGCCTTGGTGACTTCATTTTTAACTGACTCAAACGGTTTGATCTCTCCCGGCACTAACTCGGTTACCTTAATCAAGTGATAACCGAATGCCGATTTCACGGGATTCGATACTTCACCCAGCTTTAAAGCGCTTGCCGCATCTTCAAACGATTTCTCCATGACGCCTGCATTAAATAGGCCTAAATCTCCACCTGTTTTAGCGGTTAATTGATCATCGGAAACTTCCGCCGCAACAGCTGCGAAGTCTTTATTTGCCAATTCTTTTTGCGCTTTTAAGGCTTTTTCCAACGCGGTCTTTTCGTCGACCTTATCATTAATTGCAAACAGGATATGGCTTATTTTTCTTCTCTCGGGAGTGGTGTATTGATCTTTTTGCTCTTCATAGAAGGCTTTCAACTTGTCATCGGTTACCGCTATAGTCTTGGCTATATCTTCAAGCGATAACTCTATGTACTCTACAGAAACCTGCTCAGGCGTTTGATACAAATCCTGATGCTGCTGATAATAGGCCGCTATTTCTTCCTCTGCAGGCTGTTCTGCCAACTTTTGTACCGCAACGGTGACATAATCCACATCGCGCTGTTGATTCTGGATTTTGAAAAAACTTTCAACATCGTATTTCGTTGCAAAACTGCTATCTATAATACTGCGCTGAAACTGCTCCATGATTAGCGCATTCTTGATTCTGTTTACAAACTCCCCGGAGGACATTTTTTGTAAATTGAGCATTGTCTTATACCGCTTGTCATCGAACTTACCGTCTACCTGAAAATAAGGTAGGGATTGTATAAATTCACGCGCGGCATCATCCGTTGTAACAAGACCATTGGCATGCACATACTGCAATAAAACCTCATCCTTTATCAGTTTCTCTAGCGCTTGCGCTTTCAAAGTTTGCTCGTCAATCGTCATTCCTTGAAGATTCTGGCTATATTGTTCATAAGCCTTGTTAACATCGCGCTGAAAAAAATCCTTATCGCCTACGGAAGCGACTGGGGCTTCTTCCCCGGTGTCCAGATAATTCTGAATACCCCATAAAGCAAAAGGCACACAAATTATTATCAAAATACCCCATGCAAAAGCACCTTGTGCTTTTTCTCTAATCTTTGTCAGCATAGCTCTGTCCTAAAGAAACAACTTAAATTTTAATCAAAAAAAAA
>Ga0160178_105495_pt1 | contig 28676 bp, 30 predicted proteins | sample met4sta_2_FD_108560 | JGI IMG/M metagenome (GOLD analysis project Ga0160178, IMG submission 108560) | Synthetic bacterial communities of pure cultures from sediment of Lake Washington, USA, under low oxygen conditions - MT... | ecosystem: Engineered > Modeled > Simulated communities (microbial......
ATTTCTCCCGTTTGCCGCGCCGAGCACCGGAGCTTTTATCGAGAACAGCCCGTTAGGGGCGCGGCAGGGATGCCGCGCGTCAGCAGAGGGGCAGGAGCCCCTTCTGCTGACCCTCGATAAAAGAGAGGAGCGCAGGAAGTAAGCGGTAACCGGGTCGCCTTTTCTTTGGTTACTTTCTTTTGGCGAAGCAAAAGAAAGTAACTCGCTTTCGGGTGCGACAACCCGATTAAAAATAAACCGTCGCAGCAGCGACACTTTGATAATAAAAATGTTAACGCAGTCTAAATTCGAATAACTGCGGAACATCAGTCAACCAAGATTCATTTAACAAAATACAATCATAAAAACAGTATAAACGGTATATACTGTTTTTTTATTTAAGTATGATTGAGAACAATGATGACCACAAGACAACCTAAATCCCAAAAAACCGCAACTGAACAGCCGGAAAATCAACCGATTACCGAATCATTAACAGAGCATAAAGTAACCAAAAAACCCTTAAGAAAGCCATCAATAGCAAAAGCCGGTAACGCCACAAAAGTCAAAGAAGCCGTTGAGGTACCTGAAAAAGAAGCGGAAACGTCGGTTAAAAAAAGAAAATCCATTAAAGAAAAAGTGATCAGGGATAGCTTTTCTTTTCCGGAACATGATTACCTGAAAATTTCAGAGCTCAAGCAAACCTGCCTGGCAGAGGGAATCCATGTTAAAAAAGGCGAACTGCTTCGTGCGGGACTCCAACTGCTTACCCAATTGAGCCTTGCCGAACTCAAACAAGCCATCGAACAGGTTGAAAAAGTTAAAACAGGCCGTCCGAATTCTTCAAAAAAATAATGGATTAATCACATTGTAATAAAGCCGTCAAAAAGCAAAGTTATACTTTTTGACTATGAAAAAAGACAAGATCAAAAAACATAAGCTTTTACTTCGGCATCTGACTCTTGACGATTACGATAATATTGCGGTTTTAATGGAGCATGTCTACGGTAATTTGGGCGGGGCCTGGAAGAAAGACCAGTATACGTCCCAAATCACCCGTTTTCCTGAAGGCCAAATTGTCATTGAAGATAATGGCCAGTTAGTAGCCGCGGCATTAAGCATGGTCGTTGATTATGCCCGCTTTGGCGATGTCCACACCTACGCTCAAATTACCAGCAACGGTTACCTGACCCATCACGACCCGCACGGCGACACCTTGTACGGCGTCGATATTTTTGTCCATCCAAAATATCGCGGCCTGCGCTTGGGCCGACGGTTGTACGATGCGCGCAAAGAGTTATGCCGCAACCTGAATTTACGTCGCTTTATTGCCGGTGGACGAATTCCCGGCTATGCCAAATACGCCGATACGCTAACGCCGGTGCGTTATATCGAAGAGGTCAAGAATCGGGAAATTTATGACCCGGTACTTTCGTTTCAGCTGTTTAACGGCTTCCATGTACGCAAGCTGTTAACCGGTTATCTTCCTGTAGATCTCGAGTCGAAGGGCTATGCTACCCTGCTTGAATGGGTCAATCTTGATTATGTCGATAAAACGCCATCGCTAGGCAGTTCCAAAAATGTCATCCGTTTAGGCGTTGTACAGTGGCAGATGCGAACCTTGACCAGCGTCGAAGAATTGCTCAAGCATGCCGAATTTTTCATTGATGCGGTAGCGGGTTACCACGCCGACTTTGTGCTCTTTCCCGAGTATATGAGTGCGCCGCTGATGGGCTTGTTTAACGATAAAAGCCCTCCCGATGCCATTCGCGCCTTGGCGGCTTTTACCAGTGAAATCCGCAATGGCTTATTGGAAATGGCCATGTCTTACAATATCAATATTATTGCCGGTTCCATGCCCGAGTATAGCGCCCACGAACTCTATAACGTGTCGTGGCTGCTCAGGCGCGACGGCACCTTTGAAGCCCAATACAAAATCCATGTCACGATTGACGAAGTCAGTTGTTGGGGCGTTAAAGGCGGGGATGCGTTAAAAGTGTTCGATACCGATTGCGGCAAAATCGCGGTATTAATCTGTTACGATTCCGAATTCCCCGAACTTGCCCGCTTGGCGACCATTCAGGGCGCGCAAATCATTTTCGTGCCCTTCTGGACCGACACCAAGAATGCCTACCAACGGGTACGCTATTGCTCTCATGCCCGCGCCATTGAAAATGAATGTTTTGTAGCGATTACCGGCAGTGTCGGCAATTTACCGTATGCGGAGAATATGGACATCCAATACGCGCAAGCGGCCATTTTCAGTCCCAGCGATTTTTCATTTCCGCATGATGCGATCTTAGCGGAAGCGACGCCAAACACCGAAATGACCTTGATTGCCGATGTTAACCTGGATTTATTAAAACAAGTCCGTACTCGCGGCGCCGCTCGTAATCTTGCCAATCGACGTCCTGATTTGTATCGCCTGGAGTGGTTTTAAAAAATCATTGCGGTTTAAAACCCCCAACTAACAGCGGTCATTCCTCAAATACTACGCGCAGCGGCAATCACCGCCTGCCCTAATGCCAATCCACCGTCGTTCATCGGATAGCGTTGCGGCGACAGCACCGTTTTACCGTACCGCCGCAATTCCCCGGACACCCCTTCCAACAGCAACCGATTTTGAAAGACGCCGCCGCTGAGCACTATCCTGTCGATGCCGGTTTGGCGGCTAAGCTCGCTCAGAAGCTCGACTGTCGCGGCAATCAAGCTATGATGAATGCGGGCAGCAATGCGGGCTTTATCGGCACCGCGCTTAAGATCGGCCAGTACGGCCAGCCATAATCCTTGCCAACTTAATACCGACAACTCTCCGCTACGGTCGATTGCCCAGGCTTGCGGATACGCTTGCTCATCCGCAAACAACGGCGTAGCCAGAATTTCCAGTGCAATCGCAGCCTGGCCCTCGTAATGAACCTGTTCGCTGTGCAAGCCGAGCGTAGCGGCGAAGGCATCGAACCAGCGACCGCAACTGGTACTGGGCGGGGAATTGAGATTTTTGGAGATCATCGTCGTCAGCATCGCAAGCGGCTTGCTTGCCAGCACTTTGATGATGTCCAGATCGGCAAAGTCCCGTTGCAGCGTTTCCCAATCGAAATAATACAACAATTGCGCATACGAATTGCGCCAAGGTTCGCGCATGGCCTGGGTGCCGCCGGGCAAGGCGATGGGCTGAAAATGGCCGAGCCGGGTGTAGCCTCTATAATCGCCCAACAGAAATTCGCCGCCCCATAATGCGCCGTCGTCGCCCAGTCCTAAACCGTCGAAGATGGCAGCCAACACCGGCGGTGCATTCAAAGCGACGCCGTGCTCGGCCAGACAAGCCGCCAGATGCGCATGATGATGCTGCACCGGCACTAAAACCGCCGCGTCAGTTTCGGCCAGCGTTTGGCCGTATTGCGTCGATAAATAGCCCGGATGATTATCGACGGCGATGCACTGGGGCTTGAAGCCATAAAGATTCTTGTACAAATCGATAGCATTGCGGTAATCGCGCTGAACAGCGGCATTTTCCAGATCGCCAATATGCTGGGAAACGACAGCTTGGTCGTTTTTCAGCATACAAAAACTGTTCTTAAGCTCCGCGCCCATCGCCAGGATAGTGTCGGTTTGCTCGAAACCGGGCGGCAGCAGCAGCGCTTCCGGGCTGTAACCTCGCGCCCGGCGCAACAAGCGCATTTTTCCGTCCATCAACCGCGCCACCGAATCGTCCAGCCGGTTGACGATGGGCCGATCATGCAGCAGCAAATAATCGGCAATATCGGCCAGTTTTTCCCGCGCCTCATCGTTGTCCGTGCATTGCGGTTCGTCGCTGATATTGCCGGAGGTCAGCACGATCGGTTCATCCAACGCTTGCAACAACAGCGTGTGCAACGGTGTGTAGGGCAGCATGAAGCCGAGCTTGTCATCATCCGGCGCGACGCCGGGTGCAACCGTTTCGCCCTTCGCTGTCAGCAGCACAATCGGTGCGGCTTTGTCATGTAGGGCGCGTGTCTCCTCTTCGTCCATCAGCGCGTAACGGGTGATCGTGATTGCGTCGGCCATTAACGCAAACGGTTTGGCATAACGACGTTTACGCTCACGTAGCCGATTGACAGCGTCGGCATCGGTCGCATTGCAGGCCAGATGAAAACCGCCCAAGCCTTTGATAGCGATGATGTAGCCTTGCCGGATCAGCGCGGCGGCATGTGTTAGCGGATCGGCGCAATCCAGTTGCACTCTGTGCCGATCTTCCAGCCACAGCTTAGGCCCGCAGTCCGGGCAACAATTAGCCTGGGCGTGGAAGCGGCGGTCGGCGGGATTGTCGTATTCCTGCCTGCATTGCGGACACATCGCAAACTCAGCCATGCCGGTATGGCAGCGATCGTAAGGCACTTTACGGATGATCGACAATCGCGGCCCGCAGTGCGTACAGTTGGTGAACGGATAACGGTAGCGCCGGTTGCCGGGGTCAGCGATGTCGGCAAGACAATCGACGCAAGTGGCGGCATCGGCGGCGATAGGCGTCTCTACGCCATTATGGCGGCTGGCGACGATGCGAAATTCGTTGCTCTGTGGCTGCTCGTCCAGCGATTGCGCCTCCAGACTGTCGAGCCGGGCCAGCGGCGGCAGTTGCAGAGGTATTTGCTCAATAAACGCCTCAAGGTCTTCGTCGCTGCCGAAGGCATGAATCATCACGCCCAGTCCGTCGTTCCAGACCTCCCCGGTCAGCCGGTGTTGCCTGGCGAGGCGCCAGATCGTCGGCCTGAAGCCCACGCCTTGGACAATGCCGCGAACCCGAATCGCCCTGCCGGGCATCAGCAGATACGAGGTAACTGCTCGCCGACCGGCCAGTCGACGATACGCCGCCCGCCGAACGCCGTGGTCATTTGTACAAAACCGTGCTCGTCGGCGATCACTTCGCCGATAATCGCGGCATCGCGGCCCAGCGGATGTTGCCGCATCACCGCCAGCAGGGATTCCGCGGCATCAGCGGCGCAAATGCACACCAGCTTGCCTTCGTTGGCGACATACAGCGGGTCTAAACCCAGAATCTCGCAGGCGGCTTTGACTTCGGATTTGATCGGAATCTGCGTCTCGTCGATGATCATGCCGACGCCGGATTGCTGCGCCAGCTCGTTCAACGCCGTCGCCAAGCCGCCTCGGGTCGGGTCGCGCAAACAATGGATGTCGGCCGGTGCTGCGGCGACCATGTCGGCGACCAGAGAATTCAGCGCGGCGGAATCGGACACAATCGTGGTGTCGAATTGCAGATTTTCCCGCCCGGCCATGATCGCGACGCCGTGATCGCCGATCGAGCCGCTGAGCAAAATCGCACAGCCCGGTTGCGCGAGGTCGCCGGAGATATTGACGCCCTCCGGCACGATGCCAATGCCGGTGGTGGTAATGAACACCCCGTCGCCCTTGCCGCGCTCCACGACCTTGGTATCGCCGGTGACGACAGGCGTACCGCTACGTTTGGCGGCCGCCGCCATGCTGATAACGATTTTTTCCAGATCGGCCAGCGGAAAGCCTTCTTCCAGAATGAAGCCCGCCGCCAAATACAGCGGCTGTGCGCCGGACATAGAAACATCGTTGACAGTGCCGTGTACCGCCAGCGAGCCGATGTCGCCGCCCGGAAAAAACAACGGCGAAATGACATGGCCGTCGGTGCTGATCACCAGCCGCCCAGCGGGCACGGTAAACAGCGCTTGGTCGTTACGCTGCCGCAGCAAGTCGTTGTCGAAATGCTTGATGAACAATTCGTCGATCAGTTGGGCCATCGCGCGGCCGCCTCCGCCGTGGCTTAGGTCGACTTTGCCGGTAGCTGTATTTAATTTGGTTGTATACGGATTAGGCATAGGAATGGTTTTTTGTAACTATTCAGTTTGTTAGTAGTAAATAAGAGATGTTTATCCGTCAAATCCGATCGCCTAGAGGCCCCTACTTTTGCCAAGTTTCAAACACCTCAGTCAAGTCAACAGCCAACTCAGGGAATAAGTGCGGTGTGGCGATGTCATCGTCCGTATACATGTGTTTAAGTTGGTAATGCCCGTTGTCATCCAGGACAAATTGATGAATCGCTTGGTCATTGGGATAAACAATCCAGTATTCCTGCACGCCGCTTTCTCGATAGAGTTCATATTTGATTTGCATCTCCCGCTTGGAGTTTCCTTTGGATAAAATCTCAATAATCCAATCGGGCGCACCATTGCAGCCTTGCTCGTCTAAAACTTCAGGATTACAAATAACGCTCAAATCGGGCTGTACAACGGTATGGATGTCTTGACTGGCTAAAATGGATTTTTTACGGTCGTATAGGCGCACATCAAAAGGTGCTGCATAAACGCGGCATTTTTTATGTTTGAAAAAAATGTGCAGCAATGTCGTTAAATTCGCAGAAATATCTTGATGCTTCACATTCGGCGCAGGCGACATCAGCATGATTTTGCCTTTAATTAACTCAATAGCTTCATCCAGTTGCCAGGTCAAGTAATCGGCATAACTGTAGGTTTGGGTTAAATCTAATTGCGATAATTGGGTGATTTTAGGCATTTTGTTTAATCCTCTGTTTATTCAAAGCTACCAACTTGGCGAGGCCGTTTAAGGTAAAACCGTTCGTGGTGAGCTTACGAACCATGAACGGCTTAACCCCGTCCCCCTCGACAAGATGCTGTTATGGTATTTGTCGCTTCTAATTCGATAGCTTGCATGGGCTAAACGCTATTCAATCAAACAAGTCTGCACATTAAAAAGGTGTCGCGGTAGCGACTCAAAATCAACCCCGCACCCGCCCATAAGACCAATATGCCGCGCAAGCTCCCTCCGAAGACACCATACAAGATCCCATCGGATTTTCCGGCGTGCAAACCGTGCCCAACAACTTGCAATCCCGCGGTTTTTTCGCGCCGCGCAGGATGGCCGGGCATTCGCAGCCCTTGACATCACTCGCCTGAATCGCGGGCACATTAAAGCGTTGTTCGGCATCGAAATCAGCATAACCGGCTTTGATTTTTAACGCGCTGTCGGGGATCAAGCCCAAGCCGCGCCATTCGAATTGCGGGCGCAACTCGAACACTTCGTTCACCAGCGCTTGCGCTTTCTGGTTGCCTTGCCGGGTAACGGCGCGGCTGTATTCGTTTTCGACTTCGTGGCGGCCTTCGTTAAGTTGGCGGATCAGCATCAAGGCCGACTGCATCACGTCCAGCGGTTCGAAACCGGCGATGACTATCGGTTTGGCATAATGCTCGGCAAATATTTCATAAGGCTGGCTGCCGATTACTGTGCTGACGTGCGAAGGCCCGAGAAAAGCATCAATCGCGACCGGTTGCGGCGCATTCAGTATCGCCTGCATCGCGGCGGGTGTCAGCACATGGTTGCAGAACACCGAAAAATTAGCCAATCCTTCGGCCTGTGCCTGCTTGATGGCGACGGCGGTCGGCGGCGTGGTCGTTTCAAAGCCGATAGCGAAAAACACCACCTGTTTTTCAGGATTTTCCCTGGCGATTTTCAACGCGTCTTGCGTCGAATAAATCATCCGAATATCGCTACCGCCTGCCTTGGCTTTCAACAAGCTGTTGCGACCGGTAGCCGGAACCCGCATCAAGTCGGCATAGGTACAAAGGATTACATCCGGGCGTTCGGCCAGTTGTATGGCATTGTCGATACGTCCGGTCGGTAATACGCAAACCGGGCAACCGGGGCCATGGATGAATTCGACATTGTCCGGCATTAAATCCTGAACGCCGTAGCGGAAAATGGCATGGGTATGGCCGCCGCAAAATTCCATCAACCGGTAATGCCGGTCGGGATCGACGGTTTGCGCAATCGCCCTGGACAGCCGCTGGGCGATATCTTGCTGCCTGAATTCGCTGATGTATTTCATGCGTTTGACATTAATCCGGCTTCAGCAAACAAGGCCAGGGTTTTTAAGGCTTCGTCTTCGTCGATTTTATTCAGCGCATAACCGACATGCACCAGAACGTAATCGCCGAGCGCAACATCATCGACCAGGGCCAGCGACACTTCGACTTTAACATTGCCGACCGATGCGGTTGCCATATTGGTGGCGGGATCAAGGGCGACGATTTGGGCGGGGAGGGCTAGGCACATAATTTTGGTTTTGATTAAGGTAGTGTTGTAGGGTGCGCTGTGCGCACCTTATTATTCATTTATAAGCGCGAACTATGCAGGGCGGGGTTTGCAACCCCGCTCCTAACGTTTCCGCGATATACCAAAGCAAAGTGGTTACGCTAAACGTTTCGGACGGGGCAACATGCCCAGTCCGGCTCTGTTAAAACCGCTTTCCTTGCCGCAAATCGAAAGCCACTTGCTCTAAAACATGCTCTAAGACAACCCGCTCTTTAGCTGTCATCGGTTAGTGTTTTTTTAGTTCTTGCAAAGAAATCAAGGTTGCTTGCTTTGAATTGATCAGTTCCAATCTGTCGTTCAGTATATCCTGATGCCACAGTGGTGATTCTACCGGCTCATGTTCATGACAAAGACTACCCCAAATTTCTTCCATCAACATGATCCGTTCGGAAACCGGCAGGGATTTTATTTCTGTAATCGTCATTGGCTTACCTTTTGGTTGTAGGGTGCGCTGTGCGCACCGTTCTACAGCACGTCGCTACGCATAATCAATACGCTGCAACTCCAATTCGGCTTTCAGCCAGCGCAGCCAGCTGTCCATTCCTTCGCCGGTTTTGGCCGACAACGACAAGATCTTGATGCGCGGATTAACCTGTTTTGCATACTGTATGCATTGCTCGCTGTCGAAATCCAGGTACGGCAACAGGTCGGTCTTGTTCAAAATCATCAAGTCGGCGGCATGGAACATGTCGGGGTATTTAATCGGTTTGTCCTCGCCTTCGGTGACCGACAAAATCACCACTTTATGCGCTTCGCCGAGATCGAACGCCGAAGGGCAAACCAGGTTGCCGACGTTTTCGATGAACAACAGGCTGTGATTTTTCGGTTGGAGGGTTTCCAGCGCGTGACCGACTCGGTGCGCATCAAGATGACAACCTTTGCCGGTATTGATTTGCAATGCCGGTACGCCGGTGGCGCGGATGCGCTCGGCGTCGCGGGCGGTTTGCTGGTCGCCTTCAATGACCGCGATGTCGAAGTCGTCTTTCAACCGGGCGATGGTTTCGGTCAGCAGCGTGGTCTTGCCGGAACCGGGACTGGACACCAGATTTAACACCAGCATGCCGCGCTCGCCGAAATAGCGGCGGTTTTCGGCGGCATAGCGGTTGTTCTTGGCCAGAATATCCTGTTCGATTTGCACCATCCGCTTTTGACTCAGACCCGGCGCATGAGAATGCGTCGCGTCGTGTTCGTGTTCGTGTTCGTGATCATGCGGATGTTCGTGGTCATGATCGTGCGAGTGGGAATGGCCCTCGCCGCAGCCGCATACGCCACACATTATTCTACCTCCAGTTCTTTGATTCGCATTTGATCTCCGCTATTGACCTGTAATTGATGGCTGCCGCAGTGCGGGCATAGATCGTATAACTGCTGCACAACCACATTGCGGCTGCACGGCATGCACCAAGCCTGGCCCGGTACTTCGATGATTTCAAGCTGGGCATGATCGGCCAGCGAGCCTTGCATCACGACATCGAAACTGAACCGTAGCGCCTCAGTCTCGACGCTGGCCAACGCGCCGATTTCCAGCCAAACCGTTTTGACTTTGCTGTATTGCTGGGCTTCGGCTTGCTGTTCCAATACCTGCAAAATGCTTTCGCAGAGCGACATTTCATGCATGGCTATCCCTGCCATGCACCCTGCGGGCCAGTGCAAATTTGTTCCAAACCAATTTGTCATGCATGGGCTTCTATCTCGTTTCGACTGTCCGTCAAGTTTAACGCGTATTGTACGCAAGGGTCTACCGCGTTGATATAAAGTTCCGCCTGCCGCTGCAGATCGCTTAGGCTTTGGGCTGTCAATTGTTTCAAGCCTTGGGCAACGACGCCTTCGGGATGAAAATTCCATTCGGTGGGCGCTATGATGCGGTAATCATGGACCCGTCCTTGCCGTAACTCCAGACGATGAATCAATAGGCCTCGCGCCGCTTGGACCTGGGCAAGACCGATGCCGTTGCTCTCGGTGTTATTTATCGGTAGAGCCGTGTCGTTTTTTATCTGCACTAAAAGCTGTCTTAGTTGAAACGGTATTAAGGCTACTTCCAGCAAGCGGGCCAGCATTCGGACGATCAGGCCGTTGCCGTAATGGCTGCGCATCTCGGAGATTAAAGGTTGCGACAATTGGCGGTTCAACAGCGTTACTTCAAAGCAGCGGCCTTGCCAGTGTGGTGTCCGGGTGAACGTTGCTAAATCTTCCCGCTGCATCTGTCGGTTCAATGCTTCGGCATCCAGTTTGGGCAGGCAGGCAATATCGTTTTGCCCGGTCATTGCCCAATCTTGGCTATATAAGTAGTTCAGCAACTTGGCAGGTAATGCATCGTTTCGCCGTAGCCAATCATGCAACTGTGCTTCACAGGTTAACGCCTGAAAATCGGCAAGCCGACCGTTAAAAATCGAGACGTCGATCAGGGCTTCCAATGCGTCGGTCAGATTTGTTAACTGCGCGGCGTCGACGTCAAGACGGCTGTCGAGCTTGAACGCCTCGCCGTGCCGGAATAAATGTCGTTTGAACCACGCATCGAATTTAAGCAGCGTCGCCAGGGCTGTTTTATCCTGGGCAAGACCTATAAAAAGCGGCCAGTCCAGCAGAATACGCCACGCATGCTCGCGCAAGGTTTCCAGTTGCACCAGCAGCTCGCGGGCCGAATCAATATCAGGCTCGGTTGCCATGCCCAGCGCCGCTCGGCAGGCCAGCAACGCGGCAGAGGCTTGGGCATTGCCGCACAACGTAAACAATAGCGGAACGGTGTCGAGTAGCTGTTCCGGGGTTTTGCCGATTAATATTTGTGTAACTGCATCAGGTCGGCTGGATGCGATTTGCACCCCGGTTGCGTTGCCGAAGCGGTGATGCAGATCGATGAGGATATAACCGGCCGGTGTCATTCAACGGTTTCCTTTGCCTATAGCGCCGCGCAGCAAGTCCCGGCGACTGACAGCACGCGGCGCTGCTTCGGCCAGCAGACCTTGTAACGCGGATTGAGCCGCAGCAAGCGCGGCGGCTTGATTCTCGAACTGGAACATCGGCGAGAACAGCGAACAAAGCGCGTAAATACCCATTTGAGGCTCGCTACCCAAGGTGAATTCGAATGCGCCGTAGGGGAAGCGCTTGTCGATTTTTGTGCCGGGTTGTTGCGTGCGCCAATGGCTATCCGGCCCCGGTAACAGCATCAGATTCATGAACCAGGGCGTAATTAATACGCCCAGCCAATCTTCGCCAAAACGATTGAAGCCGACGGCCTGCACCGAGAGAGAGGCGTTGACTACCGGCAAATCGCGCATACGTTTGTCCAGTATTTCATTGAATGTCGTTTCCAGCGTATATTTGATACGTTTGTTATCCAGCCACATCATGATTTAGCGAAGGGCGCGCCATGCGCGCCAACAGGTGGAATTGACCTCGTTCCCACGCGCTGCGTGGGAACGCATTGCGGGATGCGCCGCGTCCCGATTTGTACTGCTTGCATTTTCGATGTGCTAACCGTGACTCGCGGCGCAGCGCGCCTTGACTGCATTCCCACGCAGCGCGTGGGAACGAGAAAAAATGTTGTTTCCAGCGTATGGCTGATGTGTTCGATATTTTGCCAGATCATTATTTAGCGTAGGGTGCGTCGCGCGTTAGGGTATGTAGAGACTTTCCAGGTTTTTAAAACCTGGAAGGTCTGATTCGCAATTTACGCTTGCTTCCCAGGCTCCACATACTCACTCATCCAGCACCAAAAAATCCTGTTTTTTGCTGTCGCATTCCGGACAACTCCAGTGCTCCGGCAATTGCGAAAAAGCCGTGCCGGGCGGCATTTGCCAAACCTCATCGCCTGCCGCCGGATCGTATACGTACCAACAAATCTTGCATTCCAACCGGGTTTGCGGCGGCAACTTAGAGGCATCGCCGCCGAAAGCTCCGGCAAAAAAGGAGTCATTCATAAATACACCTTAAGTATCTCCTGCAAACGCTCGCAACTGTCGGCAATGTCTTCCGGCGAGGCGCAGGCCACGCTGGGCACGTCGCTGACTTCCAGCGTGTTGAGGATCAAGGTGTCCTCCGAATTGAAATACTGCACCCACCAGACGAAGCGCGTACCGGTGGAGGTAATTCGGCAGTTGCCGTAGCCTCGGGACAATATCGTCACCGAGCCGCCGCCCAGGCGTTTCGCCAAAAACGCCAGATCCTGTTCGGTCTGCGGCAACAGGCTCAAATTGATGGTATGCGCCTCGTCTCCCGGCCGGTATTCGGCGATTTTGGCGTTGAGTTCGGCCAGCAACGGCGGTGCATTCATTACGCCCGGCGGCAGTTCCGTCCAACCGGTATCGATTTGTGTAGCCGTGCCGTTAAAGGCCGATTGCGAGAGCTGCTGCGGGATAATGCCGACCTCCAACGCATCGTCGACGATCTGCCTTTGGGCGTTGAGTTGTTGCAATCGCCAAACTCCGGCCAGCACCGATTCCTGAATACGGATATTTTGCTCGCCGGAACAAATCACGCTGACTTCGCCTTCGCCGAGCAGCTCGTCGATAAAGCGCCGGTTACCTGCGTCCAATTGCGTCAATTCGATGGGCGCTGAAATCGACGGAAGCGCGGCCAGATTCTGCTGCAATTTCAGCAAGATGATTTTAGCCTGCGCCAAATCCTGTGCGTTTAAATCGGTCGAAATCTGCGGCATCGCATAGGTGGTCATTTCCTGCGGCATTTGCAGGTATTCCAACGCGACGCCGTCTTCTTCCGCCGGTTGACTGCCTTGTCCGAAAATTGGGAGTGATATAGAGGTCATAATGATCGTGGATTATTCGGTAGGGCGCGCCGTGCGCGCCTTTTGCGAGGTTTGAAGGTTTCGTTCATCTCTGGCACGCACGGCGCGCCCTACATTATTTAATGAGCGCCGCCGCATACTTTATCCAAATCGAAACCGGGCGGCTGACTGGGCTCGGAAGCCAAAATCCCTGCGGTTTCCTGCATGAACTCATGCCAGTTGCGGATGCCGGTGATGACGCCCAAGTACTCGCCGTTACGCAGAAACACCAATGAAGGCCAGCCGATAAAGCGAAACCGCGCCTGCAATTCGCGTTCAATGGGTTTGGCAATGACTGCCGCTTGCAGCCTGCCGCTAAATGCCTTAACCAACTCCGGCAAGATCACCGCGACATCGCTACTTTCAGGAAATTGGACAGAATCGTTACAAAAAAACAGCACGACATTGTCATTGCCGTAAACAAAATGATCGTAACTGTCCGCGTCCAGCAACGGATAACCGTGGCGGGTTTGCAGTTGCTCAAGCAGCGGCGATGTCATGATTTTAAAAACTCCGGTAGTGTCGGTTCCCTGCCGACCAAATCGGCAAACAAATGGTCTATTCGATTATCGCCCTGCATCGCCAGCCGCATGGCTTCCAGCGCATCGGCAATTTGCCGGGCTTTTTGTTCGCTGAGCACTTCGCGGGCAGTGTCCAGAAAAACCAGCAGCCAGGTGCCGACCGGTTGCGGGCCGACCAGCATCATGTCGATCAGGCTTTCCTGGCCGCGATAAAGGCAGCGCGCCGATTCGTCATGCTGTTCGACAACTTGCATAGGGATGCCGATGCACATCAGTATTTGCCCCGGTAATCGACATCGACTTGCACGCTACGCTGGTCAGAAGATTGCGGCGGACGCAACTCAACGCCTTCGGCCTGCAAGACCCGGTCGTCGCCGATACGACAGGCCGCGTCGGCAGTGGGCCGTTCCTGTTCGTAACGCTGTATGTTCAGCACCGGGTCGGCCAAGTCGCCATCCCTATTGATTGCTTCCGCTTTAATGCCGAAAGCTTGCAGATAATCGATTGCCATATCTATAGCCGGTTGAATTTGCGCCTTAACGATTGGTCGCAAGCTGCCGCCGTAATCGTCCAGCTCCTCGGGCTGCACGCCGATCAACAGCAAGTGCTGAGGATAGCTGCCCAGCATCTGCGCCATTGCCAGTACTTCCTGGAACCCGGTTTGATGCAGGCTCATTTTTTTTGCGCCCAGAAAATTCGGCACATCATCGTTTTCGATCCGTTTTAGCGTACCGGGCGGCAGGTCGTAATCTATCGCGTCAAATACGATCAATACATCCGCCGCCTGGACATGTTCGACCAGATAAACACCTTGGGTGCCGCCGTCCATGACCTTGACCTGATCGGGGAAACGGTAGCCTTTTTGCAGGCGTTCGATCACGCGAACGCCGAAGCCTTCGTCAGCCCAAAGTACGTTGCCTATGCCTAGCAGTAAAATATTCATGGTTGATCCTGGATAGTTATTTGTCCACGAAAATCACGAAAAATAAATGGAACACGGATAAACACACTGGTCACGCTGGTTCCCAAGCTCCAGCTTGGGAACCCAGTCAACGAAGCTCCAGCTTCGCGAAACGGGAAGCTGGAGCTTCCCGCACTGAATTCCCAAGCTGGAGCTTGGGAACTAGCGGAACTGTTACGCTTTTTTCGTGTCGCCTAGAGGCGCCTACTTTTGGCTTTCGTGCTTTTCGTGGACAAAATCAATGCACGTCGTCTACCGGTTTATCGTCTTTGAAAGTGCGCCAACCGGTCACTATCGACGACAAAATACTTTGCCTGGACAACTTATCCTCGCGCACCGCGACATAAATATGAGCCAGCACAAAACAAACGATCAGCCACATAATCAAGTGATGCCAGCTGTGCAGGTTTTGGCTATCGCCGAAAATAGGCAGCACCCAACTGCTGAACAGTGCATGTTGCCAACTGCCCTGCCCTGTGCCTTCTCCGTACAACGCAAAGCCGGTGATGATCATGAACACGATGCCCCAAACGAACACAAAATGCATAAACAGCACCGCCAAGGGATTATGGCCGATGTATTTTTTGGGTTCCTTAACCAGAAAGGCATACCACAGTATTTCATGGCCGACGCCTTGCCAAAAATCCCGCGACAATAACGGCGGCATGAAGATTTGCCGGGCATGCTCGTTACCGGCATACACCCAGTAGGCCCGAAACAGCAGGCCTATCACCAACAGGTATCCGGCGGCGAAATGCAGGAATCTGACGTAGCCCATTACGAAATGATCGGACGCTTCACCGCCCACCGCTGCGAGCGGCGAGGCGATTAAATAGCCGGTTACGGTCAACGCGACGATGACCAAGGCGTTCAGGCTGTGCCATAGCCGTACCGGTTTTTCGTAGACGTAAACGGGTTGAGATGTTGAATCAGTCATGGCAGTTCCTTACGCAAGCAACAACCAAGCGCCGATCAAGCCGGTCATGGTTCCGTAAATGCGGAGCAAACCGACTGCATTGATGCGCCGTGCGATCAAGCCCAAAGCCAAGCCGGAACCATACAAAACCGCCGTAGCCGATACAAATCCGGCGATATAAGCGTATGCCGAAGCGGCAACCGGCATTTCGCTGCCGTGCGCCAGTCCATGCATTGATGCAAAGACGGCAATCGACATTAAGATAATCGCCTTACGCACATTTATCGTCACCTCGTTTACCTCGTTCCCACGCGCTGCGTGGGAATGCGGTGCTGGACGCGCTGCGTCCCGAATACGCAACAAGATGTTGGTCGCGACTCGCGGCGCAGCGCGCCGATACTGCATTCCCACGCAGCGCGTGGGAACGAGTGGATTTATGTTCCAGAAGGTACTCTGGAGAGTGGGAACTATTGAACTCGTGCCGAAACTAAGCGCTATACCAACCAGTAACAGCGAGACCAGAATAGCCGTTTCAACATAAGCAAAACTAAACCCGGCCAAGCCGAACAGCGCTCCTACAATCATAAATGACAAAAATACGCCTATCGCCTGCTTGGCAAGCAAGCGGCTTTGGCTGCTCGCCCATAACCCCAAACCCAGCATCACCAAAAAATGATCCAAACCTAAAAACGGATGCTGGAAGCCATGGCTGAAACCGTCAGTCGGCAGCAAACCGGTATGCGCCGATGCGGCCTGGGAAAATGCGATAAGACCTGCGATCAATATAATTCTTTTCATAAATCTGCTCCTCAGCGAACTTTAACTTGGGTTAATTCGGTGCCGTCCGGGCTGATGATATGCGTCGAACACGCCAGACAAGGATCGAAGCTGTGCAAGGTGCGCAAAATTTCCACCGGCTCCTCGGGGCGTTCCACCTTGGTATTCATCAAGGCCGCCTCGAACGCGCCGATATTGCCTTGCTCGTCGCGCGGCGAACCGTTCCAGGTGGTCGGTACCACGCATTGGTAATTGGCGATTTTGGTATTTTCTATTTTTAGCCAATGGCCCAACGCACCGCGCGGCGCTTCGGTAAAGCCGACGCCTTTGACGCTGCTCGGCCAGGTTTCAGGGTCCCATTTGGCAACATTTGCCGTCGCCAAATCGCCGGATTTGATATTGGCGACCATCTTGTCCATGAAATAGCGCATCTTGCCTGCCGCCCATTGCGCTTCCAAGCCTCTGGCAGCCGTTCTGCCCAATGTCGAGAACAACGCGGTGACCGGAACGTCCAGCGTCTTCAATACGAAATTGATTTGCTCGGTGATTTCCTTGTTGCCTTGGGCATAGCCGATCACATAGCGCGCTAACGGGCCGACTTCCATCGCATGACCGCGCCAGCGCGGCGCTTTGATCCAGGAATATTTGGCCGCTTCGTCCAGCTCCTTGATATGCGTGCGGTCGCCTTTGGTGTTCGGGCCCAGCTTGTAGTTAGGCTCGGTAACACCATCCCAAGGATGCAGGCCCAGCGATTCGTCCGGGTATTTGTACCAGGAGTGTGGGATGAATTCCTTGATTTGCTCGGGGTCGGTCAAATCGACTTCATGGACTTTGGTCAAATCGCCGTTGATGATCGCGCCGCGCGGCATCAGCAGGTTAGCCGCCGAGTAGTCGTTGGCGTTATCGGGAATATCGCCGTAAGACAACAGGCTTTGCCCGGAAATGCCGCCGCCGTACATCCAGCCTTTGTAGAACCCGGCGATGGCCAGCAAGTCGGGGATGTAAACCTGGTCGATAAAGTCGATGGTGCGGTCGATAATCGAAGACACCAGGTTCAGTCGTTCCATGTTGATCGCCCCGTTGGCGCCGACGCCGTCGATATTGATTGCGCAAGGTACGCCGCCGACCAGCCAGTTCGGATGCGGGTCTTTGCCACCGAAAACGGTGCGGATTTTCATGATGTCTTTTTGAAAATCCAGCGCTTCCAGGTAATGCGTCACCGCCATTAAATCGGCTTCCGGCGGCAATAAATAAGCCGGATTGGTCCAGTAGCCGTTCTTGAACGGGCCTAATTGGCCGGATTCGACAAATTTCTTTAAACGGTTTTGGGTATCGCGAAAATAACCGGGCGACGACTTGGGATTATGCGGCGAAATCGATTGTTGCAACGCCGAAGTCGCGACCGGATCAGCTTTCAGCGCGTTGACCGGGTTGACCCAATCCAGCGCATGCAAATGATAAAAATGCACCAGGTGATCCTGCACCTGCAAGCTTAGCTGCATCAGGTTGCGGATCGAATTGGCGTTTTCAGGAATGGTAATCTTTAACGCATCCTCGACCGCGCGCACCGAAGTCAACGCATGGGTGCCGGTGCAGACGCCGCAGATGCGTTGCACGAAAGCCCAGGCGTCGCGCGGATCGCGGCCTTTTAAAATCACTTCCAGGCCGCGCCACATGGTGCCGCTGGAAATCGCGTTGCGGATGATGTTGTCGTCGTCGATGTTGACTTCGCAGCGCATGTGACCTTCGATACGGGTGACCGGGTCGACAACGACGCGGCGGCCGGCGTCGTTCAGGTTAAAGCCGTTGGGGGTATTGGTGACTGTCATTGTTGTTCTGCTCCTGGTTGTTTGGCGCGCTTCAGCGCAGTCAATCCGGCATGCGCGGCAATGCCGACGCCGACGACGGCTGCTGCGGTACCGCCGACCGCGTCGGCGTTGGCTTCGATACTAAAATCGTTAATATCGGTCAGGCGCTCGTAGAAGCCGCCTTTATCCCAGAAACCGTCCTCGGAACAGCCGATACAGCCGTGACCGGCCTGGATCGGGAACGATGTGCCTTCATTCCAACGCACCGTCGAGCAGGCGTTATACGTGGTCGGGCCTTTGCAGCCCATTTTGTACAAACAGTGTCCTTGCCGCGCGGCTTCGTCGTCCCAATGCTCGACGAATTGCCCGGCGTCGAAATGCGGACGGCGGTAGCATTTATCGTGGATGCGCTGGCTGTAAAACATCTGCGGCCGACCCTGGCGATCCAGGGTCGGCAGTTTTTCGAAAGTCAGCAGATAAGCCACCACGGCGGTCATCACTTCGGCAATCGGCGGGCAACCGGGCACCTTGATAATCGGCTTGTCGGCCAGACCGGGTATTTTATGTACCGGCGTCGCACGGGTCGGATTGGGCTTGGCGGCCTGCACGCAACCCCAGGATGCGCAGGAACCCCAGGAAATAATCGCCTTGCAGCTTTCGGCGGCGTATTTGAGTTGTTCCACGAACGGCTTGCCGCCGATGATGCAATACATGCCGTCTTCGGCCAACGGCGCGTTGCCTTCCACGGCCAGAATATAGTTGCCTTTGTATTTTTCGACGATTTCGTCAACGATGGCTTCGGCATTATGACCTGCCGCCGCCATGATGGTGTCGTCGTAATCCAGAGACAGCATCGACAAGATCACATCCTTGGCTAAAGGATGGCCTGAACGGATAAATGATTCGGAGCAACAGGTGCATTCCAGCCCATGCAGCCACAGCACCGGAATGCGCGGCTTGGTCTCCATCGCATGAGCGATTTTGGGGGCGAAAGCGGGAGAAAGCCCTAACGAGGCAGCGGTCAGGCTGCAAAACTTCAGAAAACTGCGGCGGGTGATGCCTTGCCTGCGCATGACATCGTAAAAGGTTTCAATCATTCAGGAGCTCCTGGCGTTATGGTGACTTGAAGAATGCACGGCCTACAGGCAATCTTCAGTACCGCGTTCCCAAAACGCACAGTCTTGCCAACGACCGCTTTATCAGCTTGGAAGCGCTTATTGTTATTATGCTTAAATCTAACGCAGCGCCGGTAGTTCTCTAACCGACGCTGCTCCGCATAGCTGGAGCAACATCTATGCCGGATTGTCGTCAATCAAGAAACCTTTGTAATTGTGGGAGAAATAATTACAAAAAGAGCCCAGGAAAAAACCAGTTAATGTGCGTTATGCAACAAATGCGACAAAATGAACGGACGGTTGCAAGAAAACTTACATTAGGGCTTTAACTGCTCGCATTCCCACGCAGCGCATGGGAATGCGATAAAAATGAACGACTGTTACAAGGAAAGCTTACCTTAGCGATTTAACTTGATACTTATTTATGAGTCCGGCATTGCGGCCAAACGGTTCTCCAGTTCGGCGTTGACCAACGCATCGTAATGGCGCTGCAGGATAGAGTCGGTAGGACGCGGAAAAAGAGCTGATTCGATTTCGCTTTGCAGATGGGTGAGAAAACTCTGCTTGGATGTCGAATCCACGGGAACTATCAATTCCGGATCCGAACAGGAATCACCGGCGACGGATTGTTGATAAGATTTGGCGGAAGGCCGCACGCTGCAACCCACGGGTAAAAAAGCGCATACTGCAATTACAAGCATGACGAGAAACAACAGAGTGACTTCAAACATATTAATACCTCACTATTATTGAAAAACACCAAGTACACACATCAGATAGATGTAGGTATCCCGGCTGCTCTAAATCTAGCAATTAAAATGCCAGTCTATTCTCACAATTAACAGACTGATTATTAATGCTAATTATTTTTCAACAATGCGCAGCCTGATGTTTTTTGAACAATTTGTCAGCAATCCAGCAACAATGTGGTGCAGTTTCATAGAAACGCCTGCTCGCTTGTAACGGCTGCGTAGAAAATTTCAGCGATATGTTTTGGCTTGCCGAAACCGTCGTTATGGGTCTGTTGCCGTCAGGAAAGACCGTTGGTGGCAATGGCCATGCAGAGGAATCCGTTCATCCTCGGCCTTGAATGCCGTTTACCGATCTATGCTGGCGATAAGCGCTTCCAACAACACAATACGCGCTCCGCCAGCTTGGTCGTCTTTTCGCCCAGCTTCAGCTTCACTGCCATTAAGTTAAGGATTTGATCTATTGTGGGCGCGAATTTATTCGCGTTTTTCAACACTGATCGCGCGAATAAATTCGCGCCCACGAGACAACTATTTTCGGTTTCGCTTAATGGCCGTGAAGCCCCAGCTTGGGGATACCATACTTACATTCAACCCAGTCACATAAATAGCTTGTCATCAAAACTTAACCGTTCTGTCATTTGATGTTCATGAGTTCGACACGAAACTGACACCTTCATTCATTAAGGTATCCACATCTCTATTTAGCCAAGTGGATACCCATGAAAAAAACAGACGCAGCAATACAGTTCAAACCTTCCAAACGATTGGAATGTTTTGTTATCGCCGGGGATGGCGTGTATGCCGCAGGCCAGCCGGGAGCGGGCGCGGCGGCAGACTCGGAAGCGCTGATCAAGGAAGCCCAGGCATTGCGTTTCCGTGTGTTTGCCAAAGAAATGGGCGCCAAGCTCAAGACCGAATCGGAAGGTCTGGATTATGATGAGGTGGATAGTTATTGCGACCATTTGATTGTCTATGACAACGTCAATAAAAAAATAGTCGGCTACACGCGTTTGCTTAACCAAGACCAGGCGGAGCGCCTTGGCCGTTTTTATTCTCAAAGCGAATTCAATCTGGATCAGGTATTAACATTACCCGGCCGTTTTCTGGAAATAGGCCGAACTTGCGTCGACCCTGATTATCGCGGCAGCGCGGTATTAACAACGCTTTGGTCGGCATTGGTTCAATACGCGCTTGAAGGACAGTTTAATTATTTGCTCGGTTGCGCCAGTATTACTCCGGGCCCCAGCGGTTTTGCCGTCGATGCGGTTTACCGGAATATCGATGCCAAAAATATTGCGCCCTCCTCTATTCAAGTCACACCCAGCATCCCGGTGCCCAGCGGATTAAGATGCGAACGGGATGAGTCGGGCATTCCTCCTTTGCTCAAGGCTTATTTTCGTTTCGGCGCGGTGGTCTGCGGCGAGCCTTGCTGGGATGAGGATTTTAACTGTATGGATTTATTCATGCTATTACCGCTCGACCAACTGCAAGAGCGCTACAGCAAACACTATATGAGAGGATACCAAGCGGGCAATGAAATCGAAAATACGGCTGTACTATAAACTTTTCCTGATCATTATCCTGTTCGCCAACGGGCTCATTATCGCCGCAGGCATTTTTCCCGCGCTGAGTTTTTTATATTCGGCAGGTCATGCAAAAACCAAACGGGATGCGCTTAAGACCCTGTGGCTGCAATGGTTCAGCGTTATTGTTAACCTGCATATAACCAAGGATGGCGAACTGCCGGAACAGGGCGCTATCTTAATCAGCAATCACATTTCCTGGCTGGACATCATCGTTATCGGCCAATATTTACCGGCCTATTTTGTTGCCAAGAGCGATATTTCAAACTGGCCGGTGATCGGTTATCTGGCCAGACAGGGCGGCACCATTTTTATCCGTCGCGGCGATAAACAGCATATAAAAACTACCGCCGAAAAAATGGTCTGGCTGTTAAAGCAAAACAGCAACATTATTGCTTTTCCTGAAGGAACCACGACCAGGGGCGATGAGGTCTTGCACTTTCATTCGTCCTTATTTCAGCCTGCGCTGTTAACCAAGTCGGCTATTCAACCGATAGCCCTTCAATATCAAGGTACGGCCCAAGAACACGCGCCGTTTGTCGGTGAGGATGACTTTGTTCCGCATTTAATCAAAATGCTGACTCTGGATAAAATCGAGGTGCGGCTTAGTTTTCTTCCTGTTATCACCAGCTCGGGGAAAGACCGTCATACCGTCAGCCTTGAGACAAGAGAGAGGATATGGGAAAAAATTTCAGAAGGTATACCGGCGGATAATTCGGATCAACAGCGTTTAAAATCATCTCAAGGTTAAATTCATCACCCTCTCATGAACCTGCTATAAGCTTGCAACAGTTATAACGTTAACCACAGGACACACTATGAAAATTTTAAGTTTAATGAAAATTGCTGATATTTTTACCGTTGGAAATCTGTGCTGCGGCGTCCTTTCGATTTTGTTCGCCATTGACGGTTCTTTTTACTTAAGCGCATTGCTGCTGTTTTTGGCGGTGGTGTTTGATGTGCTTGATGGAAAAATAGCCGGCCTGCTGCATCAAAAGAATCTTTTCGGCAAACAAATCGATTCCATGTCCGACCTGGTATCCTTTGGCGTTGCTCCCGCCTTGTTATTTTACTCACTGAGCTCCCCCGGTATTTTAGGCATCGCAGTGGCTTTGTTTTTTTGTCGCCTGCGGCATGCTTCGGCTTGCTCGCTATAATATTTCCGAAGGAACGGGCTTCGAAGGCGTGCCTATTACCGTGAACGGCGTCCTGTTTCCGGTCCTTTTCCTGCTTTTTGGCAGCTTCCCTCAAAGCCTGAATTATTGGCCGATAGTCTTTTTAATTCAGGGTTTCCTGATGATTTCTACTTTTAAAATAGCGCGGATATTCTGATCACCTCCATTGCATGAATACAGTATGAAAAAAGAATTATTGTCGCAACCGGTTTTTTGGGAAATAGTGCTGTATTTGACTATAAATACTGATTCGGTTTTATGACTGCCATTAAATTCCCTGAACTCGAACAACTTGAACGCATTATTGAGCAATTAGGAGACCGAGCCCAAACCGAGGTCGTAGAAAAGATCCAATACCAGGATCATGAATTCCCCATTCATTGCATTACCCTGGGATCGACTCAGCCCGACGTGCCTGTATTGGCTTTTTTCGGCGGCGTGCATGGACTGGAGAAGATCGGTTCCGAAGTGATCCTGTCCTATATGCAGACCATCAGTCAGCTACTGGACTGGGATCAGGAATTCCTGGCCCGGCTGGAAAAATCCCGACTGGTTTTTGTCCCCCTCGTCAATCCGGTGGGCGTTTATCTTGGCACGCGTTGCAATGGCAACGGTGTCGACCTGATGCGCAACTCGCCTGTGGAAGGCATCGGCGCAACCCGCATTTTCAGCGGCCACCGTATCACACCCCGCCTGCCCTGGTATCGCGGCGATGAATCCAAAATGGAAAAAGAAGCTCAAGCTTTATGCCGCGTAGTGCAACAACACATGTTCAATTCTCCGTTGTCGATCGCCCTGGATTTGCACTCCGGATTCGGCATTCAGGATCGACTATGGTTCCCCTACGCCTCGCGCAAGACCCCGTTCGCCTTTATTGCCGAAACCTTGGCCTTAAAAGAACTGTTCGATCGTTGCTATCAACACCATATCTACAGGATTGAACCGACCTGTCAGGAATATATGATTAACGGCGACCTGTGGGATTACCTGTTCGATGATTTTGTGCAACGGTTCGAAGCCGAACGCTTGTTCCTGCCGTTGACGCTGGAAATGGGCTCATGGCTTTGGCTGCGCAAGAGTCCGATGCATCTGTTCTCGCGGCACGGCTTGTTCCATCCGCTGCTGCCGCACCGTCAGCAACGGATTTTTCGGCGGCATTTCATGCTGTTTGATTTCTTATTCCGCAGCCTTTTGTATCCGGAACAATGGACACAGCTGAAGCCGCGGCAAAAGGCGGCCTATGAAAAAAAGGCCTCAGGTCTTTGGTATGAATAAAGCGCCAGGAAAAAACTGGATACTGCTGAGAGGCTTGGCGCGCGAGTCGGGGCATTGGGGCGCTTTCGTTCCGCTTTTAAAATCGGCATTTCCGGATGCTCAAATAACGCTGCTGGATTTGCCCGGCACCGGTTGTTTTCATCGGGAAACCAGTCCATGCACAATCAAGGCGATAACCGACAGCGTGCGCCGCGATGCCCTCGACAAGGGCGTCATGCAACAACCGGCAACGATTCTGGCGCTTTCGCTGGGAGCGATGGTTGCCTGGGAGTGGATGCGCCGCTATCCCGAAGACATCTGCGGCGCAGCCCTGATGAACACCAGCTTTGCCGATGTAAGTCCCTTTTATCAGCGACTACGCTGGCAAAGTTATAGCGACTTTGTCGCATTGGCGATAATGCGTGACGTGCATAACCGGGAATCGGGCATTTTGCGGTTGACCAGCAACCGCCGAAATCAGGATGAACAGATAACTCAAGCCTGGGAAAAGATACAAAATAAACGCCCGATAAGTCTTAAAAACAGCTTCCGCCAGATTATAGCGGCGGCAAGCTATCGGCCCGGCGACATAAAACCGAAGCAGCCGGTTTTATTATTAAACGGACTAGGCGATCGCCTGGTGGCACCGGCCTGCTCAGAGGCGATACACAAAAAATGGGATCTGGAACTTCGTCGCCATCTCTGGGCAGGCCACGACCTGACGCTGGATGACGGCGCATGGGTGGCGTTGCAACTGAAAGGGTGGCTGGCTCCAATCAATCGCGGGCCTGGCCAGCTCCTACGGGGCTTAACTTAACTGCACTGGCAAGTCGATTTGGGGCTATGACTCGATTGAAAATCAATCTAATCAGCCCCATTGATTATGATTTAATGATGTTTTAATAAATTATATAGTTTTTAACCTAAATTATTTTTAGCTAAATAAGTAACAAAACCTTCTAAATGGTCTGTTACTTCATTGGTATATAAGTTCGTTGTTTGGAATTCTTTGTAAGCAATACAGGAAGCCGACCCTTCGTCTACGTTTATAAAAATGGATCCTATTAAAATCAGGTATTTTCCTACGAATTCATCTTTTGATTTCGTTATCAAAAGATGAATTCTTTCTTGTATAGCTTCAAACATGACCTCTGTTGCTTCTTGTATTGGATATGGTTCATCTTCGATTCGTATTTTGTTTTTTTGAAACAATTGCACAATAGTATCTTCTTGGTAATCGAGTAAACTGAGCTCTTGTGGTTGGTCATTTATTTTAGCTAATGCCGCTTGTGCTGCTCCACAGCAATTTGATTCATGATCTTGGCCATTGCGAACCACTTTCCCGATTTCCCCCTCTTCAGTTATGCCGATATGCGGGCCGTAATAAATAAGCAATGCTCCCTCCTCCGGCATGTGATGCGCAAATGCCTGTACACCGGTTAGTCCGGTAAATGGAAATCCATCCAACCCTCCCAAATAGAATGGGCCTAGTAAACCACTATCTGATATTGGAAATTGCATGGCGTTTATATCATCACTACAAATACTGTTGGCAGTCATTACTTTATCTGGATTGAAACCTATATGTTCCAGATAGGCGATAACTTCTTTTTCAAGTATTTCAGAATAATTTGCGTTGGGGTAATATTCTCGGATTGTTTCAAGGTATGAGTTTTTCATAATTATTATTTCCTTACTTATTAGGCTTTTCGGTTTCCGCCCCGTTTATTTAAGTGGGTTCTGGTCTCCACTTTTTTAAACCTTATTTTTCTATAAAAGTAATGCTCAGTCCGTAGTTTAAGCATCGTTTCTTTTTTCTAAACTTATTTGTGTTTACGAAATAGATACAATCAATTACAAACCTTAAAAGAGGTAAATAAATATTCTTCTTATATGAAATAAAAAGCTGCGCTCATGTGTATTCTGTCCAGCCGCTGTGCGGGCTTTATTGATAATAAACGCATTGATGTTCTGGCGGACATGATACTTTCGCCGCTAGGTTTTGTCCTAACTTTTATCCTCCGCCACACTGGAATCTGCAGTACTCTGGCACACAAGGCACGCCCTCCTGCCTCCCCGCTGTCACGAAATCTTAAACAAACGTTCATGTCTTTGTCATAGAAGAGTTTTATTCTTCGTCCTGAAGGTTAATGCTTTTCATCCCTGCAAAAGATCGTCACCGATTTTTGTAGAGTTTTCCTCTGGAGGATAAAGATATGAAACTGCTCTATTCCATTCATAAATACGACGTTTTCATGTTCACCTGGCTGATCAATGCCAGAATGCATTCCACCTTGACCAAAGCCAGCCGTTATATCTCGAAAACCGGCGACGGCCAGCTGTATCTGGTCATCATAGGCCTGTTATATTGGAGCGAAGGCTTTGAAAGCCCCTTTCTACACGCTGTCCTGTTGGCTTTTTTAATCGAAAGACCGATTTATTTTGTACTGAAAAACGGCCTGAGGCGCAATCGGCCGCAAGCCGCTTTACAAAACTTCCGCAGCACTATTACACCCTCGGATAAATTCAGTTTTCCATCCGGTCATACGTCTGCCGCTTTCATGATGGCGACGCTGCTCGGCTATTACTTACCCCCCTTAATGATCCTTCTTTATTGTTGGGCGGCATTGGTCGGCTTCTCCCGTGTGGTATTGGGCGTGCATTTCCCGACCGATACGTTGGTAGGCGTCATTTTGGGTATCGGCACAGCACTCTTTAGTTTGGGACAAATCGTAATATGAGAATTTTTTATGGCGTACAGGGCACCGGTAACGGCCACATCACTCGCGCACGGGTTATGGCAAAAGAACTTCATGCTGCAGGCATTGATGTTCATTTTCAATTTACCGGTCGCCCTGCGGATAAATATTTCGATATGGAAATCTTTAACGGCTACCAGTCGTGCCCTGGCCTGACCTTTCACACCGAGAAAGGGCAAGTCAGTTATTTGAAAACAGCGCTTGACGCCAAACCCATTACCTTCATCAAAGACATGAAGTCGCTGGATTTAAGCGGCTATGACTTGGTAATCAGCGATTTTGAACCGGTCACCGCCTGGGCGGCTAAAAGCCAGAAAAAGCCGGTTTTAGGCATCGGTCATCAATACGCGTTTAATCATAAAATCCCCAGAGAGGGATCGGACCCTATCGCCGATCAGGTCATGAAGTATTTTGCCCCTGCCGATGTCGGTGTCGGTTTGCACTGGCATCATTTCGGCCAACCCATTTTACCGCCCATTATCGATACGCCCGAAACGCCAAAAAGCATTATCAAAAACAAGATCGTTGTCTATCTTCCTTTCGAAGACCAGAATGAAGTCATCCGGCTTTTATCGCCTTTCGAGAATTTCGACTTTCATCTTTATTCGCCGGAACCGGTGCCATCCAAATTCGGCCACATCACCTGCAATCCGCTGTCGCGCGACGGCTTCCAGAAAGATTTATACGACTGCGCCGGTATTATCAGCAATGCCGGATTTGAACTGGCCAGCGAATCGTTACAGATGGGCAAAAAAATTCTGGCTAAACCATTGCATGCGCAAATGGAACAGATTTCCAATGCCGCCGCCTTGCAGCAATTGGGCTACGGACATGTTATGCATGATATGGACAGTTCGGTTATCGAACACTGGCTGCATGACAACCATGCCGTCCATATTACCTATCCCAATATCGCTAAAGTGCTGGTGCAATGGATACAGGACGGTATGCCTGAAATGGATGCTGATTTTATTGAAGCGGTCTGGAGTACGGTGGAAGTTTTACAGATTAAACAATAACATCCCCCTTTATATTAGTTACTAACCATTAAAAAAGGCTATATCATTAATTGTCGCTGGAGTGCAGGCTTCGCCTACATGGATGTAGGTAAGGGGCGTGAGCAGGAGCGGAAGCTTCGCCTGCGCCGGCAAGCAAAGCTTGCACTCCCGTTACATCCTGATAGCTCTTTTAGTCATTGAAAGCACTGTAAGCCGCAAGCGCATGTAAATACCGCTTGAATCCTTTGTCTTTTTCTAACAAGGCCCCGCGCTACGCCGACATTCCCGGACGAGAACACTAACACTTCGTCCGCGGTGTCCCGCTTTCATCCAGCACAACAATCGCTTCCTCGCAGCTGATTATATTTTCCTTATTGCTGAGAATATAATCGGCCAGGCGTCCAATAGCCTGCCAGTGAGTCGCTGAGCTTATGAACTGAAAGGCCTTGTTAAACAGCTCAACCAGCTTTTCTTCGTGCAGACTTCTGGCCGCGATAAAGCTATCCAGATACTCATAAACCTTTTCAAGATCCGATGTGCCGCCGTAATAATGCAAGGCATCGATGTTAACCAGTCGGGCATTAAACTGCTCATCATCGCGAAGCGCCACATGTTTTGCTTCCGCCAAAGGCCCGATCAGCAAATTGATCATATCCGCTTCAAAAGCGGTCTGGTAAGCATCTTGTTCAGCGGCCGAGAAGTAATGGGTGCTTTCAATCAATGCAACCGGCAGGCTGTGAATCAGGCGGCCTCCTTCCACGACTGCGGCAAAATGATCATAAGCCAGGCGGTTATCCGAAGAACTGTCTTTTGGGCGATCCAATGCCTTAATGGTGATTTGAAAATACACCGGAGGCAGTTGCTTTTGTTTATTGTAAAGATAAATGGCGGCAGCGTGGCCTGCCTCATGGAAGGCTATTTGTCTGATCAAATCGTGATCATTAATGGTATAGGATGTATCAGTTTGGTAATTCCGTTTCATGATTTCACCCGTAAGCTAAAAAGATGCGGCCAGGGCTGCCGACCGCATTTAAAGGGGAAGGATAACTAACTGATGTTACGCACGGATGGTATTTCTCCCGTTTGCCGCGCCGAGCACCGGAGCTTTTATCGAGAACAGCCCGTTAGGGGCGCGGCAGGGATGCCGCGCGTCAGCAGAGGGGCAGGA
>Ga0160178_117895_pt1 | contig 27976 bp, 26 predicted proteins | sample met4sta_2_FD_108560 | JGI IMG/M metagenome (GOLD analysis project Ga0160178, IMG submission 108560) | Synthetic bacterial communities of pure cultures from sediment of Lake Washington, USA, under low oxygen conditions - MT... | ecosystem: Engineered > Modeled > Simulated communities (microbial......
AAAAAAAGCTCCGACTATAACTGAAAAGGTTATTTACATATTATCGATTTCGCATAATGATTCTTACGGTCAACTTCAATTAACGTTGGATTTTGACAATCAATCAAAGATTCCGTTACTAATGAAGATGGTTTCATTTATAAGTTATTTATTCATTGGATAATGTGCGATATTCGTGTTTTTAGAGGAATAGTCAGCGGTGGAAACAGCGCAATCATATGTAACGTTTTTAGCACTGAGCGAAAATCAAAGCACATAGAATTATTTTTGAATAATCAATCAGTTATTAATCAAACACACCCTAGACATAACTGCTTTGTGTCGCTTAGGATGTTTTTTTTAGCGGCCTGGTTAGCGGTGAGTAGTGAATCATAGGCGTGATGGCGTGAACCAGTATGACAAACACAAATAGTGCTATTTTGGATCAGCGGAATGACCGATAACGACCCAGGCTGATGACATGGACTCCTCCGCACCCCCAAGTGTCATAATGCGTAAATCAGCGTGCAAAAGTCACCACTTTCAGCATCAGTTTTTACCAGATTTCCCAATAAAAAACATTAAAAAAACAATGTAATAGTAATTCACATAGTCAATTATGACGCTGTTTACTGGTAAATGCTGGACGCTGACTGACATCACTCTTCCTCGTCCGGTTTTTTATAAAAAAATCGCAGTAAAATAAATTTTGAAACAAGAAGTATTGATGAGACAGCGGAATTACTACGTGTCTAGCGAGTAACAAATGAAAGTGGGAATTTTGAGCTGATTTTGGTGATTAATGCAGTTTATCAACAGACACCTTACAGTCACCGACCAAGTAATAATTTGAATAATCTTTATGAATAAAAGATCTAAATGGCGGAGAGTGAGGGATTCGAACCCTCGATGGGCGATAAAACCCATACTCCCTTAGCAGGGGAGCGCCTTCAGCCTCTCGGCCAACTCTCCAAATAGATGATATATCTCTTTAAGCTACAGTCCTGTGCCCAGAGATCATTTTAAGAGGGAACCTCTCAAAAAACTAACATAATTCCTTTTAGCTAACGATGTTAAGGTGCAATCGCTAAACTACTTCACAAAAAATATTCTGCGAAATATTCACACCCCACTTAATACTAAGCTCACATCCGTTAGCTGCTGAGTGCCTATGGCACTCATAAATTCCTGCTACGATTTTACTCTTCAGATCCAGTCAAGCCAGCAGGCCCGTTCTGTTCTTTTTTGATCCTTTCGTAGATCTCTTCCCTGTGTACAGAAACTTCTTTTGGTGCGTTAACACCTATGCGAACCTGATTTCCTTTAACTCCAAGAACAGTGACTGTAACTTCATCACCGATCATCAAAGTCTCCCCTACCCGACGAGTCAAGATAAGCATGGCTACTCCCTATATATGTTAAAAACGTACTGTTCTTAAACAGCATCCAACCAAGACGGGCAATTATAGCAGGTTTTTCTTATAAATAAAGCCTAAGATTCTATTTCTTGATCTAATTTAAACGCAGCATGCAGCGCCCTGACTGCAAGCTCTAGATATTTTTCATCGACAACAACCGATATTTTGATCTCGGATGTTGAAATCATGCGGATATTGATACCTTCATCGGCCAATGCCTTAAACATAGTGCTGGCAATGCCTGCGTGAGAACGCATGCCTACACCGACAATGGATACTTTGACGATGCTGTCATCACCGGTGACGTTTCTGGCCCCCAGTTCGGCGCAGGTTTTATCCAGCAAGGTTTTCGCCCGCTGATAATCATTGCGATGCACCGTAAAGGTGAAATCAGTAGTCGCATCGTCGGCGATATTCTGGATGATCATGTCGATTTCGATGTTGGCGTCGGCAATCGGCCCCAGAATTTTAAACGCAACTCCCGGCAAATCAGGCACGCCGGTGATGGTTAATTTAGCTTCATCCCGATTAAATGCGATTCCTGAAATTAAAGCACTTTCCACTTGTGATTCCTCGTAGGTAATGAGCGTACCCTTACCTTCTTTAAATGATGATAATACGCGTAACGCAACGTTATATTTTCCGGCAAATTCTACCGATCTGATCTGCAATACTTTCGAGCCCAAGCTGGCCATTTCCAGCATTTCTTCAAAAGTGATTTTATCAAGCCTGCGGGCTTTCGGCTCCACTCTGGGATCCGTAGTGTAAACGCCGTCAACATCGGTATAAATATGACATTCGTCGGCCTTTAAGGCTGCCGCCAGCGCCACTGCGGTGGTATCAGACCCGCCGCGCCCCAGCGTAGTGATATTGCCGTGTTCATCCGCGCCCTGAAAACCGGCGACAACGACCACCTTGCCTTCGTTAAGATGGGCTCGGATGCGTGAGTCGTCTATCTTGCGGATTCGCGCTTTGGTGTGGCTGCTGTCGGTCAAGATTTTGACCTGACTACCGGTATAAGAACAGGCATCGCAGCCCAACTCATGCAAAGCCATGCTTAACAGCGAAACAGTGACCTGCTCTCCGGTTGACAGCAACACGTCCATTTCCCGGTCATTGGGGTGTTGCTGCATGTCTTTTGCCAATGCAACCAGACGATTGGTTTCGCCGCTCATCGCGGAAACCACGACGATAATTTGATCCCCCAGATCATGGGCTTTTTTAACTTTTTCGGCGACCGCCTTAATGCGCTCGATAGTGCCTACCGAGGTGCCGCCAAATTTGTATACATATAATGCCATTTAATAAAACCTTCTATGCGCCAAGTTGCGTTTGGATCCAGGCAGGAACCTGAGCCAATGCGTCAGCCAAGCCGGACGGATCATTGCCCCCGGCCTGAGCCATATCGGGCCTGCCGCCGCCTTTTCCGCCGACTTTGGTGGCGACGAAATTCACCAGATCACCGGCTTTTATCCGCCCCATCTGGTCTTTAGTGACACCGGCAATCAAACTGACCTTGTCACCATCGACGACCGCCAACACAATTGCGGCGCTGCCTAATTTATTTTTTAACTGATCGACCATGTCTTTCAGGGATTTGGAATCAACGCCATCGAGCTTGACCGCCAATACTTTAATGCCTCCGACATCGACAGCCTGAGCGCCCAGTTCGTTACCCGCAGAACTGGCGAGCTTTGCATTCAAGCGTTCCAGCTGCTTTTCCAACAGCCGGTTTTTTTCTATCAGCTGCTCGACTTTTTCAGGCGTTTTCTCAGGCGCGCTTTTGACTAATCCGGCAATACTGGCAAGCGCATGGTCCCGACCGGCTATCCATTCGATACAGCCGCCGCCGGTTACCGCCTCGATACGCCTAACGCCAGCCGCAACACCGGTTTCGTTAATGATTTTAAAGCAACCGATGTCCCCTGCCCGTTCAACATGCGTGCCGCCGCAAAGCTCGGTCGAAAATTCGCCGATTTTCAACACCCTGACCTCATCGCCGTATTTTTCGCCGAACAACGCCATCGCACCGGCTTTAACCGCATCGTCTTTTGCCATGACCTGAGCGCTAACAGGATTATTCGCTCGAATCTGCTCATTAACAATCCGTTCAACGGTGCTGATTTCAGAAGCCGTAACCGGCTCAAAATGAGAAAAGTCGAAGCGCAAGCGTTCAGGATTAACCAGCGAGCCTTTCTGCGCGACATGATCCCCCAGAACCTGCCTCAGTGCAGCATGCAGCAAATGAGTCGCCGAATGATTAAGCTCGGTGGCCGTTCTGTCTGCTTCGCTGACTCGGGCATCACACAACTGGCCATTGGTCAGGGTTCCGGTAAGCAATTTACCTTTATGCAGGAACAGGTTGCCTCCCTGTTTTTGGGTATCGGTGACTTCAAAGACTGCGCCATCCGCTTCGATTTTGCCGCAGTCGCCGATCTGACCGCCGGACTCGGCATAGAACGGCGTTTTATCTAAAATAACAACGCCCTCTTCACCGTCTTCCAAGCTGTCTACCGGCTGGCCTTTTTTGTAAAGACCGATGATATGCACCTGATCGTCAAGCTGGCTGTAGCCGGTAAATTCGGTTTGTGCATCAAGCTTTATATCCTGATCGTAGTCAGCGCCAAAACTGCTGGCAGACCTCGCCCTTTCCCGCTGAGCCGACATCGCGGTTTCAAATCCGGCATGATCGACAGTCAGATCATTTTCGCGGGCAAAATCAGCGGTCAAGTCAACGGGGAAACCATAGGTATCATAAAGCTGGAATACGGTATCGCCGGGAATGACCGAACCTTCCATCTTGGCGACACAGGCTTCCAGAATCTTCATGCCTTGTTCCAGGGTTTCAGCAAAACGCTCTTCTTCTTTTTTCAGCACCCGCTCAACTTGTTCTTGTGCGGCTTTAAGCTCGGGAAAAGCTTCGCCCATTTCTTCAGCCAGCGGCGCGACCAGTTTGTAAAAGAACACATCACGGATACCCAAACGATAACCGTGCCGAATCGCGCGACGAATAATGCGGCGCACCACATAACCGCGTCCTTCGTTGGACGGCATCACGCCATCGGCTATTAAAAATGCGCAAGAGCGAATATGATCGGCAATCACCCGCAATGAACTTTGCGTCAAATCACTGGTATCGGCCAGCTTGGCCGCCGCTTTCAACAGTTTTTGGAACAAATCGATCTCGTAATTGCTGTGTACGCCCTGCAATACCGCCGCGATGCGTTCCAGACCCATGCCGGTATCGACCGAGGGTTTCGGCAGCGGCGTTAACGAACCGTCAGCGGAACGGTCGTATTGCATGAACACCAGATTCCAGATTTCGATATAGCGGTCGCCGTCTTCATCCGGCGATCCCGGAGGCCCACCGGCAATGTCCGCACCGTGATCGTAGAATATTTCGGTACATGGTCCGCAAGGTCCGACATCGCCCATCGACCAGAAGTTATCCTTGGCGCCGATTCTTGAGAACCGAACCGGCGAAACGCCGATGTCATCCAGCCAGATTTTTTCCGCTTCCGAATCTTCGTCAAAAACGGTAATCCATAATTTTTCCGCCGGGATTTCCAGCTCCTTGGTCAAAAAATCCCAAGCGAAATGGATTGCTTCTTTTTTAAAATAATCGCCGAAGCTGAAATTACCCAGCATTTCAAAAAAAGTATGATGCCTTGCGGTATAACCGACGTTTTCAAGGTCGTTATGCTTGCCGCCCGCCCGGACACAGCGCTGGCTGGTCGCGGCCTTGTTATAGTCGCGATGATCCCGACCTAAAAACACATCCTTGAACTGCACCATACCGGCATTGGTGAATAATAAGGTCGGATCATTGCCCGGAATCAGTGAACTTGAAGGCTGCACCGAATGTCCTCGCTCGCGAAAGAATTCCAGAAAGGCGGTGCGCAACTGGGCGCTAGTCATCTTTTTCATAATAAATAAATGCTTTTAAAAAAATCGGGTTGCGCGAGGCTTACCCAAAACTTAGAGAAATCTAATATTCAACTCATCAAATAACGCACTGATCATTGCGCCGGAAAACCCGCGATGCAATAAGAAACGGCTGCGTTTTGCCCACTCATTGCGTTCCAACACCGTGTCATGGCTGTATTTTTTTGCTGTAAACCTGTTCCAGCAGTGCCATCCAGCTACCGGCCTCTTCCTGCACGATGCCTTCAAGATCAAACGCCGCTATGCCGTTTTGTTTAAGCTCATAGCTCACTCGAATCGGCCCGTAGCCCTTCTGGATTCGGAACCGGGCGTAGCTTTCAGCGTACCTTAAATCATCCTGCCAGCCGTGCTCGGCCAATTCATCAATGACCGGCAGCGCGTCATCCCTGTCAAAACCTCTTAAAGCCAATTTAGCCAGCAATTCCTGCCGGCTGTGTTCTCTGCGCGCCAAAAGGCGCAAACAAACGCCCTCGATTTCCTTGGCGACATGAGCCCCTTCAATCAAAACGAATTACTCGTCCTCATCAACCACAGGCGCTTCAATTAAAGGAGCAACTTTCTTACCGAAAGCCTCGGCTCTTATTTTGGCTTCAATTTCTTTTGCTTTTTCAGGATGCTCTCTTAAGAAGGCCTTTACGTTATCCTTGCCCTGCCCGATCTTTTCATCGCCGTAGCTGTACCAGGAACCCGCTTTCTGAATAAAACCGTAACTTACGCCCAAGTCAACCAGCTCGCCCAGAAAGGAAATACCTTCACCGTATAAAATCTCAAACTCGGCCTGTCTAAAAGGCGGCGCGACTTTGTTTTTAACGACTTTTACCCGGGTTTCATTGCCGATAACTTCTTCGCCCTTTTTAATCGAACCGATACGCCGAATATCCAGGCGCACCGAAGCGTAAAACTTAAGCGCATTACCGCCGGTGGTGGTTTCTGGGCTGCCGAACATCACGCCGATTTTCATTCGGATCTGGTTGATAAAAATAACCAGCGTATTGGATCGCTTGATATTGCCGGTCAATTTACGCAAAGCCTGAGACATCAAACGCGCCTGCAAGCCCATGTGGGAATCGCCCATATCGCCTTCAATCTCGGCTTTGGGCGTCAGCGCCGCAACCGAATCAATCACGACCACATCAACCGCACCGGAACGCACCAACATGTCGGTAATTTCCAGCGCTTGCTCGCCGGTATCCGGCTGGGAAACCAGCAAGTCATCGACATTAACACCGATTTTTTCGGCATAACTGGGATCTAAAGCATGCTCGGCATCGACAAATGCCGCCGTGCCGCCGAGTTTTTGCATTTCGGCGATCACTTGCAGCGTCAATGTAGTTTTACCGGATGATTCAGGGCCATAGATTTCTATAACACGACCGCGAGGCAAACCGCCGCAGCCCAGCGCAATATCCAAGCCTAAAGAACCCGTAGAAACCACGTCGATGTCACGCGAAGCCGCCACATCACCCATGCGCATCACCGAGCCCTTGCCGAATTGCTTTTCTATCTGCATCAGCGCCGCGCCTAGCGCTTTCTTTTTGTTCTCATCCATTATGTAGTGCCCTTTATGCCCTGCGGCTATGTTGGTTAGAAAGAAATATCGCCGAAAATCAAATCATTTATTATCACATACAGACAGGGCTTCGGATAGTGTTGATTTGCCGGAAAAGATTCAAATACCGCAACCCTTGCGTCGCCGGATATGCAGCCCGGAAAAATTTTGTTCTATTTTTAAGGTTGTGACACTGACTAATTCTGATAAAACAGGGACAAGATATATCCGGGCAGCTCTGGAATGGATTGATCATAACGCCCTCTTTATGAAAGCGTTGGCGAGCTGAACTATTTCAATAATCAATAGTTCACTGTATTCTATACAGTAACTGATCATCGTTCCCATACCCTACTCCGGCAGCGCTGGATGGGACATCACAACGCCATTCCTGCGGTTTCCATGGGAACCGCACCCTAAACTAAAAGTTGGAATCTATTAAATAATGACTAGCCAATCTCCTAGGCCCTCCTGGAAAAGTTATCTTGAGTTATGCAAACCCAAAGTGGTCGCCTTGATCGTTTTTACGGCTATTGCGGGAATGTTATTAGCCGTGCCGGGAATGCCGCCTATCGGCCTGTTTATCTACAGCAGCTTAGGAATTGCGCTGGCCGCCGCCTCGGCCGCCGCGATTAATCATTATATCGACCGTGAAGCCGATGCGCTGATGGATCGCAACAAAAACCGCCCCTTGCCCAAAGGCGAATTAAGCTCTACCAATGTCATCACTTTTGCGTTGGCGCTGGGCGTTATCTCGATGGCATTACTGATCGTCATGGTCAATGCCTTGACCGCATTGCTGACTTTCTTGTCGGCGCTGGGTTATGCGATTATCTATACGGTCTACCTTAAGCGTATGACCCCGCAAAATATCGTTATTGCCGGCGCTTTCGGGGCCACGCCGCCGATGCTGGGCTGGTGCGCTATGACCGGTGAACTGCATCCTTACTCGTTGTTGTTGTTTTTGATTATTTTCGCCTGGACGCCGCCGCATTTCTGGCCGCTGTCTATCGCCAAACGCAAAGAATTCGCCAAAGTCGGCATACCGATGTTGCCGGTCACGCACGGCGTAGAATATACCCGACTACATATTCTGCTGTATTCCCTGCTGCTGTTCATTATTACCCTGCTGCCCTATCTGACCGGCATGAGCGGCCTGATTTATTTGCTTGCGGTGGTGCCGTTAGGTCTTGGCTTTATTTATTTCGCCATTTTGATGATGCGCCGGAAAGATGACAAAACCGCGATGCGAACTTTCTTTTATTCGCTGATGTATCTGAGCGGCGTGTTTATCGCCTTGTTAGTCGACCATTATTTTAAATTTACATTATGACATTCACTCATCACGAACAAACGCCACACCCCGAACATCCGTTTGCTGAATTCATCCGTATCCTGGGCAAAGGCAAAAAAGGCTCAAGACCGCTAACGCAGGAAGAAGCCTATCGGGCCATGGGCATGATCATGGCCGACCAAGTGCTGCCCCTTCAGCTGGGCGCATTCCTGGTGTTGATGCGCGTCAAGGAAGAAACCCCGGAAGAGTTGGCTGGTTTCGCCCAAGCGGCACGGGAATCGTTTGATATTGCCGACAATAGCGTAAAAGTCGACCTGGACTGGTCGTCTTACGCCGGAAAGCGTCGACATTTGCCCTGGTTTTTGTTGTCGGCTTTGCTACTGGCCGAGAACGGCATCACCGTTTTTATGCACGGCGCCAGCGGCCATACCGCAGGCAGGCTGTACACCGAAAATATGCTGGGATATTTGGGCCTTAAATGCGCAAGCTCGATTAGCGAAGCCAAACAGCAACTTGAGCAACAGCATTTCAGTTATTTATCGCTGGAGCATTTTTGCCCCAAACTGCATGAAATTATCGAACTGCGCCCGATACTGGGTTTGCGCTCACCGGTACACACGCTGGTGCGTTTGTTAAATCCGTTTAATGCGCAATACAGCATTCAGGGAATTTTCCATCCCGGTTACCGTCCTGTGCATCAGCAAGCCGCCGCATTATTAAACCAGCCGCACATGTCGGTATTAAAAGGCGAAGGCGGCGAGACCGAACGCAACCCCGACATGGAATGCCTGGTGCAAAGCGTACACAACGGCGAATTATCCGACGAAAACTGGCCCGCTTTATTTACGCATCGACACATCAAGCCTGAGCTGCTTGAGCCGGAGCTGTTAGCGTTGATCTGGCAGGGAAAAGTGGAGGACGATTTTGCAACAGCTTCCATTATCGGCACAGCTGCAATTGCGCTTAAGTTGTTAGGCAAGGCTGAGACTCAGGAACAAGCGCTTAAACTGGCGACGGATTATTGGTTGGGTCGGGATAGAGAGAAATATGCGGGTGTTTCCGGCGCTTAATGGCCCGTACCGCATACCAGCCTTGTAAGTAATAATGACTTATCATATTGTTATTGATACCAACGTGATCATTGCTGCGATGCGCTCTAAAAGAGGCGCATCGAATTTGCTATTACGATTATTAGGAACAGGTGATTGGCAGGCGCATATCTCTATTCCGCTGATACTCGAGTATGAAGAAGTTTGCCAGCGGTTATTGCCTCCTTTAGGTTTAAGCCATGAACAAATTAATGATTTTTTAGATTACTTTTGTACTGTTTGTCATCATCATAGGATCTTTTATCTTTGGCGACCTTATCTTAAAGATGCCGATGACGATTTTTTGCTTGATTTAGCTGTTGAGGCGGGCGCTGACTTTATTATCACCTTTAACAAAAAAGATTTTGTTGGTATTGAAAAGTTCGCCATTCAAGCTTTAACGCCTAAAGAGTTTTTACAAAAAACAGGTGATTTGTTATGACTCAATTAAATATTACTATTCCCGATTCAATTTATAACAGTGTGCAGGCATTAGCCACTCAAGAAAATATATCAATTGACCAATTTGTAGCCTTAGCATTAGGCGAGAAAATGTCAGCCTTAATGACTGAAGATTATTTATTACAACGTGCTAAACGCGGGCGGCGTGATAAATTCTTAGCCGTATTGGATGCGGCTCCTGATGTTGATCCTATTGAAGAAGATCAGATTGATTAGTAGGATACCATTGAAATATCGAAGGTACACACAGCATACCTTACAATCAACATAATCAATTGGATAGATTTATGAAGCACATACAACAAATTAGATTTTTCATAAGATAATCCATGTCGCCTATATCACGTTATACGAGAAAAGCATGGTGAGTACTAAGCAAGTAGCATTAGTTGCACGCTGGAATAATAAGGTTGCTGATGCAGCGACCAAACTCATCGCATTCTCGTGCTTTGACAACAATCGCTTTGTTAATGGTCAAAATGCCATTGAAGATGATTGCTTATCATTTGAAACTCTTAATCTGGAATTAACAGTAGAAGTAATAGACGTATTTCATGAGTACTGCTACTTCCTAAGAAAACTGATTGAACGCACAGATCAAGTGGATGCTGCTAAAGCCCTCATGCCACATGGTGAAACAAACAACGTGGCCATCAATAAAGGTGGCATGGACGAAAAGGAAGTCGAGCTGTGCAATAAAAGTCTTTGGTGGGTTATAAGTCGAGTAATTCATTCCCGATCAGTAATGGTATTGGGCGGCGAAAAATCAAACCTAATTGTATACGCTGATGGCAAAACTCGAGAATATGAAGATGGGCGGTGCTATGTTGAAGTCTCGTCTGACTTTGATGCCCCGGATGTATCCCATGTAATTCATATCCCATCAATTGTTCGCGCGTATACGTTTTCAAATGTAGGGTATGCGATAAAAGATGCGGCTAGGGAGCACAGCCTATGAAATGTCGTATATCAAGGTATTCAAACGCTGTAAGGCGGATAACCTGTAGGGTCCGCTGCTAAGGCAATCCACCGCAACTGCGGCAGACTGTCATCGACGTTGTGCGATGATTGGCGGTTTGCTGACGCGAAACCGCCCTATGCTTACATACGAACGTAACGATATAAAAACTTTTATGTATTGCGAAAATGGGAGCCAGAATATGACTAAAATAACCGCAACAGATACGCTTGAATTATCAATACCTGAAAGGATTCAATTGGTAGAAGACATCTGGGATACGATAACTGCAAAAGCTTCTTCTATCGAACTGACCGACGAGGAGAAAAGCATAATTGATGCACGGCTGGAAAAGTATCACCAGAATCCTGAATCTGGCTCCCCGTGGGAAGACGTCTACAAAAGAATCGCGAGCAAGCAGTGAAATATGCCGTCATTGTAAGCCCCGAGGCTGAAAATGATTTAAAGGAGATATTTTCTTGGTACGAGGACACCAGGATAGGTTTGGGGTATGACTTTCTCTTGCAGGTTGACGCAGGAATCAACTTTATCAAGAGAAATCCTGAAATCCACCCGATAGAATACAAAGGGACAAGAAAACACATCATCAAAAGATTTCCCTACAAAATCATCTACTTTGTTAAAGAGGAAAAGATAATAATCCTTGCGGCGCTTCACGGTAAGAGAAGCTTTGAACTACTAAAAAATAGAGTGGATGGCGTTTAACCCTTGTTGGCTATCAAACCTATGTTTTCAATCCTGCTGACTTACTCACTGCTCCTGCTGCTCGTTTTTCTATTCCAACGAAAAATGATCTATTTCCCCGATACCTATTCGATTGAAGACCAACAGCAACGGGCCGATCAAGCAAACCTGAAGCTCTGGCCGTCAACCGATGATTATCGAGGGCTGATAGCCAAAACATCCACCACAACCTACAAGGGTACGGTTATCGTTTTTCACGGCAATGCAGGTTCGGCAACCGACCGGACTTATTACCTGGACGCATTGGAAAAACTGGGTTACCGGGTGATCCTGGCCGAATATCCGGGCTATGCTGCCAGAAAAGACTCGCCATCGGAGCAGGCGTTGATTGCCGATGGCATACAGACCGCAAAACAGGCATTGAACGATTTTGGTGGCCCTGTTTTCCTGTGGGGCGAATCACTCGGCGGAGGGGTGGCCTGCGGCATTGTGCAGAGCGGGCAGGTTCCGGTTAAAGGTATCGTTCTGGTCACGCCGTTTACCAGCATGGCCGATGTTGCCCAACACCATTACTGGTTCTTCCTGGCCAAATGGCTCATCAAAGACAAATTCGACAACATTAAACATCTGCAAGATTACTCGGGGAGTACGGCAATTTTGCTGGCCGAACAAGATGAAGTCATCCCTAATAAACTCAGCCTAAAACTGTTCGAGTCGCTGCACCATCGTAAGAAACTCTGGACATTTAAAGATACGGGCCATAACACCCTGCCACTGGCTGATGAACTGCTCTGGTGGCAGGAGGTCATGCAATTTGTTAGCGGGCAAGACGAGTCATTCCCTTAATCGCTTTTTTCCATAACACATATTGCATACCAATTAACGTTTCGGCATCGGCAATACATTGGAAACCAATGAACAGAATTTACTCATCTACAGAATAATGCCCGGTTAAACGGTCAAAATCTCCCGCGCTGTCAATATCCAGTTCCGCTTCCGGCAAGGGGATTTTCAACAGACTGTTTTCAAATCTCATCAAAACAGGCTTGGCGCCCTGGTCGCCTCTGAGGCTCAACAGATGCTCAAAAAAATCGGACGGAAACAGCGCCGGAACCCCGACGGAATGATGGTATTGACTGGCGACGATGCGGGTCGGCGCGTTTTGCCAGTTATTCAACAGGTTTTGCATATGTGCGGCGTTAATCAGCGGTTGGTCGCACAGCAGGATCAGTGCTGCGCTCGCCGATTCGGGCAATGCTCGTACGCCGGCGCGAATGGAAGAAGCCATGCCTTCCTGCCAGTCCGGGTTAACAATCGAGGTAACACCGCCAAGATCGACAGTTGTTTGTATCGATTCGGCATGGGCTCCCAGCACGACAATGATGCGTTCGTTCAAAATTGCTTGAGCATTGACAACCGTATGCTCCAGCAACGAACGGTTGCACCATTCGAGCAATTGCTTGGGGCTGCCCATGCGGCTGGACGCACCCGCAGCTAAAATAATGGCGTAAACGTTATCGATGGCTGCATTCATGTAAATAGGCTTCGGCTTTAGCACTCAGTTGTAGCCCGTTACGCCCGCCCAGCTCGGCATGAATCCCGGCCATAATCGACAGCGCAATTTCTTCCGGCGTTTCCGCGCCGATATCCAAGCCGACCGGCCCGAACACCCGGCCGGTTATTTGCTCAGCTTCACTACCCAGATTTTGCAATAGCCTGTCTTTACGATGCGTAGGCCCCAACAACCCGATAAACGGGATAGGACTGTTCACGATTGCCTTCAGATAACGCCCGTCGTATTCGATATTATGCGTCATCAATACCAGCGCGCTGAACTGATCCAATTCCAGGTTATCGCCGATGTCCTCCGGCATGATATGCAGCAGCTGGTCGGCCTGCGGGAAACGCTCTTTTTTGATGTGAGCGGGTCGGTGATCTACGATGGTGACGCGCCAGCCCAGCGCCTTGGCGCATTGCACGAGCGGCATCGCGTCGGTACCCGCGCCCAAAACCAGCAAGCGCAACGGCGGCTGTAGCGGATCGTAAAATGCCATGACTTCCTGGTCGCCGATCACATGCGTTTCGAGGCGAGGTTTTTGTTGCAATACGGTTTGTAGCGCCGCTGTAGTAAAAGGATAAGGCGCGGCGGATAACAACTCGTCAGCGGATGCAGGCAGGAACAGGCTGTGGCCGGGCGGAAAGTCGGCATGCCCGGATTCATAGACGGTGACCAGAACCCCGGACACATTGGCTTCGGCCGCATCGGCGATGATATTCAATGGACTGAAATGATCGTCCGCTTTCAATAATTGCAGCAAAACCCTGACCGCTCCGTTGCAGCCTAGGCCTAACCCCCAAATGACGTCGTCCGGGGAGCGCATATCGTAAAAAGTCGCCTTGGCTGTTCCGGTCTCGAACACCGACCTGGCCTGTTCGACCAAATCCCGCTCGAAACAGCCGCCGCCCAGCAGACCGATTAATTCGCCTTCTTTGGTTATCAACATGCGCGCGCCCGCTTTTTGATAAGTCGAACCGAAGGTTTCGATAATGGTAGCCAGTACGCTATTTTCAGTTTGCTGATTCAGTCGCCGGTAGGCATTGATCAGATGATTGATTTTGTTTGCCATGTATTATTCGGTAGGTGATTTGCCCTAAAAGCCGCAGTTAGTCCACGAAAGACACGAAAGACACGAAAAAAATGTTTTCGTGTCTTTCGTGCTTTTCGTGGATCAAATGATTTTTCCAGGTTTATGGGTAGCACTGAGAATGGGAGTGCAAGCTTCGCTTGTGCTTGCAGGTGAAGCCCGCACTCCAGAAATATCAGCTCCAGCTCAGGTCAGTCCTCAGCAACGGCAATTGACGCACACGTTTGCCGGTGGCGGCGAAGATCGCATTGCACACGGCAGGCGCCAACGGCGGCAGGGCCGGTTCACCCAGGCCGGTCACCGGGTTATCGGTCTTCAAAAAATGCACATCCACTCGCGTCGGGGCATCCGCTATACGAAGCATCGGATAATCGCCGAAATTGCTCTGTACGATGCGCCCCTTTTCGATATTCAATTCCTGAAAGGTCAGCGCACCGAGGCCATCGACCACCGAGCCCTGCACTTGATTTTCCGCGCCGCTGAGATTAACGATTTGCGCGCCGATGTCGGTCGAAACCACGACGCGGTCGACCTTGAGTTTGCCGTCCCTGGACACGGTGACCTCGGCGACCTGCGCAATGTAACCGCGATGACTGAAATGGAAGGCGATACCCTGGCCTTGACCGCGCGGCAAGGTTTTTTTGCCCCACTCGGCTTGTTCCGCCACATGCTGCAGCACATGCTTCATACGATTGACATCATAGGGAATGCCTTGCTCGCCGGTGCCGGGGATAAAGCCTTTATCGCCGAGAATTTCCAGACGGAATTCCAACGGATCGCGGCCTGCGGCATGGGCCAATTCGTCGATAAAACTGTGAAACACCCAGGCCAACACGTTGCTGCGCGGCGCACGCCAAGGCCCCATTGGAATATTGCATTCCAGCGGCGTTTGCTCCAGCAGGCAGTTTTCAACCCAACGACCGGGAAATTCGTCGCCGGACAGGTTGGCGCCGCTACCGAGTTCCAGTTTCGGCTTACCGTCTTTAACGACCTTGTTGGCAAAGGTCACAAAATGGTTGTGCCAGGCGACCAGCTTGCCTTTATCATCGAGTCCGCCGCGCAAGAAGTGGAAACCGCCCGCCCGATACTGATCATGGCGCAGGTCGTCTTCGCGCGTCCAGGTCAGCTTGACCGGCACCGTCAGATGTTGGGATATGGCTGCCGCTTCGATAATATAATCGGGAATCAAGCGCCGGCCGAAACCGCCGCCGCTACGGGTAATGTGTAAGGTAACTTTGTCTTTGGGGATGCCGAGCGTTGCGGTCACAACTTTCTGGCCGGCTTCGGGATTTTGCGTGGGCGCCCAGATTTCAATCGCCCCATCCTTGTACCAGGCCGTGCAATTCTGCGGCTCTATACTGGCGTGCGAAATAAAGGGATAACTGTAAGCCGCTTCCACTGTTTTCTCCGCTGCCGCAAGCGCTGTCTTGGCATCGCCGTCATTGCGCAGAATATCCGTTCCCGGCTGCGTCGATAATTCATTGGCTTTGGCGGCAAAACCGGACCAGCTTTGACTAGCCCCCTGCCCTTCATCCCAAACGACTTCCAGTTGTTTACGCGCGCTGAATGCCGCCCAAGTCGAGTCGGCTACGATAGCGACGCCGGGCAATAAGCCCTTAAGATCGGAACCGCCCTGGATAATAAAAGCATTACGCACGCCGGGTAGCGACTTGATCTTGTCCAGATTGGCGCTAACGACCTTACCCCCGAAAACCGGCGATTTCTCGTAAACGGCATACAGCATTCCGGGCAGTTGCACGTCGATGCCGAACAAGGGTTTACCGGTCACAATGCCTGGGTTATCGACGCCGCCGATGCGCGTACCCAACAATTTATAATTTTTTGAATCTTTCAGCTTAACCGCTCCGGGATCGGGAACCGGTAAAGCAGAGGCTTTTTCGACCAGTTCACCATAGCCGAGTTTACGTCCTGTAGACTGATGATGAACCGCGCTGTCATGGGCGATAAGTTCGGACACGGGGACATTCCAGGTTTCCGCGGCCGCTTGAATGAGCATGGTGCGTGCGGTTGCGCCAAGACGATGAAATTCCTCGTAATTGGTCGGCGTTGAACGCGAACCACCAGCATTTTGACTGCCGTAAACCGGATCGAGATCGCCCTGAACGATTACGACGTCCTTCCAGTTAACCTCCAGTTCCTCGGCGATGACCATCGGCAGCGAGGTTTTTATGCCCTGGCCAATTTCCGGCTGCTTGCTAATCAGCGTCACCGTGCCGTTCGGTGCAATGTGAATAAAAGCATTGGGCTTAAACGCGCCGGTTTCCGAAATAGTGGACGGTTTAGCGACTTTTTTCGCGGCGCTGTCGGCCACATTCAGATAAAAACCCAGAACCAACCCGCCCCCGCCCAGTGCTGACTTACGCAAAAAATCGCGGCGGGCGGCATTTTCCAAATGATCTGCGTTCATACTGACTCCTTAGCGACGATTTCTGCGGCACGGTGAATGCCCGCGCGAATACGAAGATAGGTGCCGCAGCGGCACAGATTACCGGCCAGGGCGGTGTCGATATCCGCATCCGTGGGACGCGGATTTTTTTTCAGCAGCGCGGCGGCGGTCATGATTTGACCGGCCTGACAATAACCGCATTGCGGTACATCGAGTTCCTGCCAGACCTTTTGTAAAGGATGCTCGCCATTGGGACTCAGCCCTTCTATGGTGGTTATCCGGCTTTTACCCACACTGGAGATCGGCGTCAAACAGGCCCTTGTCGGTTGCCCGTCAATATGCACCGTGCATGCACCGCACTGGCCGATGCCACAGCCGAATTTGGTCCCGACCAGATTTAAATGATCGCGCAGCACCCACAACAAAGGGGTCTCGGCGGCAACATCTACGGTTTTCTGCACACCGTTTATGTTGAGTTTGTATTTGCTCATAAGTGGATTCTCGTGTGTTATAAATTATTTTGTCCAGACTACGCCCCGGTGACGTTGTAGAGGTCGACGATGAAGTGAGCCGCAGTTTGCCTTATTGCCTCGACGCGATAATCAGGCCCAGACCTGATGCTTTCATCGACTCATCCCGTCCTATGCCGAAGACAATGAACGGAGCCATCCATTAGATAAAGCAAAATTTATACCGAATAATGCCTGACTTGGCATCCATGCTCGGATGCACTGTAGCCAACTGAGTTTAAAGACAATTAACCAAAACGGCTGCTGGAATAAAATCGGACAACTGGATTACGATTGGATTCGACTGTTGATATGCGAGCAGGCCATGCTGATTAACCAGCAGCGTCTGTCTGTATAGAAACACCAGGTCAGCTTTGGACCTTCGGTATTTGTCACGACTACTCAGTCATTTTTTAGTGTCCGGTATTAACCGACATAGCAATGTTGAATGAGTTCACCGGGAGAAATGGGGGCTTGCCGGTCATGCTCAAACCGAAGCTTAGGTTCTTTTCGGATAACAAGCAATGCAGATTCAGCTGGAAGCCTTTTTACAGCAAACCGGTTAAGAAATGGAATATCACTATCTACGCTGGATACGCGGCGTATCGCAATTACCGAAAAAAGCAATGTCGCCTTTAGCATCTATTGATGGGTGTCATCTTACCGGCTTTCCTGGCGGCAAGAGGTTATGCAGCTTGTTAGCGGGCAAAACGGGGTACCCCCTTAATCACTGTTTTTTCCATATGCACATATTGCAAGCCGAGCAATATTCCACCATCGGCAGTGCGCTCAGCCCATATCACTTTTATCTCACCTTCCAACGCCAACCGCTCAATTTCAAACACGGTTATCTCACCCGCATCCACAGCGATGGATTCAGCAAGGTTAATCATTAACCCATCCACTGAAGCATTGACGGTATGAAACTCATGATATTCACCATTTAGCAGGATTCTGCCTGGAACCGTCATGTTTTTTCTATACACTTTTCTCTTATACAGTTGATTATCAACGTCATAAGTAATATTTCTAAATTCCAGCGCCAGTAATATATGATTATTCAGCATATCAACCCTGACCACCTCAGCCTCACCGGCCAAGCGCATTTCCGGAAGATACAAATCTATCGTCGTCGATGCGGACAACATATTAAAAATATCCTTGGCGTCTTTGGGACTCGCCTGGTCGCACTTTAACTCTGCAAGCACACCGGTTAACGAAATATCTTTAATGATGATTTCCTGCTCTTCTCCCCCATATAAATCAGGCCATGCGACGTTAAGTTTTTTCGATAAGGCCGGTTTAAATCTAAATTCATCTGACTTTCCTCTCTGATTATCCATTTGCCTTATTGTTCAAATACCGTGCAAGGCCATCTCGTGCAATTATAGTGTCTGTGTTATATTTTTCTTTCTATTTTATCGCCTACAATATCCGAATACCACACAGACTCGCCGCATCATGAAAAAGCTATTCATCCCGCTCTTGTTACTGTCCCTGACGGCCTGCACGGCCCTCACGCCTAAAAACGGTGACAATATATGCTCTACTTTCAGGGAGAAAGACGGCTGGTATGATGACGCTAAAAGCTCATTTGAGAAATGGGGCGTGCCTATTCCCGTTCAAATGGCGATCATGCATCAGGAGTCGCACTTTGTCGCCGATGCACAACCGCCGCGCCCCTGGCTGCTGGGGTTTATTCCCCTGCCCCGAGCCAGCAGCGCCTATGGCTATGCCCAAGCCAAAGATGAAACCTGGGACAGCTATCAGGACAAGGCAGGCAGCTGGGGAGCCGATCGGGAAGACTTTGCCGATGCCGCCGATTTTATCGGCTGGTATTGCAGCATTAGCCACACTCGGCTGGGCATATCGAAACTGGATGCCAAGAATTTATATCTCGCCTACCATGAAGGACATGGCGGTTATCAGCGCAAAAGCTATTTGCAAAAAGCGGGACTGGTACAGATTGCCAACAAAGTAGCCAAGCGGGCAAAACTTTTCCAAAGCCAATTAGGCGAATGCCAAAACGATTTAGAAAACAAAGGCTGGTTTTTTTGATAAACTATCGATTCTACGTTAACAATAAAGGATAAGTCGTGAGAAAAATTCAAACTAAAGTTCTTTCAATCGTCACCGTTCTTCTTATAGGATTTACTATGTTTTCACTGGCCAATGCCACCACCCCCGCAGAAAATAAAGCCGCAGGAACAGCCTTCCTTGCAGAAAACGCTAAAAAAGCCAATATCGTAACGACTGCAACCGGCTTGCAATACGAAGTATTAACCCCCGGAACCGGCACAGCTTCACCTTCAGCCACCGATAACGTTACCGTACATTACAAAGGCACAACCATTGACGGCGAAGAGTTCGACAGCTCGTACAGCCGCGGCGAACCGGCCACGTTCCCGCTAAACAGAGTCATCGCCGGATGGACTGAAGGCGTGCAACTCATGAAAGAAGGCGCAAAATACCGCTTTTATATTCCATCAGAACTCGCATACGGCGAACAAGGCGCAGGCCGTGCCATCGGCCCGAATGCCGCATTGATCTTCGATGTTGAGCTGATCAAGATTCAGTAAGAAAGCAGGCTAAAGGCGCAAGGCGAAGGGCAAAAAAACCGTTGCTTTGCATCTACTGCACAGCCTTAAACAGTACCCGATCACCCGTTCCGACTATTCAAAGCCGGCTTGGAACTCCAGCGTTAAAGGAGTCCAAAGCCGGCTTTGGACATTTTGCCCTTAGCCTTTCGCCTTTTGCCTAAGCTCTTATGCCCACTTACCAACTATTTGCTACAACACCCAAGGCGATGGAAACCATCCTTACCGATGAACTCCAAGCGCTCGGCGTCAACAATATCAAGGCCACCCTAGCCGGCGTCGCTTTTCAGGGAGACTTGGAAACCGCTTACCGGGCCTGCCTGTGGTCAAGAACTGCAAATCGGATTTTACTGGTGCTGAGCTCTTTCGAGGTAAAAACCCAGGAAGACCTTTATAACGGCGTACAAAAAATCGACTGGTTCGAGCATATTAATCCTGAAGACAGCTTTGCCGTCTCGTTCAGCGCGAAAAACTCAGCGGCGATTAACAATACCCACTTTGGCGCATTAAAAGTTAAAGACGCCATCGTCGACCAGATGCGGGCAAGGTTTCAAACCCGACCCAGCATCAATACCGAACAACCCAATATCCGCATCAATGTGTATTTGAATGGCGAAAATGCTCAGCTGAGCCTCGACCTATCCGGCGAAAGCCTGCATCGTCGCGGTTATCGGGATGTCAGCATCAAAGCCCCGATGAAGGAAAACCTCGCCGCCGCCATGTTGCTGCGTAGCGGCTGGCCCCAAATCGCCAAGCAACAGGGTTCATTAATCGACCCGATGTGCGGTTCCGGAACGCTGCTGTTGGAAGGCGCAATGATCGCCGCCGATTACGCCCCCGGTTTGCTGCGCGATTATTTCGGCTTTACCGGCTGGAAAAAACACGATGCGCAATGCTGGAAAAAATTACGCGCGGAAGCCGAACAACGCAAAAAAATCGGCCTGGAAAAACTGCCGGTTATCGTGGGTTTCGACCAAAATCGCCATACCGTCAACACCGCTCTGGCGCATATCGCCAATGCCGGTCTGCAAAATAAAATCCATGTCGAACGCCGCGACATTGAAGACGCGGAACCCGCCGAAAGCTGGAAACCCGGCCTGTTGATCTGCAACCCGCCGTATGGCGAACGCTTGGGCGACGAGCAGGAAACGGCCGAGTTATATAAAAAATTCGGCGAGTCGCTGAAAGCGCATTTCATCGGCTGGAAAGCCGCGATGATCATCAGCAACCCGGAACTGGGCTTTCGCTTAGGGCTACGCTCGCAAAAGCCGATCACCCTGTTCAACGGCGCGCTTGAATGCAAACTGTTACGACTGGATATTGAAGAAAGCAATTTCTTCATCCCCAAAGCCAAGACGCAGGAAGAGCGCATCGCTCAGGCGATTGAGACCGGCAAAATCCAGGAACAGCGGATTGCTCAAGCAACTCAGACTAAAACCACGCCACAACCCGAAACGACCAGCGCCGACACGCTTGCCGAGCAGGATGTCAGTGAATTGGGCGCGGAAATGTTCGCCAACCGGCTCAAAAAGAATCTGAAAAAACTGTCCAACTGGGCCAAGCAAAACCGCATCACCTGCTATCGGGTCTACGATGCCGATTTGCCGGAATACGCGGTTGCCGTCGATATTTATCAAGGCGAAGCTTGCCGCTCCCAGCTCACGCCCCTCGCCTACATCCCTGTAGGCGATCAAACCTGGATCAATGTACAGGAATACGAACCGCCCAAAAGCATCGATCAACACAAAGCCGATCAGCGACTGGCGGGACTACTGGCCGAAATTCCCCGCATCCTCGGCGTCAATCGCGAGCAGGTTTTCCTGAAAATACGCCGCAAGCAAAAAAGCACCGATCAGTACGAAAAACACGACGACCAGGGGCGTTTCCACATCATCGAAGAAGGCGGCTGCAAATTACTGGTGAATTTTGAAGATTATCTGGATACCGGTCTATTCCTAGATCACCGGCCGATTCGGATGCTGATTCAAAAACAAGCCAAAGATAAAAGTTTTTTAAACCTGTTTGCCTATACCGGCAGCGCGACGGTACATGCGGCCATGGGCGGCGCCAAATCAACGACGACCGTCGATATGTCCAATACTTATATCAACTGGGCAAAAAAGAACATGGCGTTGAACGCCAACGAAGGGGCGCATGAGTTTATACAAACTGATTGTCTGGAATGGCTAGCCGCCGAAGCCCAACTGGCTAACAGGCACTACGATTTAATTTTCCTTGATCCGCCGACGTTTTCCAATTCGAAACGGATGGACGCCGTGTTCGATATACAAAATGACCATGTGCAACTGATCAACAACGCAATTTCTTTGCTGTCGCCGGGAGGTGTCCTATACTTCTCCACTAATTTCAGGCGTTTTAAAATCGACAAACAGGCATTGTCCGATTTAATTGTAGAAGACATTAGCGCGGCAACTATTCCGGAAGATTTTGCCCGTAACCCAAAAATTCATTATTGTTGGAGAATTCAAGAGTGATGCGTAAAGTTAAGATCCTGGTTTCCGGTCGAGTTCAAGGCGTTTATTTTCGCCTCTTTACCCAGAACAAGGCCAAACACTTCGCCATAAAAGGCAGCGTCAAAAATCTCCCGGACGGCCGGGTTGAAATCGTCGCCGAAGCAGGAAGCATGGCTATTGAAAAGTTTATCAAATGGTGCCACAAAGGGCCTATAACCGCCCGAGTCGATCATGTTGAAATAACTGAACTTCAACCGGGTGAATTGTTAACGTCTTTTGAAATACACTAACAATTTTAAGAGACGAAAACTTTAGCCCTCTTCCTGTAATAAACGGCAACACGTATGCCCAGTGCAGCGCCTATCACCGCTGCATAAATCAACGGCTCGGTATAATCCGCTTTTACCAGCCAAAAATAATGTACTACAGCCGTTAACCCTGCCACATAGACTAGCTGGTGCAGTTTTATCCAGCTTCGTCCCAACCTTTTCTGCATTTTTTTTGTTGAAGTGACGGCTAAAGGAAACAGCAACAAATAAGTCAGCAAGCCCATCAGTATATAAGGACTTTTCGGCACCTCGTCTTTAAATGCCTCCCAGGAAAGCGACAAATCAAGCACGATAAAAACCAGCAAATGCAGACTGGCGTAAAAAAAAGCGAACAAGCCCATCATGCGCCTAAAGCGCATCGGCCAATTCTGCCCCGTTACTGTTTTACTGGGCGACAGCGCCAAGCCTATGCACAAAAACCGTAAAGCCCAATCGCCAAAGCCGAAATGCAGGGTTTCTATTGGATTCGCGCCAAGTTGATCGTTGATCGCATCCTTCAACAGCAAGCCGAAAGGCACTAAACTCAGTAAAAAAACAATGATTTTTATGGCCGCCCAGCCTTTTTTGCCGGGTAACATCAAAAATACTGCTTTAGATCCATATCGGAATAAAGCGCCGCGACCTCCGCACCATAGCCGTTAAATTTTTCCGTATCGCGCTTCGGGGTAAAAAGACTGCTGCCCAGCACCCGCTCGCGGCTTTGACTCCATCGGGGATGGGATACGTCAGGATTAACATTGGCGTAAAAGCCATACTCATTAGGCGCGCTTTTATGCCACGCGGTTTCCGGCATATTTTCGATAAAACGTATTTTGACAATCGCCTTGATACTTTTGAATCCGTACTTCCACGGCACAATCAAGCGCAACGGCGCGCCATTCTGATTGGGCAGCTCATCGCCATACATGCCGGTAACCATCATCGTTAACGGATGCATGGCTTCATCGATGCGCAACCCTTCCACATAAGGCCAGTCTAAGCCACCGGAGCGCTGACCGATCATGACTTCCGGATTATAAATCGTGGTAAATTCGACAAACTTTGCTTTTGAAGTAGGCTTAAACCGCTTCAGCATTTCGCCCAAGGGAAAGCCTATCCACGGCACCACCATAGACCAGGCTTCCACGCACCGGAACCGATAAATACGTTCCTGCACAGAATTGTCTTTTAGAATATCTTCCAGATTGTAAACGCCCGGCTTTTCGACCTCGCCCGCCACTTCCACACTCCACGGCTTGGTTTTTAAGGCCTTGGCTAAAACAGTCGAATCTTTTTTATTCGAGGAGAACTCATAGTAATTGGTATAGCTGGTAACATCCTCGCGACCGGTGACCGGTAACTTTGCGGAATAAGGCCCGACCGGCACATCGGCATATTTTCCCGTTGCCGCCTGCCCCAAGCCTGGCAGCATAAGCCCCGCAGACAACGCAGTCGCCGCTTTAATAAACTCCCGTCGGGATTCAAAAACCGCCCGGTCGGTGATTTCGCTGCTTAAGATGTTTGATTTGGTTTTAATTAACATGCTCAACTCCTTTGTTCCGAACGTTTACCCTATGGAGCTTAAATAATACATCAAACCGTTTTAATATCGTTAATATTGACAGCCGGAAATCGATTTCAGTCAACGCGGTTTAGTTAAAAACGTATTTATCTCAACATGAGCCGGAATTTCGATAACTTCTTCATCGTTTGAAAATCAATCATCATTGGCAAACCTTCTTTAGCACCGTAGACTACCCACTATACAAAGCGCCACATAAGCTTCTTTTATACTCCTTTCGACTTTAGGTGATTACTTCACTAACTTGGCATTCAAAATTAATCGAGCCCCATTGATTACAAATACTCCTATTTCGAACCCAGATTATGCTAGAACCTAAACAATCAAAAGTACAAGCAACAGAAATAACTTATGAACTTCATTCCTTAGGCTGGAAGGCTTTTCAAGACCTTTGTATAACAATAACCAGTGACATTTGGGGGCAAACTGTTCAAAGTTTTTTTGATTCGCATGATGGTGGGCGAGATGGAGCATTTCATGGAGCATGGAACAGCAAACAAAGAGAATCATTTCACGGTGCATTTACCGTGCAATGTAAATTTACTGCTAAACGCGACAAGACCATTACTCTTTCTGATTTAAAAGATGAGCTAGCGAAAGCCGAACGCCTTGCCTCTCGTGGTTTGGCAGATAATTACATTCTATTTACAAATGCCCGTTTAACCGGAGTAAGCGAAGAAAAAATAAAAGCAGCTTTTGAAAAAACTCCAGGTTTAAAGCATTTTGCAGCTTACGGATGTGAGCGTATTTCACAAATCATTCGTAACTCGCCACGGCTTAGAATGCTGGTTCCGCGTGTCTATGGACTTGGCGATCTGAGTCAAATTTTAGATCAACGGGCTTACGCACAGGCCGGAGAAATTCTAAGTGCATTAGGCGATGATTTGTCAAAATTCGTTAGAACTGATGCTTATCAAAAAAGCGCCCAAGCTCTAATCGATCATGGCTTTGTATTATTACTTGGTGAACCCGCTTGTGGGAAATCTACCATTGCTGCGGCATTAGCTGTAGGCGCATTGGATGAATGGGGGTGCTCAACCATTAAAATTTGTGATGCCAATGATTTTAAAACCCATTGGAATCCCCAGGAGCCTAAACAATTCTTTTGGGTGGATGATGCTTTTGGAGCAACACAAATTGATTGGTCTAGTACATTTGGTTGGAATCAAGTGTTTCCTCATATTCAAGCTGCAATCAAAAGCGGGGCCAAAATACTATTTACTTCCCGTGATTATATTTATAACAGAGCTAAAGACCATTTCAAGGAATCTGCCCTACCTGTAATGAAAGAATCTCAAGTTGTAATTCATGTACAGAACATTACTTTGTTAGAGCGTGAGCAAATTCTTTATAATCATATTAAGTTAGGCTCTCAACCAAATAAATTCAAAAAAGAAATTAAACAATACCTTTCTAAAGTTTCAAGTATTCCACAATTTACCCCTGAAATTGCGCGGCGGTTAGGTAATCCTTTTTTCACAAAAGAACTTCATATTTCGGACTGGGGATTGAATAATTTTATAGTTCAATCTAAAGAGTTTCTCCGTGAAATCATTCAGACAATTGATAAAGAAAGTCTCTCGGCTGTTGCACTCGTATTTATGCGGGGAGGTATTTTGCCGAGCCCGATTGACCCAACGCCAGAAGAGAATAAAGCTGTTTCTTTAATAGGAGGTTCAAGTGATGGGGTTCGCAGAGCTTTTACTGCGCTTAACGAAAGTCTACTAATCCGAACATTAGAAAATGGTAACCACATCTACCGCTTTAAACATCCAACTATTCGTGAAGCTTTTGCTTCATTAGTAGCAGATGATTTGGAGTTGCTGGATATTTACCTGGCTGGCTCACTATTAGATAAACTATTTAATGAAGTATCGTGTGGAGATGTTGGCATTGACGGGGTGAAAGTTATTATCCCTGTTAATCGTTATGACATTTTAATCACTCGTATTAACTCTCTTGACACCTCAAAGTGGCATAATAATTTATATTTAAACCGTTTTCTTTCGCGCCGCTGTGATAGTAAGTTTTTAGAATTATTTATTACTAGGAATAAACAATTTATTCAAGAATTAAGTGTAAATTCTTATTTGTACGGGTCATCAGAAGTTGATGTTATTGTTCGTCTATTCAGTTTCAGACTCTTACCATAATCAGAAAGACTTCGAGTTATAACTGCTATTTCAGAACTAGCAATTGAGATACCTGATTCAGGATTTTTGAAAGCAGAAATCAAAAGCTTAATGACACCTGATGAATTGAATAGCCTTCTTGATAAAGTTAAAACTAAATTAATTCCTAATTTAGATAAAGAAATTGTTCAATGGAAAAGAAATTATAATTACGGGGATGATCCAGAAGAATATTTCGAAGAACTAAAAAATGCACTAAAAGAATATAAAATCGAGTTTGAAGAAGACGAAACAATTACCGAAAAAATCGACAGCACATTGAAAAAAATAGACCTAATTGTTGAGGAATTAAAATCCGACTTACCCGATGATAAAAAAGGCGAGGAAGAATTGTTTAGTCAAAATAAGTACGAGGATGATAAAAATAACCGACGATCTATTTTCGATGATGTGGATTTGTAGCGAGTAACCCCGTGGGTTGAGCTTACTGTTTATACCCAACATTACGGTGTTTCAATGTGGCAATGGTCTTTAGATTTGCTCAATATCTATGCATCATCAGAATTCGTAATGTTGGTAGGCGGCGATAAATGCACGCAAAGTGCAAACATCGAACGAGCGATACCATTAGCTAAAGATTGGAACGCTGTAAGGCGGTCATTTGTAGGGCGAATTCGCCACAGGCAACCCGCCGCAACTTCAACAGGCTGTCATCGGCGTTGTGCATGTGTGGCGGTTTGCTGCGCGAAACCGCCCTACAGCCCTATATCAATATCCTTATTGAGAAACCTACCATGCAGCTTAAAAAACTTCCGTGCCGCGCCCGGTTGCTTTACGTTAGGCTTGGGGATAGACAACCGCAATAAAACAGGTATGCCAAACGCCCGTCAAGCCGCCACGCGGACATTCATCTTCAACGCCTTGATGATGCGCTGCACCGTATCCCATTTTGGCTGGCTTTTGCCGGACAGGGCTTTATACAGATTCTCCCTGTTCAGTCCGGTGTCGCTGGCAAGCTGGGCAATGCCTTTGTGTTTGGCGATGTGCCCCAGTGCGATAATAAACATATCAGGGTCTTCATCCATAAAGGCTTGGGTCAAATACTCGCCCATATCGGCTTCGGTTAGCAGATGGTTAAATGGGTTGTAGGGTTTAGTTTCTGTTTTCATGGCGCTGCCTCACAGGTTTTTAACCAATTCTTTGGCTGTTTTGATGTCGCGCTGTTGAGACGACTTATCGCCGCCGCACAGCAAAATAACTAACTCGCCACCGCGCAGTGTGAAATACAGCCGGTAGCCTTGGCCGACGAAAATCCGCATTTCACTGACACCGTCGCCAATGCTTTTGACATCGCCCAAGTTGCCGTTGGCTGCCCTATCCAAGCGATTGGCAATCGCAAACGCAGCTTGTTTATCCTTGCCTTGATGCGGGCAGACCATTGGTCAAAAACATCTGTGGTGTGAATTTCGTAATTCATAATTCTATTGTGGCCTGCAAGCTACAAGAAGTCAAGCCGGTATTGACAACCGCCGCAAACCTCAGAGCAATCGCGCTTAAATTACCCTGCGGATGCGAAACGCTGTAAGGCGGTTCATTTGTAGGGCGGATTCGCCACAGGCAATCCGCCACAACTTCGTCAGGTTGTCATCGGCATTGTGCGTGTGTGGCGGTTTGCTGCGCGAAACCGCCCTACAGCCCTTCTTCATCATCAGTAACATGCCCGATAAGCGGTTGTTCGGTTAGCATCAATAAAGCTTTTTTATTCTTTCGGAAACCATTTTAGAAGCGGTAGGATTTTCCTTGGAAATGTATTGTTTAATTTCCATTAAATCTTCTTTTGCGGATGGCAGTAAAACAAACCTCATGTTTACTTGTTAGGAAATATATCGGGTTCCGGTGCCGACAGTTCGTTTTCATTCCCCCA
>Ga0160178_101325_pt1 | contig 24598 bp, 16 predicted proteins | sample met4sta_2_FD_108560 | JGI IMG/M metagenome (GOLD analysis project Ga0160178, IMG submission 108560) | Synthetic bacterial communities of pure cultures from sediment of Lake Washington, USA, under low oxygen conditions - MT... | ecosystem: Engineered > Modeled > Simulated communities (microbial......
ACCCGAATTCATACAATTCGACAGCGGAAAATCGATGATCCGAAACTTGCCTCCAAAGGGCACAGCCGGCTTGGCGCGCCAATCGGTCATATTCATTAACCGTGAACCGCGACCGCCGGCCAATATTAGCGCAATGGTATTACGGGTTAAATGACTGATATTATGATCATGCTTTTGATTACTTGACGCTGACATTTTTCATCTCCATGTGGAATAGACTGACAACTCTTGATGTGTTTGGTAACATTCACCTAACTATTATTCCACTACGCCGAGGCTATTCATAGTGAAAAAGCAATCTAAAAACGCACTTGATTCCGATGCTCTAAAAATCATGGAAGCCAGACATCATGATCCTTTTTCAATTTTAGGTCGCCATCTCAAGAACAATCACATTCAAGTTAAGGTGTATCTGCCTTATGCAGAAACAGTGTGCTTTAGCCATAACGGCGCGGCTTTAAACCGGGTACCCGATACGGACTTTTTCGAATATAACGCCGAACATGAACAATTGCCAGAACATTATCAATTGTCCTGGGTAGACAAGAGCGGCTACAGCCACGAAAACCATGACCCGTATGATTTCGGCACTCAACTGCCGGAGTTCGATCAGCACTTATTCGGCGAAGGCAAACACTGGCATATTTATCAAAAACTGGGCGGACATCTGCACAAGGCCGATGGTATTAACGGGGTATTGTTTACGATCTGGGCGCCCAATGCCGGACGAGTCAGCGTGGTGGGCGATTTTAATCACTGGGACGGACGTTGCAACCCAATGCGCAGCTTGGGCGGCAGCGGCATCTGGGAACTGTTCATGCCGGATTTGCAAGTCGGCTGTTACTATAAATTCGAGATATTAAACCGCAACACCAACGAGGTTCTGTTAAAAACCGACCCTTACGGCCAGCAGTTTGAGTTCCGCCCCAATACCTCGTCCATTGTCGTCCATGAAAACAACTATGCTTGGCGGGATCAGCAATGGATGGGTGAGCGTGTCCGTCACAATTGGCTGCATGAACCCATGTCTATCTATGAGGTTCACCTGGGTTCCTGGCGACGCGATCATCTGGGCAACTTCCTCAATTACCGCGAACTGGCCGTGCAGCTGGTCGACTATGTCAAAGAGATGGGCTTCACCCATGTTGAATTATTGCCGGTGACCGAACATCCGCTGGATGCCTCTTGGGGTTATCAAACCACCGGTTATTTTGCCCCGACCAGCCGTCACGGCACACCGGACGATTTTCGCTATTTTATCGACACCTGCCATCAAAACGGCATCGGCGTAATTCTGGACTGGGTGCCCGCGCATTTCCCCAAAGACAGTTTTGCGCTGGCCCGCTTCGACGGCAGCGCGCTTTATGAGCACGAAGATCCCCGCAAAGGCGAACACCGCGACTGGGGCACATTAATCTATAACTTTGGCCGCAATGAAGTTAAAAACTTTTTGCTGTCCAGCGCCATTTTCTGGCTGGAGGAATTCCATCTTGACGGCCTGCGTGTCGATGCCGTCGCCTCAATGCTGTATCTGGATTATTCCCGCAACGATAATGACTGGATCCCCAATATGTACGGCGGCAATGAGAATCTGGAAGCGATCGACTTTCTGAGAGAACTCAATTCCGTCACCCATCAACAGCATCCCGGCACCGTGATGATGGCTGAAGAATCCACGTCCTGGCCGCAAGTGACCCGTCCGACCTGGACCGGCGGCTTGGGCTTTTCGATGAAATGGAATATGGGCTGGATGCACGACACGCTGGCTTACATGAGCCAGGAGCCGATCCACCGCAAGTATCATCATGACCAGCTTACTTTCGGTATGCTCTATGCCTTTACCGAAAACTTCTGCCTGCCCTTTTCCCACGATGAAGTGGTCCATGGCAAAGGCTCGCTGGTCAGCAAAATGCCGGGGGATGAATGGCAGCGCTTCGCCAACCTTCGACTGCTGTACACCTTAATGTACACCTATCCCGGCAAAAAGCTGCTGTTTATGGGCTGCGAATTCGGTCAAGGTACAGAATGGAATTTCAACAAGGCCTTGGATTGGTATGTACTCGACTATCCGCATCATCAAGGCGTGCAAGCGCTGGTCAAAGACCTGAATCACCTTTATAAAAAACACCCGGCGCTATACCAGCATGATTTCGATCATCAGGGTTTTGACTGGATCGATTGCCATGATGTGCAACAATCCATCATCAGTTATCGACGCAAAACCGAGCATGAAGACTTGATTGTCGTGCTCAACTTTACCCCGGTAACCCGTGAGCAATACCGGATCGGCGTACCCTTGGCAGGCACTTATACGGAAATATTCAATTCCGACTCCGGTTACTACGACGGCAGCAATGTCGGCAACGGCGCAGCCTTGTCTGAACCTACCGCATGGATGAATCAACCTCACTCAATCAGCCTTAATTTGCCGCCCTTGGGTGCAGTAATTTTGAAATTATAGGATTTTAGGCTAAAGGCAAAGGGCAAAGGGCAAAGGGCAAAAATAGCTTGCCTTTAGCCTTTAGCCTTTAGCCTTGAAAATATCATCCGTATTCCGTGACACCCCCAACATCTGTTAAGCAGTTACCATTTAATAAAAACCACATCCCAGGCACATGAAAAAAATACTTTTTGTCACCAGTGAAGCCCATCCGCTGATTAAAACCGGAGGCCTGGCTGATGTTTCCGGCAGCTTGCCCAAGGCGTTGTCGGAGCTGGGTGAAGATGTGCGCATTATCATGCCCAATTATCAGGCCATCAAAACAACCGAAGAAGTTCGCTACCTAAGCACCGTCTATGTCAATAATTATGCTGTGAACATTCTGGAAACCCGGCTGCCGGGTACCGGCGTCATCGTGTGGCTGGTCGATTGCCCGGAATTCTTTAATTTTCCCGGCAACCCCTATGTTGACGAACACGGCAAGCCCTGGGCGAACAGCGCTGAACGTTTTGCCCTGTTTTGCCGGGTCACGGTAGAAGTGGCGATGAACCGGAGCTGGTTGGATTGGAAACCCGACATCGTCCACTGCAACGACTGGCAAAGCGGGCTGGTACCGGCACTGCTGTCGTTGGAATACAGCCGCCCCGCTGTCGTTTTCACCATACACAACATGGCTTATCAAGGCATATTCCCAAGCTCAACTTATCTTTCTTTAAACTTGCCCGGCCAGCTTTGGAATCCAAGCGGTATAGAATTCCATGACATGCTGTCATTTCTTAAAGGCGGCCTGATCTATTCCGACCGCATCACCACCGTAAGCCCGACCTATGCCAAGGAAATTCAAACCGCCGAGTTCGGCTATGGTCTGGAAGGCCTGTTAAGTCACCGAAAAGACTTCCTGAGCGGCATCATCAACGGCATCGATACCGACCACTGGAATCCGGAAACCGACACCAACATCAGCCAAACCTTTAATCGCTTTACGATACACAAAAAACTGCTTAATAAAGCAGCGCTACAGGAACAATTATCCCTGCCCGTTGACAAAAACATTCCCGTATTCGGGCTGATCAGTCGTTTGGTGGAACAAAAAGGCATCGACCTGATATTGGAATGCCTCCCCGAGATGCTGACCCATCCGCTGCAATTTGTACTGCTCGGCAGCGGTAACAAAGGTTTTGAGCAGCGCTTGCATAATTTTGCCGAAAGCCACCCCGATAAAATATCGATCACCATCGGTTATGACGAAACACTGGCGCATTTGATTGAAGCGGGCGCGGATATTTTCCTGATGCCATCGCGCTTTGAACCCTGCGGCTTAAACCAGATATACAGCCAACGCTACGGCACCATTCCCGTCGTCAGAAAAACCGGAGGACTGGCCGATACCGTTGTCGACACCCTTCCAGACTCGCTGAAAAACAACACCGCAACGGGCCTTGTTTTCAATGAAGCGACTCCCGGCGCGTTAATGGAAGCCATTAAACGTGCGCTTATCTTGTACAGCCATCCAAAAACCTGGAAACAGCTACAAACCAATGGCATGCAAAAAGACTACTCATGGAGCAAAAGCGCCAAACAATACATGACCTTGTACAGTCATCTGTAGCGGCAACTATCCCATACCATTACGCATCAACTGAGACATAAACCCACAAAAAACCAAGGCGGTAACCCACGGCCTTGGTTTGCCCCGTTAAGCCACGCTAACCTGATCCACTCCCTTGCAAGATCAGCAATCATATCAAATGACATTTAAATCAACCCGCAACAGCTTCATCATCGCCATCAGCGTTGTTGGCTTGTTACACCTATTTTTTGGAATCAGCCTAGGATGGCTGGTATTGCCAGGCACAGTTTATCTGGCATTAATCATTTACGGTTCGGCAATCATTCAATCCAATTTCTTCGCCTACGCTTATTGCCATGCGAATGTTTCAGAAAAGGAAATTGCCCTGTCGTTTGACGATGGACCCAACCGGGAATACACCCCGCAAGTACTCTCAACATTAGCGCAGCACAATGCTCCGGCAACTTTTTTTGTCATCGGAAAAAACATCCAGGGTAACGAAAGCATTTTGAAACAAATCGATGCAGAAGGGCACAGCATTGGCAACCACAGCTACACGCATTCTTTTTATGTGGATTTCAAGAACCTGCAAGGCTTCAAGAATGAACTAAACCAGACCGCAGAGAGCGTCTTTAAAGTCATCGGCAAACGCATGAAACTGTTCCGGCCGCCCTATGGAGTGACCACACCCAACCTTGTAAAAGCCTCAAATAGTTTGAATTACAGCATCATCGGCTGGACCATCCGCTCGTTCGATACAACGTCCGACAGCGCACAAGTTATAACCCGGCGCATACAGACACAAATAAAACCGGGCGCGATTATCCTGTTTCATGACACGTCGGATAAGACTATCCAGGTGTTAAAACAAACGCTTAATTTTGCGAAAGAAAACGGCTATAAAATTGTCAGCATGGAGCAGATTTTGAAGATTGAAGCTTATGAATAATTTCAATAATACACCCTGAACGATCGCTGTATCTGCTCAAACTCATACAGATAAGGCTGTGCCACTTCGTAGTTGGCGGCCACAACCAGCAGGTCATGGGAAAAAACCGAGGTGTTGTACCAATTGAAACTGCCTTCAATGACGATGTAGTCGTCGATAATGCAATACTTGGAATGGATCGGGGAATAAGGCACCGGATGGTCGTCTTGGCCGTAAACCAAGCCTACCGCAATACCGGCATGCTTTAAGCGATCGACTGTCGGCAGCAATGGGCGGGCCAGTTCTTCCGCCATCGGCCGTTCTACACCGATACGCCCCTGTCTGGCCAGATGCCCGTTAAGCAGGATATGCACGTTGACGCCCCGGTTCTTGGCATTGATCAGCGCATTGACCACGCTGTCATGATGATCGCCCAGCAAGTCACCGATCAAAAATAACGATACTTTAATCGAATATCGGGCGCGGTTGATTTCGGCCAATATGGCGTGATGGGGACGATAGGGCTTGCCGTTAAGCATGACGTGCCGACCGAAGGTGTACAGCAGGTTGAAATGACTCAACGGATCGATGCCGTATTTTTGATTAACGCCGCCGCGCTGGCTTTGGAAGATGTTATCCAGCAGTCGGCAAATACCTTTGGAATGAAAAGTCATCCCCGATTCCCAGTTAGCCCACCAGCGATCGAAAGTGATATTGAATGAACCGAGTATGCTGTCCTCGTCATTAAAAATAATGAACTTGGTGTGCATATCCGGTTCCACTTCGATCAGGTGATGCTTGGGACTGCAAAACACGCCGATCAGCTCAATCCGGGAACGCTTTAACCGGGCGTAGTTTTGGCTGTTGGTCAGGGTCATTTTTCGCCAGTCCACGATGCACTGAACCAAAACCCCCTGATCACTGGCGCTTAGCAAATGAGTAGTGAAGTCATGGTCGTCAATGCAATCCACGCTGACTTTTATGGTGCATAAACGCTCCGGATTCTCCTGCTTGCAGCGGATCACCTTGTCGATCAGGTCGTGAATATAACGCTTGGGATGATAAGGATGGTGCTGCTGTCCTTTGGTGAATTTAGGCACCAGTTGCAAGGCTTCAAAATGGTGGTTATACCAGTCTACGTCGCTCTGCAATTCGCCGGGGTTCAGCTCGTAAGCACGATAGTTATTGGCTGTCGCCCAATCGCCGGTAATCCTCCGGTACTGCGGATGGTCGCCCTGAAGTTGGTGCCAGTCCATAAAGATATATTCGTTCTGGGAGGCAATGGAATGCTCATCCAGATGCACGATAAAGGCGAACTTGACGCAGTTGATCGGGCCGAAGTTGCTGGAAAACGGGTGTATGTAAAAATCACGCGTACAGCGCTTGTGCCTATCCCAGTGAATATCATAGGCATCGGTATCGACAATATAGGTTTCACAGACCGCATCGCGGTAGACTTTTAGAATAACCTTTACATTAGCCTGAACGCCGTAAAACACATCAAAATCTATTTTTCCCCAGCGGATATAGAATTTGTCATTGAAATCATTCACTCTTTGAAAAGAGCCGCCCAGGTTTCCATGAGTCGGCGAGGCATAGTGTTCAGCTATCTGCATAGGTTTATCTCCATGATAAAGACCGTGGATGTATTAAGTATGGGTTGGTATCGCTCCCACCCGGCGAGTCACTGCCATTAAGTTAAGGATTTTTCCGTTCGCCCTGAGCCTGTCGAAGGGTGAATGGAAAAATCCCCCAGAGCGGGACGGGGGTTGCAAACCCCGTCCGGCCACAGTCTTCCGTTATACGGGACGTAGCGCGTCCGGCACTGCGTTCCCACGCGGCGCGTGGGAACGCAGATGTCTCGCAGACACTTGCGTATAACGATGAGCACGCTACGTGAAAACGGGGCAATCGGCTACTCGCGTACAGGCTTTGCCTAAAGCGCCTACTTTAGCAGGCGAAGCCTGCACTCCTGCACTCCTGCCTTTCGCCTTGCATCTTTCGCCTTAAACCTTAGGCTCAAAAGTCATAAAATAACCACAATGATCGGAAACCCTTCCATAATCCTGCTCGGTAAACAAAACCTTCGCTGAAACAACTTGCAGCTCGCTGGTTTTATTCAAGAAAATATAATCGATACGGTAATCGTCGCTCAAATAATTTTGCCAATACGGATCGTTAACCCTGAATATTTTTTCAAACACGCCCTGCGAATTGGCCGCTAAATATTGGTCATCATATTGGTGTCCATCGACCACCAGATGATACCCCGTTGATCCTGCGGCAATATTAAAATCGCCGCACAGCAGCGTGGCGTTGACATGCGCCGACTGTTTGGCCTCGGCCCACTCGCACAAGCGTTGGAATTGCTCCGCGAACCCGTCTTCCCACCAGCTTAAATGCGCCGAAAAAACATTAACCCGCCCCATGTAAGGCACCTTGATTTGAGCCATGACCACTTTTCGGGAGTGAATGCTGTGGACATCATCGCTGTCCGACACATATTTGGCGTCCTGTTTGAGCAGCGGATATTTGCTTAAAATGGCAACGCCTTCGCGATACTTGTCGAAACCCAGATGCGACCAGTCGGTATGGATATGATAGGGCGTAGCAAGGCGGTCATTAATGATTCTGGCGGAATTTGACTCCCAGTCCCCTGCCCCGTCATTCCAAAGTTCTGCCACTTCCTGAAGACAAACAACATCAACATTCAGATCGTTAATCGCCTTGGCTATTTGGGAAAATTTATAATCCTGGTTATCTTCCTGATAACAATGCAGATTAAGAATCAAGACCTTTAGCGGCTCGCGGCTAAGCGAGTAATTTTTGCCGTAGTTATTGTCCCAAAAAATCTGTCCGTTGCGTTCGACGGAGATACTGTATTGCAAGCGGAACGCCTGGCCGATCCTAAGCCAGCCTTTCCAGATTGCAACGCCGTACTGATTGGGATTTCTGGCATTGCTGAGCGCCACTTTATCCCAGTAGTTTCTTTTGAAGTGACAAGAAGTTTTATGAGCGTGCCGCCAGTTATCGGTCGTCCAGTGTACCGTCACTTTGTCGGCATCGTTAAACTGGTCCACCGCGACTGTGATCGGAACATTTTTTTGTCCGTCATCCAGCTTGCTTGCAAAGTCGATGTTCAAAACCGGAACATCGCAAGCCACCTTGATGCCGGAATCGGCCTGACTGGAATAATTCAAGCCTTGATTGTTATCCCAGTATTCGGCGGCAGAAGTCTGATAGCACAATCCAAAGCGGATATTGCCGGGTAGCGATTTATCCGGGGTAAGCTGAAAATGTATCCGGGCCTGCCAGTACTCCTTATCGTGTTCCAACTTGCTGTGATAGCTTGCAGGCAAAGTTTGCCAGACGCCGTCTTCACCCGACCAAACCACATCAATCCGTTTGTCGTAACTGATGCTTTCCACCTGCATAAAAAAATTCAGCGTCTGCTGAGCGCCCGCTTTTTTTCGGGTAATCACATTTTCAACATACAGCAGTTGGATTTTGTTCATCCGTTGTCTCCGGTGATTGTTGCCCTGAAATACAGGTCAGAAGGAACGATAAATCATCTAACGCACATTGAACCGACCGGGTTGGGAACTCACCCCTGCGCTTGGAGGATTGTAATCCCGGAAATCGATGTCCGGGAAAATGTTATCCATGATCTCCAGAGCGGTCAGGTATCGCTCATTGATCCTGTTCTTGCGAATACTGTCGTGCAAATAGTTAAATCGGGCCAGATGATCGGTGACGCGCTTGTTCGCATAATCGATAGTGGTCCCCGATTTCAGGATAAACGGCCAATCGGAAGCTTGCGCAAGTAAAATCGATCTGGCCGCCTGATTCAAGGCGCGCGTTTGCAAAGGCGTGAGTGCTAATCCCCGCACATCGCGCGCCAGTTTTTCCATTTCCTGTTCGGCCTTGTGGAGCAAGGGGTAAATCCAGTCATTTGCTTCATTTATCCAGTAACTGGAATAACCTTGATCGCCCCAGGTTGATGCGGCAGGCGTAGCGACCTGGGCCGACGGCTGCTGTTTTAAATAATCCCCGCAACGGGTCAGCTGAACGCCATGGGTGTGTTCGCTCGCCAGCCTCAATACGCATTCCAGCCAGTGAGTCCCTTCAAACCACCAATGACCAAACAGTTCGGCATCGTAAGGCGCGACAATAATTGGAGGCCTGTCCATGGTAGCGCCAAGCCGATCAATTTGATGCTGCCGTTTATCGATAAAATCCTGGGCATGTTCATAAGCCTTTGCCAATGACTTCCTCGGATTATAAATTTCCTTGTGCAGGTTGTCGCCGGTCACGCGATGATACTTTATCCCGGTATTGATACGGGTTTTCCCATCGAGAATATAGGGCGCGATATAATCCGCGTCCAGCTCGAAACCGATGTCGCTATAGTATTCGCGATAATCGAAATCCCCCGGATAGCCTTCCTTTGCGCTCCAGACCTGCTGCGACGATTCGGGATCGCGCGCAAACGCTGCGACACCGTTGCCGCAATCGATCGGCGCATAAACGCCATTCCAAGGTTGCTGACTTGCATCCGTAACGCCGTGGGTATCGACAAAGAAATACTCAATCCCGGCATCCGCCAACACGGCTTCCAGACCGGGATAATAGCCGCATTCAGGCAGCCAAAACCCGGTCGGGGCATGGCCGAAGTTGGCTTTAAACGTAGCGATACCGGTATTGACCTGATTGCGGACTGCGGTTTCGCTAACATTGAGCAGCGGCAGAAAACCGTGGGTCGCGGCAGTCGTTATCAATTCAAGTTTACCGGTGGCCTGGTGCTTTTTAAAAGCCGCCAATAAATCGCCTTGATACTGCTCTTGGTAAGTGTTTAACGCGTTCAGAAAAGAACGACGATAGAGCCGCGCTAATTTTTGATATTCCGGCTGCTTGCGGGTTCTGATGATTTCCTTTTCGGCCAGTTCCAGCCGACTATGCAGATATTTCAGGTAACGCATTTGCAGCAACTCGTCGCGCAGCATGGTCATCAGCGTCGGCGACAAGGACAGCGTCAGCCGGTAATCCACGTTGTCAGCCTGTAACCGGTCAAGCACGCCGATCAGCGGCAGATAGCATTCGGTCATGGCTTCGAACAGCCAGTTCTCCTCAAAAAAACTGTCATGCTCAGGGTGTCGCACATAAGGAAGATGTGCGTGGAGAATAATACTCAGGAATCCTTGCGTGTCATTAGAACGAGGTAGGCTTTTTGTCATCACGCTTATTTGCTGATTCCTTGACCTGAGGCATTTTTGCTCAGGCAATCGGTGGAGTTTTGATGGTCTTGCCCCCACGCCGTCGCTCCATGTGGGGCATGAATAATGTTCGAGTGCGCAAAAGCGATAAAACTGTCATCCGCACAACATGTGCCTATGGCGGCTGAATAAGCGGTATCATCAACCGGGCTGGGCAGGGACACTTGTTGCTGGGTCTTGGGGCTATCAATGGCAACATCGAACCAGGATATGGTTTCGATTGCCGCGCTCTGTTCATCGGGTTGCGAATAGATCCTTAAAGTGAGCCGGTCCTTGCGCTCGTTACCGGGCGTAGTGATTTCCCGGCTGCTGCCAAGATTCCAATAGGCGTAGAGATGTCCGGGGTCGACGGGCAAAAGAGTGACTTCGGGGGTATTGCAGGACGCTTTGGGTGCAAAATCCCGGCCGATTTCCTCGCCTATATCCAACAGTTCCTTTGGCGAAAGCCTGATTTTTTCAACAAGCTCCGGCATCCAACTTGAAAAACATGGCGTAAAATTTCGACTGATTTCCTGACTTATTTCAAGCATATCTTTCGCCGATAGATTAATTTTGGAATTGTACCCTGAATGCAAAAACGTCATCACCAGCCTTAAACGTTACGATTACCTTATCTAAAATTCTTCCCTGCACCCGGCCTCGCTTTTTCTTGGCCTATAACCTTGAAAAGCAAGCCTATCCAAGTATACGTAGTAAATTCCGCAGGGTCTAGCTGCGGATTTAATCCCCCTGAACATACCGGCATTTTCCACAGTCGCAACCTCCATCGTCCGGTTGCCACCCAGACAACAATCCCCAATGAATGACAACATCAAATCGGCAATTCGCATTGTCAAAAACCGCAACAGTCCGGTATTTACCGGATAACAGTTTGCGCGTACAGTGTTTGGGTTTTGTGTAGGCGCTACAAATTCAGCAAAGTGTCGCCGTGCTCGACCGGCACTTGTCGGTCCGACATGTTCATTGCGCTATGCAAATCGGGCGGCAGGCATAGTGGATTGGCTGATTTTACTGATAATCTGAAATTTGAACGTAAATATCTGATGTTACGCATTGGCCGCGAAAAGGCTCTGATAATAAATAACGCGCCCTAGCTGAATGGCCATAACAGATAAAGTGATAGTAGGCACGCCCGGCATGCAGGGAACAAGATCTTTTCGGACAATGATTGGGTCTCTAATCTATGATCTATCTTTTTCGCGGCTGTAATGGGCAACGCGTAACATCAGTTAAATATTACAGACGCTTAGATATTGCCCTACGCCCAAAACCGCCGATTCAATACTCAACTCAAATGGTGCAACCCCGTGAACCAGACCAACTATGCCTTAGACAACGATAACTGCTTCGTCATTGACCAGTACAACGACCTTGCCCCTTTCGCCAGTTTTTTGCCCGGCATCGCCGGCACCCTGGGTCACCCGGCGTGGGCATTTTATGTCAACCGAGGCCAGGCCATTGCCAGTTTTGGCGTGCGCAACAAAGACGGGGCCTTTTTGGAGTTTTTCCCTGCCGACAAGGCTTATCAACTGACGCCATCCCGAGGTTTCAGGACTTTTCTGAAAATTACCGATGGCGAGCAAATCCTGGCCCATGAACCTTTCCAGCACGGGGCGGGATCTGAGGTCAAGCAGCGCCTTTACGTCACGCCCCATGAGGTCGGCGTGGAAGAGATCAACCCGCAGTTGGGATTTTGCATTCGGGCCGATATGTTCACCTTGCCGGAGGCGCCCGTGGCCGGTTTGCTGCGGCGTGTCACCATCACCAATACATCCAAGCAAACTAAAAAGATAGAGATCGTCGACGGTTTGCCGCAAGTGCTTCCCTTTGGCATGAACCAATGGATACTCAAGTTCATGAGCCGAACCTCGGAGGCCTTCATGCGGGTCGAGGGGGTCGAGGAAAATTTGCCATTTTACCGGCTGAAAGTATGGCCCACCGACTCCCCGCAAGTAGAACCGGTGATCGCCAGCAATTTCTTCGCCGGTTTTTTGAACGGCGGACGAACAAGCGTGGTCGTAGACGCGGAGAGGATTTTCGGCTTGGCCGGGGATTTCTCCAAACCGGAGCGATTTTTCTCTAACGATGGTCTGGATTTCGATAACCAAGTGGCGGGTAACCAAACGCCGTCGGCTTTCCAGGCGTTGACCTTCGAACTCCAGCCGGGACAAAGCCAAGTCTTTTACGGCTTTTACGGCCATGCAGAATCGCAATCGGTGCTCGAGCAATTCATAGCGGAGGCCGACCAAGAAGATTACTTCGAGGCCAAGCGGGAAACAAACCGCCGCTTGATTGAGGGCATCACGCAACGGATCTTTACCGCGACGACCAAACCGCTGTTCGATGCCCATGCCCGGCAATGTTATCTGGACAACGGTTTGCGCGGCGGCTTTCCCAGAGAAGTGCCGGGAGGTGCGCAATTGTATTTGTTCGGCCGCAAGCACGGCGATCTGGAAAGGGACTACAACGACTTTCTGTTGCAGGATACGCCGTTTTCCGAAGGCAACGGCGATTTCCGCGATGTGCTGCAAAACCGCCGAATGGACTTGTTCTTCGATCCTGCGCTGGATGACAAAAACATCCGCTATTTCTTCAACCTGATCCAGGCGGACGGCTACAATCCCTGTTCGTTGCGTAACTCACGTTTCACAGTTGATTTAACTGGTACAAAGCCCTCTCCAGAGGGAGAAGGAGCTAACATTCTTAAATCAACAACCCTTGCCCATCATTTCGCCCAGTTTCCAGGCTTGGAGCAACTACTGTCCCGGGAGTTTAAATACGCGGAATTATGGCAGGCGCTTCAAAGCGCAGACAACCCGGAGCCGATCATCAAGGAAATTCTGGCGCAAGCACAGGAAGTGGAAGATGCCGAATTCGACCGGGGTTATTGGTCGGATCACTGGACTTATTTGGTGGACTTGCTGATTAGCTACGCGGCCATTTTCCCGGATCGATTGCCCGACTTATTCCAGGAAAAAACCTACACCTTTTTCGATTCGACACATTTTGTCGCCCCGCGCTCGCAAAAATACGTGGTGACGGCCAATGGCGTTCGCCAATACGGCGCGGTGCAGGGCAGTCCTGAGAAGGAGTCCCTGATCAACTCCCGACCCCGTCGCCGCCATCAAGTCCGCTCGCAAGGTGGTCGCGGCGAGATTGTTTACACCACGCTGCTCGGAAAAATCCTCACCCTGGTCGCCAACAAGCTGTCCACCCTGGACCCGTTCGGCGTAGGCATAGAAATGGAGGCCGACCGCCCAGGCTGGTGCGATGCCTTGAACGGCCTGCCCGGCATTTTCGGGTCTTCGGTCAATGAAACCATTGAACTCAAGCGCCTGGTGGACTTTACCTCAAAAGCCCTGGCCGATGTCGAGGGAGAATTTTCCCTGCCGACGGAATTGGTGGATTTTATATCGGGGTTGGAAGTGATGTTAAACCGCCCCAACCTGACACCCGAGCTATTCTGGCAGGAAAGCGGAGCCCAAAAGGAAACCTATCGGGAAAAGGTGTTCATGGGCTTTGACGGTGCCGAACAAGTCCTCTCTGTTGCAGCGGTGAAAACCTTCCTGGCGACGGTTTCGAACTATCTGGATGCCGCGATCGACAAAGCCCGGACGCCGGAAGGCATCGTCACCTATTTCTCCTACGAGGCAGAGCAATATCAGGAAATCGCGGACGGTAAGGCGGTTGTGACCCGCTTCAAGCAAAAACCGATACCGCTGTTTCTGGAAGGCTTCGTCCATGCCCTGCGCATCGCCGAACCGGCGGAAGTCCGGCGCTTATACGACGCCGCGCGTAACTCCGAACTGTTCGACAAGAAACTGGGCATGTACCGCGTGAATGAACCGCTCGGGGAAAATGCGCTGGATCTGGGACGGATCGGGGTTTTCAACTACGGCTGGCTGGAGAACGGCTCCATCTTCCTGCACATGCATTACAAGTTCGTGCTGGAAATGGTTCGGGCTGGATTAATCGAGGAGTTTTACGGCCAAATTGAACAGCTGCTGGTGGCTTTTCGCGATCCGATGGAATACGGACGCAACCCGGTTGAAAACTCCAGCTTCCTGGTCAGTAGCGGTTTTGCCATCGATCCGCGGCAACATGGCCGAGGCTGCGTAGCCCGTCTTTCCGGTTCCACGGTTGAGTTTTTGCATCTTTGGACGCATCTTTTCCTGGGGCCTGCTCCGTTTGTGTTCGAGGAGGGGAAGTTGCTGTTCAGGCCCGCACCGGTCTTGTCGAAGACATTTTTCTCAACGAGCGAGCAATGCGCCAATCCCTTCGGTTTTGAAGAAACATTGCCAGAGGGCAGCGCGGCCTGCGCCTTATTGGGAACAACCTTGCTAGTCTACATCAACCACGAGCGCCAAAATACTTTCGGTGACGCCGCCGTAAGACCCTGCCGCTATCAGTTACATGGGCGGGACGGCAGCATGCAGACCTTGGAAGGCCCGCACTTGGAGGGGCAAACCGCCGAAGCGCTACGCCTCGGCCAATTCCGGCGGGTGGATGTGGTGCTTGAGTGATGAATCTTCTCATAGCGCTCATCCTGGCCGCCAACTTTCTTACTAGTCCAATTGTCATAGCACAAACCTCAACTACCAGCACTACGTTGGCCGACAACCTAGCGGACATGCGGTGGCTCAAGGCTGCTAATCCCAAGACTTACTACCGAGAAGATATTGCGAAAATCCAATTTCGCTTTTTCGAAGTCTTGGGATACTCAAGCGAGATCCCTGAAGTAGGAAAGCTCAACTACAGTCGGTGTTATACAGCTAAAATCCGGTTGGATCGAATAGAAGGCACAACCGACATGCCCCGTTCCCTAGAACACGGGGAGTTGAACAGGAAGGCGTCAGTATTCGCACAAGCTTATAATAAACTCATGAAAAACTACGCCGATTCCCACGGCCTTTCGAACTGTAGGGCTGGAACTAATTGGGACAAAGCCGTGGATACAATCACGAATTATGTGTGGGGCGGAAGCCAAGACGAGGGCTTGGTTCACTACGACGATGCAGGGCCAACTATTACTTTAAAAATCGATCTCAAAGCCCCTGCAAGAGCGAAAAGTGTCGTTACATTTGCTTGCAAGGCCTTTAGAAAAAACAGAATTACTGAAACCGTAACCGTAGAGATCGCCGAGTGGCTTACCACCACGCCGGGCTATCACGTTATGAAACTATCCACCTGGATGTGTAAATCTGGCTTCATAGCCATGTAGTTTGGATGGAGCTTGCGGAATCCGGGACTTCGGAGCTACGATCATCCCGTATTCCGCTACGCTTCATACGGGCTACCAATTTTTTCAAACTTATTGATGGTGCGGCATGGTGTTATATCGGCGGAACCGGGTTGCTGAAGGTACGTATTTCTTTACGGTGACGTTGCGGGATCGTTCTTCCGATGCTTTGGTGAGACACGTCGGGCGGAACGGCCTTTCACCATCGACGCCATTGTTATTCTGCCGGATCACTTGCATGCTGTTTGGACGTTGCCTGACGGCGATGCCGATTATTCGGGACGCTGGCGGGCGATCAAATCCAAATTTACACACGAACTGCAGCTGTCGGGAATGCCGTTAACTCCCGACAAACGCGGTGAATATCGGCTTTGGCAACGGCGATTTTGGGAACATACGATTCGCGACGACACTGATTTTCAAAGGCATGTCGATTATATCCACTGGGATCCGGTAAAACATGGGTTGACTCAATGCGTTGCCGACTGGCCGTATTCTTCGTTCCACCATTATGTCCGCCTTGGCTCGCTGTCGCCTGAATGGGCTGCCACTATCAACGACCCGATCCAGAACTCTCTAATGCGTTGACATAACGTACGTCAAAGCGTACCTTTTATATCCTATTTCAGAGGAAACAGTCATGCAAACACTTAACGCTAGCGAAGCACGCGCAAATCTCTATCGGCTTATCGATGAAGCGGCAGAATCTCATGAACCTATCCTTATTTCAGGCAAGCGCGGTAGTGCTGTCCTGATTTCCTCAGAAGATTGGAGCGCGATTCAAGAAACGCTTTACCTCCTATCGGTGCCGGGTATGCGGGAGTCCATTAAAGAGGGCATGGCTGAACCTCTGACGGAAAGTGTTAAGGAACTTGATTGGTGAGCTGGGAGATCGTTTATGCCAAGCAAGCACTTCAAGATGCGAAGAAACTGGCGGCAAGCGGGCTAAAGCAGAAGGCTCAAACGATATTGGCAATTCTTGCCAATGACCCCTTACAGAATCCGCCGCCGTATGAAAAGCTGGTCGGAGATCTTACCGGCTCCTATTCACGACGAATCAATATTCAACACCGTCTTGTCTATGAAATATTCGCCAAGGAAAAAGTCGTCCGTGTGCTGCGAATGTGGACGCATTATGAATAAACTCCCGTAGGCCGGAATAAGCCGGTTTTTTATCGTTCCCACGCTCCAGCGTGGGAATGCAGCCTCAGACGCTCCAGCGTCGACTTCACCAAGGGTCTATATCGATCACCCCTTCCAAACCCGCATAATTACCGGCACTCGAATAGCGCCAATGTTCAGGCAAGTTTACATAACCGCGCTTCACAGGATTAGCGTGGATGTAGTCTCATTTCCCCCGCATCATTGTTTCGCTAAAAACTAGTTCAGCATGAACACCTTCTTGCCAGAATTGATATTCCCGGTCTGTTTTGTGCGCGGTTTTAAAATAACGTAAATGTGCCAATAAACGCTCAGCGTGCTGTGTTTGCAGATGATCGATAATCTGCCGCGCAGTATATGATTGGAAACTGCTCACACATTTGTTCAGGTTTTTTGTTGGGCAATAAAATGTAAATGGTTTTCTAAGATGACATAACCGTAAAGCTGCAAACCTTCGTGTTTTTGTTGGTAACGCCGGCAATCGAGTATGATTTGTACAGTCTCAAGGCGTGTAAAGACGGGTAGCCATTCCAGTACCGTACAGTCATAAAGTGTGGTTTATCGGATTCGGTTATTGTGTAACGGCTTCTTCCCATGACGACTTTTTTGGCTGTGGTTTAGTGGAACGGGACGCTGGAGCGTGGGAACGATATATAACCTTTTACGCCGCCTGCCAGACATAAGTAGCCACCGCGCTTGCAGGCAAGGTGGCTACTGCCTGTTTCCCTTGAAATTGGATAGTAAAGGATCGTGCTTCGGCACCGTCATTAAGCACAATCAGAACGATGTCGCCCGCAGGCGTAAGAAAAGCCACATTCGGCAAGGACGTTTGTTGACCGGAATAAATCCTCACCGAACCGGGGCGTACGAATTTTGCGGCATGGGCGATCACATAGTAGGCGACGTTGCGGGTAACCTCTTCGCCTAGGGTCAAAGCGCCGACGCAACGGGCCTCACCCCCCGGCGTATGGGGACAGCAAAACGGGTCGGAAGCCAGGTTCCATTCGAGCACGGTTCGGCTCCAGTTGCGTATGGAACCGATCAGCACATTTTTCACGTGCCACATCAAATCCCCCCTGAACTGTCCGTCCGAACCCACCCACTGCTCGGTGAAATACAGTTTCATTTCCGGGTAAAGCTGATGCACTTCGGAAAGGGCCGAAATGTCGCCTGCATACAAATGCCAAGCCGATCCGGTCAGATAACGGCGCGCTTCGGCATCGGCGAAGATTTCCAAAGGATACTCCGGCACATCGCAATTGTGGTCCCAGCAAAACAGTTCTACATCGGCCAATCCGGCTGCTAACAAAGCAGGCCCCAGATGATTTTTGATAAACTCGACCTGCTCGCTCGCTTCCATGATCATGCTGGGCTCGTTTTTTTGATTCAAGGGTTCGTTCTGCGGGGTAATGGCATGAACGGTAATGCCTCTGTCCCGCATGGCTTTCAGGTATTTGACCAGGTAAGCGGCGTAAACAGCGTAGCAATCCGGCCTCAATTTGCCGCCGGTGAAACTCCGGTTGGTCTTCATCCAAGTCGGCGCCGACCAAGCCGCAGCCATGATCTTGAGCTCGGGGTTGATCGCCAAAATCTCCCGCAACAGCGGAATGACTTCAAGGTCCCCGGCTTCGATGTCGAAATGGACCAGCTCGGGGTCCGATTGACCGTCCGGCCTGTCGTTATAGGTAAAGCAGCGCTCGCTCAGGTCCGACGCGCCGATGCTCAGGCGCAGAAAACTAACGCCGATGCCGTCGCCATCGGGCAACAACAATTCCCTCAACAATGCGCTCCTGTCTGGAGCAGGCAGGCGACTGATCAGCATGGCGCTGCCGCCGGTTAACGAAAACCCGAATCCCTCGATGACCTGATACTTCTGCCCGGCATCCACGGCTATCACAGGGAAATCATTGGCGTTGTCGGCAAAGCGAAGGTCATCTATCTGCCGTTGCAACAACAAGGTTTGGTCGGCCGTGGTCAGCCAAACAGCCAAAGAAGAAGGAAGAAGTGAATCATAAGGATTGATTTGTTCAGGCATGGCCGTCCTCTTGGCGGAATTTCTTTACGTTATACATACGAGCCAATCTGAAAGTCTGACAAGTCGGATAATCGCCTGCAAAATCACTTTACTGCGGAGCAAAGCAAGCTCAAGTACAGTCTGCCCTGACTTGACCCCGACAGCTGCAAGGACGAATTTCTCGATCCAAAGGACTTGATACCGCAACCGCACTAACGATGTACCCGACAAGCTATTGATCAACTACACCCATTCTCAAAAACCACCACAGCCCTGCTATTTACCGAATAAAAATCTTCGCATACCGGTTTTTGGTCTGGCAGAAGCGTGATATCCTGCGGTGAATTCAGCGAAGTGTCCAAAGCCAGACGCCATGCTCGGCCGGAAATAAACGGCAATTCAATGCGAACGTGCTGGTCCGACATGTTCATTGCAACATGCAAATCAGGTTCGTCGTCTTCAACGCCCGCCAGGGTAAAAGCCAAAACCTTCGCGTCATAATCGCCCCATAACGGCTTGTCGATTTCAGTGCCGTGCCATTGAATTTCGGCTATACCCCGGCCATTGACGGGTTTTCCGGTCAAAAAACGCCGCCGCATGATGGATGGGTGTCGTTTGCGCAACGCTATCATTAGTTGGACAAAACGCAGCATATCGGCATTTTGCTCGGTCATATTCCAATCTATCCAGGACAATTCGTTATCCTGGCAGTAGCAGTTGTTATTGCCGTGCTGGCTGTTTAATAACTCGTCGCCCGCCAGTAACATGGGGACGCCATGACTGAGCAGCAACATGGCGAAAACATTTTTCACCTGTTTTCTGCGCAACGCCAGAATGCTTAAATCTTCGGTTTGTCCCTCAATGCCGCAATTGAAACTTAAATTATTATTGCAACCGTCCTGATTATATTCACCGTTAGCATAGTTATGTTTTTCGTTGTAGCTAAACAAATCGTACAGGGTAAAACCGTCGTGACAGGTGACGAAGTTGATGCTGTTAATCGGCAGTCGACCTTTGTGCTCGTACAAGTCGTTACTGCCGCAAAGCCGGGTTGCCAGCTCGTTGACCAGCCCCTTGTCGCCGCGTACAAAACGCCGGATCACATCCCGGTATCTGCCGTTCCATTCGGCCCAGCGATAACCGGGAAAACTGCCGACCTGATACAGTCCTGCCGCATCCCAGGCTTCGGCAATCAACTTGGTTTTGGCCAGCTGCTCCGAAAGCTCGATACCCCAAAGCAAAGGCGGATCTTGCAGCACTTCGCCGCCCTCCCCTCGCGCCAACGCGCTGGCCAGATCGAAGCGAAAACCGTCGACATGCATTTCCCTGACCCAATACTCCAGACAGCTGATAATAAAATTGGCCACCAGCGGATGATTGGCGTTTACGGTGTTGCCGCAGCCGGTGTAATCGTGAAGGATGCTCTTGTCGAACTGGTCATGATGATAAAAAATATCATCGCCTATGCCCCTGAAATTAATGATCGGACCGTCTGCCCCGGCCTCTGCGGTATGGTTAAACACAACGTCCATAATGACGTCCATGCCTGCCTGATGCAGCGCTTTAACCAGATCGCGAAATTCATGCACATGGGTTCCCTGCTCCGGAGTGACGCAATAGCCCGGATGCGGACTGAAAAAACTGTGGGTGCTGTATCCCCAGTAGTTTTTCAGCCCCAAATCGGCAGTGTGCCTGGGAACATCCTGCTCATCGAATGCCATGACCGGCAATAGTTCAACATGCGTAATACCGAGCGCTTGCCGGTAAGGGATTTTTTCAATCAGTCCGGCAAAAGTACCCGGATTGGCCACTTTTGAAGAAGGATGCCGCGTAAAGCCGCCGACATGCAATTCGTAAACAATGGCTCTTTCGCTGCGAATGCGCAGCGGCACATCGCCTTCCCAGTCATAACGATCGTCAACGACAACGCAACGCATGGCGGTCAGTTTATTGTCGCCCGGCATACACGCCGCCTTGCGACTCCAACGCTTATGACTGACCGCACGCACCCACGGGTCAATCAGCTGCTTGTCCTTATCAAAATGCAATCCCGCTTCACGGACATGATTAGGCCCGTCCATGCGCCACGCATACCATGTGCCGGCCGGCAATCCGGTCACATAAACATGCCATGAAAAAAAAGTGCGATTAACGTCTTCCTTTAACGCTATGGTTTGAAAGGGTTCATCGCAGTCTGCCGCATCAAAAAGCAACAGTTCAACATGCGTCGCATAACGACTGAAAATGGAAAAATTAACACCCTTGCTTTTAGCTCTGGAACCGGAAGGATAAGGATTTCCCGGCCTTAACTGGTATTCTTTTTTGTGCATATCCTCATCTCACGCTTTGTAATCACAAAGCCTAATTAACTCATTTGGGTTGTCTTCAATTGAAAACAGGAACTTATAATAGCTATTATCCAAAGCCACCGGCCGCAAGGCAAAGGAATTTAAAATTCACTCATAAATAGATTGAGGGCATTACCGATTTTTAACCGTTTGAATTCATATCAATACAACAGTTCTTAGAAAAACGGGGGATAGGGTTTCCGTCTACCAAAACCAAAAATCAGGGAAGCGACCGATGATAACCTCACAGCTCTGAAAGAATATCCAACGCCTCGGACAGCGTAGAGACGCCGTGAATCTCCAAACCCTCAATTGATTTTTTAGGCACATTGGCCTTGGGAATAACGGCCTTCTTGAAACCGTGTTTTGCCGCATCATTAAGCCGCGCATGACCATTGGCCACCGGCCTGATTTCGCCGCTCAGGCCGATTTCGCCGAAAAAGAACACATCATGCGGAATCACCTTGTCCCGCAAGCTGGACACAACACCCACCACGATAGCTAAATCGGAACTGGTTTCGGTCACCTTAATGCCGCCGACTACATTGGCGTAAATCTCATCGTTCGCGGTAAAAATGCCGCCGTGCCGGGACAGCACGGCCAGCAGCATCGCCAGACGGTTTTGATCGAAGCCCACCGCCAGTCGCCGGGGATTGCCGTACTGACATTCGGTCACCAGCGCCTGAATTTCCACCAGCAGCGGCCGCGTCCCTTCCCACAGCACTGTAACCACACTGCCTGAAGAAGGTTTGTCCGGCCGATTTAAAAACATCGCCGAGGGATTTTTAACTTCTTTAAGCCCGGTGCTGTCCATCGCGAAAAAACCCAGCTCGCCGACGCTGCCGAAGCGGTTCTTGTCCGCCCTTAACACCCTGAACCGGGCGTCATCGGTGGACCCCAGCATCACTTGGGTATCGACAATATGGCTCAAGGTCATGGGCCCCGCCAGCGATTGATCCTTGGTAACATGCCCGACCATAAAAATCGACACATCATGTTTCTTGGCATATTGGGTCAAATAACTGGCCGACTCCCTGACTTGGGAAACCGATCCCGGCGCCGATTCCGTATCCTGGGTATGCATCACCTGGATCGAGTCGATTACCAGAATTTGCGGCTTAACCTCATACAACACATCGCAGATGCGCTGCACCGAGGTTTCGGCCAGCATCATGATTTTGTCCGCAGGCAACTTGAGCCGGTGCGCCCGTTCGGCAATCTGTTGCAGCGACTCCTCGCCGGACACATACAGCACGCTGACGCCGCGCGCGGCAATATTGGCAATCGCCTGCAACAACAGCGTACTCTTGCCCGCCCCAGGCGCCCCGCCGATCAACACCACGCTGCCGCAGACTATCCCGCCGCCCAGAACCCGGTCGAATTCGGAAATCCCGCTAAAAATCCTTTCCGCCTGGGAAAGATTAACATCCGACAGTAATTTGACCTCGGACCGGCTCCCGGCATAACCTGCCGAGCGGTTGTTACGCTCCGCCCCGCCCAGCCTGACTTCCTTGATGGTGTTCCATTCGCCGCAGCTGGTGCATTGCCCGCCCCAGCGGGGATAATCGGCCCCGCACTGATCGCAGACAAACGCGGTTTTTATTTTCTTACTCATGTTAATCAAAATGCCTTTCGACCATTAAATTGCCTGGAACTATACTCTTTTCCGGCGTCAGCAATCGCTGGTATTCATCCGCATCCGGCCGACCCTGCAAATACGATGCGCCGGGGTCGATGATAAACCGCGCATCCATCGCAGTACGCCCCAGCAACATACGAAAACGCATCGTGTCCCGATTGGTCAGCGTCATTTCGGCCCTTATCGCCGACTGCCCCAGAACCAACTGCGTTTCTATCACATACCGACGCTGTTTGTGTCCCCCGGAATCCGTAACCATGCGCCTGTCTTTAACCGGCGCATGACATTCAATCGACACATCGCAACGTTGTTGCAAGGGATGAATGGCAAACATTACCCAGCGTTGCCCGTCTTTTCGATAAGGCTCGATAGCAAACGCATGCAACGCCGATGACCGGGCGCCGGTATCGATTTTTGCCTTAATCCCCGCCAGCTTAAGTTCCGGTAGCCCCACCCACTCGCGCCAGCCCAACATCGGTTTGTGTATCATCTGTGTAAAGCCTTAATCTAAAGTTATACTTTGATCCCAACAACTGCCGGAGCACCTGTAAAATGTGCGCCATTATGCTTGAATACAGCAACCAGATAAAAATATTTATCAAAAGGGATAAACCATGTCCGAATCACTGAGTTACGCTTCCGAAAAATCAGGTTTGCCGCCCGGCTCGCTGGTGCATGTCGGCGAAGTGCATAAACACGAACACAAAATCACCGTCATTGATTACGACAAATCAACGCTGACCCATCGCACCATCAAGAATATTGAAGAACTGCTGCCCTACCAAAGCACCGATACCATCACCTGGGTGATTATCGACGGCCTGCAAGACGTGTCGATTATTGACGCGATCGGACAGCATTTTGATATTCATGCGCTGGTACTTGAAGATATTCTCAACACCCATCAGCGTCCGAAATTCGAGGAATTTGATGATTATTTGTATATTGTTATCAAAGCGCTTTCCCTGGCTGATGAATTTAACGTGGAATATGAACAGGTCAGTTTATTGCTGCTGGATAAATTCGTTTTCACCTTCAAGGAAAAGCCGGATGCGATATTCGAGCCGATCTTCAGCCGACTTAACAACGATAAAAGCCATCTCAGGAATCTTGGCACCGACTACCTGACCTATATCATCATGGATACCATAGTCGATGAGTATTTTACGCTGCAAGATACCTTCGATGAACTGATTGAAAGCGTTGAAGATGAATTGCTGTCGGACCCGTCGGCGCAAACCTTGAACACCATCCAGAAAATCAAGCGTGAATTGATTTTCTTGCGCCGAAGCGTATCGCCCATGCGGGAATTGCTGGCCTCCCTTCAGCGTAGCGAATCGCAGCTGCTTAATGACAAAACCAAGCGCTACTTCGGCGATGTTTACGATCACGTCATTCGCGTGAGTGAAGCCATGGAATCCTACCGGGACTTGATCGCCGGTATGCTGGACATCTATTTATCCAGCGTCAGCAACAAAATGAACGAAACCATGAAAGTACTGACCGTGTTTGCGTCCATTTTTATACCGTTAACCTTTATCGCCGGGGTCTACGGCATGAATTTCGAGTACATGCCGGAGTTGAAATGGAGATGGGGCTACCCGGCGTTGTGGGCAGTATTTATCGGCGTGTCGGTATTTTTGCTCAGGTTTTTCAAGAAAAAGAACTGGCTTTAGCTACGTAAAATTTACCGACATTTACCGATTCTAAATCTATAGATGTAAAGTGGACCCTGTCCAATGTTTTGTTGTCGCCAGCTCAGAGCCAATTTTTTGCTTTGTAACTGATGTTACGCAGTTAGTCGAATTTCGACCGCTTTAACATTAAGGAGTCGCTAGCGCGACACTTGATTGAATCGGGTTATCGCACCCGAAGGCGAGTTACTTTCTTTTGCTTCGCCAAAAGAAAGTAACCAAAGAAAAGGCGACCCGGTTACCGCTTACTTCCTGCGCTCCTCGCTTTTATCGAGGGTCAGCAGAAGGGGCT
>Ga0160178_113846_pt1 | contig 20817 bp, 25 predicted proteins | sample met4sta_2_FD_108560 | JGI IMG/M metagenome (GOLD analysis project Ga0160178, IMG submission 108560) | Synthetic bacterial communities of pure cultures from sediment of Lake Washington, USA, under low oxygen conditions - MT... | ecosystem: Engineered > Modeled > Simulated communities (microbial......
AATAGCTTTCCGAAAAGTGGTGTTCAAGCACCATGTGTCGGATAAAGTTCTGCACAGCCAACGAGTTGGCGTAAGTTCCGGTTAAACCTAAACTCTGTGTTTGATATTCAGGGACATGATCGGGGATAGTGGCGGTATTGTTGGGATACGGCGCGTCGGTTTTGACCGCCGGATTGCCGGCGCATCCGGTAAGCGCTAATGCCAAAGCCAGTTTAAATAAGCGTTTATAGCCTGTGTTTTTCACGGTTGTCTCTTTTGTTGTTAAACGATTTGAAGTAACTGTTTGCAGATAATTATTCACCACGAAGGCACGAAGAACACGAAGAAATAAAACTTCGTGTTCTTCGTGCCTTCGTGGTGAACTAAAAGACGTCTATTTCATTTTCATCTTTAAGCCTGCACTGCAAAAAAACACCTGATCGCAATGCCGGCCCATTAATTGAGCGGCTTTGCCGGAGAGGTCGACAAACTGCCTCGCCAGGCGATTGTCGGCGATGATACTCAGCCCGACTTCATTGTGCACCAGCACCATGTCGCAAGATAACTGTAGCACCGCTTCCAGTTCTTGCAAAATGTCCGTTTCGGGGATTTGGTGATAAAGCTGGTTGTTTAGCCACATCGATACGCATTCGATCAGCACCGGCCCCCGGCATTTCTGCAACGCTTCAAATAGTTTAACGGGTTCTTCGATAGTGACAAATAAATCTTGGCGGCGTTGTTGATGAATCAGGATGCGCGCCCGCATCTCGTCATCAAAAAACTCGGTAGTCGCCAGATAGAAGGGCTTGTCCGTTGCCGCTTGCTCTAAAATATACGCTTCCGCCAGCCGGGATTTGCCGCTTTTGATGCCGCCTATAAACAGTGTTTTCATGACAGCACGGCTCCTGCTGTTAATAGAACCAGAACGATCAGGTTAATGCCTGTTTTCATTTGCAATGCTGTGGTTAAGGTAGATTTATCGACCGGATTGAGAGGCAAGCCCAGTGTCGGTTTATGTTTGATTTGTCCGTGGTAACTGGCATCGCCGCCCAACGCAACGCCCAAGGCACCGGCCATTGCCGCAATCGGGAAACCGGCATTGGGGCTTTCCAGTTTATTACCGTCGCGCCATAGACACTGCCTGGCGCGTTGTTTGTCTTCCGCCAATGCGACAATCAGCAAGGCGGTCAGTCGGGCAGGAATGTAATTGGCAATATCATCGACTATTGCAGCGGTTTTGCCGAAATAAAAATAACGCTCGGTTTTATAGGCAATCATCGAATCCATGGTGTTGATGGCTTTATACGCGGCAATCCCCGGCAGGCCGAACAGCAGCAGGTAAAACAGCGGCGCAATAACGCCGTCGCTGAGATTTTCCGCCCAGGTTTCAAGACCTGCTTTATAGACTTCGGTTTCGGTCATGTCTTGGGTATCGCGGCTGACCAGATAGCTTAACGCCTGCTTGGGTTGCTCTGCGGTTAACAGTGCGGCGACGCTGCCGTGCAACATATTCATGGCCAGTCCGGTGGAGGCAAATATCGCCAAAACTATCAGCGACAGCCACGGCGGCAAAAGGCCGCACAGGTAAACCAGGGTGGCGCTGACCAATAAGGCCAAGGCGATCAAGCCGACCGCCAATAGCGCGCCGGGCAAAATCCGGTCGCTGTAAAACCGCCGTTCAAACCCATTAATGAAATCGCCCATCAATACCACCGGGTGTTTGCAGGGGAATTCGCCAAAGACCATATCGATAAGATAGGCCAAAGCCGCTAATTCAAAAAACATCGTAATTACTCAGTAGTTAGAAAAAAATGGAACACAGATGACGCTGATTGAACGGATTTACGCGGATTTTTCTACAGCCGGATGGAACGTTGCCCTGTCCGAAACGTTTTTCTTTAATCCATAGAGTTAACGGCTTCATCAGCCATCGTAAAACCTTTGCGACGGGGTGCCTACCTCGTCGCGCCCAGGAAATGGAATGCAGATGGCGTGGATTGAGCTGATAAACACAGCTAAAAAAGAAAATAAAATCCGCGTAAATCTGCCTAATCAGCGTCATCCGCGTTCCATTATAGAACCTGTAACGCTTGCAAGATGGCGGCTATATCCAGATTTTCCGCGACCATATCGGCAAAGCCCTGTATTTCGGCTTCGCGATAATGCGCATAGGCATAGCCCTGATACTGCGGATTGATGGTTTTAAAGTAATCGGTGCGGAACTCATCGTGATCGAAAACCCCATGCACATGGGTTCCGGAGAACAGGCCGCCCTGATAATACAACGGGTACTTGTCCATGCGGCCGCAATGGATTTCATAGCCGCTGATTCCGGCGTATGAAAACAGCGGGTAATGTCCCCGCGCCAGTATTTTCGGGCTTTGGTAAAGCACCGTATCGTCGATAAAACTCAAGCCGGTCTCCACAATCGCAACTTCATGCTCAATCGCATCAGGATCGTGCAGGCTCCGGCAGAGCATTTGATAGCCGCCGCAGATGCCGAATACCGGCTTGTTGAACTGCAAAATCTCCTCGAACAAGCCCTGGTTTTTCAGCCACTGCAAATCGCGGATCACGGTCTTGCTGCCCGGCAACAGCACCATATCGAAGCTTTCCAGCGGACGGTAATCATGGATCAGCTCGATATAAAGTTCGGGGTCGCCCATCAACACATCAAGGTCGTTATAATTGCTCAGGCCCGGATAGGCGATCACCGCAACGCGGATTTTGGCATCAATCAGGCGTTGCCGGTAATTGCGCAACGACTGGGAATCCTCCATGTCGATATTCAGCGGCTTAAACGGCAGCACGCCTAAGACAGGAACGCCGAAACGCTCGGTGATGATCTTTTCGCCCTCGTCGAAAAAACGCCGGTCGCCGCGAAACTTGTTGATCACTACCCCGATCAGGTTGCTGCGCATGACCGGATCCATCAGTTCCAATGTGCCGTAAATCGATGCAAACACGCCGCCGCGCTCGATGTCCGCGACCAGGATATTTTTGGTGTTGAAACTGTTGGCGACAAAGGTATTGGACAAATCCTTGTTCAGCAAATTCAACTCGACCGGCGAGCCTGCGCCTTCCGCAACGATCAGGTCATAGTCCTGCTGTAATAATGAAAAGGCCTGTTTGACCTGCTGTTTCAACCGGTCGATTTCAGCATAATAGGCCGCAATCGACTGGTTTTGATAAACCAGCCCGTTGACGATCACCTGCACTGAACCGTTGCCATGCGATTTGAGCAACACCGGATTGAACAGGTAACTCGGCTCGACGCGCGCGGCTTCGGCTTGCAGGCATTGCGCCCTGGAAATCTCCCGGCCTTCTTGGGTGACCGCAGAATTATTGGAGACGTTTTGCGCCTTAAACGGTGCGACCTTCAAGCCCTTGTCGACAAAAATCCGGCACAAGGCCATGACCAGCGTGGTTTTTCCGGCATCTGAACTGGTGCCGAATACGGCTAATGGTTTCATTTTTTTAGTTTCATTTAGATATATGCACCACGAAGGCACGAAGGACACGAAGAAAAGATATAAAAACTTCGTGTCCTTCGTGCCTTCGTGGTGAATTTTTTATTTTTTAAAGTCAGTAAGGCTGTGAGCAAGCCGGGCTATGGCTTGCTCATCCTTGACCGCAAAACGCACATGGCTTTTATCCAGTCCCTCGAAATTGTCGCAGACGCGGATTAAAATCCGCGAAGGCTCCAATTGCGCTTGTAACCGGTAACCATCGCCGCCGTTTGCCATGCGAGCCAGCAAAAAATTGGCCTGTCCCGGATAAATCTTATCGAATAAACTGGATTCTTGCAGCGCTTGATGCAGCAAATCAAGCAAATACGCGGTCTGTTGACGGGTCTGTTCGATGAACCCGGTATTTGCAAGCGCCTGTTGCATATAGGCCATATCCAGGCTGGATAATTTCCATGCCGGTTCAAAACGATGCAACTTCTTTATTGACGCTGTTGCCGCCAGAATAAAGCCGATGCGGATACCGGCGCAGCCGTAAAACTTGCTTAACGATTTGATCACATAAAGTTTATCGTAATGCGCGATGCGTTCTGCAACCGAGTCGGCCTTACAAAAATCTAAAAATGACTCATCAATGATGATCGTGCAATCTGCCGCCTGCCATGTTGCCAACAACTCTTGCAGGTCATAAAGCCGGCCGTCCGGCGTGGACGGGTTAACAAAAATCACCGTGCTGCGTTCGGGAACACCCGCCAGTAAGTGATTAAACCGGTTGATGTTATGCACATTGCAACCCAGTTCCCCGGCAATATGCGTATATTCGCCGTACAAAGGCGTATACAAAACCAGGTCTTTCGGCTGCAAGCTGCGCAGCAAGGCGAAGATAGCCGCGCTTGCGCCGTTAAACAGTTCAATATCAACGCCCGCAGGCATCGGGTAGCGCTGAGCGATCGCCTGTTTTAACAAGCCGTAATCGGGATCGGCATACGGCGTAAGCTGAACGCCTTGCAGGCAATTTAAATCGACCGCCTGCTTCGGGTTGATGTTGGCCGAAAAATCCAGCACCTGTTCCGGTAGGCAGCCAAGCCGCCGGGCGAACTGGTAAATATTGCCGCCGTGGTTCATTTATAGATTGATGTATTCGATATAAAGGTAATCGTCAGCCTGCCGCAGTTTATGCACGGAACCCGAATCGATCCGCAGTTGAAACGAATTGGCCAAGGGCAGGTTCAAGGCGCGCGCCAGCAAGGCGCGAATAACGCCCGCATGGGTGATCACCAAAACCTGTTTGGCGTTGGTGGCTAATAAATCCTGCCAGAAGCTGCCCGCACGCTGGTACAAATCTTCAAAATTTTCGCCTTTGGGCGGCGCGGCGGTCACAAAGTTATTCGTCCAATGCTGCAAAACAGCGGCGTCGATGTCGTCAAAACGCTTGCCTTCCCACTCGCCGAAATCAAGTTCCTGCAAGCGCGCATCGGTGGTTACCGTATCTGAGAAGGTCTCGGCCAATTGCAAACAGCGGGTTAACGGGCTGCTGAAAACGGTGCAGTCGTCGTCAAACTCGGGCAGTTTGTCGTGCAGGTTTGCCATCTCGTCGGGAAAACTGTCCGCCAGGGCAATATCGCTTTGCCCGTAACACAGCCCCGGATCGGTAGAGGTTTGGGTGTGGCGAATTAAATAAATATCCATAAGGCACTCACGCTTAAATAAAAAATAGTCTCGGCAACTTGCTGGCTTGCGCCTAGGCAATCGCCGGTATAGCCATCGATACGGCGGTAAAAATAATGTCCCAGAAGCCGGGTTGCAACCAATACGGGGATAATTGCCAGCATACACAAGGCGGGCAACAAGGCCAACGGCAACAACGCTATCACTGCAGCAAAAGCCAATTCCCGGAAACTGGGTTGATAAACCGCGCCCGAGGCTTTGCTGTCATTGCCACGCGCATAAGTATAGCGCTGCATCAGCAACAGCGGCGACAAGCGGCTGATGCTGTGTCCGGCCAGCAAGACTAAAGGTATGGCGGCAGGCATTTCGGTTAGCACGCTGATCTTCAACAACAGCATCAACAGCAGCCCGAGCAATCCGTAAACCCCGATATGGGAGTCTTTCATGATTTCCAGGATGCGCTGTTTATTCATGCCGCCGCCGAAACCGTCGCAGACATCGGCAAAGCCGTCTTCATGCAATGCGCCGGTCAGCAGAATGCCGGTGATTAGCGCCAGGATCACCGCCGTAGCCTGCGGCCAAACTAAATCAGCCAGGTAAAAGCTTAAAGCTGCAACGCCGCCAACTAGCCAACCGATCAACGGCAAATAGATAGCCGCCTGAGGCAACCGTTTGTAATCCAATGCTTGAGGATGGGGCAGGCGAGTGTAGAAGCTGAGGGCTAATAGGAATAGTTTTAGATGGGGCATCGTAGTTATGCTCTATCTATCCAATAATCAGGTTTTCGATGTAAGTGTGCCACGGCGATTATAATAATTTTATCCGCATTTATGCCGTATAAAACTCCGTAAGGAAAACGTTTAACCAAGCAACGTCTTACATCTTTTTCAATCAAAAAATAAGATTCTGGATAGGTGACAATTCTCCTAACTGCGGCATCAAATTCATTTAAAAACTGCACACCTAAGTCTTTTTGTTGAGTTTCATACCATTCAAAAGCTTGATCCAATTCAGTTTGTGCTGCTTCAAGAAATTCGATTTTCATTTGTATTTTTGCATAACCGATTCATAGCTTACTGTTTTTAGAGCCTCCGTTTTATAGGCTTGCCATCTTTTTTGTGCCTCTTCACGCCAGATAGCATCAATTTCCGGATTAGGTGTATCCAAATCGGCAAGTAATAATTCCGCCAAGCGTAATTTTTCTAATGAGGGTAAGTGGCTAACTTGTTGGTAAATCTCTTGGCTGCTAAGCATGGTTGTATCTCCGAGAGTTTTGATGGGGATTTAAAAAGATGGGCACAACTTTAACCGATTTTAATGATCAACCCCAGCCTCAGCAAACGTAGCCATCTCGTTCAAAAACACGACCGCCGATTGCAACAGCGGATAGGCCAAGGCAATGCCCGAACCTTCGCCCAAGCGCAATTCCAGATTCAGCAAGGGTTTGGCGTTGAACTGGTTTAACAACGCCTGATGACCCTGTTCGCTGGAAACATGGCTGAATACGCAATAATCCAGCACGTGAGGATGCAGTTTGTTGGCGACTAACAGTGCGGTGCCGGCAATAAAACCGTCGACTAAAATAAGCATGCCCAGTTCGGCGGCTTTAAGATAAGCGCCGACCATCATCGCGATTTCAAACCCGCCGAACGTGGCCAGCACGTCTAAAGGTTCTGTTGCGTCTTTATGCTTATTTAGCGCTCGCTGCAATACGACCACCTTATGTTGCAACTGCCCGTCATTTAAGCCGGTGCCGCGGCCTACGCAGCGCACTAACGACAGGCCGGTTAAACGGTGCATCAGCATGGCTGCGGATGAGGTGTTACCGATCCCCATTTCGCCAAAGCCGATGCAGTTACAGCCGCTTTCATATTGCCGCAAAACCTGATCCGCTCCGGCTTGCAGGGCTTTGGCGCATGCCTCGGCGGTCATCGCAGGCTGGGTTAAAAAGTTCCGGGTGCCTTTGTCGATCTTTGCATCAATCAGCTTCGGATGACTGCTCAAATCAGCGTTGACTCCCGCATCGACAATCAATAATTCTATGGCGTGTTGACGGGCGAAAACGCTGATTGCCGCGCCGCCATCCAAAAAATTGGCGACCATTTGCGCGGTCACGGTTTGCGGATAAGCGCTGACCCCGGATTCAACAATGCCGTGGTCTCCGGCAAAAATAAGGACGCACGGCTTGTTTAAACGCGGGGTCAGGCTGTTTTGGCACAATCCAACCTGTAACGCCAGTGATTCCAATTGACCCAGAGAACCCAGCGGCTTGGTTTTCTGGTCGATTTTGGTTTGTAAAGCGGCGCGGAGTGTTGAGTTGAGCGGGGGGATGACAAAATTTAGCGGCACGGTGTATTCCAAACGTTTTCAAATAACAAATCTTTAAGGTCCTTACGATCCGCCCATTGCTCTTGCTCCAGCATCGGCTTGTCGTAGAATTTATCGACATGTCCGAGACATAAAACCGCGAACGGCTGGCTGTCTTCGGGCATGTTTAACAGTGTTTTCAAGGCTTCCGGCTCGAACATCGACACCCAGCCCAGGCCGATGCCTTCCGCTCTTGCCGCCAGCCACATGTTTTGTATTGCGCAGGCCAGTGAGGCCAAATCCATTTCCGGCAGGGTGCGACGGCCGAATATATACTGTTCCCGCCGCTCGCACAAGGCGGCAACCAGCACTTCCGGGCATTCCAGTATGCCTTCCACTTTCAGCTTCATAAACTCGTCTTTGCGTTCATCTAAAGCCTCGGCGGTGCGGATACGCTCCTGTTCGACCAATGCGTGTATGGCTTTGCGAAGCTTCGGACAGCTGATGCGCATAAATCGCCACGGCTGCATAAAGCCGACGCTGGGAGCGTGATGCGCGGCATTAAGCAGGCGGAGTAACAGCTCGGGATCGATGGGATCGGACAAAAAATGGCGCATATCACGACGCTCAAAAATGGCGCGATAGACGGCGGCGCATTCCGCGTCAGAGTAGCGATTTTGGGTCATGTTATCGATAAAAGACGGAAGGCGAAGGGCAAACAGCGTTTTTTTCGCCCTTCGCCTTTCGCCTGATGGTATCAAACATTATACGGATGAACAGCCTCAAAACCATGCACTTTGGCTTTGGTGGTAAAGACCGGCGGCGTCCAGCCATCCTGTTTTTGTCCGGACAGGAATTCCGCCAGCCACAAGGCCTGATTACGTATCGGTAAAATGAAGGCGTACAGTTTTCCGTTCGGCAATTCGGCCACATCGCCCAGCGCGTAAATGGATTCGTCACTGGTCTGCAAATAGGGGTTAACCTTGATGCCGCGACCTATTTCGAGGCCAGCCAGTTCCGCCAATTCGGTACGCGGTTTAAATCCGCAAGCGACTATCAGTCCGTCAAACTCGGCCGTCACTTCGGTTCTTACGCAAACCTTGTCCTCTTCCTTGATAAATTCCTGTACCGCCTGATTTAACAGCACCTTAACGCCGGAATCCTGCAACACCTTAAGCAACAAAGACGAATCCTCGGCCACCAGTTGACGCTCCATTAACCGGTCCATCGCATGAAACAGGGTCACGTTATCGCCCGCCGCCGCTAAATCGGACGCTACTTCGCAACCGATTAAACCACCGCCGACAATCGCCCAGTTAGGCTGTTGGTTTTGGCTTAAAAAAATCTTGCCGAAATTGTCGCAAGGCTTTCAAATCGACCAAGCTGTTCAGACTAAAAAACAGCTTGTCATAGGGCCTGAAGGGCGGCGGAATGAACGCGGAAGAACCTTGCGCAATGATCAGCTTATCGTATTGCAGCTCTTTTTCCTGGCAGGAACCGTTGATCGCAATGGATTTGTCTGCACAATTAATAGCCGTTACTTCGGCGCCGCAGAGCACATTGATATTGTTTTCGCGCAGCTTATCAAAGGGCTTGAGGATGATGGATTGTTCAATATCGGTCTTGGTAAAACCGCGGGACAGCAGCGGCCGCGAATAATAGCCGTCATGTTCCCGAGTTACCAGCGTAATCTCGTCATCATCGGCCGATAATGCGCGGTATTTTTCGGCAAAGCTGACTCCGGCTATGCCTGAGCCGATTATAACAATCTGCATGTTGTTCCCCGGTAAGGATTGATTAAGCCATTAAATCATATTCGCTTTTTTCTACGCCGCACTCGGGGCAACGCCAATCATCGGGAATATCTTTCCATAAAGTGCCCGGCGCAATACCGGTATCCAGGTCGCCTTCCGCTTCATCATAAATATGGCCGCAAGTGCCGCACTGGTATTTTTTGTAATCAGGCATGATTATTCCTTGTTTGATGTTAAAAGCACGCCTGACTTTAACAGGTCTGGTTTTATTTTCAATCCGAATCTACAGCTTTCCGTCGATAGTTTTTAGTCGATAGCTTTCAATCTATATAGCGCCGAAATATCCTCATCGCCGTAACCTTCCGCCATTAACCGCTCGTAATCGGCAAGGGTCATGTCGATCAGCGTAGTCGATGCGCCGGATTGTTTCGCCATGCGTTGGCAGATTTTCAGGTCTTTATGGTGCAGCGCAAGTTTAAAGCCCGGAGCAAATACGCCTTGAGTCATCGTGGAACCGCGATGCTGTAAAAACCAGTTGCCCGATGCGCCGCCGGAGATGACCTCGATCACCTTATCCATCGGCAAGCCCTGAGCCTGTGCGAAAGCCAGCGCTTCAGTCACCGCCTGATTGATGCCCGCGCCCATGATTTGATTGACCGCTTTGGTGGCTTGGCCTGAGCCGGTTGCGCCCATGTGCATGATGCAGCGGGTCATGGTTTCCAGAACCGGCCGGGCTTGTTCCAGTGCATCAGCATCGCCGCCGAGCATCATAGCCAATGTGCCGTTTTTAGCGCCTTCCATGCCGCCGGATACCGGCGCATCGAGAAAAGCAGCCTGTTTTTCGGCCAATATAGCGGCGGCCTGTTTGGCGGTATCGCTGCTGACTGTGGACATATCGACGGCGATAGTGCCGGGTTTTATGGTCTTGGCTATCGCCTGAACCATTGCCAGCACATCCTGGTCGGCAGAGACGCAAATTAATACCATATCGACGTTTGCCGCAAGCTCTTCCGGCTGGTTGAAAGCGATGACATTCAACTCTTTGGCCAAACTTTGCGCCTTTGCCGCCGTGCGGTTATAAACACCGGCCAAATATCCGGCTTTTGCCATATTTCTAGCCATCCCGATGCCCATTGCACCTAAGCCGATCATGCCTGTTTTCATGTTATTTTTCCGAGGTTGTTTAATTCCGAAAGCGGGACGGAGCATGTTACCCCATCCAGCTTGGGCGTAAAAATGAGGTGGATGCGATCATTCCAATACGGGGTGATATTGATTTGACTGGGTATAACCACTAAACACATTAACCATACAACTACCTACGCAGCATGTGATGGGTAAAACTTTAATCGCAAGCTATCGGCACAAAAATCAATGTCTTGTTCTTGCCAGATAATGGAAAGTCCTTTATTCCCTATTTGCACTTGATCAAAAACAGCAGGATCCTTTAATAAGGTCATTACACCTTTTCAAATATTCCACGATGACCGGGGTTCTTTCCTCAAACCCACTCCGCCTTAATCCCGTTCTCCTCGCACCATTCCTCGGCTAGGCGTTTCAGTTCTTTCTGTTCGAATGCGTACCAGGCATCGCTTAAATTCGTGTGTTCGTGCAAAGTGTCCTTGAACTGACGGAAAGGTTTGCGGCGATTAAGTGCGTCCCTGAGTTTGCCCGCCTCCTTGGTATCGCCGAGCTCGTCAACGAAGTCTTCCATGATTTGGAAGGATTCATGGGAGGCTAAGGGATCGATCAGGCGATAGCGCGGGTTGTCTCCAGGTCTTCCGACAGCTCGTCCTCGTCGAGGCCTTCGGTGCTGAACAGGATGTCGCCGGTTTCTGTGTCAAAGTAAAAGCCTCCTTCTACTACATCGAACTGAGTAGTCAGGGCTTGGGTAATATCGTCGAGGTTGATTTTCAGGGAAGTCATGGGAACACCGCCTTCTTTCAGTTTAAGTTTTGTTAATTTCGATCAACAAGCCGTCTAAGGTTTTGGGCGCATCAAACCGACGGGGGCGCTCCACATACTCCAAGACCGCTTTCGCTAACAGGCAGGAATGGATGCCTTCAAAACCGGATTACAGCCAAAACCCTTTCCGGCGGGGTAATATTCACGCGTTTGGCCTTGCCCAAACATTGTTAACCGGTTCGTGTTATTTGGGGCATCCTTCCATTTTATAAATGGCGTAACCCTTCTTGTCGATGTCGGCTCTCATGGCTACCGGGGCTTCGAGGCTGTGATAGAAGTAACAGTTCTCCGGGGTCACGACGGCATCTTCCAGACCAATGCCGGCCAGCCATTGTCTGGCGCAGCTAAGCGCTTTTTGTTGGTCCTGTTCATCCAATATCACATTAAAGTGTAGTTTTTTGCCTTGTGCGGTTTTTGCGTAAGTGTCGAATACATGTGAGAGGGTCATCGGTTTTCTCCCTTGTTGTTGGACCGGATAGGGTTGAGCTGGGCACGTTCGCGCAACGCGTAAAAGTAGAAAATCTTCTATTTGGCCAAATAAGTATAAGACGTCAACCCCGCAATCAGCTCCTGCTCATAGTCCTGCCGCTGTTGCTCGCTAAGATCGCTGTTAGCCAGTTTTTTCCGGTAGGCGGTTTTCAAATCCTCGCTGTTGATATGCACATAGTCCAGCAGGTCATCGACATGTTCGCCTTCATGCAGGTCGTAAAAATGGTAGCCCTGGTCGTCGAGTTCGATATTGATCGAATGGGTATCGCCGAACAGGTTGTGCATGTCGCCCAATATTTCCTGATACGCGCCGAGCATAAAAAAGCCGATCAGGTACGGCTCATTGCTGTCGATTTCATGTACCGGCAGGGTTTTTTCGATATTCTGTCCGTCGATATATTGGTCGATGCGGCCGTCGGAATCGCAGGTTAAATCCTGGATAACGGCGCGGCGCGTGGGCTGTTCGTCGAGCCGATGGATAGGCATGATCGGGAAGATTTGATCGATGCCCCAGATGTCGGGCATGGACTGGAACAGCGAGAAATTGCAAAACACCTTGTCGGCCAGTTTCTCGTTCAGCTCCTGCAATATTGCGGCCTCGCTTTGATTGTTGGGATTCAGCTTAAGGACCAGCTGGCGGCACAGCAGCGCATAGTTGTTCTCCGCCTCGGCCAGCCCGGTAATGCTCAGTTTGTCCTGGGTAAATTGAGCCCGTGCTTCCGATAAGTCGAACTGCGCATCGTGATAATGCTCGGCCAGATTGTGCGGCTCCGGCAAGGCTTGCAGCTCGGCGTGGTTGGCGTAAACCGATTCAATATCGGTCACGTTGGTGATCAAGACCGCATGGTGGGCGGTCAGCGCACGGCCCGATTCGGTGATGATGTCCGGCTGCGGAACCTGTTTCTCGGCGCAAATATCGGCAAAACTGCGCACGATATTCTGGGCGTATTCATCCAGGCTGTAGTTGATCGACGATTCGCGCCGCGAGTGGCTGCCGTCGTAATCCACGCCCAGCCCGCCGCCCGCATCGACGATTTTCACATTAGCGCCCAGACGATGCAGCTCTACGTAAAACTGCCCGGCTTCTTTTAGGGCTATTTTGATGTCGTGAATATTGGCGATTTGCGAGCCCATGTGAAAGTGCATCAGTTTCAAGGTATCAAGCAAACCGGCTTGCTTAAGGCGCTCGATTAATTGCAGCACTTCATGGGCATGAAGACCGAATTTGGATTTTTCGCCGCCGCTGTTTTGCCATTTCCCGGCGCTGATGCTGGACAGCCTGATCCTGACGCCCAGTTGCGGCTTGATGTTAAGGCGCGCCGCTTCCTCGATAATCAATTCCAGCTCCAGAGGCTTTTCAATGACCAGATACAGATTCAGCCCCATTTTCAGGCCGATCAGCGCCAGACGGATGTAAGCGCGGTCCTTGTAGCCGTTGCAGACCACCACGCCCTTATTGGACAGCGCCATAATCGCCAGCAATTCCGGCTTGCTGCCCGCTTCGAGGCCGATGTTGTCGGCCGCCAGAATGCCTTCGACCACCTTGCGTTGCTGGTTGACCTTGATCGGATAAACCGGCGTGTAGTTGCCCTGATAATCGTTATTGACGCAGGCTTTCTGGAAAGCATTGGATAGCTGGGTAACGCGGTCTTTTAAAATATCGGTAAAACGCACCAGCACCGGCAAGGATAGCTTTTTGTCGTTTAACGATTGGGCGATTTCGTACAAATCCAGTTGCACATCCTTATCGGAACTGGGTTTTACGCTGACATGCCCGGCGGCGTTGATCGAAAAATAGCCTTGTCCCCAACTGTCTATCGCGTAGGTTTGGGCGGATTGACTGGTCGTCCAGGTATTATTCACTGCTTATCTCCGTTTGGGTAAATACTATGAAATTCACAAAAAACATCGGCTAAAAAAATTAAAAGATCATCACCACGAAGAGCAAAACATAAACTTCGTGTCTTAATGTAGGGTCAAATTCCACGGACTTATGGAATTAAAACGAGAAAGTAAATGCCCGCGGCCAGCCATGTCAGCAGCAGTAGCAGCCAAGGAAGCCAGTGCTGTCGATAAACTATACTCTGTTGTATTTCAGTATCATCCGACTCTATCGGTTGCTGCTTTTGAGTTGATACTTTCTTGAGCTTTCTGTTCAAGTCCCTGGCTTTTTCTTTTTGCTGTTTTTTATAGAGATCAATGCCTTTTTGAATGCCTTGAGCAATCAGCCTGGTTTGCTCTTTGGTTTGAGCGGGACGCTGAGTGCCTCGGGCTATTTTCAGCGCGTCCTCTTGAGTCTGCGGTGATGGCTTTTGATAACTGTTTTTGGTCATGATGGTATTTTGATAATGAATGCTTCACTAAATTATACTGTGTACGGTCACGGATGAGGATAATCAAATTCCCCATGTCGCTGTTCAACACGAAACACAACATTCCTTTCTAACAAGCTCCCAGCGATGCGTTGACTAACCCGCCTGCAAAAGAAGCATTACTTCCCCGGCCGCATAAATTTAATGGGACAATAGAACACATTTTCATTACCACAGTAAGTACAATGCTACAAACTCAAAGGACCACATGATAACGGGCAACTTAGAAGCCAGGTTGATAAAATAGGGGGCGGTTAAGGTGATTAAGCTGATTGATGGGGTTAATCGGAATGCGTTGGTTGCTGGTAAAGCGGCTTAACGAGGCGCGTTGAAAAGCCGGAAGCGGGGCAAGCCGCTAATCAATTACTTCACATTCATGTAACTTGATTCCGGCATAATAAAACACGGCGCTGTGAATATGCGCTGCGGCCAATAGCCGCAATCCGTTATGCCGTGGCTTGCCAAATCTAATATAATGCCCGAATCTTTATTTTTCCAGGAACCTATACCATGAACCCAACCGAATGGTTTACCGAGCAGCACTCAGACGCGGGCTCGGCCTTTTCGTTAAAAATTAAACAAAAGCTGCACGAGGAGCAATCCGAGTTTCAACACCTTGAAATCTATGAAACCGAAACCTTCGGTAATTTGATGATTATTGACGGTTGCACGATGGTATCAACCCGCGACAACTTTTTTTACCATGAAATGATGAGCCATCCGGCGTTATTCACTCACCCCGATCCAAAAAGGGTATGGATTATCGGCGGCGGCGACTGCGGCACGTTAAGAGAGGTGTTAAAGCATCCATCGGTAGAACAAGCCGTGCAGATTGATATTGATGAGCGGGTCACGCGTCTGGCGGAAATTTATTTTCCCGAATTATGCGAATCCAACAACGACCCCAGAGCCGACTTGAAATTTATCGACGGCATTAAATGGGTGAAAGACGCCGAGCCGAATTCGGTGGATATTATCATCGTCGACAGCACCGACCCGGTTGGTCCGGCTTTAGGCTTGTTCAGCGAAGAGTTTTACCGCGACTGCTTCGCCTGTCTGTCTGAAAACGGCATGGTCGTGCAGCAAAGCGAGTCGCCTCTGTACCACATGAAACTGATCGGCGAAATGCGCGACGCGATGAGCAATGCGGGTTTAAGTCATCTGCAAACCTTGTTCTTCCCGCAATGTTTGTATCCGTCCGGCTGGTGGAGCGCAACGATTGCCAGCAAAGGCGATCTGAGCAAGTTCAGGGAATCGGACAGTGCGAATAAGCCGTTCGACACCACTTACTACAACGTCGATATACACAAAGCAGCTTTGGCCCAGCCTGAGTTTGTTAAAAAAGCGTTTAATTTATAAATTTGATTCACCACGAAGGCACGAAGAACACGAAGTTTTTTACTTTGCTTTTCTCCGTGTTCTTCGTGTCTTCGTGGTGAGGCTTTATCGATTACCCGACCAACCATAATACGAGATTACCCTAATGTTTGATCCTAAATCCCTTGATGATATTGCCAACCGTTTGGCGGGTGCCATACCTCCCGGCTTGAGCAGCCTGAAAGATGATCTTGAAAAGAGTTTCCATGCCATTTTGCAGGGTGCGTTAAGCAAACTGGATTTGGTGACCCGCGAAGAGTTTGAAGTGCAAAAGCTGGTGTTGGCAAAAACCCGCTCAAAGCTCGAAGACCTGGAAAAGCGCGTCGCCGAGATGGAACAGCAGCAGATAAGCAAAGAAGATATGTAGTCTTTAGGACAAAGCCTCCATGTCTTCCTTAGCGGTTGTTTACAGCCGCGGTCGCTCCGGTATAGAAGCGCCTTTAGTGACCGTTGAGGTTCACATTTCCAATGGCTTGCCTGCACTCAATATTGTCGGCCTGCCGGAAACGGCGGTTAAGGAAAGCAAGGATCGCGTTCGCGGAGCGATATTAAACTCCAAGTTTGAGTTTCCTATGCAGCGCATCACCGTCAATCTGGCACCTGCCGACTTGCCCAAAGAAGGCGGGCGATTCGATTTGGCTATCGCGTTGGGCATTTTGGCCGCATCCGGCCAGATTCCGATTGCTCACCTTCATCACTACGAGTGTGTCGGCGAGCTGTCGCTGGGCGGCGAACTGCGGTCTATCAACGGCGTTTTGCCGATCGCCATACAAGCGAGGAACAACCACCGAAAACTGATACTGCCCAAGGAAAATACCGCCGAAGCGGCGCTGGTCAAGGATATTGAAATCATCCCGGCCATGCATTTGCTGGAAGTCTGCTCCCATCTGGCCGGGCAGCGCCTGATACAGGTCGAGTTTCAGCAGGAAGAACAGGACGTACCGACTACGGATATAGACTTTGCCGATGTCCATGGCCAATATCACGTCAAACGGGCCTTCGAAATCGCCGCAGCCGGTGCGCATAACCTGATCATGCTGGGCCCGCCCGGCACGGGCAAATCGATGATCGCATCGCGCTTGCCGACCATATTGCCGCAGTTGACTGAGCAGCAGGCACAGGAAACCGCGGCAATCGCATCGATCAGCGATCAGGGACTGGATGTTGCCAATTGGCTTAAGCCTCCGTACCGTGCGCCGCATCATACTGCTTCGGCGGCGGCCCTGGTTGGCGGGGGCAGTAATCCAAGACCCGGCGAAATTTCGCTGGCGCATAACGGCACCTTGTTTCTCGACGAACTCCCGGAATTCGACCGCAAGGTTTTGGAAGTGTTGAGGGAGCCGCTGGAGACCGGGCACATCACCATTTCCCGCGCTGCAAGGCAAGTCGATTTTCCGGCGCGCTTCCAGCTTATTGCGGCGATGAACCCTTGCCCTTGCGGCTTTCTGGGCGATGCCTCCGGTCGCTGCCATTGCACCTCAGAGCAAGTGATGCGCTACCGGGCCAGAGTGTCCGGGCCATTGCTGGACCGTATCGACATGCATCTGGAAGTGCCCAGAATATCGCATGAAGTGCTGCGCAAAGGTTCGCCGGATGGCGAAGAAAGCAGCGAGAAAATCAGGGCGCGCGTGGTTGCGGCCCGCAATTTGGCCGTTGCGCGTAGCGGCAAAGCCAATTCGGCGTTGACGGCCAAGGAGGTTAAACAGCTGTGCGTACTGTCCGAACCAAGCCATCAGATTTTAGAGCTGGCGATGGATAAATTCGGATTGTCGCATCGGGCCTATCACCGCATTTTGAAATTGGCGCGCACCATTGCCGATCTTGCCCAATCGGAAAATATTGAAACCGCGCATTTAAGCGAAGCGATTAGTTATCGCAAGCTGGATCGTAAGATTTAATGCGCTATGATAGAAATAGAATGGATAAAACAGGCTGTACGAGATAAAACTTATCGCTATTCAAAGCATGGCGACCAAAAACGGCAGAACGATAACTTAACTTTGACCGAAGTGGCGCAAGCCCTGAGCAATGGACGTATTCTCGAACAGTACGCCGACACGGGACATGGTGTCAGCTGTTTAGTCGCCGGGTTTACCGATAACGGTATTCCGATCCATATTGTGTGCGGATGCATGGGCAAGACGCTGGTTATTATCACCGTTTATATCCCTATGCCTCCTAAATTCACAAATCCTTTTGAGCGAGGTAATTAACATGTCCGAACAATGCGTATTTTGCGGTCATAAGCACCTTATTAGTAAAACCACGCGCTATATCTACCAAAAGAACGAGCAGATGTTAGTGGTTGAGCACGTGCCTTGTCTTGAATGCACGTTTTGCGGTGAGCAATATTTCGATGCGTTGGTTTTAGAGAAAATCGAAAATGATTATCAGGCAATCACTGACCGGCAAAGACAACCCCAGCGGGTTATGCAGGTTGCGGTAGAGGATTTCGCGGCGCTGCCTTTATGAACGATGCATCTGGCGAAAGCTCTGCCGGTTTCCAATCTCCAGATTGGGAACCCAGAATACGAAGCTCCAGCTTCGCGGTTACAGGAAGCTGGAGCTTCAAAAACCGAATCCTCAAGCTTTGAGCTTGGGAACTAGCTGAATGTAAAAGGCCGCTTCACTGCTTGAGCGTGGCTAATCAAAACATAAGTTTTAAAGTATTAACCGATATTACGTAGGTCACAAAAAACACCATGAAGTTTTATATTTTTTTTCGTGGTGAACTTTTTTATAGGCATCAATGTCCAAACTAAACCCCCAACAACAAGCCGCTGTTAAAGCGATTGATCATCCCTTATTGGTGCTGGCCGGAGCCGGCAGCGGCAAGACGCGGGTGATCACCGAAAAAATCGCCTACCTGGTCAAGCAAGGCCTGCCTGCGCGTCATATCGCGGCGGTGACTTTCACCAACAAAGCCGCGCGGGAAATGAAAAGCCGGGTGTCCAAGCTGCTGGATGACAAGCAACAGCGCGGCCTGCGGGTATCGACCTTCCATTCCCTAGGGCTTGATATATTGCGTGCGGAATCCAAGACGCTGGGCTACAAAGCCGGAATTACGCTGTTCGACGAGCAGGACAAGTACACGCTGCTGCGCAACCTGATCAGCCACGGCGCAAAAGATTGCGACATCGACAACATCGATAGCTATTCCCGGCAAATCGGGCAATGGAAAAACGCCTTTGTCACGCCGGAACAATCCATAGCGATTGCGACAGCCACCGAATACCCGGCGGCCAACCTGTATATCGACTACACCCGCAGCCTGAAAGCCTACAATGCGGTCGATTTCGACGACCTGATTTTGTTGCCGGTGCTGCTGTTTCAACAACACCCGGCCATCCTGGAAAAGTGGCAAAACAAGATCCGCTATTTGCTGGTTGACGAATACCAGGACACCAACATCACCCAATACCAGCTGGTGCGCTTGATCGCCGGTAATCTGGGCCGGTTTACCGTGGTCGGCGATGACGACCAATCCATTTATGCCTGGCGCGGCGCGCAGCCCGAAAACCTCGCGCAATTGCAAAAAGACTACGCCCGCCTGCAAGTCATTAAGCTGGAACAGAATTACCGCTCCACCGGGCGCATCCTTAAGGTCGCCAACCAACTGATTGCCAACAATCCCCACGCCTTTGAAAAACGCCTGTGGAGCGAGCTGGGTTACGGCGATCCGCTACGGGTTTTAAGCCATAAAGACGAGCTGATCGAAGCCCAGCAGATTGTCTCCGAGATCATCCATCACAAGTTCAAGACCGGCAGCAATTACCAGGATTATGCGATTTTATATCGCGGCAACCATCAGTCCCGGTTATTCGAAAAAGGTTTAAGGGAAAACAACATCCCGTATTTCATCAGCGGCAGCACCTCGTTTTTCGCCTATTCGGAAATCAAGGACATCCTCGGCTACCTGCGCTTGTTTGTTAACCAGGACGACGACGCGGCGTTTTTGCGCGTCATCAACACGCCCAAGCGGGAAATCGGCCCGAGCACCTTGGAAAAGCTCGGGGCCTATGCCAACGAGCGACATATCAGCCTGTTTGCGGCCAGTACCGAGTTCGGCCTGAGCCAAAAGTTGTCCGAAAAAGCCATGCACCGCCTGGAAAAATTCCGCGACTGGGTCATCGATACCGCAGACCGCATCGAGCGGGGCGATACCTTCGCGGTCATCGAACAGTTCATCGATCAAATCGGTTATTCGCAGCATTTGCAGGAAGAAAGCAAAACCAAGGAATCCGCCGACCGTAAACTAAAAAATGTCTACGAACTGGTTGAATGGCTGAGACGCATCGCCGACAAGGAAACCGACGGTCAAAAACCGCTGGCAGAAATCGTCTCTAAAATCATGCTGATGGATATCATGGAACGCAATCAGGAAGACGAGGCCAGCGACCAAGTCAGCCTGATGACCCTGCATGCCGCCAAGGGGCTGGAGTTTCCGCATGTGTTTTTGATCGGCGTCGAAGAAAACATCCTGCCCCATCAAAACAGCATCGAAACCGACAACATAGAAGAAGAACGCCGACTGGCCTACGTCGGCATCACCCGCGCCCAGCGCACCTGCACGTTCAGCTACTGCACCCATCGCAAACGTTACGGCGAAGTCGCCGAATGCGAACCCAGTCGGTTTTTAAGCGAACTGCCCGCCGATGATCTGGAATGGGTCAACAAAAAACAGCTGGCCCCGGAAGTCATCAAAGAGCGCGGCAAGGCAAGTCTGGCGCACTTGAAAACAATGTTGTCGTAATTGCAGCGCCGATCGGTTAGAATACACCCCACGCGCCCGTAGCTCAGCTGGATAGAGTACAGCCCTCCGAAGGCTGTGGTCAGAGGTTCGAATCCCCTCGGGCGCACCATTCTGCCTCACTTCCCCCCGCCTTATGTTGGCCTAATCTAAGTTTGGTGATCAAGCGTTATTAGATGCATTTTCTTCAATGAAGAATCTGACCTCAGCTCTTGGTAACTAAAGACAGGCTTCATTTAGCGATTCTCTGTTCTTCAAGGTGTTTATTTGTCATCTGGAATTGCTCCACTAGCTCTTCAATTTTGCATTCAAAATAAGTACGCAACTTGTCCAAGTTGTCTGTCACCGTGCAGTGTCCCCAATGATTAATCATTAATTCCAGTTGAATCCGCTAATTCATTAACTGATGTTACGCACGGATGGTATTTCTCCCGTTTGCCGCGCCGAGCACCGGAGTTTTTATCGAGAACGGCCCGTTAGGGGCGCGGCAGGGATGCCGCGCGTCAGCAGAGGGGCAGGAGCCCCTTCTGCTGACGCTCGATAAAAGCGAGGAGCACAGGAAATAAGCGGCAACCGGGTCGCCTTTTCTTTGGTTACTTTCTTTTGGCGAAGCAAAAGAAAGTAACTCGCCTTCGGGTGCGACAACCCGATTCAATCAAGTGTCGCGCTAGCGACTCCTTAATGTTAAA
>Ga0160178_114774_pt1 | contig 18113 bp, 19 predicted proteins | sample met4sta_2_FD_108560 | JGI IMG/M metagenome (GOLD analysis project Ga0160178, IMG submission 108560) | Synthetic bacterial communities of pure cultures from sediment of Lake Washington, USA, under low oxygen conditions - MT... | ecosystem: Engineered > Modeled > Simulated communities (microbial......
CGCTGTGTACCCTCTGCACTACGGCCAGACTTCATAATTTGGTTGCTGCCACAAGCCGGGCAGGTAATTTCTTGATAACAGGTCATAGGGGTATTATACGAGAAAATTACATATTTAACCCATTACCCATATTGCCAATGTTATTGACGCAATAATTTTCATGTCGCAATTAAAAATGCGAACATTATTGGGTATTTTTATTTATGCTTACATATCAGATATATACGATTACGTCACGAATTAGAAGTGACTTCGCCGCTATGCCGCAATTAGAAGTGAGTATTTCGACATGAATATTGGACCCAGCATTGGCTCAAGACTGAAACAGTGGCGCACTAAGATTGGTATTGGGCAAAAGGAAGCTAGCGCAAGTTTAGGTATCCCCTTCCGAACATTCCAGAATTATGAGCTTGACAATACACCGCTAGGTGCCGATTCAATGAAATGTTTTCTTCGGACCGGGATTAGTATTGATTGGCTTTTGTCTGGCGAAGGCGAAATGCTGTTCGCCGACCGGGCTACGCCCGCCCAGTCTGCCCAGCTCGCGCCACCCTCGCCAATTGATGCGGAAACCTTAGCCTTTGTGATTGAATCCTTAGAAACCGGATTATCGAAGCGCAAACTGACGATTGATGCAGTCCGCAAGGCGAATCTAATTCAGTTGATGTACGAGTATTGCCTGTTGGATTCCGGCAATAAACAGGCCGGAACGGCAGAAAAATTTCTTAAACTGGTAGCTTAAAAGGGGGAGTTAGTGGCTTCTAACGACGATAAAAAACGAGAATTAGAAAAAAAGATTGAAGAAAGCCTGTGGAATGCCAAACCCAAGCGCAAGATGAGCAAGCCGCCTGCTCCCGCTACTGGAAACGTTATTTATATTAACGGTGACGGCGTGGACGTTGGGCAGGTGGCTGGGGGTAACATTCACAACGTAACTTACAAAACCGAAAAAGTTGATCAGCGCCCAAGAGTTACCGTAGTGCCGGGCGTGGAAGTTATTTCAGAAACTCAGAAGCGCCGCTTACTTGATATACGTGACAAATGGATTGAAAAGAATAACGAGGTTCGTAAAACAAAGCTAACCCATGCAGGCGCACAAGCCGCTATCAATAAAAAAGCGGGAGTCACGTCTTATCATTTGGTTCCATTAGATAAATTCACGACAGTTGAGAAATACACCCAACAACAGATTGGCCGCCTAAACAATACGGCAACCGCAAAGAAAAAGTCCCCAAGCTGGGCAAATGATAGAAAGAGGGCAATTCAAATGCATTACAATCAACTAGGAATTCAGGACTGGCGGAAGGATTATATGAGGAAGACATTCGGCAAAGGATCAATGACCGAACTAACAGATGATGAATTGCAGAAGCTATATCAAGCAGTGATGTCAAAGAAATAATCAGCACATTTAAAATTCACAAGAAAAACACCAAATAAAATACAAATCTGGTAGTTTTTGGTTGTTTTTCATTTGTTTTAATGCCAAATATCGCGAAATATTTTTTCGCTGTTTTTCTCTGTATCTTATTGAATAATTAGAATAAATGCGGGCTTTTGGTCTTTATTTGGTATGTGCCGAATAAATGACTCCCCCACAGTTGAGATGAAACGCCAACAGAACCTAGGCCACTCAAGCTTAAACATTACTATGAGGTATTCCCACTTGTCGCCAAACTACTTGATTCAAGCGATTCAGCTTAATCCTTTGGCGGGAATAAATGAAAGTGGAAAGAATGTGGAAAGCTTATCGAAAGGCATAAAAAAACCAGCTGACCTGAAAGCCTAACTGGTTGATTTATATATCTTTGGTGGTGGGTCGTGCGCGATTCGAACGCGCGACCATCGCATTAAAAGTGCGGTGCTCTACCGGCTGAGCTAACGACCCAACAAAGATTGCCTATTATACTGATTAATCTGATCTTGGCAAGTTTTTTTTCAGCTTATTTGATACCGTGTCGGATCCTTTATTCCCGCCTCAGTAAATCCGATTTTTCTTAAGCGACAGGCATCACAGACTTGGCAAGCACGACCTTGCTCATCGGCGGAATAACAGGACACTGTGCGCTGATAATCCACGCCTAACTCAACACCCTGCTTAATGATTTCCGCCTTGCTCAGCGCGATTAGAGGGGTATGTATCACAAAATGCTCACCTTCTACACCGGCCTTAGTGGCTAGGTTGGCTAATTGCTGAAACGCTTTGATAAATTCAGGCCTGCAATCCGGGTAGCCAGAATAATCCACGGCATTAACACCGATAAAGATGTCGTTTAATTTTAAAACTTCCGCCCAACCTAAGGCAAAGGACAGGAAAATCGTATTTCTTGCCGGCACATAGGTTACCGGTATGCCGTCTTGTGGAGCGTGAGGCACGGCAATGTGCTCGTCGGTCAGCGCAGAACCGCCAATCGAGCTTAAACCCAGTTTGATGATTTTATGATCTTCGACTTGATAATCTGCGGCTATCTGCGCTGCCGCTACTAGCTCGGCATTATGCCGCTGACCGTAATCAAAGCTTAAGGCGTAACATTTGAATCCCTGCTTTTTCGCAAGAGCAAGTACGGTAATTGAATCTAATCCGCCGGATAGCAGGACGATGGCTTTTTTTTGCATGTCGGTTTACTTACCTTGGGCGTCATCCCAAAGTATTTTATGTAGTTGAAGTTGAAAACGAACAGGTAATCTGTCCTTTAGAATTTTTTCGGCAAGCTCGGTTGGGTTTTGCTGCCCCATCACCGGTGAAAACAATATTTCACAAAGATTAGGCAAATCGTATTCTGTTAAAATGGATTTTGACCAGTCGTAGTCACTGTCATTACCAATAACAAATTTAACTTGGTCTTTTGCGGTTAGATATTCGATATTTTGATAACAGTTTCTGCTTAATTCACCCGAACTGGGGGTTTTAAGATCCATAACTTTAACAACGCGCTGATCGACTTTCGACACATCAAGCGCTCCGCTGGTTTCAAGCGAGACAACATAGCCTTTATCGAGAAGCTTGGTCATTAACTCAAGACAGCCCGGCTGCGCCAAAGGTTCGCCACCGGTTACAGTAATATACGGCGTTCCATACTGTTCAGCTTGCGCAATGATTGCATCAATTCCTATTTTTTCACCGCCGGTGAAAGCATAGGCCGTATCGCAATAAACGCATCTTAATGGACAACCGGTGAGTCGAATAAATACGGTGGGCAGACCTACCGTATTCGACTCGCCCTGTAACGAATGAAAAATTTCAGTTATGCGTAATGAACTCACAACTATTGTTTAACATCATCAAGTAACAGTAATTTCTTTGCGGCCAGGCGGGCGGCTGTCGAGCTGGGGAAATCCACGGTAACACGCGTTAAATATTCACGCGCTTTAACTGGATTTTTTTGCTCAACCTCGATAGTCCCCAACTTCAACAAAGCATCCGGCACTTTGGAGCTGCCAGGATAATTTTCAATCACGCTACTAAAAGCTTTACGCGCTGAATCGATATCCTGATTAACTCTATAGGCCTCCCCTAACCAATATTGGGCATTATTCGCATATTCGCCCTTCGGATTTTTACCCAGCAATGCATTGAATTCAGCAATTGCCTGAGCGTTATGTCCATTTCTAAGTGCTTCATACGCTTGTTGATATTGCTGCTTTTCATCGCCTACAGGAGCGGAAGCTTCACCTGATGTTTGAACAGCCACCTGTTTTTGCACAGGAGGCTGTTTAACCTCTGGAGATGCGGCCGAAGCCGCAACTGTCGGCTCGACCACCTTTGCTTCGGTTCCAATGGAGCCATCTTGCGTAGGAGAACTTTCAGCAACTGATGACTTAACGCCCTCAGTCTTTTTCTCAAGTCTTTGCATCCGCTCATCAAAATCGGAGTACATCGTGCTTTGAGACTTTTTCATCTCGGCAATAAGATTTGCCTGCTCTTCCAGCCTGCCGGTAAGCTGCTGCACTTCACCTTGCAATTGCTCCAGTCGCCCCATCATTTCATACAGCGCATTAGTCGGTGAAGGCTTTGCAGCACTGACTTCACCCGCCGGATACATTGAATTATCAATAACGGGCGGTAACGATTCTGCATGGACAGCGCTGCAAGCACACAGCAACGTGATAAGACGAGCTTTCATTTATTTGCCTTGATAAACTAATTCAACGCGACGATTAAGCTCCCAGGACGCTTCATCATGACCTAATGATGCAGGCTTTTCTTCGCCGTAACTGACAACTTCTAACTGACCGTCAGCAACACCTTGAACTTTCATCATACTTGCTATGGATTTTGCGCGCTGCTCACCCAATGCAATGTTGTACTCACGTGAACCACGCTCATCGCCATGACCTTCCATGACGACGCGTTGACCGGGATGTGCCACCAAATATTGTGCATGAGCTGCAATGACCGGAACAAAATCATCCTGAACCTGGCTGCTGTCCAGCATAAAATAGATAGTGCTTTTTGACAGCGGGTTGTTCGGATCACTGAATTCAGGACCTATACCGGCATTGGGATACATTCCCGAAGCATTCATTTCCGACCCGGATAAGCCTGATCCATTATTTAAACCGCTGGTTGATGCATCGTTGATACCACTGGCAGCATTTTGAGTGCCGTCAGTAAGACTCGCATCTTTTTCATCTTCACTACAACCCGATAGGATTACCGCGCTTATTGCCAATGCCAATACTGTTTTATTCAATTTCATTTTTAATTTCCAAAAAGTAATCTATTAATTCAAAAAAATCGTGTTATGCCCAACCGAACTAGGGTGACCACGCCGGTTCGCGAATTTCACTGCTGTCAAACACCAGCTTCTGTTGCATTTTACCATCCAATGATACGGCCGATAAGTAACCTGCACTACCTTTTCGGGAAGCATACAAAATCATACTGCCATTCGGTGCAAAACTTGGGGATTCATCCGATCGACCGTCAGTAATCACATTAACCGACTTGGTCGCCATATCCATAACGGCAATACGATAATCGCTGCCATTTCCATGGACCATGGCTATACTTTTGCCGTCCGGTGAAAAACTGGCTCTGGCATTATAATTCCCTGAAAATGTTAGTCTTTTTTCCTCTCCACCTTGGCTCGGCATAATGTACAACTGTGGCTTCCCCCCCCTATCCGAGGTAAAAACAATATGACTGCCGTCAGGAGACCAGGTTGGCTCGGTATCAATCGCAAAACTTTTAGTCAGTTTAGTTAAAGATCGTGTCACCAGATTTAATATGTAAATATCGGGACTGCCATCTTTAGATAACGTCAAAGCCAACTTTGCTCCATCGGGAGACCAGGAAGGTGCGCCATTGATACCGGGGAATTCGGCAACTCTCGCTCTCTCTCCGGTAGCCAAGGTCTGGATATAAATTGCGGCTGATTTTTTCTCAAATGACACGTAGGCTATTTTTCTACCATCAGGCGACCACGCTGGAGACATCAAGGGTTCTACAGATGAAGCTATGGTTTGCGCATTAAAGCCGTCAGCATCTGAAACTTGAAGTTTACTGGTACTTTGTTTGCCCTGCCTGCTGCTGGTAATGTAAGCAATCCGACCGCTGAAAACACCTTTTTTACCGGTTAGTTTCTCAAAAATAAGGTCGCTGATATGATGAGCCGTTCTACGCAGCTCGGCCGCCGATGATGTCATTCGGTAGCCCATCAGTTGTTCGCCCTTATAGACATCAAACAGCTGAAACTGAACATTGTACTGGCCGTGGTCTTCAATCACTTGACCGATAACCAGATAATTCTGGCCTAAAGCCTGCCAGTCCTTAAACTGAACAGCCTCCGCAGTGCTGGGTTTAGCAGGCATACTTTGCTTATCCAGCGTTTTAAAATAGCCGCTACGGCCCAAATCCGCATCAACGACAAAACTAACATCAACCGGGACGCCGGATGCCCCTTGCATACCGAAAGGAACGACTGAAATAGGCAACGCGCTCTCAATACCTTCGGTAATTTCAATCGTCATCTCTGCATAGCTACTTGGCACATAGAAGCTAACCAGACCAATCAACAAAATTTTTCTAAAAAAACTCACTTGTTTACCTCAGTAATTTAACTGAAAAAAGACCATTAAATGATTGACGTTAATATTCTTCAACGACATCTTTGTGCTGATAATACCTTGTTTCTGATTACCTGGAACGATCCGGATCAAACAAAAATTTAAATGACTTAAATTCTTTAGCCGACAGCTCCTTATCTTTAGGTACCGGAAGTGGCGATGCTTTGTGGACAGCATTTTCCGCTGAGCGGTCAAAAATCGGATCGCCGCTGGAAGTAACCACCACGGCATCTATCACCGTGCCATCGGACATCAATCTGACCTGAATTGCACACTTTAAACCCTCTGTGGCGGAAACCGGTCGAATCCAGCTCTGGGCCACTTTTTGCCGAATGGCAGCGGCGGCTGTTTTTATCGCCAACTGATCTTGTTCCGCATCCATTCTCGCTTGCTCTGCGTCCATTCTTGCCGCCTCAGCCCTTTCTGCTTCTGCTTTAACTCTGGCGGCTTCAGCCCGCTCTGCTTCAACTTTCGCTTTAGCGGCCTCTGCTTTTTCTGCCGCCGCTTTTGCTTTGGCCGCTTCCGCCTGTTCTGCTGCCGCTTTCGCTTTGGCGGCTTCGGCTTTTTCTGCAGCTGCTTTCGCTTTGGCAGCTTCTGCTTTTTCTGCCTCGGCTTTCGCTTTGGCAGCTTCGGCTTTTTCTGCCGCAGCTTTCGCTTTGGCGGCTTCCGCTTGTTCTGCTGCTTTCGCTTTAGCCGCTTCGGCCTTGGCTTGTGCGGCGGCCTCGGCTTTCGCTTTGGCTATTTCAGCTTGCTTTGCCTCGGCTTTAGCTTGCTCAGCGGCTTTCGCTTTAGCGGCTTCCGCTTGTTTGGCTTCGGCCTTGGCTTGCTCGGCAGCTTCGGCTTTCGCTTTGGCGGCTTCGGCTTGTTTGGCTTCAGCCTTGGCTTGCTCGGCAGCTTCGGCTTTTGCTTTGGCGGCTTCCGCTTGTTTGGCTTCAGCCTTGGCTTGCTCGGCAGCTTCGGCTTTCGCTTTGGCGGCTTCGGCCTGTTTGGCTTCGGCCTTGGCTTGCTCGGCAGCTTCGGCTTTCGCTTTGGCGGCTTCGGCTTGTTTGGCTTCAGCCTTGGCTTGCTCGGCAGCTTCGGCTTTTGCTTTGGCGGCTTCGGCTTGTTTGGCTTCAGCCTTGGCTTGTGCGGCGGCCTCGGCTTTCGCTTTGGCGGCTTCGGCCTGTTTGGCTTCAGCCTTGGCTTGCTCGGCAGCTTCGGCCTTCGCTTTAGCGGCTTCGGCTTGTTTGGCTTCGGCCTTGGCTTGCTCGGCAGCTTCGGCTTTTGCTTTGGCGGCTTCAGCCTGTTTGGCTTCGGCCTTCATTTTTTCTGCTTTCGCCTGCTCGATTGCTCGCTCGGCTTCCTGATTAGCTTCCGTTTCCGGCTTTATTTTCTCTTCAACCGGACTTTCAGCCGGCTTCGCAGGCTCGGCGGTTACCTCAGCCGGATTCTTAACCTTGCTTTCATCGACAATTTCAGCGTGAATAATTTCCGGCGCGGATTCCGATTCCGTTTTATCAGGTTTGAATAAGGCGCTCAAGGCGAACAGGCCTAGAATCGTAAGATGCAAAGCCAAGGCCAGAATGATTGGCCATGAAAATTTCTTTTTATTACTATCCATCGAAATCTATTGTTCGCCCGACTTGGTCATTAAACCCACGCTGGACACGCCGGCATTTTTTAATCCTGCCATCAGCGTAACCACGACACCATAATCAATGCCCTTATAAGCCCCGATCAGAACCTGCGTTTTGGGTTTCTGGCTTAATATCGCCATCACCCGGGCTTCGACTTCTTCCGGCTGTACCAGCTCAGGCTCTTTGTCATCAATGGTAATAAAATATTGGCTCTGTTCATTAATCGACACAACAACCGGCAAATTATCGCCTTCCGATTCCACGGTGGCGGATTCGGCTTGCGGAAGCTCGACTTGCACGCCTGTCTGCAACATCGGAGTGGTAATCATGAAAATAATCAACAGCACTAAAGTCACATCAATGTAGGGAACCACATTGATCTCTGCCATGGGCTTTCGGCGCCCATTTTTTCTACCCATTTGTGGCGCGCTCATTTTTGGTGTGCCTGCCTTTGCAACAATACGACGAACTCTTCAACGAATAACTCATATCGACCGGTCAATCTGTCCAGTCGAGTGGAAAAGCGGTTATAGGAAATAACGGCGGGGATCGCGGCAAACAAGCCAATCGCTGTTGCAATCAAGGCTTCGGCAATACCCGGCGCAACTTGCGCCAAAGTCGCCTGTTTGACATTACCCAGCGACATGAAGGAATTCATGATGCCCCATACGGTACCGAATAGACCGATATAAGGACTGATCGATCCAACCGTGGCAAGAAATGCCAAATGTTCATCGAGTCGTTCCAATTCACGCGATAATTCGATACGCATAACCCGTTGCGCGCTTTCCACCTGCACACCGGGTTCTACATTGCCGGCTTGCCGCATCCGGGAGAATTCTTTGTACCCGGCCAGGAATATTTTCTCAATGCCTTCTGGTTCGAAATCCTTGGCAGCCAACTTTCTATAAAGTTCAGCCAATACCACACCGGACCAAAACTGTTCTTCAAATTCGTCGGTGATTTCAATCGCCCGATTGAGTTCTTTGCGCTTGGAGAAAATAAATGTCCACGATGACACCGATGCCGATAATAATATCAACATGACGAATTGAACAACAAAGCTGGCTTCTTTAACTAAATGGAAAATCGATAAATCAGTATTCATTTCTTGTGTGCTCTAAAATTGCTCTAAATAAGGTTTCAGGAATAGCTTTAGGACGCATGGTTTGTACATCCAAACAGGCAATTCGAACACTGCCCTTGCATAAAACATCATCACTTCGCGTAATGACTTGTTCAAAAGTAAGACTGGCTTTTTTAGCAAGACTCACCTTTGCACTCACTTGTAGTTGTTCATTGAACCGGGCCGGACTCAAATAATCGACCTGCACAGAACGCACAACGAAAATAATACCTTCATTAGCGATCAATTCGTCCTGCTCATAACCCATTGCCCTGAGCATTTCGGTTCTTGCCCGCTCGAAAAATTTCAGGTAGTTGGCGTAAAACACCACTCCACCTGCATCGGTGTCTTCGTAATAAACGCGTACCGGCCACATAAAACTTTTCATTTGCGTTTAATTATTCGAACAAATCCTCAGACATTCCCAATTGCTTGGGGGGTTGCAAACCAAAATGCAAATAAGCATTCTGGGTGACCACACGACCACGGGGGGTTCGCATAATAAACCCTTGTTGCAGCAAATACGGCTCCACGACATCTTCAATAGTGCCCCGCTCTTCACTGATGGCTGCGGCCAGCGTATCCAACCCTACCGGCCCGCCGGCAAAACTTTCGATCATGGCTAACAGCAGTTTGCGGTCTAATGAATCAAATCCGTTATTATCCACTTTCAACATTTCCAAGGCCTGAAAGGACAATTCTTCCGTAATCGTGCCGTTCCCTTTTACTTCCGCATAATCCCGCACCCGACGCAACAATCTGTTGGCAATTCGAGGGGTTCCGCGCGAACGGCGGGCGATTTCATAAGCGCCTCTCGGCTCCATTGCAATGCCCAGCACATTGGCTGAACGCGCCACGATATTCGCCAGCTCATCAACTGTGTAAAACTCCAATCGCTGAACAATACCAAAGCGATCTCGCAACGGCGATGTCAGCAATCCGGCTCGGGTAGTCGCGCCAACCAAGGTAAAGGGCGGCAAATCCAGCTTGATGGAGCGCGCGGCAGGGCCTTCGCCAATCATAAGATCAAGCTGATAATCTTCCATGGCCGGATATAAAATCTCTTCAACCGCCGGACTCAACCGATGTATCTCATCGATAAACAACACGTCATGGGGTTCGAGATTGGTCAACAATGCCGCAAGATCACCCGCTTTATCAAGCACAGGGCCCGATGTTTGGCGAATTTTAACACACATTTCGGCCGCTATGATATTAGCCAGCGTCGTTTTGCCCAAACCGGGAGGGCCGAAAATCAGCACATGATCCAAGGCTTCCTGCCGCGCCGTTGCCGCCTGAATAAAAATCTCCATTTGCTCGCGCAATTCTTTCTGGCCGATATAATCGGCCAGGCGCTTGGGTCGAATAGCCCGATCCTGACGCTCTTCATCTGAGTGACTGTGAGCCGTCACCATGCGATCGCTTTCAATCATCTTATCGTACCCTGTAGCGCCAGCCGGATAATGTCTTCACAGCTTTTACCTTCAGCACTGATATTTTGCACCATTTTACCGGCATCCAGCGGCTTATAGCCTAATGAACACAAGGCGCTGATCGCTTCCTGCTTGGGATTGTTGACCGGCTGGATTTTATCGGCACCGGCCACCGATGTACCGCCTGAATCAAATGAATCGGTCAGGTCAGGCAACCGGTCGCGCATTTCGATAACCAGGCGTTCGGCGGTCTTTTTGCCGACTCCCGGCAAGCGTACCAATGCTTGGGTATCATTATTATGAATACAGCGATGGAATTCTTCGGCGCTCTGCCCCGATAAAATCGTCAATGCCAGTTTAGGCCCGACACCATTGACCTTGATCAAGGTTCTGAACATCGAGCGATCCGCTTCGGTAGAAAATCCGAACAGGATATGCGCATCTTCCCGAACCACCAGATGGGTGTGCAATATGATCTCGGAACCGATGGCGGGCAGATCATAAAAAGTCGTCATCGGCGCTTCGACTTCATAGCCGACGCCGTTCACATCAAGCATTAAAACCGGTGGCGATTTATGCGCCAGTTTGCCGCGCAGGAAACCGATCACCGCGACAAGCCCCGCTGCAAACGCTGTGCAGTTTGCTGATAATGGGCATGACAAATGCTGATGCCCAGCGCATCGCTGGCATCGATTTGCAACTCGCCTTGAATGTTTAACAGAATTTTCACCATGTGCTGAACCTGAGTTTTTTCGGCGCTGCCTTTGCCCACCACGGCTTGCTTGACTTGCCTGGCCGCATATTCAAACACCGGCAAACCGGTGGTCTGGAACGCACAAATCGCCGCTCCGCGAGCCTGTCCCAGCTTCAGCGCGGAGTCGGCATTTTTATGCATGAACACTTGCTCTATGGCCATTTGTTCAGGTTGATAGCGTTCGACAACGTCCAGAATGCCGTCAAAAATTTGTTTGAGCCGGTCGGGAAAATAATCGGCTTTGATATGAATACTGCCGCTGGCTATGTATTTAAAGCCGCGCGACGAGTCTTCTATAATGCCGTAACCGGTTATTCTTGAGCCGGGATCTATCCCTAAAATTCGCATCAGCTACGGTAAACTATCAATCCAGACCTTCCATAATTTCGTCGCTAATATCCGCATTGGAATAGACATTCTGCACGTCATCCAGATCTTCCAACCGGTCTATCAAGCGCATCATTTTTTCCGCGCCCTCGGCATCCAGCTCAGTCATCGTTGCCGCCTGCATGGTGACTTCGGCATTATCCGGCTCGAAACCCGCTGCAACCAGGGCGTCTTTGACTTCCAGATAACTTTCCGGAGTGGTCATCACATCAACAGAGCCGTCGTCATTGACGATGACATCTTCCGCCCCGGCTTCCAAAGCGGCCTCCATCAACGCATCCTCATCCACGGAAGGCGCATAACTGAGAATACCGATCTTGCTGAATAGATAGGCCACAGAACCGTCCGTGCCCAGGTTGCCGCCCGCTTTAGAAAAAGCATGACGTACTTCGCCGACAGTGCGGTTGCGATTGTCGGTCAGGCAATCGACCATGACCGCCGTGCCGCCGGGGCCGTAGCCTTCATAGCGAACGACTTCGTAATTAACGCCTTCCAGCGCGCCGGACGCTTTTTTGATCGCGGTATCGATAGTGTCGCGGCGCATATTCGCACCCAAAGCTTTATCTACCGCAGTGCGCAAGGCAGGATTGCTTGCCGCATCCGGCCCGCTGGTTTTTACCGCTACGGTAATTTCCCGCAGCATTTTAGTGAAAATTTTTCCACGTTTAGCATCCTGCCCTGCCTTACGATGCTTGATATTAGCCCATTTACTATGCCCAGCCATTGTCTCTCTCTTAAAAATAGTTAACTGTGTGCTCGTAATTACTCAGTAGTTAGGAAAAATAGAACGCCGATGACGCTGATAATTATGACCAGATAAGATTTTCAGTATTTGTATCTCTCCGCGGACATCATACTCATCTGCGTTCCATTGTATTTTTATAGGGCTGAATAACTGCCAAACTTATAAAATATGCGCCAATATAGAAACCAGGCTCGGTTCGGCGCTGTAAAAATCGGCTTGCTCGCGGACAACAGGTCTGTCAACCACGCCGCCAAAGCCGATTACAACGGCTCCGGCCTGCTTGGCTTCCATGTCGGTCTTGCCGTCGCCTATCATAACCAGTGAGCCTTGCGACTTAAGCAAGCGCCTGCAAATCTCGGCTTTCCCGCCCGATCTGGCCAACGGCGAGCTCTGGTCATAATCGCGGTAACTGTCGTCCGCATTGAAATAAATATCGACTGCGTGAACCTGAGCCTCAGGCAATCCTAAACACCTTGCCAGCGGCAAGATCGCCTGACGAATTCCGCCGCTGATAATATGCAGTTCCTTGCCCGGCGCAGTTAAAGCCTCAAACACTTCCTTAACGCCATCGACTATCTGTTCGATATACAAATCAGCCAGCCAGTTGATGCTGTCCCGATCCGGCCTGATCAACGACAAACGTTTCGCATAAACCGCTTCCAGCAATACCTCGCCATTCATCGCCGCATCGGTCAGCCTGGACATTTCCTCGCCCAAACCGACACGTCGGGCGAGTTCGTCTATGCCTTCGATTTTGCTTAAGGTGCTGTCGCAATCGAAGCAGATGACATCAAAACTCATAAGTTGATCTGGATAGCCTTATGCACGGCGGGGATATGACAAAGTTGCTGCAACAAATCCTCGGTTAAAGGTTCGGAAACGCTGATAACCGCCATCGCCCGCTGCTGTTCATCCGCCGTACCGACCTGCATCCTGGAAATATTGATATTGGCATTACCCAGCACACTGCTGATTGCCGAAATAACGCCCGGCTTGTCGTCATGCTGGGTCACTAATAAGGTTCCTACCGGCACCACTTCAATATCGAACTGATCGATGCCAACCAGACGCGGATGGCAACCGCCCAACAAGGTTCCCGCCAGCGTAATCGTATGATCCGCGCAATGACCGGTAACCCTGATCAACGACAAATAATCCTGGGGTTCTTCAGTTTTCGATTCAACCAGCGCAATACCTTGGCGTTTGGCTATATTTTCGGCATTAACCCGGTTTACCGGTGTTGAAAATTGCCCGCTTAGTACGCCGATCAATGCAGAGACTGAAACCGGCCGCGCCTCAACTTCTGCCGCCCGGCCCATTAACGCAACTTCTATTTTTTCTATCGGCTTGGTCGCCAGACCAACCAATACCTTGCCCAGGATATTGGCCAGCGTGATAAATTCGTGCGATTTTTTCAATTCTTCCGCAGACACTCTGGGCAGATTCAGGGCGTTAACCGCTTCACCGGTCTTCAAAAACGTCACTGCCTGCCGGGCGATTTCGACACTCACCGCCACTTGCGCTTCGCTGGTCGATGCGCCTAAATGCGGGGTAAAAACGATATTATCCAGCCCCAGCAACGGGGAATCGGCAGGCGGTTCATTTTCGTAAACATCGAGCGCCGCACCGGCTATCCGACCGTTTTTCAACGCATCGTACAGCGCCGCCTCGTCAATCAAACCGCCTCTGGCGCAGTTGATAATCATCGCCTCTTTTTTCATCATCGCCAGCTTGGCGCTGTCGATAACGTTGCGGGTTTTTTCAATCAGCGGGCAGTGTAAGGTCAGATAATCCGCCCAGGTGACCAGCTCCTCCAGACTTACCGATTCAACACCCAGATCTTCAAATATTTCAGGCGCGACAAACGGATCATAGGCGATTACCTGCATTTTCAAGCCAAAGCCGCGTTGCGCGACGATCCGTCCGATAGTGCCGAAACCGAGTACCGCCAGTGTCTTATGAGCGATTTCCGACCCCATCAACTTGGAGCGTTCCCATTTTCCGGCGCGAACCGAGCGGTCTGCGGTCGGCAAATGCCGACTCAGCGACATCATATGCGCAATGGCCAATTCGGCAGTCGTTGTCGCATTGGCATCCGGCGTATTCATGACAATAATCCCCAGCTCCGTTGCTGCGGGTATATCGACGTTATCGACACCGATACCGGCGCGACCTATCAACTTGAGGTTCTTTGCCGCCTGCAAAACCTTTTTTGTCACCTGCGTATCGCTACGAATCAACAACGCATCGTAATCGCCGATCAGGTTGCAAAGCTGGTCCTCATTAAGCCCGGTCTCAATGTGTATTTGTACGCCGGGCTGATCATTTAAATAATTGATGCCGGCTTCTGCTAATTTGTCGGAAATAAGGATTTTTTTCAAAGGAATGTACCGAAAAAAGGCTATGCGTTAAAAATATCTAGTTTAACAGGTTTACTCGCAGGGCACGTGTACCCTGCGGCTATAAAGGACTTTTTTACAATCTCCCAGACAACTCTATTTCTTAGTTTCCATGATAATAACCATCCGGGGACGCCTTGCGTGCCGGTTTCGATACAGGCGCCGGTGTCGATGCGGGGGCAGGCGTCGGCATGGACGATGCCGCTTCTTCCAGTGGCGGCAAGCGTTCATAGATCGCTATAGGCTCGCCACTCTGCTCCTTAAGTACTTTATTTAAAGCTTGTTGATCGAAATCAGGCAGTTCCTGATTATTGGCTTTTTGGATTAATCCCAGCGCTACGGCGAAACGCTGATCCAAGGTTGTTTCTTCACCCTCCAGATCAGGATGCGCTTCTACATAAAGAACATTGTCCAACCAACCGGCCTTGATAGGCTGTTTAACAATATAGACCGGCGTACCGACTGAAACCAAATCGTATATTTCTTCGACATCCTTAGGATACATACGAACACAACCATGGGTGATCTGCATGCCTATCCCATTAATCTTGTCAATATCGGTACCGTGTATCCGGTATTCTCCGGGCAAGTCCAGATACAGTGCGCGCGTACCCAGAGGATTATGCGGCCCCGCTGGAACGACAACCGGCAGTGGATCTCCATTCGCCGCATGTTCACGCCTTATTGACTCGGGCGGATGCCATTCAGGATTCATGATTTTTCGCGCAACTTTAGTTTTACCCAACGGCGTCTTCCAATCCTGCCTGCCAACACCATGCGCATAAGACATGACCTGCTGAGGCGCCTGCCCCTTTTTAGTCGGCGGGTAATAATACATCCGGTATTCGGATATATTTAAAGTAATTCCGTTATGAGGCGAATCCGGCAAAATACGTCTGTTGGATAAGCGAACAATCTCACCTTTTTTAACCAGCCAGCGATCGACATCGGGGTTCAGCCTGACTATTTCCGTTTGTCCCAGAAGAAAGCGGCGCGCCACATCCAATAAGGTTTCATCCTGGTCTGCGCGAGTTAAAGCCATGCCATCAGGATATTGAGTAATTACAGTATCATTACTATTTGCCGGCATTGCATAGGTCGTAGCATTTGCATGACCGCCAATGACAGACAGTAAGAGTGTAAAAGCAAGTAGTGCGCGAATGTTCATTGCGATAAGTTTCTCAGAAAACACAATATAAAAAATAACAACCCTTCAACAGCCAGCGTTGGTTACTCGTTGTAGATGCGGATTGATCCACACTTACAGGCAATTCCCAGGTAATTACTCAAGATCTGCCTACCTAAAAAAACCGCTTATATTATCATGCAAGACCAACTCACGCATAATTTTGCTGGTTTCATGCACTTGTTTTGGGGATTATCGCCATTGCCCCTATAATTCAGGCAATACAACACCTTACCTAGACCCTCTACTTTCAACTTAATAACAAGAGCTCCAGATGTCCATTCAAATTTTTCGCAGCAAACACATTACTTCCGATGATGACGCAGGCAGCGGCCTCAAGCGTTGCCTGTCTAAATGGGATCTGGCCTTTCTCGGCATAGGCGCGATTATCGGCACCGGTATCTTCGTGCTGACCGGCGTCGCCGCCGCTACCCAATCCGGGCCTGCCGTGATGCTGTCATTTGTGATCGCCGGATTCGCCTGCGCTTTCGCCGCCTTGTCTTATGCGGAATTATCCGCCTCAGTCGGCGGCTGCGGCAGTGCCTATGGCTACAGCTACGTTGCTTTCGGTGAAATATTCGCCTTTATTATTGGCTGGGACTTGCTGCTGGAATACAGCCTTGCCGTTGCAACCGTCGCCAACGGCTGGTCCGGCTATTTTAACAACGCACTGACCGGCATCGGCATACCGTTGCCGGAGATGCTGACCAAAGCGCCCAAGCTCGGCGGACTGATCAACCTGCCTGCAACCGGCATCATTTTGATACTAATGTTGCTGCTGATTATGGGCGTAAAACACAGCGCCAAAGTCAATAACGCCATGGTGTTTGTCAAGCTACTCACCATCACCGTCTTTATCGCCATTGCCGCATTCAACGTCCACCCGGAAAACTGGCACCCTTTCATGCCGTTCGGCTGGTTCCAGACCTTGCCTGACGGCAAAACCACCGGCGTTCTGGCTGGTGCATCGCTGGTATTTTTTGCCTATGTCGGTTTCGACGCAGTGTCCACCGCAGGCGATGAAGCCAACAACCCGCAACGCGACCTACCTTTCGGCATCGTCACCTCGCTGGGCTTTTGTACCGTCATCTACATCCTGGTATCCGGCCTGCTCACCGGCGTCGTCAACTATACCGAGCTGAACGTATCCTCGCCCGTCGCTCACGCGCTGAACCTGCTTGGTTACAACTGGGCGTCTGCGCTGATCTCAACCGGCGTTATTGCAGGCCTTACCACCGTTATGCTGGTGCTGTATTACGCACTGACCCGCATCATCTTCGCGATGTCCCGTGACGGCCTACTCTCCCCCTTTTTTAGCGAAGTGAACCCCAAAACCCAAACGCCAGTACGCGTCATCGTACTGTGCGGCATCATCATGGCGATAACCGCAGGCTTCATACCGCTCGGCGATCTGGCCGAACTGGTCAATATTGGTACCCTTGCCGCATTTGTGCTGGTGTGTTTAGGCGTGTTGGTGCTGCGCATCACCAAGCCGGACATAAAACGCCCGTTCCGTTCGCCGTTCAGCCCTTTATTTCCCGTGCTGGGCATGCTGTCTTGCTCTGCGCTAATGGCATTTTTGCCCGCCTTAACCTGGTTACGCTTCGTGATTTGGCTAGTTATTGGGTTGATTGTTTATTTTTCTTATTCTGTGCAGCATAGTAAGTTGGCAAAGGCGGATTAAGCTAATTTGGCTTGATAGGGTACGCTGTGAGTGACACTCATTCAATCGTAGCCGTAGCGTACCCTATCCCCAACCGCTAAGCTGTGGGCGGAAAATAATAGATTTCATTCCTCCGTATTATGCAGCCTTCTCCATGCAACGCACTGTGGGCATCCAAAATCGCTGTATCATACCGCTCAACAAACTTCTCGATCTTATGTGGGGCAGCGCTGTAAGACTCAATCCAGCACCCACACCGCCACGATAACATTGCCGAGTCTAGCAGATCGAATTGATTCTCTCCGTACTCCGTGCCAGTACAGTTGCACCCAAATTGATACACGAAACAAGGCTCACAACCAAACCTTTCAGCACAGAGCGAGAATGAAGATTCGACATGTGGAGCATGCTATTTCTCGACGCCAGTTGTTCAACCCTGCCCAATCTTCAGAAGGCAAGGAGTATCATTCAACCGGTCTTTTCCGATAACCCAATCGACCAACGGGGTAATGGGGTCATGATTCCTGCTGATTGCCGCACCGCTGTAAAATTAATATCGCCGTTATACCCGGCATTGGCCTAAATTCAGGCAAAAAAAAACCCAAGCGTTTAGGCTTGGGTTTTTAATTTAAGAGCTTGGCAATTCCCTACTTTCGCATGGCAAACTGCCACACTATCATCGGCGCTAAACGGTTTCACTTCCGAGTTCGGGATGGGATCGGGTGGTTCACGTTC
>Ga0160178_110480_pt1 | contig 17207 bp, 18 predicted proteins | sample met4sta_2_FD_108560 | JGI IMG/M metagenome (GOLD analysis project Ga0160178, IMG submission 108560) | Synthetic bacterial communities of pure cultures from sediment of Lake Washington, USA, under low oxygen conditions - MT... | ecosystem: Engineered > Modeled > Simulated communities (microbial......
ACGCGCACGCTCTTCAGGTGCATTATCAATCTGATCAAAGGCTTTAACTTCTCCACCTTGGAGCTCAGCCATTACTTTTGTTAAAGCAGCAGTTAAAGTAGTTTTACCATGATCGACGTGACCAATTGTGCCGACGTTTACGTGGGGCTTGCTACGTGAAAATTTTTCTTTGGCCATTAAAATACACCTCTAATAATCAACACAACACATGGAGCTCATAACCGGATTTGAACCGGTGACCTCTTCCTTACCAAGGAAGTGCTCTACCTACTGAGCTATATGAGCTTAATTTTTTTGAATTTGGAGCGGGTGATGGGAATCGAACCCACGTGATCAGCTTGGAAGGCTGGAGTTCTACCATTGAACTACACCCGCGGATATTTTTTAATTAGATGGTGGAGGGGGGAGGATTCGAACCTCCGAAGGCAGAGCCGGCAGATTTACAGTCTGATCCCTTTGGCCGCTCGGGAACCCCTCCGTTATCGGATAACCCAGTTATTATCTATCATCAAACCCATGCTGTCAACGAATCATTTACCTCGAATTCAATTTATTCATTACCGCCGCCATATCGCCTGCAATCACTTGATCCACGCAACTAGCAGCAAGATCAAAAGCCGACGACATCAAGATCCATTCACTCTTAGAAGGACTTGACAACACAAAATCTGCAACGACCTTTCCAGCCGGAGGCCGGCCAATTCCTATTCTTAAGCGATAAAACTCTTTCGCCCCCAGATGCGCAATAATATCTCGTAAGCCATTATGCCCAGCATGCCCACCGTCTTTTTTTAGCTTTACCACGCCAACATCGAAATCAAGTTCATCATGAACAACGAGAATCTCATCCGGCGCCAATTTATAGTATCGAGCAACCTTGCCCACGGCCTGACCACTTCGATTCATGAACGTACTCGGCTTCAACAGCAGCGCCTTACCACCCGCCCCCCCAATCTCAGCCAACAACCCATCAAACCTAGACTCCCTGACCCAATCACAATTCGAATCAGATACCAATCTGTCTAAAAACAAAAACCCGGCATTATGCCGGGTTTTTTCGTACTGCCGACCAGGATTACCCAAGCCAACTATAAGTTTAATCATGCGTTATTTTATTAAACTCTCAGGCAGCGTCGTCTTTACTTGCCTTTGAAGCCATCATTGACGCAACAGGATGATCATGCTCAGGACCTTGAGCCAAAGCTACGATTTCAACACCCGCCGGCAAAACAATATCCGAAAGATGAGCCGATTCACCAATATCCAAACCACCCAGATCCACTTCAATATAATCAGGCAAAGCAGCCGGCAAACAGGAGACTTCAACATCGATCATAGCATGGGTAACAATACCACCCTTCTTTCCACCGATAGATGTTTGCTCATTGACAAAATGCAATGGCACATGCACTTTTAATGCTTCCGACATAGTCACTCGAAGAAAGTCCATGTGCAGGACTTGAAATTTAGCAGGATGACGCTGAACGCCCTTCAGAACCACTCGCTCTGTCTTGCCATCAATATTAACACCCAAAACATGCGAATAAACCGCCTCATGCGCAAGATGTTTAATCACCTCATTGTGGTTCAGCAAAAGCATTTGAGGCTCACCATGCCCACCGTATATTACCGCAGGCACATTACCCGCGCGACGCGCTCTTCTGGCTGCGCTTTTACCTGATTGCCCACGACTTTCGGCAACAAACTCAAATACGTTAGACATTTTCCTCTCAACCCCGTGCTATCAAGCACAACAAATTAAATTTTACAATCCACAATCATCAATCCACATAGAGCGAACTAACCGACTCACCGACAGCTATACGTCTTATGGTTTCAGCTAGCATCTCTGCGACACTTAACTGCCTTATTTTACCTGATTCAGCAGCTTCATGACTCAATGGGATGGTATCGGTAACAACCAACTCATCAAGCTCTGAGTTATTTATATTTTTTAAAGCAGAACCCGACAACACCGCATGAGTACAATACGCAACCACCTTGATCGCACCATGTTTTTTTAGCGCTCCCGCAGCATGACATAAGGTTCCCGCCGTATCAACCAAATCATCGATCAATACGCAGCTCCGCCCTTCAACATCCCCAATTATATGCATAATCTCTGCAACATTAGCCTTGGGCCGGCGCTTATCAATAATCGCAAGATCAGCGTCATCCAAACGCTTCGCAAGAGCCCTAGCCCTTACAACACCACCAACATCCGGCGAAACGACAATCAAGTCTTTATATTTTTGCCGCCAGACATCTCCGAGAAGAATAGGCGACGAGTAAACATTGTCGACAGGTATATCAAAAAAAACCCTGAATCTGATCCGCATGCAAATCAACCGTCAAAACTCGATCCGCACCTGCCTGCTCAATCATTTTCGCAACCAACTTCGCGCTAATTGGCACCCGCGCCGATCGTGACCTCCTGTCCTGCCGCGCATATCCATAATATGGCATTACCGCAGTTATTCGTGATGCCGAGGCCCGATGAAGAGCATCTATCATCACCAGCAACTCCATTAAATTTTCATTTGTTGGAGAACAAGTCGGCTGAATAACGAAAACATCCTTACCGCGAACATTCTCTTCAATCTCTACAGCGATTTCCCCGTCACTGAATCTGCCGACGGTCGCCATTCCGAGGCGCATATTGAGTTTCTTTACTATACCCTCTGACAAAGCCAAGTTAGCATTTCCAGAAAACACCATCACAGAGGTGTCACTCATCAAGCACTCCCAAATAGAATTTAACTTAGCGGAGGTAAATGGCTGGGCCGCAAGGATTCGAACCTTGGTATGCGGAGATCAAAACCCCGTGCCTTACCGCTTGGCGACGGCCCAATAATCAAGATATATTACCACTCTTCAGCTTTGAAAACAAAGGCGACTCATTTACACCCTTCACCAGATACACCTCCCACTTCTTCTGAAGTGACCGATAAGCACTGACTGCAGCTTCTTCTGAAGCAAACTGTGCAAAAACACAAGCCCCTGTCCCGGTTAACCTTGCCTCAGAAAATTCAGACAAATCAACCAAAGCATCTTTAACAGACTGGTAACGTTCGCGAACCACCCCAAGACAATCGTTTTGGTGTTGACCCGCTATAAAGTCGGCTATTCTGATCGATTTACTATTCCGTGTCAAATCTTTAGATAAAAATACTTCTTTCGTATCCACATGACAGTTCGGTTTTATCACCACAAACCACTGTTCTGGAATATCTATTCTCTCAAGTTTTTCACCAACGCCTTCTGCCCATGATGAATAGCCGTATACGAACACGGGCACGTCTGCGCCCAGGGTCAAGCCCAACTCCATCAACCTTTCCATTGATAATTGCAACCCCCATAGCGCGTTCAGCACAACCAGGGTCGTTGCTGCATCAGAACTGCCACCACCAAGCCCTCCGCCCATAGGCAGGTTTTTTTCGACCTCAATGCGCACCCCTTGCTCACAGCCCGTTTCTGCTTTTAACAGCTTTGCAGCTCTAATAATCAAATCATCCGCTTCAGGAACGCCAGGAATAGGTTTTTGCAAGCTAACCCGTCCATCATCAACCGGATGAAATGTTATCCAATCGCATAATTCTATGAATTGAAATACTGTCTGCAACAAATGATAACCATCGCTTCTTTGCCCGGTTATCCGTAACATTAAATTCAATTTTGCCGGTGCCGGCCATTTTTCCGCCCATGCGGACTGATTAATTTGATTTTGTGTCATTTAAAACCCAGTGATCGATGATTAACTTTAACTTGACCTGCTTATTCATAACCATCATTTTGAGCGGCATAGTGCCGTCATCAACGGGCTGCATTTGCTTGTATTCACTCAGCCACCCCGCCTGATTAAAACCGATATCGGTATCTTTGTATGATCGCGACGGCTCCGGCAACCCCACCACCCAATACCGCAGTGACCGTACAGGAACAAACATGCCCAGTTGCTGATTAATAAACTCTTCCGGCTGTGTTGATGACTGCACATCATCCCCACCTCGATCGATAGTAACGACATTTCCTTTTAACGAAATAACAACCGCCCCCTGGCCTAAGGGGCCGGATAACTTTATCTTCTCGACATCAGGACTATGCTCCCAGCTTATATTGGCCGACCAGGAATCCTTTTGCCCCGTCAATGCCAATCGACCTTCAAACGACCAGCGCTCCAGCTCATAAAGATGGAGCATTGCAACCCGTGAATAATGAACACTCGGCTCAACAGGAACAACCGAACAAGCCGACAACAAAAGGATCAACGCCCCCCCGACCAACAACCCTACTTTAAAACGCAACACTCTATTCTTCGCCGCTCAATAGTCGATTTTTGAAATCCAATAAATATTCATCTTCTGGAGCCTTTTTAATGGCCTTATTAAATACCTTTCTGGCCTCCTCTTTTCTGCCTAAGGCCCACAACACCTCGGCAAGATGAGCCGCTATTTCACCTTCCTGTTGTTTTGCATAGGCCCGCTCAAGATAACCCAAGGCTTGCTCAAGCCTGCCCAGCTTAAATTGCAGCCACCCAAAACTATCCATAATTACAGCTTCATTCGGCTGTAAATTGAGCGCCTGTTGCAGGTATTTTTCTGCATCGGCATATCGCCCGGCATTACCCAACAAACTATAGCCCAATGCATTTAAAGCCTCTGCGTCATCGGGATATTTGGCTAATATTTTTTTCAGGTCAGCTTCCAGCACATCCAGCTTATTAAGCCGTTCCGCCATCAACGCACGCGTGTATAACAAGTCTCTTTGATCCGGCTGACCGGCCATCGTTTCAGTCAACAGCTTAAAAGCTTTTTCATATTGCCCCTGCTGACCGTACAATCCGGCCCGCATCAGAATAATGCGCAGCTTTTGTTTTGGAAATTGCTCCGATAACAGATTCAACCGAGCATCGGCCTCATCAAATTTCTTGTCTTTTACCAGCAATGAAACCGCTGAAATCGTCGACTCAAAAACAAACGGCCCTTCAGTCACCTTATCGAACCATGCCAACGCCTTTTGCGTATGTTCACGTTTTTCTTCTATTTTCCCTAAATAAAAATTGGCCTGATTTTGCCATTCAGGCTGATCAAGCAACTGCTTAAAGATGTCTTCCGCCTTTCCGTCACGATTTAATTGCAAATAGACCAATGCCAGCGCAATCTGGCTCTCAGCATCTTTCGGATTGGACAAAATAATGCCTTGATAAACCTCACTGGCAGCCTCATATTCCGTTGCCTTTATTAATACCTGCGCCAGCAGTTTTTTAAACTTGTCATTTTCAGGATATTTAAGGGATGCATTTCTCAGCAACGTTTTTGCCTTATTCAAATCCCCAGAAAACACTGCTATTTGGGCCTGAAATACCAAGGCCTTATCCCAGTCGGGCTGAATATTCAAAGCCTGCTGCACTTTCTTTTCCGCCAGCGCATTATTTTTCATTTCCGCAGCCAATAATGACTGCACAAAATAAACTACCGCTTGATCAGGATTCTTCTCTCCCACGGAATCCAGCACCTCATAAAAAAAGTCCGACTTGCCATCCCTTTGCAGCACACTCGCCAATTCAAGCGCGCTCTTTTCAAATTCGGCCGGATCTGTCTTCAATACCGCACTTAAGTGATCAACAGCCGCCGACTTATTGCCGGCTCTCAATGCTGATAATGCAGCAATTTTTCTTGCCGTAGGATTGTTAGGATCTTGTTTCAACCATAAAGAAATAGCCTCGTTCGTTTTATTGCTATCCCTCATATACATGGCAATTTTTGCCGCCCTTTCTGCAAATCTGGGATCACTAACACGCTTGGCCGCTTCCATGTAGCCCTCCAGAGCAATGGCATATTGCCCTCTTTGTCCCGCAAGCTCTGCCGCCATCAGCATATACATCACATCCGGATCTATCGCTGTTTTTACTTCGCTTTGTTCCGTTTTTTTCTTGGGTTCGGCTATTTTAACAGGCTCAACCACTTCTTCCTGTGCGCTCGGCTTTTCAGGCGAACTGGCGCAACCATTAAGAAAAACGAGGATTATCACTGAAAACAATCTAAAAATTAACACACAATCGTCCTATTTATTGCCTACAAATATTGTTGCCATAGATTATCAGAAAAACCAGTCGAGTCGGATAGCTGATTTATTCCATTTGGATAAAGCCATTATATTTCTTAGAATACACTGACATAATACAGGCATTAAGGTTCAAGGTAAAAGGCGCAAGATTCAAGGTTCGTGATTTAAAAAAACGGCCTTTTACCTTGCATCATTTACTTTTATACCTTAAAAAAACCTTTTACCTTGAACCTAAATCACATGACACTTATTGCAGTTGGGATTAATTACAATACCGCACCAGTCTCGATCCGTGAGCGCCTGTCATTCCCTGCCGAAATCCTGGAATCCTCGTTGCAGGAACTGTGGCGCATCAAAGAAATCAATGAAGCCGCCATACTGTCAACCTGTAACCGCACCGAGTTTTACTGCACAGCAACCACAGCGAATAAACAAATCCTGATTGACTGGGTGTCTCAAAGCAAACAAATCAGTGCCGCCGACTTTACGCCTTATCTTTACTGCCATACCGATAGCGACCTTATCCGCCACATGTTTCGAGTAGCTTGCGGCCTGGATTCCATGATTCTGGGTGAACCGCAAATTCTGGGACAAATGAAAACGGCTTATCAGGCCGCCTACGAAGCAGGGACTCTAGGCAAGCGCCTGGGCAAACTTTTTCAGCACACCTTTACCGCCGCCAAAAAAGTACGCACCGATACCGCCATTGGCTCCAGCCCCGTATCGGTTGCCTTTGCCGCCGTTCAGCTGGCGCAGCAAATCTTCGATAAACTCAGCGAGCAGACCGCCCTTCTAATAGGTGCCGGCGAAACCATAGAGCTGACCGCCCGACATTTGTCTCAGCAAGGCATAGGCCGGATCATTATTGCCAACCGTACTTATGATAAAGCCCACGCTCTGGCCATGCAGTTTAACGGCTATGCGATCGCCTTGTCCGAACTGCCTGCGCATTTGGCCGAAGCCGACATCGTTATCTCATCAACCGCCAGCCAACTGCCGATACTGGGCAAAGGTCGCGTTGAAAGCGCGCTGAAAAAACGCAAACACAAACCGATGTTCATGGTGGACCTTGCGGTACCTCGGGATATTGAGGCGGAAGTCGAGCAGCTCAGGGACGTGTATCTTTACACCATTGACGATCTGCAAAATACCATCGATCAAAACATGAATTCCCGCCGCCTGGCCGCAGAGCAGGCCGAAGAAATAATCGACACCCAAGTCGACTATTTTTTAGCGTGGCTACGCGCTCAAGGCGCACAATCGACTATTCAGGATTATCGCCATCAAGCCGAACAATCCCGTGACGAAGCCTTGCAAAAGGCCATGGCTTTATTAAAAAGCGGAGTTCCCGCAGAACAAGCCCTTAACCGACTGGCCCACAGCCTGACCAATAAACTCATCCATACGCCCAGCGCCCAAATCAGAGCCGCCGCCGAAAACGAACGCCACGATTTGATTGCCGCCGCCCGCGAAATTTTTAAATTAACCAACTCTCAATGAAACAATCCATACAACATAAACTCGAAAATCTGTGCGAACGCTATGATGAAATTGCCGCCTTACTTTCGGAACCCGAAGTACAAGGCAATCAAAACAAATTCCGTTCCCTGAGCCAGGAGTACGCCCAAATCAACCCGCTGGTTGATTGCTACAAACGCTATCAACAAACCTTGGAAAGCCTGGCTTCGGCCAAAGAAATGGCCAATGACAGCGACCCCGAGTTAAGGGAAATGGCCAAGGAAGAAGTCAATGACGCAGAAAATCAGCTCGAAGCAATCGAGCATGAATTGCAAGTATTGTTACTGCCCAAAGATCCCAACGATAACCGCAACATTTTCATAGAAATACGCGCCGGAACAGGCGGCGATGAAGCGGCTATTTTCTCCGGCGATCTTGCCCGCATGTACCAGCGTTATGCCGAGCGCAAAGGCTGGCAAACAGAAATCATCAACGAAAGCCACGGCGACCACGGCGGTTATAAAGAAGTCATCCTGCGCGTTGCCGGCAAGGATGTTTATTCCCAATTAAAATTCGAATCCGGCGCACACCGGGTGCAACGCGTGCCTGAAACCGAATCGCAAGGCCGCATCCACACTTCGGCCTGCACCGTCGCAATCATGCCGGAAGTCGACGAAGTCGATGCTATCGACATAAATCCCGCCGACCTTAAAGTCGACACCTTCCGTGCCTCGGGAGCCGGCGGCCAGCACATCAATAAAACCGAATCCGCGATACGCATTACCCATGTGCCGACCGGCGTCGTCGTGGAATGCCAGGACGAGCGCTCGCAACATAAAAACCGCGCCAGAGCCATGTCTTTATTGGCCTCGCGCCTGCTATCCGCCGAACAGGAAAAACACCATGCCGAACAATCGGCCACCCGAAAACTGCAAGTCGGCAGCGGCGACCGTTCCGAGCGCATCCGCACCTATAACTACCCGCAAGGCCGCTTAACCGACCACCGCATCAACCTGACCCTGTACAAACTGGACGACATCATGCAGGGCGGATTGGAGCAAGTCATTCAGCCGTTGATCAGCGAGCATCAGGCCGAATTGCTGACCCAATTGGGCGAAGACTAAGTTAAATGCATTGCATAAAATCGATACTGGCCGAGGCCACCGACGCGCTGACGCTAGTCTCCGACTCAGCTTTACTGGATGCAGAAATTTTACTGTGCCAGGCGCTTAATCAACCGCGCTCCCATCTTCGCGCCTGGCCGGACAAACCACTGCTGCCCGAACACTTGGCCGCTTTTAGGACGTTGCTTGAACAACGCCAACAAGGCATACCCATCGCCTATATCACCGGCAACCGGGAGTTCTGGTCGCGGGACTTTCAGGTCAGCCCTGACGTACTGATTCCCAGACCCGACACCGAACTGCTTATCGAGCTCAGTTTAAAATTGATGCCGGCAGATGAGCCCGTCAAAATTATTGATCTGGGCACCGGCTCAGGCATTATTGCCATCACACTGGCCGCCGAACGGCCGCATGCACAGATCAGCGCCACCGATATCAGCTTGGCCGCGTTGCGCATCGCCCGACGCAATGCCGACAAGCACCACATCAACACCATTCGGTTTTATCAAAGCAACTGGTTTGCCGATGTTCCCGCCACCCAATTCAACCTGATTATCAGCAATCCGCCTTATATTGCGGAAGATGACAGCCATCTACAGCAAGGCGATGTCCGGTTTGAACCGCAAACCGCCCTGTGCGCCGCAGAGCAGGGGCTTGGCGATATTAAAATCATCGCCGACGCTGCACGCAACTATTTGGAACCCCGCGGACATTTGCTGATTGAACATGGTTACGACCAGCAACAACAAGTTCAATCCCTATTTAAAGATTTGCATTATGATAACGTACAAACCTATACAGACTTATCCGGACAACCCCGGGTGACTTATGGACAATTCATGTCAGGTTATCCTGTCTGACACCCTTCGAGTTAATGCAAGTCTGTTCCAGACAAATTTGTCAACGTGAGGTTTAACATCATGGCCCAAGAACACATCCAAATTCCCCGCAGATTAGCCAATCAACTACTGCATCTTGCTCAAATCTCGCCGGACTTTGAAATATGCGGACTTATCGGCGGTAAAAATGACCTGCCCAGCAGCTGCTACCCCATTAAAAACACTGCCGAACAGCCTCAGCAGCGTTTTCAGCTTGATCCCGGCCAACAAATTTCAGCTATGGCTAAAATGCGCGATCAGGGGGAAAAGCTATTTGCAATCTATCATTCTCACCCGACCGCACCAGCCACGCCATCAGCTGTCGATCTAGAGCTGGCATCTTACCCCGAAGCGCTTTACCTGATCATTTCACTCAATACCAAAGGTATTCTGGAAATGCGCGGTTTTAAAATAGACCATAAATCGGCCCGGGAAATAGTACTGTCTCTGAGCGAAGAGGTGTAACTTTCACTTGTCAATCGCTGTCAAAAAAAAATGGCAACTTAAAAACAAAATAACAAATATCAGCTAATTTTATGTAAACTGTGATGTTTATAGCACTTTTCAAAAAAATCGATTCGGATTACCTATCGTGCAACTGTTAACAAAGCTCTTTAGAAAAAAAACCGTTTGCAAAGGTATTGTCGGCATCAGTTTTTTGCAGAACGGCATCGCTGTTGCTGTATCCGAATTTACAGAAAACAATAAATTAACACTCATACACTGCGAGTTCATTGATGCAGGAAAACCTGCTAATCAACAGGACATGCTTAGCGAACTGGCTACCGAGCATGATCTTGCCGAGTATGACTGCCATCTGGTACTAACTAGCGATAACTACCGTCGCGTCAACGTTGAGACTCCCGCAGTCGCTGACAACGAACTCATTGAAGCCATACGCTGGAAAATCAATGAACTCATTGACTTCCCCATTGACAAGGCTGTCATTGATTTTTACCAGACTCCCATGCCCGTGCGCGCCAACAGCAGCAGAATGCTGGAAGTCATCGCCAGCCCTATTGACGTCATCAGCGAACAGATCGAAAAATGCGCCAAGGCCGGGCTGCAACTCAAAGTAATCGATATTCAGGAAACATCCCTGCGTAATCTGGCAGCGCATACACCGGAAAACGAACGCGGCATCGCTCTTTTGTACCTGCTGGAATTTTCCGGCACCCTGTTGATTCAAAAAGAGGCGACTATTTATGTATCCCGTAAATTTGAAATAGGTTATAAAAAACTGGGATTAGATGATCAATTTTCCAGCGAGAGTCTGACCGTAAATGCCCATAACAACTTGGCCCTTGAAATACAACGCTCACTCGATTATGTAGAAAGTTATTACGGAATTCCGCCCATTTCAGCTTTAGCCGTCATCCCCTTAGCGGAAAACACCCATAACCTGCTTGATAGTCTAAGCCGCAATATTGGCATTGCCGCACGTATGATAGATCTATCCGCTATTATCGATTGCGACATTTTAGTGGATGCCCGGACTCAATCGCTTTGCGCTCCGGTTATCGGCGCAACATTGCGTTATGCAATAGAAGCCGCATGATACAACAAGTCAATTTATATCAGGACATCCTTAATCAAGGGCGGAAGAAATCAGGCATTAATCCCTACTTGATCGGTCTGTCGGCTATAATCCTGCTGCTTGTCGGCCTCAGTGTGCTCTTAACCTGGAATACCAAAAACACCGAGACTCATGTGCAACAACTTCTTCAGAATCTGGAAGTTGAACGCGGACGGGTCAATCTCATCGCGTCCAAAATCCCCAAACAGGAAATCGACACGCAACTTGTCGCAGAAATCGCACAGTGGCAAATCACGCTGGACGAATTAACGCATGCCATGCAATTGTTATCAGGTAAAATTACCGATCGATCACCCGGCTTTTCAAACCACTTCCAGGCACTCTCAAACCAGTCGATTCCTGATGTCTGGCTTAGAGCACTATACCTTAACGGGCAAGAGCAGATTATCAACATCGAGGGCAGCACCTTTAAACCCGAGAAAATCCCCTACTTTCTGCAACAACTGCAAAAAGAACCCATATTCAACGGGCATACCTTCGCAAAACTGATTATGCAGCAATCAGAAGGGATACCTAATCAAATAGATTTTAAACTCAGCACGACACTAGAAACTCCGGATAAAAAAAGCCATGCCCAATAACCTTCAAGAAAAATTTGAAGCCCTGACCCAACGGGAAAAAATCATCGTGGTCTTTGCAATATTGGCCGGCATATGGCTCGCCTGGGATAATTTCTTCTATCAATCGATCCAAAAAAAACAACACGTGCTTCAGCAGAAGTTAACCAGCCTTAAACAGCAGACAACCGATCAGCAACTGATAGCAATCAAACTCGAAAACAGTCCCCACACAGACCCTAACCTAAACAACCGGAACAAACTGGCCGCGTTAAAAGCCGAACATAACCGGATGCAAGAACTTATGGTGCATGACAAAAGCCTTGTCCCGCCGCAATTAATGGCCGTTGCGTTAAGCGATATACTCAACCGGAATAACCAATTGAGCTTGATAAAACTGGACACGCTGCCGGTAGCCACCTTACTGGAATCCAAACAACCGCAACCCAACTCGATATACAAACACGGGCTGGCAATCACTTTTTCCGGCAGTTATTTAGACACGCTCAATTATTTAAAAGCACTGGAATCATTGCCTTGGCATTTTGTCTGGGAAAGCATTGATTATCAGGTTATAGATTACCCGACAGCAGAAACTACAATCAAAGTGTACACACTCAGTTTTAAGGAGAGCTGGCTTGGTGTTTAGATCGATGATAACACTACTGTTCACCGGACTGGCATCCATGCCATGCCATGCAGAATTCCGCGATCCGACTCAACCGGCCTATCCGCTGCCGACAGCAGCCGCTAATGCGGCTAGCAGCGACAATGAGTTGGTTTTATCGGCCATCTGGATTTCATCGCATTCCAGACGAGCGACCATCAACGGCGTCTCCGGCAAACAAGGCCAGACCATTGTCATCGAACAAGCTTCACCTTTAAATCCTGAACCGGCAACTCCGGCAAATACTCCTGCGACAAATACCCGCTCTAATAGCGGCAACAGCAGTGGCGGCGGTACTCCTACCGCTATGGATCCTGGATTACTCGATAAATTGATGGCAATAGCTCCGATGCAGTTTGCCCCGTTACTTGCAACTGCGGCCAAAAGCATGGACATCCCCCAGCTTCAAGAACAAATCGCTATGAACCCGCCAACCACGCGGCAACAAGCGAATACCGCTCAACGCCCGAAAACGGTCCATATTTCGGCACCTTCGAGTACGATTAAAATCATCAGTATTCACAAAAACTCGGTCGTCGTCGACCAAAATGGCGAACTCAAGACCTTGCAACTGGTGCAACGTCCCTATAAAACACAATAAAGCCCAAGTACATTTTATAAAATGAATAGCACCCATCGAGCCATTGCCATAGCATTGACATTACTGCTGGTAGCCTGCGCCTCGCTTCAACCGACCAAGTCATCCAATGTTGCCAATGCTTTTTCTGGCGTCGCACCACAAGCCCGTAGTAATACCAAAACGCCGACAGCCATTACCGATGCCCTGGTCCCTGATTTCAATCAAACCCTGGCCACCTCACAAAACTCGATGCAGCAAACGCGCCTTAATATTTCCGTTAATGAAGTCGATGCCCGTGAATTTTTTATGGGCCTGGTTGTAGATACCGAAGAAAACATGCTGGTACATCCTGAAGTAACCGGCACTATTTCACTGGAACTAAAGAATGTAACCATTGCGCAGGTCCTTGATGCCGTACAAAAAGTCTATGGTTATGATTACAAAAAAAACGATATGGGGTACATCATCTATCCTGCAACCTTGCAAACCAAAACCTTCAAAATAGACCGGCTCGATTTGCAGCGGATAGGTAATTCAAATACCAGCGTGTCGTCCGGTAGACAAGCCGGTCAAAATAATTCGCAAGGAAGCAGCGGTCAACAAGGCAACACCACTCAAGGCAGTAATCCGCAGGGAAATAGCCCGACGGGAAACAATACCCAATCATATTCCAACTCATCAAGCAGTTCCGTCCGCACCATTACAAAAACAGACTTCTGGCAAGAAATGAAAGAGTCTTTAACCCACATTATTGCCGTCGACCCGCAAGCAACCGTGGATATTAACCAGCAATCGGGCATCGTGATTGTCCGGGCAAAACCCATGCAGTTACGGGAAATAGAAAGCTTCCTGTCTGCCACCCAAACCCAAATCAGCCGACAAGTCATCCTTGAAGCTAAAATACTGGAAGTTACTCTTGATGATAATCATCAAGATGGCGTTAACTGGGAGAGCATCGTCAAAGAAGGTATCAACAAAGCGCCATTGTTGACGGGCATAGGCGGAGTCATGGACCCTAATACATTTGCTTCTGTTTTTACCTTGGGCGCTCATTCCGGCGATTTTCGTGCCTTTGTCGAACTTATGGAAACTCAAGGAAAAACCAACGTGTTATCCAGTCCGAGAATTTCGACGTTAAATAATCAATCAGCCATCATTAAAGTCGGCCAGGATGAATATTTCGCTACCGGTTTTAATGGTGGAACGCCTGGTGCGACAGGCGTTGCTCCCACCGCACCTACTGTCCTTATAGATGTTTTCTTTTCCGGCATTTCGCTGGATGTTACTCCCCAGATAGATGACAATGAAGACATCACCCTGCATATCCACCCATCCATTAGCCAAGTAAAAAAAGACACCAAGGATTTCGGTCTTGACATAACTTTACCGCTGGCACTCACCACGGTCAGGGAATCGGACAGCATAGTCAAGGCTAAAAACGGCCAGATTATTGTGCTGGGTGGGCTGATGCAGGAGAATGATAATGAAAAGAAACAAGGCGTCACCGGGTTAGCAGCAATTCCTTATATCGGCAACCTGTTTAGAGTCAACACCGGCACAACCCAAAAATCGGAACTGATTATATTGCTTAAAGCCTCTTTTATCGGCAGCGATGCGGACTGGCAAAAGGACATAAATTCCAGTAAACAGCGCTTTGAAAAACTTGACTCACAACCGCGCTGGAAATAAGTTATGTAAATTGGGTAAGCGGCATGGACAGATATATCGCTCCTGCATTGTCTACATGGAGGCCGGCGCTTTACAACATGCACCCCATGGCGTTATGCAGTAACACCAGCCAAGCGTAATATAACCCGAGCTACAATAGTGGCAATATCTTCATAAAAAATATTTTTAAAATTATTTATGTATAAAACACACTTTGGCCTCAATAGTCAGCCCTTTGGTTTAACGCCGGACACGCAGTTTTTTTGTGAGCTCCCCTCTCATTTAGAAGCACTTAACGTGTTGCTGATTGCTTTACATAACGGCGAAGGGTTTATCAAAATTACCGGCGATGTCGGTACCGGTAAAACCATGCTCTGCCGCAAATTGCTCAATGAATTGCCCGAACCTTTCGAGACTGCATACATTCCCAATCCGCACTTGCCGCCAGTGGGCTTGCTCATGGCAATTGCCGATGAAATGGGTATCGAGTACTCCCGGCACATCGGACAAAACGGTCTGATGAAGCTAATTAATGACTTTCTAATCAATAGCGCTGTTAACGGTAAAAAAACCGGTGTTGATTATCGATGAAGCTCAGTCCATGTCGATTGAGACATTAGAAACGTTACGGCTTATCACCAATCTGGAAACCGAAAAACAAAAACTGCTGCAAATCGTGTTATTCGGCCAACCTGAACTTGATGAACAACTGCATAACAAAGCCATCCGGCAACTCAGACAGCGCATCACTTTTAGTTACGCACTTAAACCACTCACACCACAAAACGTTGCCGATTACATTAGACACCGATTACGTATTGCCGGCATGGGCAATCTAAGTATTTTCTCCGGATTAGCTATCCAAGCCATGCACCACTATAGCCGGGGCATACCCAGACTGGTTAATATTTTGGCCAATAAAGCGATGCTGTCGGCTTATGGCAAAGGCCATTCGTCAATAGGCGTAAAGCAGGTTTATCTAGCCGCTATGGATACCGAAGACACCAATACAAAATTTAGACTTTTTGGCTTCCGTAAGCGTTACTTACTTCTATTGCTACTCGCGATTGCCGGTTACCTATGGACCCCCATGGCATCCATATTATGAGCCTGATCAATCAAATGCTGCGCGACCTGGAAAGTCGCAACACATCAAATAATACACCACCAACGCTGCAACACAATATTCAGGCAACGCAACCTTCGCCGTCGAAAATACCGTTCCTGTTCTGGAGCTTGTTGGCTATTATTGCAACGGGCGGTACTTATTCGGCTTACCAATACAGTAAAACGCTGACTAAAACTCCTTCTGGAATTATTGCCGACAACATTAAAAAAGATCCGACGCCTATTGCACCCTATGAAAAGGTGTTGGCTGCGCCAAACGCCATTACCGCCCCTGCACCCAAAATCGAACTTAAGCCATCGGAAAATATAACAATTCAGCCCGTCTCAATTACTCAACCCGTACCGGCAGTCCAGACAGCACCCACGATTCAACCAAAACCCTCGGCCCAAACGGCTCCAGCAGTCCAGACAGCACCTCAGATTGTCGCCGAACCACCTATTAAAAAAATGCCCATCGCCTCTAAACCGGCGCTGATCGAATCAACATCCGCTAAACAACAAGCGGATTTACTCTATCGTCAGGCAGAAAATAATTCTGAAGATTACTCGGCAACCTATAAACTGGAACAAGCTCTTAAACTTGATCCGCGACATCTCATGGCTCGATTATTATTGACTAAAACATTGCACAATCAGGGACAGGCTGGCAAAACTGCCGAGTTTCTGGATCAAAGCCTAGCGCTGTTTCCTGATAACCTACAATTTATCAACACCCGTGCGCAGCTATATCTGCAACAAAAAAATCCCAATGGTGCGCTTAAAACGCTACAGCGCATTGACTTAACAAACAGCTCTAATGAAACCTATTTATCTTTATTAGCGGCGACCTATCAACAGCTGCAATCCTTTGCTAACGCGGCTAAAGTCTATCAAAGGCTGGTAACCGTCAACCCGGAAAAAGCCGAAAACTGGCTGGGTCTAGCCCTATCACAAGAAAAACTCGACAATCCAAAACTTACCCGCGAAGCCTATCAGCAAGCGCTAAACAAAAATACTCTGAAAGAATCCATTACGAGCTATATTAAACAACGACTAACCGAGCTTAGATAAATTTTGTGCTCTACCAAGGATGAAATGCTTAATGAGGTTGAATCGACGCCCCGCATAAGTAGACATTCTTATCGATAAAGTGTGCGAAGAGGAAATGAAGTTAGCGGGACAAGGGCGTAATGCTTGACAAAGCCAAAATCGATAATAGAGACGAAAGAAAAAACTAATGCTATGAACGCTTTAATTTTTTGGTGTGAAATTTGACGCATACTCAAAAAATCACTTTGCTGATGTTTTGTTCAGTGCGCTTGACGCGGATTACCCTTATATCCGGCCTACCCTTGTTAGAAGACTGGCCGCCTCGTACCGTAAAAAATGATCACACATTAAATACAATGATGAGAGACGACCAGAAAGACAAAATACTATTAGAAACAACTTACCAGTCGACTTAAACTCACAGTCTCCCTAAATTATTTGGTTAATTTTGCACT
>Ga0160178_106349_pt1 | contig 16475 bp, 4 predicted proteins | sample met4sta_2_FD_108560 | JGI IMG/M metagenome (GOLD analysis project Ga0160178, IMG submission 108560) | Synthetic bacterial communities of pure cultures from sediment of Lake Washington, USA, under low oxygen conditions - MT... | ecosystem: Engineered > Modeled > Simulated communities (microbial......
ATTTTTTTGTGTACTTTTTGAAAACAACTAGAAACGAAGTTATTTGATTACTTTTTAGAAATTAATACAAATTGCAGTTTTAGTGTTTTTGTCAGGAAATTTAAAGGTGAAAATTTTACTAATATTTTAATTAGTCTGCTTATGGAATTGACAATTACTTTCTTCATCGAGTTTGCATTAGGTATCCATATTATTTTAGCTTTATTTTTTATTCTTTGGAATAAGATTGAGTTTATTCCCAAACTTGATTTTACTTCTATAGTAAGTTATTTTCAAAAGTTTTTTCATTATAACATTTTTTCATTTCCAAAACCCAGTCGGTGTTCGAGTTAATGAATAGTATTCTTGTGTTTATATTTTTAAACTCACAAAATACTTGATGTGAAAAATAATGTATTCAATTTTTAGAATTTATTCTAAATAGACAAAATTTATGGCCGGAATAATCACCCATCTATAAATATTGAATCATACTATATATTTTAATAGAATATCCCTCAGTTCTATCTCAACGTAAATTTTCTTTTATGAAAATTAAACCTGCAACAAATCACTCCTCTTGGAAGTCTGATTCAGGTCAGTATTCCTCAAAAGTTACGAGTTATTATCTGTTTATCATAAATAGAAATAGCTCCTTAGTATACTTCGGTATACTCAATACAACATGATTTTTTATTACAGATTTTAATTTATTACCCTACTTGTCAGGGGTTTAAATTGTGGTTTAACTAATTTGAGTTTTAACGTTTTTTTGAATTGCCTAAGCATACGTGCTTATCGCAAGAGGTATTTTATTGTCCATTTTCTAATCTTCCAAATTATGAAAAAAAAATTTACTTTCTATGATCTCATCGTAAAGAAGAGATTATTTGCTTTGTTGTTTTTATTGCTTTTTTGCAATAAAAACTTCGCACAAACTTTTTGTAGACCGGACTCTCAGACGAATAGTACTGGAGGTCTTTTATGTGTAGGAATGAGTGTAACGAATCCAGATAATGCATGGGATTCGAGCATGACAACTTATGCAACGATCTCAAACGTGCTTGGATTGGCTTGTTTTGCCCAGGAAACATTACATTTTAGTCAGACTGCAAAAGCAGGAGACCAAATAGTAATATATTTTGGTGAAGGCAACGGATTGTTGGATGTTGATGTATTGGCAAATGCCACTATTCAGGCAAAAAACGGTGCGGCGCTTGTGGGCGGTCAGGTTACTATGAACAATCCGCTTTTAAATCTCCAATTATTATCTGCTACTAATTCTGCAGTAATAAAATATACATTGCCGGGAGATGCAGACCGAATTCAAATTCAGTCTGGTGGACTTTTATCTGCATTGGTAAATTTGAGAGTTTATGATGTGCGACTGCAATTTGCAAAACCAACTATTACGGGAGGTGAAACACAATCTGTATGTTATGGTCAATCTGTATTACTTACAGCAACTCCTGCTGCAGGAACAAGTGTTGCGTGGTATGATTCTCCAACATCAACCACGGCACTTTCGACTCTTAGTACATTTACTACACCAAACTTAACAGCGACAACTACTTATTATGTAAGTACTTCGAGAGTGGGTGGTTGCGAAAGCAGTGAACGATTACCTGTTACTATAAATGTTATCAATCCCCTATTGCCTACAATAAGTAGTACAGGGACAACGATTTGTTCTTCGGGAGCAACTCAGGCAACTACATTATCAGTTATAAGTCCGGTGCCCGGAACAGTATATTCCTGGTTTAGTGTACCAACTGGAGGTGTAGCACTTGCAACGGGAACTACTTATACACCAACTGTACCAACAGGGGCTACTAATTTTTATGTAGAAGCATCGATTGGTACTTGTAAAACGGCAACGAGAACTGCGGTGACAGTTACTTCAACTCCTGTTCCTGCATTGGCTACGATATTAACGCAAAGTGTAACGATATTATCCGGACAAAATGCAACTCTTAACGCTTCAACAACTGAGGCGAATGTTGCTTTGGATTGGTACGATGTACCTACTGGAGGAATAAAACTATTAGGAGATTCAAACACTTTTACAACTCCAATTTTAACTGCTACTAAAATATATTATGTTGAATCACGTAGTACTGTTGGTGCTTGTGTTAGCGCTACGAGAGTACCTGTGACAGTGACGGTTATACCTGCTGCATTAGGAGGTTGTCTGGAAGCAAATAGTCAGCAAACAACTCAAAACGGACTTTGTTTGCTTTGTGCTTCTACGACTCCAAACAATTCTGTAGATGGAAATAGTGCTACTGCGGCAAGACTTACACTTCCGGTAGGTTTGCTAAATGGTTATATTCAACAAACATTACAATTTAATAATCCTGGAAAAACAGGAGATATCGTAGATGTAGAATTGGCATTGCCGGGTGGTATTGCTGATCTTTCGTTATTAGGAGCTGTTAGTTTAGCAACTTATAATGGGGCAACTTATAATAATGATAGAGTGTCTACTAATAATAATGCTTTGGTGACTTTGCAATTATTATCTGGAAATCGTTTTAGAGCCAGTATTGTTGCGGGTGCCAATTTTGATCGTGTCGAGATAAGATTGGGCGGTTTGGTAAGTGCCATAACAAATTTAGATATTTATCAGGCAACTTACAGATATAAAGCGCCAGCTATAACTGGTAACGCTACACCAATTTGCGGCACACAGACTGCAACATTAACGGCTGCAACAGCTTTAGGAGAAACTATAAAATGGTATGATGCTTTAACTGGAGGAAATCTTTTGGTAAGTACTGCTGCTTATACAACTCCGGCTTTAACTGCAAATACAACTTATTATGTAGAACTTACTCGTAATGGTTGTGTGAATAGTGAAAGAAATCCTGTTCTGGTTACAGTAAATAATCCTGTAGCTCCGGCAACAGTTGTCGCTTCTCCTTTGAATATATGTACTGGTGATGCTACTACAATAACGATTCAATCTCCGGTTGTGGGTACTACTTATAATTGGTATGATGCGGCTTCGGGAGGAAATCTGGTGTTTACGGGAACTGCTTTTGCAACACCAGCTTTAACAGCTACAACAACTTATCATGTTGAAGCTGTAATTGGAAGTTGTTTGAGTCCAACGCGTACACCGGTTACTGTAAATGTAAATGCAAGACCTTCGGTACCTGTTCCAGCGAATTCAAGTGTTATTATTCAGTCAGGTCAGAGTACGATATTGTCTGTTGCACCTAGTGCGGGAGTTACATATATGTGGTATGATGCTCCAACAGCAGGAACTCTTTTACAAGGCACAGGAAGTAATACCTATACTACTCCGGTTTTGACTGCTAATACAACATTTTATGTTGAAGCGGTAAATACATTATCGGATTGTAAAAGTACTACGAGAGCTGCGATTAATGTAATGGTGACAAATGGGGTTAGTACTTGTTTACAACCAAGTTCACAAGCAATAAGTGTTGATCCTGGATTGTTATGTGTTTTATGTAATGGTAGTAACGGACCTAACGCTGTTGATGCAAATCCAAATAATTTTGCTTCTTTGACTATAACTGCGGGAGTACTTAATTCATACATACAACAAGAACTAAATTTTCTAACACCTGGTCAGGCGGGAGATATTATTGATGTCGAATTAGAATTACCTGGAGGTCTTGCTGATTTGTCATTGTTAGGATCTGTAAGTATAGGAACTTCTAATGGAGGTACTGAAAATCTTCTGAGACTTGCAGTAAACAATAGTCTATTGAATTTGCAAGTATTGTCAGGAAACAGATTTAAAGTTAGTTTTCCAACAAATGCTGCATTTGATCGAGTTGACATTAGATTAGGAGCATTAGTTGGCTTATTAACTACTTTAAACGTTTATGGAGCTTCTTATAGATTTCCAAATGCAATTATAACTGGAGCAGCGGCTCCAATTTGTGCAGGACAAACAGCAACATTAACGGCTTCGTCTACAGGAACTGAAACTTTTACATGGTATGATGCTCCAACAGGAGGAAATATTGTGGCTGTTAATCCAACTCTTCCATTAAGTGCGACTACAACTTATTATTTAGAAGCTACTCGTGGCGGAACTTGTATTAATAGTGTTCGTCAACCTGTTACGGTTAATGTTTTACCTATTCCAACAGATACGGATATTACAATTACTAGTCCTTTGACTGCTTCTTGTGCTGGAGGTATTGTATTGGCTCCAACATCTGCATTAGCAGGGGCTAGATTTAAATATTATACTGATCAAAATAAAACAACTGAGATTACTTCAGGAACTGTAGCGGGAGTAACTTATGTAAAAGACGGTACAACTGATGCATTAACTATCAGCGGACTTATTGCTGCTAATGCTCCTTATACTTATTATGTTTCTGTTCTTAACGGAGGAACTTGTGAGAATGTAAACGGAACTTTAAAACAAGTTGTTGTAAATTATCCAACAGGTTCAGCTTTAACAGTTCAAACTCCATTTAGTGGTTGTGCAAAAGTAAATCTAAAAGATGCGATTACAAATTTTGATACAACAGGAAATACAACTTATACTTTCTTTGATCCGTCAAATAATCCGATAACAGATCAGGCTGCGGCGAATATCACACTTAGCGGAACGTATTCAATTCAGGCTCAAACAGTCGGGTCAGCTTGTCCATCTGTTAAGTTACCGGTCGTAGTGACAGTAAATCCATTGCCAACATTAACTGGAGTAACAAGTTCTATTGTAATTACAAAAGGATCTTCGCTGGCATTGGCTGCAACATCAAACGGAACTATTACCTGGTATGATCCTCAAGGGAATGCTTTACCTTCAAATAATACAGGGATTCTTAATACTGTAGGCGTTTATACTTATACAGTAATTGCTACTAGTGCTGCACTTTGTACCACTAGTCAGACAGTAACTGTTAGTGTTATTGATCCGGTAGATTGTGATCCTTTATTTGAAAGAGTTTATGCTACTACAGAATTATCAGGATCTGTTCTTACTGGCGGTGTAACAAACGGACCTTTGGCGGTTGATGGTGATCCAAGCACATTCTCTACTATAACTACTGGTTTAGGACTTTTAGGAATTGGAACTACATGGCAAAACTTGCAATGGCCAACAACAATTCCAAAAGGTACTCCTGTAACAGTAAAATTAGGCTTAGCCAATAGTGCAGTTGCAGTTGGACAAAGCATATCTGTAGTAGGTACGAAACGTGATGGTTCTAATAATCCAATTGATATTGGAACTTTACAATCAGCATCAGGTTCATTATTGAACTTATTGCCAGGTCAAAATTCATTTGAATATACATTTGTTCCTTCTAATACTTCAGGACCTCAGGCTTATGATGGTATTAGAGTGCAATTAGGATCTGTGCTTAGTCTTGCACAAAATATCAATGTTTATGATGCACATTATAGTAAACAAGTAACTCAAATTGCTTGTGGAAAAGGTGATATCGAAGATATTTTCTTTGGCGTAAGAGATTTGGGAGTTGGAGCATTAACATCTACTGTTGGTGTTTCTAATGCCTGGAACGTTGCTGATGGCGATGTTGCTACTTATGCTACAATGTTTAGCGGAGTTGGAGTACTTGCTGCTGCTGAGCTTACTACTAAATTCAGAACACCATCTATGGTTGGTGATAGTTTAAGAATTACAATCTCAAAACCGGGAACAATTTTAAATCTTAATTTGCTTACAGGATTCACAATTCAGCTTTATTCAGGGAATATTGCGGTTGGTGCACCAATACAAAACACAAGCAGTTTATTGACTTTAAAATTACTTTCAGGAGATACAATGGCGATGACAATTGTTGCGCCTCAAACTCAGCCATATGATAAAGTTGTTATTACATTTGGAGGAGTTGCAAGTGTTTTAGATCAACTTAGAGTTCATACGATCGATCGTGTAACGAATACCGAAGTCATAGGAGGTGATCCTGATAATAAAATCACAGTCTGTCCCGGAGCGGATATAACGCTCACGGTTCCACCAAAAGCGTGTGCGAATTATGCATGGTATGATTCTCCAACAGGAGGAAATGTAGTAGCCAGTGGTCAAACTTTTACACTTCCTGCAACATTGGCTGCCGGTACGTATAAATATTATGTTCAGCCAATTCGTTACGGTTGCCCAGCTTTAGAAAGAGGTGAAGTTACTGTAATAGTGAGAGCAACAACTCCTGCGGCTAAAATAGCAAATGTGACAATAAACGGAGGAAATGGTACTATAATTTGTGCCGAAGACGGAAAAGTAACATTAGATGCGGTTTTAGCTGCCACACCAACAGTTACTAATCCGGTATATCACTGGTATAAATTTAATGGAACAACAAGCGTTGCGGTTGCAGGCGAAACAACTTCTAAATTAGTATTGACAGGATTAGTTCCCGGAACCTATACTTATTATGTAGGACTTAGTTCAGATGAATTTTGTGAAACTGCAGTTGCAGATAGAAAATTAGTAACATTTACAATTCTTCCAACTTCTCTTGTAACTGATATTGTAGTAGACAATGCTACAATTTGTCACGATACAGATGCTGTATTAACACCAACAACTACTTTGACAAGTCCTGTATTCTTATGGTATTTAGATGCCAATAAAACACAGCCTATCACAAATGGAGTAATTGGCGGAGTAACTTATACAATAAGTGGTACAGGAGTTTTGACAGCTTCAGGTTTAACAACTGCGATGAGTCCTATTACTTATTATGTAGCTGTTTCAAGCAGTACTACTTGTCCTAATAAAAATGGAGAACTTAAAACAGCAACTATAATTGTTAACGATCCTGCTACACCAACAACTGATGATACAACTCAGGATTTTTGTTTGATCAATAATCCAACGGTTGCAAGTCTTCAGGTAAATGAAGCAGATGTAGTTTGGTACACAGCATCATCAGGAGGAACAGCATTAGCAACAACAACTGCCTTAGTGACTGGTCCTTATTATGGAGCGATCAAAAATCCAGCTACTGGTTGCGAAAGTTCAGTTCGATTATTAGTAACTGTAACTGTAACAGATCCTGGAACGCCAATAATTACCAAAACAACACAGGATTTCTGTTTAGTAAATGCACCGACATTTGCGACAATCGACGTAAGTCCGGCGACAAATATTATTTGGTTCAATGCGGCAACAGGCGGAACAGCAATTGCTCCAACTACAGCATTGACATCAGGAACTTATTATGCTTCGATCAAAAATCCAACAACAACTTGTGAAAGTAAAGTGAGATTAGCGATTACAATTAATGTGACTGATCCTGGAACACCGGTAATTACAAAAACAACACAGGATTTCTGTTTAGTAAATGCACCAACATTTGCCACAATCGACGTAAGTCCGGCTACAAATATTATTTGGTTCAATGCAGCAACAGGCGGAACAGCAATTGCTCCAACTACAGCATTGACATCAGGAACCTATTACGCGTCAATCAAAAATCCAACAACTACTTGTGAGAGTAAAGTTAGATTAGCGATCACTATTAATGTGACTGATCCTGGAACACCAGTAATTACAAAAACAACACAGGATTTCTGTTTGATAAATAATCCAACATTTGCGACTATCGACGTAAGTCCAGCGACAAATATTATTTGGTTCAATGCAGCAACAGGCGGAACAGCAATTGCTCCAACTACAGCATTGACTTCAGGAACTTATTATGCATCGATCAAAAATCCAACAACAACTTGTGAGAGTAAAGTTAGATTAGCGATTACAATTAATGTAACTGATCCTGGAACACCAATAATTACAAAAACAACACAGGATTTCTGTTTAGTAAATGCACCGACATTTGCGACAATCGACGTAAGTCCAGCGACAAATATTGTTTGGTACAGTGCAGCAACAGGCGGAACAGCAATTGCTCCAACTACAGCTTTGACTTCAGGAACTTATTATGCATCGATCAAAAATCCAACAACTACTTGTGAGAGTAAAGTTAGATTAGCAATCACAATTAATGTGACTGATCCTGGAACGCCAGTAATTACAAAAACAACACAGGATTTCTGTTTGATAAACAATCCAACATTTGCCACAATCGACGTAAGTCCGGCGACAAATATTATTTGGTTCAATGCGGCAACAGGCGGAACAGCAATTGCTCCAACTACAGCTTTGACTTCAGGAACTTATTATGCATCGATCAAAAATCCAACAACAACTTGTGAAAGTAAAGTTAGATTGGCAATCACGATTAATGTAACTGATCCTGGAACACCAGTAATTACAAAAACAACACAGGATTTCTGTTTGATAAATAATCCAACATTTGCCACAATCGACGTAAGTCCAGCGACAAATATTATTTGGTTCAATGCAGCAACAGGTGGAACAGCAATTGCTCCAACTACAGCATTGACTTCAGGAACCTATTATGCATCGATCAAAAATCCAACAACTACTTGTGAGAGTAAAGTTAGATTGGCAATCACAATTAGTGTAACTGACCCTGGAACACCAGTAATTACAAAAACAACTCAGGATTTCTGTTTGATAAATAATCCAACATTTGCCACAATCGACGTAAGTCCGGCGACAAATATTATTTGGTTCAATGCAGCAACAGGTGGAACAGCAATTGCACCAACAACAGCATTGACATCAGGAACTTATTACGCATCGATCAAAAATCCAACAACAACTTGTGAAAGTAAAGTTAGATTAGCGATCACTATTAATGTGACTGATCCTGGAACACCAGTAATTACCAAAACAACACAGGATTTCTGTTTGATAAACAATCCAACAATTGCAACGATTGATGTAAGTCCAGCAGTTGCAGCAAATATTGTTTGGTACAGTGCAGCGACAGGCGGAACAGCAATTGCTCCAACGACAGCATTGACATCAGGAACTTATTACGCATCAATTAAAAATCCAACAACAACTTGTGAAAGTAAAGTTAGATTGGCAATCACGATTAATGTAACTGACCCTGGAACGCCAGTAATTACAAAAACAACACAGGATTTCTGTTTGATAAACAATCCAACATTTGCCACAATCGACGTAAGTCCAGCGACAAATATTGTTTGGTACAGTGCAGCAACAGGAGGAACAGCAATTGCTCCAACTACAGCATTAACATCAGGAACTTATTACGCATCAATTAAAAATCCAACAACAACTTGTGAGAGTAAAGTTAGATTGGCGATTACTATTAACGTAACTGATCCTGGAACACCAGTAATTACCAAAACAACACAGGATTTCTGTTTGATAAACAATCCAACATTTGCAACGATTGATGTAAGTCTAGCAGTTGCAGCAAATATAGTTTGGTACAGTGCAGCAACAGGCGGAACAGCGATTCCATCTACAACAGCATTGACAACAGGAACTTATTATGCGTCGATCAAAAATCCAACGACAACTTGTGAAAGTAAAGTTAGATTGGCGATTACAATTAGCGTAACAGATCCTGGAACACCAGTAATTACAAAAACAACTCAGGATTTCTGTTTGATAAACAATCCAACAATTGCAACGATTGATGCAAGTCCAGCAGTTGCAGCAAATATTGTTTGGTACAGTGCAGCGACAGGCGGAACAGCAATTGCTCCAACGACAGCATTGACTTCAGGAACCTATTATGCATCGATTAAAAATCCAACAACAACTTGTGAGAGTAAAGTTAGATTGGCGATTACAATTAGCGTAACAGATCCTGGAACACCAACTACAACAGATACTACACAAGATTTCTGTTTAGTAAATGCTCCAACTGTAGCTAGTATTCAGGTAAATACACCAGCAACAGGAAGTATAGTTTGGTACAGTGCGGCAACTGGTGGAACAGCAATTGCTCCAACCACAGCATTGACATCAGGAACTTATTACGCATCAATTAAAAATCCAACAACAACTTGCGAAAGTAAAGTTAGATTAGCGATTACAATTAGCGTAACTGATCCTGGAACACCAACCACAATAGATACTACACAAGATTTCTGTTTAGTAAATGCTCCAACTGTAGCTAGTATTCAAGTTAATACACCAGCAACAGGAAGTATAGTTTGGTACAATGCAGCAACAGGCGGAACAGCAATTGCTCCAACTACAGCATTGACTTCAGGAACTTATTACGCAGCGATCAAAAATTCAACAACAACTTGTGAGAGTAAAGTTAGATTAGCGATTACAATTAGCGTAACCGATCCTGGAACACCGGTAATTACAAAAACAACTCAGGATTTCTGTTTGATAAATAATCCAACATTTGCCACAATCGACGTAAGTCCAGCGACAAATATTATTTGGTTCAATGCAGCAACAGGCGGAACAGCAATTCCATCTACCACAGCATTGACTTCAGGAACCTATTATGCATCGATTAAAAATCCAACAACTACTTGTGAAAGTAAAGTTAGATTAGCGATCATAATTAACGTAACTGACCCTGGAACGCCAGTAATTACAAAAACTACACAGGATTTCTGTTTGATCAACAATCCAACATTTGCCACAATCGACGTAAGTCCGGCGACAAATATTGTTTGGTACAGTGCAGCAACAGGCGGAACAGCAATTGCTCCAACTACAGCATTGACAACAGGAACTTATTATGCATCGATCAAAAATCCGACAACTACTTGTGAAAGTAAAGTAAGATTAGCGATTAATATTAGCGTAACCGATCCTGGAACACCAGTAATTACTAAAACAACACAGGATTTCTGTTTGATCAACAATCCAACATTTGCAACAATCGACGTAAGTCCAGCGACAAATATTGTTTGGTACAGTGCAGCAACAGGCGGAACAGCAATTGCTCCAACCACAGCATTGACTTCAGGAACTTATTATGCAGCAATTAAAAATCCAACAACAACTTGTGAAAGTAAAGTTAGATTAGCGATTACAATTAACGTAACAGATCCTGGAACGCCAGTAATTACAAAAACAGCTCAGAATTTCTGTTTAGTAAATGCTCCGACTTTTGCAACAATCGACGTAAGTCCAGCAGTTGCAGCAAATATAGTTTGGTACAATGCAGCGACAGGCGGAACAGCAATTCCATCAACAACAGCATTGACAACAGGAACTTATTACGCATCAATCAAAAATCCAACAACTACTTGTGAAAGTAAAGTTAGATTAGCGATTACGATTAAATAACTGATCCGGGAACACCAACTACAACAGATACAACACAAGATTTCTGTTTAGTAAATGCTCCAACTGTAGCTAATATTCAAGTTGATACACCAACAACAGGAAGTATAGTTTGGTATGCCACAGCAACAGGCGGAACAGCAATTGCACCAACAACAGCTTTAGCAACAGGAAATTATTTCGCATCGATTTCAGATCCTGCAACTACTTGTCAAAGTGCATTAAGATTAAGAGTCGCAGTAAGTGTAACAAATCCTGCTACACCAACTACAACAGATACAACACAAGATTTCTGTTTAGTAAATGCGCCAACAGTAGCTAATATTCAGGTGAACCAAAGTAATGTCGTTTGGTACAATGCAGCAACTGGCGGAACAGCAATTGCTCCAACAACAGCATTGGCAAATGGTAATTATTATGCAACACTAAAAGATGCAACTACAGGTTGTGAAAGCTCAGTTCGTTTACTGGTAACTATTAGTATAAAAGATCCTGGAACACCTACAACAACAGCAACAACTCAGGTTTTCTGTTCAGGTGATTCTCCTAAAGTTTCTAATATTAAGGTAAATGAAAGTAACGTAGTTTGGTATGCCACATTAAAAGGCGGAACAGCGATTGCACCAACAACAGCATTAGCAAATGGAGATTATTTTGGAGCCATAAAAGATCCGGTAACGGGTTGTGAAAGTAACACAAGATTAAAAGTTACAATTACTATTGGAAACACAGTTAATCCAACAACAACTAATGCAGCTCAAAGCTTCTGTACAGTAAGTGCACCAACATTTGCAAGCATTCAGGTAAACGAACCTAATGTAATTTGGTATACAGCTTTAACAGGCGGAACAGCAATTGCACCGACAACTGCTTTAACAACTGGTGTTTATTACGGAAACATAAAAGATCCGGTATCAGGATGTGAAAGCACAACTCGTTTGAAAGTTACTGTTACAGTTTCAGGACCAAGTCCTACGCCAACAACGACAGATGCTTCTCAAGACTTTTGTTCAACAAATGCACCAAAAGTTTCTGATATTCAGGTAAACGAAGCAAATGTAATTTGGTACAGTACAGCAACTGGCGGAACAGCAATTCCTGCAACGACAGCTTTAGCTTCCGGAACATACTACGGAGTGGTTTCAAGCGCTACAGGTTGTGAAAATCCTGTAAGATTAGCAGTTGTAGTAAAAGTAAATACACCAGGTATTATTACAACACCAAATACAACACAAACATTCTGTTTATCAGCATTGCCAACTATAGCAAACATTCTGGTAAACGAACCTAACGTTGTTTGGTATGCAACTGCAACAGGCGGAACACCATTAGCAGCAAATACACCATTGATAGCAGCTACTTATTATGCAAGTGCTTTAAGCAACACAACAAATGGTTGTGCGAGCGCTACTAGATTGGGAGTTACTATTAATTTTGAGAACGATGCTTTAGTACAAATAGCAACTACAGACGATACACCATGTGTTTTCAAAGGAGTTACTTATTCTATAGCAAACGGAAAATCAAATTATGTATGGTCAATTACTAACGGAACAATAGTTTCAGGCGGAGGAACAACAGATGGATCTGTAACAGTTTCATGGTCAGATATTGGACCGGGTAAAGTTGAGGTAACTTATATAAATAACTGCGGTGATACAACAACTAAATCACTGAATGTTACAGTTGCCACATGTTCAGATATAACTATAACCAACACAGTTAGCAACCCAACACCAAATTTTGGTGATGTAGTAACCTTTACCGTTACAGTAAACAATGTTGGAGAAGGTAGTTTTATCAATACTCTAGTTAGTGATTTATTACCTAGCGGATACAATTTAGTAAGTTCTAATACAACATTAGGAACATATGATCCAAAAACAGGATTATGGACAATTCCAAATTTGAATTCAGGACAAAGTGTTGTACTTACAATTACTGCAGAAGTTTTACCAAGCGGTACTTATACAAATGTTGCCACTGTCGAAATTTCAACTCCATTAGATGTTGATACATCAAATAACTCGGCGTCTGCTACGGTAGAACCAATTTGTTTGACAGTTTATAATGAGTTCACTCCAAATAATGATGGATCAAATGACCTCTTTAGAATTGATTGTATTGACACATATCCAAATAACGAGTTGAAAGTATTTAACAGATACGGTTCATTAGTATATAGTAAACAACATTATGAAAATGATTGGGACGGAACTGCCAATGTATCAGGAGTTGTTAATAGAGGAGATATGTTGCCAACAGGTACTTATTTTTATGTGATAACCATTGGAGATGGAACGGTTAAAAAAGGATGGTTATCTATAATGAGATAACTGTGCTATTAATCATCTAATTAATTAAACTAAATAAGTATCGTTATGAAACTATATATAAAATCATTAGAAACATATTTTATTTTAATATGTTCTTTTATCACGGTTTGCGCCAGTGCGCAACAGGATCCTGAATACACACAGTATATGTATAACACAATGGCCGTAAATCCAGCTTATGCTGGGTCTACTGGCGCATTAGAAGCTACACTTTTGCACCGTTCACAATGGGTTGGTATTTCCGGAGCACCGGAAACACAATCATTCTCCATTCAATCACCGCTTCGAAATGAGAAAATTGGTTTAGGATTAAGCGTCGTTAATGACAAAATTGGTCCATCAAACGAATTATATCTTGACGGAAACTTCTCTTATTCGATACCACTTGGTTACGAAAAAAGATTAGCCTTCGGGTTAAAAGCTGGTATGAGAATGTTGAACATAGATTGGTCAAAAGGGAGATATTATGATAATAATGATGTTTTGCTAAATCAAAATATTGATAACCAAGCAAAAATAGCCGTTGGAGCAGGAGTTTACTATTATACTAATAAATGGTATTTAGGATTTTCAATTCCAAGCTTTATTCAAAGTGATTATTATAGTGACGTTCAGGAATCTATTAATTACGACAGGTTACATTATTATTTAATGGGAGGTTATGTTTTTGATTTGAATCCAAATTTAAAATTTAAACCGGCATTTTTAGTAAAGGCAGTTAGTGGAGCACCACTTTCTGCTGATATTTCGGCGAATTTTATGATTGTAGAAAAATTTGTAATAGGAGCTTCTTACAGAACAGACGATTCTGTAAGTATCCTGGCAGGTTTTCAAATATCAAAAAGCTTCTATCTTGGATATGCTTTTGATTATACAGTAAGTCAATTGAATAAATACAATGATGGAACACATGAATTCATCTTAAAGTATCAGTTCAATAAGGGTGAAAGCAAAATTAAATCTCCTCGATTCTTCTAAAAGTACAACCTATGAAAAAAATATATATCCTAAGTTTCGTATTGAGTTTTACATTTGGTTTTGCTCAGACGAATTTAAAGAAAGCGGATGCCTTGTTTAGAGATTATTCCTATCTGGATGCTTCAAAAGCATATGAGGAAATTCTACAAAACATAAAAAATCCATCCGCTCAAACGTTAAAGAATGCTGCCGACTCGTATTATTTTATTTCAGATGCCAGAAATGCATTAAAATGGTATAGAAAATTATACGAAGTACAAGGCAACAACTTAACTGATATTTACTATTTGCGTTACATCCAAACTATGAAAGCCGTTATGGATTATGATGAAGCAGATAAAATCACAAAAGAATATCTGAATAAAAAAGGAGATAAAAATGAGATCAATCGTTATGTTGCTCAAAAGGCACAAATGGATAGTCTGGCAAAAACAAAATCTCTTTATAACATAAAAAATTTAGATATTAATACCAGTAAATCTGATTTTGGAGCTTCTTTTTTTGGAGACAAAGTAGTATTTACATCTGCAAGAGACACAACAAAATTCGGTGAAAAACTATACAGTTGGAACAATCAGCCGTTTCTAAGTTTGTATGTTGCCGAGAGGAATCCTGCAGATGGAAGTTTGTTTAACGAAACAGTATTTCTTCCAAATATTATGACCAAGTATCACGAAGCAACAGCGAGTTTTGATGCCAGCGGAAAAACAATTTATTATTCTACCAATATTGTAAAGAAAAATAAATTGGTTATTGATCAGGACAAAGTCAATAATTTTCAGATCATAAAAGGCACCATAGCAGATAATAAGTTAGATAATCCGCAGAAAGTTTTCTTTGATAGTGATGATTATTCAGTTGGTCATCCTTCTTTGAGCGACGACGGACAATATCTTTTCTTTGCATCAGATATGCCCGGAGGTTATGGTGAAACCGATTTGTATTATGTAAAAATTGCCAATGACGGAACAATGAGTTCTCCGGTGAATTTGGGACCAAAAATTAATACAATAGGTAACGAAGTTTTTCCTTTTTACCGAAACGGAGTACTTTATTTTTCTTCAGACGGGCATTACGGATGGGGAGATTTAGATGTCTATGAAAGCAATTTTTTAGCCGATGGAACTTTTACAACTCCAAAAAATTTAGGAGGTCCTATAAATAGTAACAAAGACGATTTTGCTTTTGTAATTGATAAAACAGACAGTTATGGTTATGTTTCATCAAACAGAGCCGAAGGCAAAGGAGATGATGACATCTATTCTTTCACAAAAGGAAAACCGGTTTGTAATCAAAACATTTCAGGTACGGCATTTGACAGAAAAACAAAATTGCCACTTACAGATGTTTCCGTTATGGCGTACAACTCTTATAGTGAGATTCTTGGTGAAACAAAAACAAATTACGATGGTAAATATGCAATCGTAGTGCCTTGCGGGAAAGTAGTTAAAATGATTGCGGCTAAGCCAAATTATAGCAGTGACGAAAAAACCGTTGAAACTACGATGGAAAACGAAGGCGAAATTAAAGATGTAAACTTCGAACTTAGCAATTACGATGATTTGGTAGTTAAGAAAAAAGGAGTTGAAAAAGTAGATGTTAACCCAATTTATTTTGATTACGATAAGTTTGATATTACACCATTGGCAATTGAAGAATTGACTAAGGTAGTTTTTATCATGAAAAAATTTCCAAATATCAGAATCAAGATAGAATCACACACAGATTCTCGTGGGAAAGATTCTTATAATTTAAAATTATCTGATAACAGAGCCAAATCGACTCGTGATTATATCGTTTCGCAGGATATAGATCCTTCAAGAATAGAAAGCGCGATAGGTTATGGTGAAAGCCGAATAATTAATAAATGTAAAAACGGTGTAAAATGTACCGAAGCCGAACATTTAGTAAACAGACGCTCAGACTTTATTATTATCCAGAAATAGTTTTATATTTGCAATCTAATAATCTGATTATCAGTAACAAAGTATAGAACTCAGAAACCATTTGGAAGTTGGTTTTTATTAATTCTTTTTTAAGAATAATGGACAAGAAGAAAA
>Ga0160178_100864_pt1 | contig 15586 bp, 12 predicted proteins | sample met4sta_2_FD_108560 | JGI IMG/M metagenome (GOLD analysis project Ga0160178, IMG submission 108560) | Synthetic bacterial communities of pure cultures from sediment of Lake Washington, USA, under low oxygen conditions - MT... | ecosystem: Engineered > Modeled > Simulated communities (microbial......
AACAAAAAGAAATTCAAGGCATGGACGACAGAATGGCTAAAGATGCTGCCGTAATGGGCGAGTCGGCTCGTGCTAACATGGAAAAAGATATTCTGAACAAGAAAAGAGACGCCAAAAGAGCCCAACAAGAATTTAGCGAAGACTTTAACGTCCGTCGCAATGAAGAATTGGGTAAATTGCAAAGCCGTATCGTTGAAGTTATTCGCGGTATAGCTAAAGACCAAAGTTTTGATTTATTGCTGACCGACGGCGTTATTTATGCCAGCGAACAGATTGATGTCACGGCTCAAGTTCAACAAAAATTATCAGCGATGCCCAATTAATTGATGGCAATCGTCAGTCCCGAATCGACTGACGACGCATCAAGTCCCCTTGTAAAGGTGGCCAATCGGCCGCCTTTACAACACAGCACCATCCCCCTCTTTTTCCTATTGGCCTTGCGGCTAATTATCGACACTTTCACCGCCTCATTACACTTTGCACCAGGTAGGAACATGAACAAGCGACAGCTTATCGACAAGCTATCATTGGCTCCCCATATTGAGGGCGGCTATTTTTCCAGGACTTACAGTTCCGACCTAAAAACCGGCATACCTGCCGATTCGAAACCGAGATGTTTGCTGTCCTCTATTTTTTACATGCTGACTGACGACAGCCCGATTGGTCATTTGCATAAGAATAAATCGGACATTATCCATTACTTTCATGGCGGCTCCCCTTTAACCTACTTGATCCTCCATCCTGACGGCACTCTAGAGACCAAAGTGCTTGGCGCCGATCTTGACAAGGGCCAGCAATTGCAACTAATTGTCCGCGGAGGCTGCTGGAAAGCAACCGAATTAGAGACGGGCGAGTTCGGCTTAATCAGCGAAGCGGTATCGCCCGGATTTGAATATGACGATATGGAACTGGCGGAACAAACCATAATAAAGCATCAATTTCCGCACGCATGGGATCGACTCTCAAAATATGTCAGGTAGAACTGCACCCGAGAGCAGAAAGGCATTTGCCCACGCTATATCCCCCATCATTTGATTCACTCCCCGTCATTTTTCCCGATCCGTTTTTGTCGATTGATCAGCATCGAACGCAGCCGTTGCCATAGCGTCGTACAGCCTTTCATCACATGCGGCGCATGGCGTCTCGCCCTTTGCAGCAACAAACCGGCCAACCGAAAAAGCGTCAACCCGGCGCGATAGCTCATTCCCTGCAACCGGTAAAACAGCGGCCGCAGCGCCGACACCGCGCCTGTTCCCGACAGGCTTGCGGCGTACACAGCATCCCTGGCGATAAAATTCACGTCCCTATCCTTGACCTTGCCGTGCCGATGCAGCCAGTGCAGCAAGCCGCTGACATAAAGAACGAACAGGCCTATACCGGTAAGAAACCAGATAAACCGCCCAGTAGCGCCAAACGCCTCGCCGGTATGCATAGGCCATATCCAGGTTGCAAAAGTTTCGCCCGAACTAAATGCCGACGGGTCGCGCACTTCTTTGACCTGACCGCTCCACCTGTCCACCCAGACCGTGGTGTAGGGATGCCGGTGATTGACTTCACTGCCTTGGCGCAAATTAATGCGATAAATTCCGCTGTCACCGGCAGGCGTGGTAACTCGCCTGAGTTCGGCGCGGGGAAATGGGGCGCGCGCGACAAATTCCGCCGACTCCAGTCCGACCGGGTGATTGTTGGGAATCGCCGTGCTGATGATATTGCGCCCGGTTTCGCCATGCTCCATGCCGGATGAGCCGACCAGCGTTTCCAATACCCCAGGATAACTCAGATTAAAACCGGTGAACGCCAGCAGCAATAAGATCGATGCGCTAAGCAACCCGATCAGGCGGTGCAGGTCGAAGGCAAGCCGTATCATACCGGCATGATGACGAATCTTTAGAGCGTCCGGAATTCCCCGCCAACCCGGCCACCACAAGTAAACGCCGGTGCCGATAGACACCGCCAGCAATAATCCCAAAATACCCACCGTATTCCAGCCGAAGCGGTCAAGTTGAAGCTGTGTATGCAGGTCAAGCAGCCAGGTGGTCGCTGTTTGCCCCCAGAACCGGCTGGCAACGACCTCCGCAGTGTACGGGTTTACCGACACCATCAGCGGCGCGTGCAGCTCGAAGAAAGTTTCTCTGGGTTTGTCGTACCAGACGGTAATCATGCCATGAGCGGATCGGGGCAGCTCCAACGTCCATGAGCCGTAGCGGGTGGGATGTGCCGCCTGCACCGCCGCCATGATTTTATCGAGCGACTGACGCTTGCCCTCCGGCTGCTCGATAACCAGCTTTGGGTTCAACAGCTCGTCCAGCTCTTCGCGGTAAACGCTGGCACTGCCGGTCAGTCCCATCAGCGCAAAAAAGAATCCGGCGATTAATGCCAGATAAAGATGAACCTTAACCCAGGTTGCCCGGTTGAGCAGGCGTTGAACGGGGAATTGCATGGCGTTGTTGTGAGATGAAAAAACCGTCATTATCCCATACGGGATTATGCGGTGTTTATTTTTGTCCGACGCGCCGCACATAATCCAAAAATTGCGTCGTATGCCTATCCGACTACGGCATATGACGCAGTATTTTCCGCCATAACGCCCAAGTCATTGGTATTTATAACCATTTAACCAAGCATGGATATTGCCTGATTAGCCTACCGCCACTCCGGCTTACCCCTGTCTTGCACAACCGATGTCCGACCCCAAACACAGCTTCCTGCATGAACTCTTCCTGAAACACGCCCACGAGGTCAGCGCCTTTATTCGCGGACGCTGGCCCAGAGAGCAGGATGTTGACGACATCATGCAGGAATTCTCCCAGCTTATTCGGCGTTGCGTATTGAATCTGGTCTTTATTTTCATGGCGTAGCGCTTTATGCATCAATTTTCTTGTTGCGTAAAGATGAATTTCCTACCAGTACCAAAGTCAAAACTCGGTTCAATCCTGGATTATTATGTTGATACCGTTTCCCTACATAAACGGAGTTATAAAACCGAGGTTTACCGAATCAAAGCCCTGAAAGACCTTCTGCGCGAAATGCAATTCGACGAGATTATCCCTCAGCACATGGTTGTGTACCGAGATATTAGGCTTGCCACTCCAGATTCAAGAAACAACAATAAGATGCTTGCCGGTTCCACTGTTAAACTGGGGCTGATGCTGCTTTCTCACGTTTATTCCACCGCTATCGCGGAATGGGGCATGGAGAATCTAGTTAATCCGGTCGAGAAGACCTGAAAGCCCAAAATGCCTCCTGGCCGAAACCGTCGTCTGACACTCCAAGAAGAGCGAAAAATTCTCCGCGGTGCTTTGAGACACCCGAACCGGGAGTTCTACGCCATCATTGTTATAAATGGGAATATGGAAGGACATATTATCGCCCATAATTAGATCCCTAATATTCTTTTGGTGACCTTCGATTGCCATAAGGTTTTTCGTTCCTTTTGTCGTGTGCGCGAAATGCGGGAAGCTGTACTTTTTGATTTTTTATGTCGGCTCAAAGTGAAAGACCGGAAAGAGATCAAATCCAGTCGTTCGGATGAGAAGTGTTACAGACAGCTCTTGGCCGACTGCCGCTGGTCGAGACTGACGTTTCAGTTGCAAATAATGTCGGTTTGATCGCCCGTCAGTTGCATTTAATTCCGGTCGAAAATTGCGCTGTTTGCAGGTTTGTGGGTTTTCGATTGCAAGCCGCTACAGATAGGCGTTTCTGGCAAATCAAGCTAGCCGGAAATAAGCTTCCGTCGAATACTCAGTTGAGGTTCATGCCCTTATTCGACAGAGCACGATTGGATGCGGCGAGGCACGATCCGCATCAATCTCGACCGATACGGTGCATGACGTTTACCGCATCCTACCGGGCTTAATTTGGTATCGCATATTCAATATAGGCGAGTCAATAACCCTATTAACGTATTTCCTCATGCATGCCTAACATGGAAAATGAGTCTGTCATTTAAATCTGAATGACATAATCAAATTGGAGAAAATAATGGCTGTTGCATTTATTAGAGAAATTGTTAATTTAAATCCTGATATTACTTTGCGCATACGTGTCATGGATAACAACCGTCATCCAGCCTGGCAGGGTGTTCAATATTCAACCGAAGATTGGTTGCAAATCAATCGTCCGGCAAGTTCAGCTGTACCCGTTGTGGTTAGGCCGGACAACATGGCTGTGCCATGGAGTTATGGTGGAATACAACGTCTGTATATTCAAACCGTTACCACCGGTGGGCTGGTTAAAAATATCACCGCAGAAATCCATGGTGAAGATGCTTGGGACTATATGGTGTTGCGCGATAACTCATTGGCTGAAATTGGTAAAACAGAAATTGGCTCCCTTGGAGATGCTCCGGGCGTAAACCATTCTTGGTGGGCTATAGTGCTACTGGAAGATGGGCGCCTGGAATGGCGGTTGTTTGAACGGCAGGGAATGCACCGAGATGACTTGGTGAATATTGTGAACGGAGCTGGGAAATTCTTGATTGATATCTATCCCACTCTCATTGAGAAAGGGGCCGAGCTTTTGCCATTGATTGCCGGTTTATAAAAAGGGTTTAACTGACACGTCGTGAAGAACAGGATGGGGGTTTAACTTATCTTGCTCTTCATTTTCGATGCGTTAGAGGCTGTGGACAAAGCACATTAACCAATTGATTTTAAATAAATAATCAACATCTCCAGTCATCAGGGTAGTTGACAGCAGCATTTCAAAATCATGGGGTTAAAAATATCTTGTCCACGCTCTCTTTCGAGATTGAAAATTATTAATTGGAGAAATCATGAAAAAAGAAATATATCTGGCTTTTATTATTTGTTTACTGTTTGGAACCAACAGCTATGCAGCCTGTACCTGCATATTAACTATTAGTAATGGTCTTTGTAATGATCTAAATGGATATGTTAAAAATTCCGTCAACACAACTTTGGTGAATTCGTATAACAATCAAACATGTGTTATTACAAAAAAATTCCACAAAGAGGGGCATAAACTTCATGTATCTGCAGCTCCAAAGAATGATGAGCATATTACTGTTACAAGCAATAACTCAACCTATCATGTTTTTAAATATGCCTATCAGAAAGGTGATTATTATGGCTCTAAAAATATAAAGGTCGAGACATTCAACATAGGCAAATATGCTACAACACTCAATTTAATGTAGTCAAATTGCCAAACGAATAATTTGTATATTTAGAGGGCGCCATTTCCGGTAAAGAAGTTGCCAAGAAATATATATTTGAATAATAAGCATACCGGGAAGGCAAGTAATTTTACGTGCCTTCCTTTTTTTGAGATGAGTTAATTTTAATTATCAAATATGCGGTTCGATTTGCCCCCATTTTTTTGAGCAAGTTTTCCCTGTGCTTTGCTGCGGTTCCTGGTGCTATTTTTAAAAGCTTGGCAATTTCTTTGGCTGTAAATCCCTTCACCAGCAGCTGGGCAACCTCTTGTTCCCGAGGGGTCAAGGGCTCCGAGTCAGTCGCGGGCATCTCTTTGCTCGAAATGTCTGTCGTGTTCAATAAATGCCAGTAAGCTGACAATTCTGCTGCGCGTCGCATTCCAAGTACATCTCGAATATTTGCAAGGTGTTTACGAATGGTCTCTGGACTAATGCCAAGCGTTTTTGCGATTTCTTTGCTGGAAAAACCTTGAGCCAGCAACGCAAGTACTTGCTTTTGCCTCTCGGACAGGTACGAGGCTCTTCGAGACAAGCTGAGCGCCAATTAATCGCGAACGATGCGCCTCCTCGCGTCTGCAGCATCCCACATATCCAGTTACAAAATCCATCGTTCCAACGCTCCGGCGCGGCAATGCCGTGACGGACGATCCAACGTCCAAATATGCACCGCGCGAGCGGTACGGAATGCGTTACCGCACCGGAGCGCCGGAACGATAAAACGAGGGCCGTAGCTCCGATTAGTGAATCGTAATCGAACGAACTTAAAGCCTTCGCTCCACCACAACACGCTACGCTATTCGAATCTACGCCGACCGACCTTTCATCCACGATTAGTTCTCTTGCCACTATAATGGCATTCAATCTTTCGCTATCGCCCGATAATAACAACCCGGCGTAACAAAAACGTAACAAGGTCTGCATGAAAAAAGTCACCGAAAGGACTCGCCTGGCATTACTGGGAATCTGGCAACTGGAAATCGACGGCCAACTGAACATCGGGCCTAATTACAACAAAGGTCGGGCGCTGTTGGCTTACCTTGCCATCGGTAAAGGGCCGCAATCGCGGGAAGCGATTAGCGCCCTGTTGTGGCCGGACTCCGCAGGCCATCTGCGCAGGGTGCTGTCCAATCTGCGCACCACGCTGGACATCGGCAACGCTCCCCCCTGTTTGTTGTCCGAAGGCGGCGCGCTCGCCCTCAACCCTCAATATCCGCTGTGGATGGATGTCAGCGCCTTTACTGAACCGCTTGCCTGCCATGCCGATAGTTCGCCGGAATATTGCGCCGGCTGCCTGAACGGAATGAAGCGTAAGGCGGCTTTGTATCGCGGCGAATTCATGGCCGGCTTTTCGATTCCCGAATGCGAGGCGTTCGAGGACTGGCTGCAACAGCAACGCGAAACGCTACGCTGCCGGATGCTGACCTTGCTGGAACGGCTTTGGCAGTGCCATGAACAGAACGGCAAACCGGATAAAGCCCTGACCTATGCTCAACGCTATGTGGAAATGGAACCCTGGAACGATGCCGGCCAGCGCCAGTTGATCCGCCTGATGGCCGTGAACGGACAAGCGGCGGCGGCCTTGTCACAATTCGAAACTTATCGACGCTTACTGGACAGGGAATTGGGCGTTCTGCCGGAACAGGAAACCCTGATGCTGATCGAGCAAATTCGTGTCGGCAACTTCGACACCGCTCGTAACAACACTCTCCGCTTATCACCCGCATCGAACGAGCCGGTTTCGGAGCACCGCCTGCTAACCATGCTTTACTGCGGATTAGACGCGCACGGCGTGGAAGACCTGGACGATCTGGCCGAGACGCTGCATCTCCCACAACAGCAAAGCGAGGAGATCATCGCCCGCCATTCCGGCCATATCGTCCAATCCCAACGCCACGGCATACTGGCCTGTTTCGGCTTTCCGTCGGCACGGGAAAACGCCGCACGTTATGCGGTAAGAGCGGCGTTGACCATCAGAGACGCCATGCCTGCAGCCATCTCCGCCAGAATTGGCGTCCATAGCGGCATGGTCATCGCCCAGGCCGGCATACCGGACATCATGGGTATGACGGCGGCTTATGCGACGGACATGGCGGAATACGCCGAGACCGGAGCAGTGCTGATAAGCGAGGTCACCGAACGCCTGACGATGGGTTATTTCCGTATCCATCCCCTCGGCACCCAGAGCCGGCAAGGCATGGCCAAGCCGCTGGCCGTACTGCGCGTCGAGGGCGAAAGCGGCGCCAACTCGCGCCTGGAATCCGCCGAACGCCTGACACCGCTGGTCGGCCGCGCGGCCGAATTAGCCCAACTTCGGGCTTGCTGGGAACAAGCCCGGCAAGGCATGGGGCAAACCGTGCTGATTCGTGGCGATGCCGGCATCGGCAAATCGCGTCTGGTCCACGACCTTGCCGCGCAATTGACCGGGCATATCGCCAGCCGCGAGTTGCGCTGTTTTCCCGAGTTCAGCCAGTCGCCGCTGCATCCGGTGCTGGCTCTTTGCGAGTCGCTGTGCGGTTTTGACGCCGGCGATGTAGAAGCCGATAAGCTCGAAAAACTATCGACTTACCTATTGGCGCATCACCCGACTCTGGCGGATGAGGCGCTGGAACTGATCGCGCCGTTATTTCATTTACCGACGAAAACGCCTTCCGCACTGTCGCCGAAAATACAAAAACAGCGCACTGTCGGCATACTGCTCGATTTGCTGCACAATCCGGCGGCTCGACAGCCGCTGCTGCTGATCATCGAAGATTTGCACTGGTGCGACCCGTCCACATTGGAACTACTGGAAGCCCATGCCCTGCAACAGGCCGCCCCCATCCTGACGCTGCTCACCGCCCGGCCGGAATTCCGCCTGGAACCCAAACCCGGCTATACACTGGATTTAGCGCCGCTATCGGTAGCGGAAGTCACGGAGTTGATCGAACAATTGGATATCGGGCTGTCCGAGGAAGCCATACTCGGCATCGCCGGCCGCACCGACGGCATACCGCTGTTTGCCGAGGAAATGGCGCGGGCCTCGCAGATTCATGTTGCCGGCCCAGGCGCAACGCTGACCTTGCAGGAATTGCTGACCGCTCGCCTGGACAGTACCAGCGAGGCCAAGCCTACCGCCTGGTTGGCCGCCACACTGGGCAGGGAATTCGATTTAGCCCTGTTACGCCGCATATCCCCGCTAGCTCAAGACGCGTTCGAACAGACTGTCGAAACACTGGTAAACACCGGCCTGATACAGGGCGACCATGACAAGACCTTCGCCTTTCGGCATGCCTTGATCCAGGAAGCCGCTTATCGCTCCCAACCCAAGAAAACCCGGCAGGCGGCGCACAGGCGTATCGCCGAGGTCTTGCAAACGGCTTTCCCGGAAACCGCAGAAACCCAGCCGGAAATCGTGGCCCGGCATTTGACCGAAGGCGGCGAGACCTTGTCCGCCATAGGCTATTGGCTCAAGGCCGGCCACAACGCCGCGTTGCATTCTGCCCATTTGGAAGCCAAGGCCCATTTCGAAACCGGCTTGTCTCTTCTGGAACAACTGCCAGACGACGAAACCCGCAACCGCTTGGAACTACAGCTACAAGCCGCTCTCGGCGGAGTGTTGATCGCGCTCAAGGGTTACGGCTCCGAGGAAGCCAAACGACATTTCACCCGCGCCGCCTATCTGGGCCGAGGCGCCGGCGACGAGGCGGAACTGTTTCCCATTATTTACGGCCTCTGGCTGGGCGGCCAATCCGACAGCATCACCGTGGCGCCGCTGGACTTAGCCAAAAAACTCATGCACATCGCCCAGCGCTCGGGCGACCCGGTTCATGCGATCGCCGCCCATTACGCCCACGGCAACAATTTATTCTGGTTGGGCCGTCATTTGGAAGCCCGTCCGCATCTGGAAACGGTGTTGTCGTCGTTTCCGAAAATATCGGCCGAACGCTTGGTCGCCGAGCTGGGCGAAGATACTCGCGTCAGTTGCCACTCGTTCCTCGCCTGGGTAGAGTGGTTGCAAGGCTACCCCGATCGCGCCCGCCGACAGATCGAAACGGCGGTATCCCAAGCGTCGGCCCTTGGGCATGCTCACTCGCAAGGCTTCGCGCTGGCATTTTCGGCTACCTTGTATCGCCATCTGGGCCTGCCGCGCGAGACCGAAGCCATTAGTCTCGAATTATTGAAACTGGCCGAGCATCGCGAGCTGGGCCTCTGGACGGCCGTGGCTTATACCGCCCAGGGCTGGGCGATGGCCGCTCAAGGTAACGCCGGGGCCATCCATCAGGTCGAACAAGGCGTGGCGGCAGTGCGGGTAGCGATGAAGCTGGTCGACGCTACCATCAGCTTGTATTTGGCCGACGGCCTGCTCAGATTGGGCCACCACCGCCAAGCCTTGGAATGCCTGGAAAGCATCATCTCCCAAGCCATAGACTGGCAAGACCACTATCTGCTGGCGGAGTTTTTCCGCTTGAAAGCCGAAGCCCTACTAGCGTTGGATAACGGCGTCAGTAGGGAAGCGGAAGCCTTGCTGCATCAAGCATTAGACACCGCCCGCCAGCAAAAATCGGTGATGTTGGAATTACGCGCCGCCATCACTCTGGCTCGGCTATGGCGGGATAGAGGGGGGTCGGCGCAGGCCTACTCCCTGTTAAACGCAGTCTATCGCCGATTTACTGAAGGCTTCGATACTCCGGATCTACAGGCAGCGGCGACGCTATTGCAGGAACCCTCACCTCTATAATTGTATTTGCGATTGCCAACGATTAGACAGTGCGAACGACTCAGCCTGATCAAGTAGGTAGGTAAACTTTGAATGGCAGTTTTCGAACCTTCACCGGCCATTGGCTTGCAATGCGCGACACTCTACATAATTGCCGATCCCTGTCTGTCACTGTCCAACAAACGGTCATTTAATGGACGGGTTTGACCAAACCACTTTCGCAGTGGCCTTTACACAACGGTCAGGCGTTCGGGATGACCGGGCGTATTCTGGTGTTTTTATCCGGCCTTGCTTGTCCGGTATTATTCGTTACCGGCGTGATGCGCCGGCGACAAAAACGCAGGGCGCATAAGTTAAAAGCCGCGTAGCTTGGATTGCCGTCTTTTTGGCGACCCAACTCGACAGTTTATGGAATTACTGTTTTTTGTTCACTAAAAGCCAGCACGTCTTCGTTGTTAACCTGATAGTAATAAGACGACTGCCAGTTTTGGTTGCGGCTGAATACCTGTATTTCGCCTTTGTCTTGCTCGATAAGCGCATATTCTTGCAGTGCGGGTATGGTTTGGCAGCTTAAGCGTTTGCTGGTTTGATCGAATTTGCGGGTGGCTTTGGACAACACCTCAAAGCGTGTTGGTTCGGTTCCGTAAGACCATAGGGTGGGTGGATTCGTCGATTGGTTTGTGATGAGATGATCAATAATTGGCAGCCGCTTAACCTTCCATAGCGCAATAGTAACCGGCGAGGCCCGGATGAGCCGCGCTATCGTCCTTGATAATTGCCGGGTGTTTGGGATGGCGAAATGATTTTGTGCTGACATTCCATCTTGCCCATGTTCCGCGCATAACACACCCAATATCCAGGACCGTATGTGATATGCCTTATTGCACTGTGTCATATCACGCAGTTTTACAAATTATACCGCCCCTCCTACCTCCCAACCCCTCGCTAAAAAATCTTGTCAGATACGGCGCAAGCCCTGTCGATGCTGGCCTCATGGCACTCGCATGCAAGGCGTATCCCAGTGTGGCATGGATGCTGCTTTTGCTTATCAAATACTTGTCAATCAATAGCCTGCCCCCGACTTTCAATGCCTAAATCCAAACACGATCTACTCAACCGCCTGTTCCATCATCACAGCAAAGAGCTGTTGGCCTTCGCCGGTTGGCGGGTGGGCGATTTCGCCGCCGAAGACCTGGTGCAGGAAACCTATCTGCGCTTTCTACAGCATCCCGAACCCGCCTCCATCAGTAATCCGCGCGCTTATCTTTACAAGGTGGTCGCCAATCTCGGCTTCGATCACCACCGCAAGGAGAACGTTCGCGGCAAATACACCACCGAGACCGATGAAGTCGAACCGGATGACCTGATTTCGCCGCTGCCGGGGCCGGAAGCGCTCATGGAAGGAGAACTCCTGGTGCGGAACTGTCTGGCGGCGCTGAAAACATTGCCCGAAGTGTATCGTCATGTTTTTTTCCTGAACCGGATCGACGGCTTAACCCACCTCGAAATTGCCGATGCCTTGAAGCTGCCCCAGCGAACCGTGGAGCGCTATTGCGCCAAGGCGCTTGCCCACTGTTTTACCCATACGATGCGTAGTCACGGCTAAATCGGCGCGCACCGGCAGCCGCTATTGTTTTATACTGCGCCATTCAAAGCCTCCCATTATTCTATGACTGATTCTTACGACACCTCATCAGGCTCCGTCCATGAACAAGCCACTTTCTGGGTCACGCGGCTCCATTCCGGCGATTGCACCGACCAAGAACGGCGAGATTTCGAAGTTTGGCTGGCGCAAAGCGAGGTTCACCGCGTCGCTCACCGCGAAGTTGAAGCATTCTGGAACGGCTTAAGTCGAATTGAGCCGCTTGCCGCTCCCCAGCTTGCGGCCGCACGCGCCTATCTGCGCGAGACCCGGCAGTCTCGTCGCGCATTGTCTAAAAAACGTCTGGCGGGAATCTTGTCCGTTGCCCTGATAACCGGTTTCAGTCCGCTTGGCTGGTCATGGCTGAGCACCGATATTTACCGCACCGCCAAAGGTGAGTCCGCCGGCATCCAGCTTAGCGACGGCTCGCGCATCGACCTCAATACCGACACCGAACTGAGCATACAGTACACCTGGACAGCGCGTAGCGTGAAACTGGAACGCGGCGAAGCTCTGTTTTCAGTCGTTCACAACCCGGAAAAGCCTTTTGAAGTCATCGCCGCAGGCGGCCGCATTCAGGACATAGGCACTCGCTTCAATATCTACCGGCAAGCCGATCGGGTATCGGTAACGGTGCTGGAGGGCGAAGTCAGCGTTACCGCCAAGCAAAATGCCGTCGCCCAAAACCTGATTCCCGGCCAGCAGATCAGTTACGACTCGACCGGGCAAACTTCCGCCATTTCTTACCCCGACATGACTATCGCCACCGCCTGGCAAAAAGGGCAACTGGTATTCAAAGGCCAGCCCTTGAATAGAGTGTTGGAGCAGTTGGGCCGCTATCACGATGCCTCGCTGCAAGTGCCCGATTCGCGCTTACAGTCGCTTAAGGTCAGCGGAGTATTTCCCACCAACAATCTAAGTCTTGCCCTCAATACCATTGCCGGTGCCTTGCCCATCAAGGTATCCCAAACCGCAACAACTACCTTCGTCATAGCTCCGGCTAATTAGCCCTCGACCGGCTCCAAATCCCCAACGTGGGAACCCGCGCAAAAAATTACTGGTAACTGGAGTACAGGCTTTGCCTGCAAGCGCAAGCACCAAAAGTAGGCGCTTTAGACGAAGCTTGCACTCCCCTTGCAATAAATCATCTTCAATACGTAATGATGGACACAGGCTTGCGCCAGGGAAATACGACCAGGCCATCCTTGCCGGAATCCCGCAGATACTTATGTATAACGATCAGAGCTCCAGCTTTGAAGTCGGCGCAAATATTTTTCAAAAAAAGTGGCGGTCTAATACTTCCAAATCAGTCTTATAAGTTAGTGTCACAAACAAACTTAAAGGAGATCTGATGCGCACACTACCCAAACTGATAGCAAACCTGCCGCTGGCGATGGTCATGGGAGCGGCCGTAGCCGAAGAAAGCACTTTCAACCTCAACATCCCCGCGCAACCGCTGGCCGCAGCGATAGAGGCAGTGAGCAAGCAAACAGGATTACAACCCTTTTACGCCGACGGCGCTTTAGTCGGCAAACAAAGCCCGGCGCTGAAAGGAAGCTACAGTAAACGCGAGGCCGTGGAAAAACTGCTGGCGCAAAGCGGACTGGACTACACTTTCACCGGCGACAACACGGTGGCGGTCAAGGCGCCTGCCGCCAAACCCGCTCAAAAAGCAAAGACAGAAGAGCCTGTGGTTTTAGATACGTTAACTATCAAAGCCCAAAAAGCCAATGTCGATCAGCCGTTCGGATCCTATCTCGACCCTTCCAAAATAGCCCTAGCCAGAACCGCAACCAGCGATACCGCCCAAATGCTTAATGGTACGCCGGGCGTAAGCTTCTCCGGCGGTGGCGGCATTTCCAGCCGCCCCGTTATCCACGGCATGGCGGACGACCGGTTGCGGGTTCAAGTCGATGGCATGAATTTGATTTCGGCTTGCGCCAATCACATGAATCCCGCGCTCTCTTACGTTGCCCCTTCCAGCGTGCTGAGCGCCCAGGTGCTTGCCGGAATCACGCCGGTCAGCATGGGCGGCGACAGTATCGGCGGCACGATTCGCGTTAACTCTGCCGATCCCGAATTTGCCGAGGACGGCAAGGCGCCGTTGATAAAAGGTCAGGCCTCGACCTTTTATCGTACCAACGGCGATGCGCGGGGCGGCAATATTTCCGCTTCGATAGCGAACGAACATGCCGAGCTTAAGTACACCGGCTCCACGGTGCAGGCCCGTAATTACAAAGCGGGCGGAAATTTCACCACCCAAAATACCAAAAACGGCAGCGATGTCGTCGGTTCTTCAGCCTATAAATCCGAGAACCAATCGCTGTCGCTGGCCTTGCGCAACGACGACCATCTTGCCGTCATCAAAGTGGGACAGCAAAATATCCCTTATCAAGCCTTCCCCAATGTGCGTATGGACATGACCGGCGATGACAGTTGGTTCGCCAATGTCTTCACCAAGAGCCAGTTCCAGTGGGGCAACCTGGAAACGCGCGCTTATCACGAGGACGCCCGGCACAAGATGAATTTCCTCGCGGATAAAATGACGACGCCAACCCGCAACATGCCTATGGATACCCATGGCGTTAACCAGGGCCTGTCGGTAAAAGCCAATATCGATATGACCGACAAACACTTGCTGACTGTAGGCAGCGAATATCAGCGTTATCGTTTGGATGATTGGTGGGATCCGGCTCCAGGCAGCATGATGATGGGGCCGGGTACATTTTGGAATATCAATGCAGGAAAACGCGACCGCATCGATCTGTTTACCGAATGGGAAGGCCGCTGGACCCAACAATGGCTGACGCAACTCGGCGCCCGTGTCGGTGTCGTGGAAATGAGCGCCGGTAACGTAAAGGACTATAAAGACAGCACAGTGGCCCAGAGAGCGGAAGCGACGGCGGTGAATGGCCAAAATAAAAAACAAACCGACGTGAATATCGATTGGACTGCGTTAGCGCGTTATACCTTCAACGACATGCAGACTTATGAGTTGGGGGCCGCCAGAAAAACCCGCTCGCCCAACCTTTACGAGCGCTTTGCCTGGTCTCGCGGAGCTATGGCGATGTTTATGAACAACTGGGTCGGTGATGCCAACGGCTATGTCGGCGACGTCAATCTTAAGCCGGAAGTCGCGCACACCGTCAGCGCTACAGCCAATTGGCACGATGCCAAGCAGGAAGACTGGGAAGCGAAAGTCACTCCCTTTTACACCCACGTCGAAAACTATATCGATGCGAGACTCTGTCAGCCCGGTAATGGCGTGACCTGCGCCAGCCCGTCCAACGGTTTTAATCTACTGCAACTGGCCAATTTCGATGCGCATCTTTTCGGTGTCGATGTTTCCGGGTCTAAATTATTAGTGGATACCGCTAAATACGGCAGCCTGACCGGTAAAACCGTTTTAAATTATGTCAGAGGCCGAAACAACGACACCGGCAGCAACCTGTACCAACAAATGCCGTTTAATGCGACGGTAGCGCTCGAACATAAACGCGGCGGCTGGTCCAACACTATCGAAACGCAAATAGCCAGCTCTAAAACAGATGTGCAAGCCGTCCGTTTGGAACCTAAAACCGCAGGCTACGCACTGCTCAACCTGCGCAGCAGTTATACCTGGAAGCATTTGCGGGTCGATGGCGGCATAGATAATCTTCTTGATAAGAATTATGCCCTTCCCTTGGGCGGTACCTATATAGGCGAAAGGAGTGTTGCGGGAACGGCAGTTCCCGGCATGGGCCGCTCGTTCAATGTGGGTATGACGATAAACTATTAACGGATATTACGCACGGATGGTATTTCTCCCGTTTGCCGCGCCGAGCACCGGAGCTTTTATCGAGAACAGCCCGTTAGGGGCGCGGCAGGGATGACGCGCGTCAGCAGAGGGGCAGGAGCCCCTTATGCTGACCCTCGATAAAAGCGAGGAGCGCAGGAAGCAAGCGGCAATCGGGTCGCCTTTTCTTTGGTTACTTTCTTTTGGCGAAGCAAAAGAAAGTAACTCGCCTTCGGGTGCGACAACCCGATTCAATCAAGTGTCGCGCTAGCGACTCCTTAATGTTAAAGCGGTCGA
>Ga0160178_107958_pt1 | contig 14942 bp, 11 predicted proteins | sample met4sta_2_FD_108560 | JGI IMG/M metagenome (GOLD analysis project Ga0160178, IMG submission 108560) | Synthetic bacterial communities of pure cultures from sediment of Lake Washington, USA, under low oxygen conditions - MT... | ecosystem: Engineered > Modeled > Simulated communities (microbial......
AGAAAGGAGTTTTTACCTTACACAACGTGGATTTAAAGTGATTCGTTTCTGGAACAATGAGGTTATTGAAAATAGTGAAGGTGTTTTAGAGAAAATTTATTTGGTTATTTTAGAGATTACAGGCAGGGAAGAATGATTATATTATTTCCCCTCACCCAACCCTCTCCCTTTGGAGAGGGCTTTTTCTGGGCACTAATGAACTCTGTGCTTAGCCTCGTAAATTGCAGGGAAACTTAATAAATGGACGCATTAGTCGTTTTAATCCCCTTAATGCCATTGATCGCCGCTTCGGCTATCGGCATGGGGCATCTGTTTGGCGTCATCAGCGGTGAGGCCGATGAAAGCATAACGGCAGATATAGCAAACTGGACGATTAGCATGTCCAGCCTGCTGGCCTTGACTTTGCTGGGCATCGATTTATGGGGTAAAAATACCGGCTTCTACACGGTAGGGCACTGGCTGAACAGCGATACGCTGGACATACAGATAAACTTTATTACCGGCGGTTTTAATGTCCGTTTGGCGGCACTGTTTTCAATACTGTTAACCATAGTTACCCACTTTTCAGTTAACTACATGCATCGGGAAGCGGGTTATCACCGGTTCTTTTTTATTCTGAGCCTGTTTTCTTCGGCAATACTGTTGCTGGTGTTGTCGGGCAATGCGGTCGGCACTTTTATCGGCTGGGAAGTTGCAGGCGTATGTTCTTATTTTTTAATCGCCTACGCTTATGACCGCCCGGTTGCGGTCGCTAATGCGACGCGCGTTTTTGTGACCAATCGTATCGGCGACGCCGCGTTTGTGTTGGGCGCGGGCTTAAGCTACGCCTGGCTTGATAGCGTTAATTGGAGCAATATCAATGCCGCATCGGAACAGCTCACCCCAGGTGAAGCGACCGCAATTGCGCTGTGTTTTGCGGTCGCCGCCTTTGCCAAATCGGCGCAGCTGCCGTTCACGCCCTGGCTGGCCCGGGCAATGGAAGGGCCTACGCCATCAAGCGCGGTATTTTACGGTGCGGTCATGGTGCATGCCGGGGTTTATCTGGTCATTTTGTTAAGGCCGATTTTTGAACATGCGCCGTTGGCCATGGCTGTGGTCGCTATCGTGGGCTTGATGACTGCGGTTTACGGTTTTGTGGTTGGACTGACCCAGACCGATGTTAAAAGCTCGCTGATTTTTGCGACATCAGGCCAATTGGGTTTGATGTTTCTGGAATGCGGTTTGGGGCTTTGGCAGCTGGCCGGCTGGCATCTTTGCGCTCATGCGGTGGTTCGCGGCTATCAATTCCTGACTGCGCCGTCGCTGATGCATAATATGCCGAGTCATTATATAGAGAGCTCGCGGCGCAAAGCGCCTGACCACGATCACAGCCATCGCCTGCGTCGTGTCGGCGATGTCCCTGCCTGGGTTTATGTCGCTTCTCTACAGCGCTTCTGGTTGGACCAGATTACCGACTGGGCGCTGGTCAAACCGGTGCGCGGCTTGGCGCATGACCTGAGTTATTTCGACGATCATATCGTTGACCGAATCATGGGGGCTCCCGCTCCAGCCATCCGGACCATATCGTCACTGGCGCAACTGGAAGAACAGATGATTGGCGCTCAACTGGATAATGACTCGGATAACTTTGCCCAAGGCAGCGGTCTGGCAGGAAAACTCACCGAATGGATGGCGGCGGTCTTGCACTGGTTCGAGGACCGCTTTGTATTGCGCGGCATCGGCAAAAATTCAATCAATTACGGTCGAGAGCTTGGGCATATCGCCAACAAGTTCGAACAATCCGTGCTCAGACCCCGCTATCTGGTGTTGTTTGTGTTTATAACATTGTTAGTTGCATTTTGAGGCTCTGATGGTAACCGTCCATTACCCACCGCTGGCGATTAAAAGTATTTTGTTCACCACGAACGACTGCATGGATGCAGGAGGTAGAGCAACGCATGGAGCCGTTGCCGAGACACGAAGAAATAAAACTTCGTGTTCTTCGTGCCTTCGTGGTGATGATTTTTTAAGTTTTTATAACCGAACTTACCCCTGATGGATATTACTGTTACTCCCTGGTCGGCATCGGCGGCCTTTCCGCTGCTCACTACGCTAACGCTGGTTCCGCTGGCGGCCATGATCGCTATCCTGTTTTCGCGGTCATCGACTGTTGCACTGCGTTTCGGCTTCGCCGGAGCGTCGTTGACGCTATTGCTGAGCGTCTATTTGCTGACTGTTTTTGATTCTGCCACGCCCGGTATTCATCTGGTTGAACATGTGCATTTTGCAGGCCTCAGTTACCGTGTCGGCGTCGATGGAACGAATATTTTATTTATCCCGCTGACCGCTGTTTTAACCTTGCTGGCGTTGATCTATACCTTGATCACCCGGCATGTGACCGACCGGCTGTTCATTGCCTGCCTGCTGGGTTATGAAACGGTATTGATCGGCGCATTTGCCGCGCTGAATGTGATGCAGTTCTGGCTATGGTGCGTGCTGGAACTGATTCCTGTGGCGCTGTTGACGATTCATGCCGGAACCGGGCAAAACCGGCGCTGGGTCGTCGTGCGATTACTGCAATACTGGGTCAGCGGCTTGCTGATGACGCTGGCCGGATTTTTGTTGCTGGCTTTCGGCTTGATCGATGCCGAACATGCGCTGACTTTCGACTGGCTGACGCTGAAACAGAATAACGCCTATCTGCACGATGAGGTGTTGGTTTTTATTCTGCTGTTCTTCGGCTTTGCGATCCGCATGCCGTTATTTCCGTTTCACGGCTGGTTGCCGGTGTTGGCGGAACAAGGCACGGTCGCCAGCGCGGTCATTTTTCTGGTGGGCTTGAAACTGGGCATTTATGCGGTCATTCGTTTCATTTTGCCGATGGTGCCCGGAGTTGCCGAACAATGGGCCGGATTTGTGGTGACACTGGGTTTGATCAGCATTTTTTACGGCGCGTTGCTGGCGCTGATGCAGATAAACATTCGCCGGTTATTGGCTTTTGCGGTCATCAGTCAAACCGGAATGCTGGTTATCGGCACCTTCTGTTTTAACGAGAACGGCCTGGAAGGCAGCCTGCTGCTGTCAGTGGCATACGGTCTGGCGATGGCGGGCATGCTGTTCAGCGTCGGCCTGATTTATGAGCGCTGCCGAACCGCGTATCTGCCGCGCCTGGGCGGACTGTTCGATACCAACGGCACGCTGGCCTTGCTGTTCCTGATTTCCGCGCTGAGCACCATGGTGATGCCCGGTACGCCGGGATTCGACGCGGCGCATTTGCTGGTTGAAGGGATTATCGAGGAAGACGGCTGGCTGCTTGCCATCGCTATTTTGGTCGGCAACGTGATGTCCGCCGCTTTCTTGTTATGGGCGTTCCAACGGATTTTCATGGCGAATCCCAAGCGTGCTAAACAACCGTATAATTGCGCGCACCACCCGGTTTGGAAGGAGCGTTTTATTACTGTGGTAATTTGCCTGTTGCTGATCGGCACCGGTTTTTACACGACGCCGTGGCTGAATTTTATAGATCAGGATGCGGCCGCTATCGGCAAGCAATTTCCGATGCACGGCGCACAAATCCCCCTCAATCCCCCTTTTTCAAACGGGGAAGTCAGCCTGCCTTCCGATGCCGACACCAAGGACGACCAACATGAGTAATGCCAGTTTTCCCGTTTTAAGCCTGATTATTTTACTGCCTTTATTGGGCGCGTTTACGGTAGCCGTTACCTGTAATATCCGTTTGGCCAAGCACATTGCGCTGTTGTTCGCTGCGCTGGAATTAATCGCAACAGGGTGTGTGGTGCAGTTGTTTAATGCCGACCTGGCCGATTTTCAACTGGTCGAACAGTATGACTGGATACCCAGCCTGAATATCGAATACCTGATTGGCGTGGACGGCATTTCAGTGTTGTTTTTGCCGATGTCCGCGCTGTTGACCTTAATGGCGATCGTCGCTTCATGGAATTCGGTACAACACCTGACCCGTTTTCATTTTGCCTTATTGCTGGTCTTGGAAGGCATCACCATCGGCGTGTTTCTGGCGCTGGATATGGCGCTGTTCTTTTTGTTCTGGGAACTGACCCTGCCGCCGATTTTCTTCTTGATCGGCTTATGGGGCATAGGCTCAGGGCGGCGCAGCGCGGCGATAAAATACACGCTGTTCATGCTGTTTGGCGGCGTGCCGTTACTGTTTGCGATTATCCTACTGGCAGTCAACCACGCCACCGCAGTCGGCGGCAGTATCCCGCAAGATATGGCTTTCAGCCTGCCGGTATTATTGGCAACGGCATTGCCGGATAACTTGCAAGCGTTGGTGTTTTTATTATTACTGCTCGGCTTTGCCGTTAAAGCGCCGTTGGTGCCGTTTCATACCTGGCTGCCCACCGTCGCCATGGAAGGTCCGACGCAGTTAACCGCCGTATTGACCGGCTTGAAACTCGGCGCTTTCGGCATCATCCGTTTTGCGATGCCGCTGGCGCCATCCGCCGCCGTTCAATACAGCTGGGTGCTGGGCATACTCGGCGCGATTACGCTGGTTTACAGCGCTTTGATTGCGTTGCAGCAAACCAATCTGCGCCGCTTGCTGGCTTATGCCAGCGTCAGCCATGTCGGCTTGGTCATCGTCGGTATTGCGTCGTTGAATATGCAGGGCATTCAGGGAGCGATATTTCAATTGCTGAACTTCACGATGGTTGCCGGGTCCCTGATGCTGGTGGCCGGATTTATCCAGCATCGTTTGGGCAGTACCGAAGCTATCCATCTGGGCGGTCTTGCTAAAGTCATGCCGCGGCTGACCTGTTTTTACTTTTTATTTGCGTTGGCCAGCATAGGATTGCCCGGAACCAGCGGTTTTCCTGCCGAATTATTGTTGATTGTCAGCACCATGCTGGCGCACCCCAGTATCAGCATCGCAGCCTTAGTCGGCGCGATACTCAGCGCCGCGTATATGCTGTCCTTTACCCGCCGCGCCTTCTTCGGTCCGGTTACCCAAGCCGGTGTCAAACAGGTGCAGGATTTGCGGCCACGCGAATTGACGTTGTTGTGCGTGTCGGCGTTGTTAATCTTGGGATTCGGTTTTTTTCCTAATGGCGTGCTGAAAACCAATCGGGCAACGGCGGAAGCCTGGTTGAGCCGGTTAATGGATCAGCCGGTAATGGCAAGCAATGCTGAGTAAGATTAAAAGTACGGTTTTTTTTAAAGCATAGGCATCAGCACAACACATCATCCCGGCAGGAACACACGTCAGGCTATCCTGCCTGACGCCCTTCAATACAAATCTGTTCCAGACAGATTTGTGCCGGACAGGGACGTGATAGACACGAGGCAAATCCAAGCTGGCATCACCAATCATCTTTAAGAGCCATCCCCTCGGATTTACCTTCCAAAAATTGACAATGTTTGTATTCTTAGTGCATCCTAAATCCAGGAGGCGTTTCTCATGCATATTTCATTAACACCAGAACTCGAAGCCATCATCAAAGAAAAAGTCACTTCCGGTTTATATAACAATGCCAGCGAAGTCATCCGTGAAGCTCTGAGGTTTATGAAAACCAACGAAGAGCTGATCAATCAGATGAAACTGGATCACCTACGGTCGAAGCTGGCGGAGGGCGAACGTGATCTTGTTGATGGTCAATATACTGAACTCAAACCGGAACAGCTGAGCGATCATTTTCAGCTGATAAAAAATCGCGCAATCGACCGTATTAACCAAAAAAGAAAACCTTGTGCTGAAAATCAGATTAACTCAAGCTGCTGAACAACAGCTTGAGGACATCTGGTTTTATACGCTTAGCGGGGTGAAGTTTAGGCGGCGAGTCAATATGTCAGCATGATTGAACATGGCATCATGCAACTACTGGACAATTCCTATATTGGCAAAGCCAGACCAGAGATCAAAAAGGATTTGATATCACTGCAAATACAAAAACACTTGATTTTTTATCATGTCGGTACTGAATACGGCGTAAAGTCATGCTATCCTGATTTCGCAGCAGCTACGAGTACAGAAGAGTATTTATTATATCCCAAGTTAAACTCATCTGCATCGGAGGTGCCTGGAGTAAGTCCAAGAACAAGGCGACTTCGCAAGGACTGCTCGTCTAAGAAACTATTTTTGTGATCTAATTGCGCGGCTATTTCTCCGGCGAGTGCAATCGCCGCTTTTTCCTTGGCTTCATCCATACGATCACCGTGTTGAAGAGCAATCAAAAGACGATAAACACTCCAAAGCTTCCGAATCATTTCAACAGCAAATAACTGAGTGTTTAATTTGGCAGATAGCAGTAATAGTTCAGCTAGGAGTTGCTCAGATGGGAACGGTGCGTCTTTATGCAGCTTTGCCTTACCGAACCATAAACCCATAACAGCGGCAATACTCTCGTCCCGATTAACGTTTAAAGATGTGAATTCTATGAGAATCGTTGCAGCATGTAATATTAAGTCCTCAAATGGCTTTCGAATATCCCATATCTCGTCAAACACTGCTATGCAGGGAACTGAAGCGCGTAGAATGTCAATTCCTTTACTAACCGAACGTGCCTGACCAAGCTCAGCAGGAAGGATAGCAACTTGATATTTAAGCTCTATTCTTAGGCCCACATGCCAAGCACAGAGCTTCGAAATCTTCTCGGCAGCCTCTCGCGTGGAAAGCATATCCTTATCTTCAAGAGCTTTCAGTACATCGAGCGTGCAAAAGCTTGGATGAGTAATCTCTGGAATCTCACAATAGACCCGAAAAATCGCGTCATCAGAATAAAGCGCATAGGAACCAACAGAAACCAACTCTTTAACCTCTTCCATTGGCCAGTGGTTAGCCCGTGTAGAGTGTTCGTCAGGTGTGTCTGCCCATGGTTGGATGACCTGATTTAGATGGTTTTTCAAGACATCTTGAAGAACTAGGCAATCCTGCCGCATGGGACTGCCGCTCATGGGGGAGAGCAGCTGAATCAACTCGGTGAGGGTGGCCTGCCCAATCGCTATCTTTGGGAAAAGTCGAAAAATCAGATCCAGAATTCCGAGATCACTAACCACCAATAGGGTTATGAGATCAAGAAGCGGAACAGCCTTGGTTAACTGTGTGGTAGAAACGGGTTTCCAATCATCTAGCGCCATCGATAGATGGAACTTTCGCTCATGAGGCTTGGAATTCTTGCCTATCGCCCACAACGTTGGGATATCTGGCACGTTCCTCAAGATACGGCGAGGACGCCATGAGTAGGGTATAGGAATTTCACCCCGCTGTAATTGTCTCTCAAGATTTTCACTCCACCGCAATTGCTCCTCATCGATTCCGCTTATTTCCCGAAGCACTTGCATCAATTCGTTAGGGCAGGCATTCTCCGGGACGTGAACAGTCCTCAGAATACTTGAGCTGGGGAATCGCCTCATGAAAGCTTGAGTGCGGCTATGAAAATCTACTAGGCGAGGATCTGTAGCTTCCACAGTGGTATGCAGGATGGCTGCAAGCATCAGAACGAGGAACAGCCCTTCTTGTTCCTGATTATCTTGCTTTACCAATTCGCCAATACGCAAAGCTACTTCCAAGGCTCTAGGATTTTGTGGGTCTGAATGATGAATCAGATTGAAGAGCAGTTGTAAGGCGTCAATACGTTTGGATTGATCCATTTCTACTGCTGCGACAATCGATTCCACAGACCGGACTGCATCCTCTATGAAGCCGCAACGAACAGCAATATTAACGTAGGTATTAAGTGCGAACCGATCCGTTGAGCCTTTAGCAAGCAACTTCTGCAATAAAGATAAGGCATCTGTGCTAAGCCCAAGTCTGTCCAGAGCGAAGGCCTCAATCGCAGCAAAGTGTTCGTGACTATCATATCGAGCAAGCGCATCTCTGCTTAATTGGAGCACACCCTCCCAATCGTCGATAGTTGCGAGAGCATGCGAAAGATGGATAGCTGCATCAGCCGGAAGCATGCGATCCGCAGTAAGATCCTTGACCATTAAAGCAATCTTGGCCGCCTGTGCTTTGTCTACGGCATCCAACTCCATAAACAAATGTATGCCAAGCATCAACGGCTTGCCCAGAGTTTCATAAGCCAATTCAAGCTGCTCAAGTGCCTTATCTCTGGCTAGCAGATTATTGTTCTTTGCTCTCCAAAATTTCAGTAGGTCTTGGTAGGGCTCAATTTTGGGATCAGATGCAAAGATCGACTCCCACTCCAAGGACAAATCCGTCCTTACAATGCGCTCAGCTGACAAGATAGCTTGCGTGATCGCGAATCCGAACATGGGATCAGATGTCGACGCCATCTGACCCTTTAACTGGAACAAACTGACGCATTCCGCATGCTTGCCAGCCATGTGAAGCAGCGTTACGCGGCGTAGAATCTGAGCGTCTGTCTCCGGTTGTCGAGCGTTAGCCTCCAAAGCTAGCGAAAAATTGGAGATGTGAGCGGCAAGAGTTTCAAGGGCCACCTGAAGTACTGACATATTGGGGCGAGAAGCAGCCGCTTCTGTCAGTAGTGGCAGTGCGTCGTGCTGCTTGCCCAGAATCAACGCGGTTGCTCCCCAGATATCAGCTATGAGTTCAGTATTTGATGTCCATCCTGATGAACGTAAAGAACTCACAGCAACAAGGATGTCCTGCCAAGCTTCCCGTAGCAAACTCAAATTGGTGTCGATGGGACCAGTGGGTGGAATTATAGTTCCCGGCTCTGCTGAGGAAAGTCTGCCTATCGCAATGTTAAACCGTGCTCGAGCTCGAATAACAAAGAACAACTGCTTGGCCCTGTCACGCAAGTGCGGCTCAGCAAGCCCTGCGGTACACGCTTCAAGAGCAAGTCTCCATTCAGACAGCATTGAGTGAATAATTGACCGCGCCGCCCATCCTTCGCTGCCTGAGGTTTGTTCGGCAGTCTTTAGTGCATCTTCATAGCGTCCGCTAGCGGCGAGAAGACGCGCCCGTATCCCCGAAGAGAGCGAATCTGAACCGGAAATGCGAGCTATGACATCAGAGAAATCCTGTACGTGATCCTCGCTATAGCGAAGCCTCAGGTTAGCCTCCGCCCATGCCACCAAATACTTTGGCGAATTTTCGTAGAGTTCAGCTGCTGCGGCATATGCCTCCACTGCCAACTTATCATTCAGACGAAATGCATGGAGTAGTCCCATAAGGTACATATGCTCTGAGCGCTCCAGCGTGGAGGTATTTTCCATCAGTGCCTCTGCGGCATAAAGATGCTCACTCGCCTCTGGGGCATTTCCTTGGCGCAGTTGCTCTGCTGCTTCGTTGAGATGCCATGGAAAGCTTCCTTGCGGAGCTTGTGGCCAAGCCGATTTGGGCTCTTCAGCGATTGCTGATAGCAACAAAGGACTACTTTGAGCTAAGTTGACTGGAATTCGCTCAAGAAGGTTTACACGTGCGGTTGGGGCCATGCCTGGATTTAGCCGGTCTGCAAGCACATCCATCGCATTACCTACCATTCCAAGCCTGCGGCAACGCTCAAGTTCATCAGAAAGGTTTGTTTCATCCGTGAGGTTATTCACGGCCGGGACGCGGAAGGTGATATATTTCTGGTCGTCTGCTAGTTCCTCAGCGTTTAGACGTCGTAGTTCTTCATGAATCCATACGAAATAGAGAGGGCAATTCTTTGGTTTATCGTCTGAACTCAAATCCGCCAATACCAGCAGGATAGGCTCATTACACTTCATGTAATAGCGCACAGTGCTGGCTTTGAGCTGAATCGAGAAAAAATCTTTTGTCGCACTCAGATCGGGACAGGTAGTTCCTTTCAGCTGCGCTCTGAAAATGTGAGTAGCGCAACCCGCCTCCATAACTTGGATCTGATAGTCATATCCAAAATCCTCATCACCAGCGAGGTCCGTGGGTATCCATTCATCGGGAATATTGGCTCTAAAGCACTTTTGCGCAAGCGCCCCAATCCTCTGAGCTTCGCTCTGCTCGGGTAATAAACTTTGTTGGCTCATGATGATTCATCCAAAATTATTATGACTCAGCACAGACTCTTCGCACTGTGTTTTTTGCCACCTCTTTTACTCTCCTGAGGATAGGGCCGGGGAGAGGAAACTCAACAAGCAAAAATGCCTTTTTTGATTTCCCCTCCAGTGGGAGAAGGGGCTTTGCTCTGAGCTTGTTGATGAGTGGACGGTTAAGCCGCTCCAGAGCAAACGGTAAAGCTTAGCAAAGTGTCCCATCTTAAGTGGGAAGTCTTAAGGCATACTGCTAATATTTACGAATTATCAACCTGATCGGCCAGCACGGTCAGCTTCTTGACCAACTTCGATAATTGCCGAAGCGGGACGGGGTTTGTAACCCCGTCCCTGATGTTTCTGCAATGTCCGAGCTAAGCATAAGCAATTAACCAGCACAAACGTTTCTAACGGGGCAACATGCCCCGTCCGGCTGTAAGCAATGTGTCTCGCCTTAAGCGAAAAGCCTTCGGGCATACTGCTAATATTTACGAATCATCAACCTGATCGGCAAGCACAGTCAGCTTCTTGACCAACTCCGATAATTGTTCCCTGCTCTCTGTCCGCACCGTGGCATGAGCCACTTTCCGTCCTTTGCGCGGGGATTTATCGTAAAGATGCAAATGCGCATGGGGAATTGCCAGTAGCTCTTCAGTCTTAGGCAGCCCACCGATGAAATTGACCATGGCTGCATTGCCTACCGGCGCTGTTGAGCCTAAAGGCAGATCCAGAATCGCCCGCAAATGGTTTTCAAACTGGCTGGTTTCCGCACCTTCAATCGTCCAGTGGCCGGAGTTATGTACCCGCGGCGCAAATTCGTTGGCAACCAGTTTTCCGTCTATTTCAAATAATTCCAGGGCCAGCACGCCGACGTAATCCAGCGCTTCCAGCAAGCGGGAAATATAGGTTTCGGCCTGTTGTTGCATCGGGTCATCGGCTCGGCATTCGGAAACGCGCAGTATGCCTCCGCGATGCAGGTTTTCCGATAACGGATAGAAAACAACTTCCCCTGAAACACTGCGCACGGCGAGGATGGACACTTCGCGGTTAAACGGAACGAAGGCTTCGACAACAGCCGGTACGCCTTGCAATAATTCCCAGGCTTGTTTTAAATCGTCCGGCGATTTGAGCAGCGATTGGCCTTTACCGTCGTAGCCTTGGGTGCAGCTTTTTAAAATAGCGGGATAGCCGAGGGTGATCATGGCTTGTTCCAGGCTTTCGAAGCTGTCTATGGCCGCATAATCCGGCGTAGGGATGCCGAGTCCAAAGAAAAAGCTTTTTTCGACTAATCGATCCTGGGCAACGGCCAGGGCTTTGGGTGATGGATGCACTTGGGTGTGAGAGGCCAGAAACTCCGCAACTTCAGCCGGAACGTTCTCGAATTCGTAAGTGACCACATCGGCGCGTTCCGCCAGTTGCGCCAGCAGTGCCGGATCGTTGTAGTCGCCGATCAAAGGTTCGCCCAGCTTGTTGGCACAGGCATCGGCGGAGGGATCGAGAAAAATAAAGTCCAGCCCCAAAGGTATGCCTGCCAATGCGATCATTCTGGCAAGCTGGCCTGCACCCAATACACCAACTATCATAAATCGTCCTCTGCTCGTGGGTCCGAGTGCGCAAGTACCGATTCGGTTTGCTCACTCCTGAAATTTTGTAATGCGTCCTTATATTGGACATGTTTGTTACTGATGATGGCCGCGGCCAGCAAGGCCGCGTTGATTGCTCCCGCCTTGCCTATCGCCAAGGTGCCGACCGGAATACCGGCGGGCATTTGTACGATGGACAATAAGGAATCCATGCCGTTTAAGGCTTTGGACTGCACCGGTACGCCCAACACAGGCACGGCGGTTTTGGCCGCCGTCATGCCGGGTAAATGCGCCGCTCCGCCCGCTCCGGCGATGATCACTTCCAGGCCTTTGGTCTCAGCCGTTTCGGCATAATGAAACAATTTATCAGGTGTACGGTGCGCCGAGACCACTTCTACTTCGTGCGGAATGCCGAGTCGTTCCAGCGTTTCCGCTGCAAAGCGCATGGTTTCCCAGTCAGAGGTCGAGCCCATGATGATGCCAACCAGTGCGGTCATGTGTTACTCCTAATTAAGCAGGTAATCATAAATTTCTAATGAATTGTAGGTTGGGTTAGTCATGTAAGCCGGAATAAGTCTGTTTGAGCGGGAGCGAAAACAGGCGTTTCCGGCATATTGCATAACAAGCCGGAAACGCCTCCCTTGCGCTACGCTCGGGGAGGCCTTATTCCGGCCTACTGTTCTTATCAAAAAACCGGCCAACAAAACCGCGTAGTATCGCATAAATATTGGGGAAATGTTTCTTAAGATGCCGGTAAAAGCCGATATTTTCTAGCTCTCATCACTCTCGAGACCCGCCCGTTCGGTGATGCTTTTAGGAAAGGCCTTTTTGACTTTAACGCCCAGCTCGACAAAGCTGCCGGCTTGACGGATCAGGTTGCCGTTGCCTTGGGTTAATTTGTTCATCACGCCGTCATACGTGGTGTTGACGGTGCTTAGCTGCTTGCCCAGTTTATCCAGGTCATCGACAAAGCCCCGTATTTTGTCGTAAACGATTCCTGCCTTATCGGCGATAGCGCGGGCATTTTCGTTTTGGCGTTCGTAGCGCCAGATGTTTTCAATAGTGCGCAGCGTCGCCAGTAAGGTGGTCGGGGTGACCACGATGATCTTATGCTCGAAGGCGTCGGTAAATAAGCGCTCGTCGGCCTGAAAAGCGGCTATGAAGGCCGCTTCAATCGGCATGAATAACAGTACGAAATCCAGCGACCTGAGGCCTTTTAGGCCGGAATAATCCTTGTTGCTCAAGCCTTTGATATGTTCCCGCACCGCTTCGGTATGCTGTTTTAATGCGGTGACGCGCTCCAGGTCGTCTTCGGTTGAGCAATAGCGCTCATAAGCCAGCAAGGACACTTTGGAATCGATCACCACATCCTTGTCCTCGGGCAGGCGGACGATCACATCCGGCTTGAACAGCCGGTTATCCTCATCCCGGAATGCGCCCTGCGTTTCGTATTCGATGCCTTTACGCAGCCCTGATTTTTCCAGCACTTTTTCCAGGATCATTTCGCCCCAGTTGCCCTGGGTTTTCTTGTCGCCTTTCAAGGCGCGGGTCAGGTTAAGGGCTTCCTGGTTCATCTGCGCGGTATCGCGGCGCAACGAAACGATTTCCTCGCGCAGGGAAATGCGGTCCTTGTTCTCGTTGTCGTAAACCGTTTCTATGCGCTGCTTGAACTCGCCCAGCTGTTCCCGTAACGGCGTGACGATATGATCCAGGCTGGTTTTATGGTGTTCGGTGAATTGTTTGCTGCGGTCATCGAAAATCTTGCCTGCCAAGTTTTCAAACTGGGTGTTCAGGCGCAGTTCCGCATCCAGCAACAATTTTAATTTTTCAGCGGTATTTTTCGCCTGCTCATCCATGCGGGTCTGCAACTGCGCATTCTCGGTTTTGGTCTCGATAAACAGCCGCTGCAACTGCTTGAACTCTGTTTCGCGGTTTTGAAACTGCCTTAGTTTTTCTTCCGAAACCGCAAGATCGGTCGAAAGCTGCCGGATCAGGACATTATTTTTGCCGTTTAACAGCCGCATGGCGAATGCGCCGATTAAGAGACCTATTAAGGCCCAGACCAGAGGAGGCATGTTATTGACAAAATTCATGTTTATTAATTCAGATTTAATCTGGTGGGTTCAAAAAACAGTCTCAATCGAATCTGTCATTTACTGGACAGTTTCGACCCTAACCGGACGGCGGGGTATTCTGAAACATAAATAACGTTTGATTTAAACCATTGCCTCGACATCTTGGTCGAAGGTGTATTCAATTCGTTCAAGTCCTTTAACGTCTGGCAGTCATCGTAAATATCCGAAAGTGTCACCACTGCTATTGCCGCCGCGCCTACGATCGGTACAATCTCAGCAGCGTTTGTTATGCGCCTGTACGATGAGTTGCTGATTTTAGTCAACCTATTTGCTTGTTAAGTTCAGGAATTTTACCATTGTGCTCAAAGTACACTGTGTGAAGATATACTTCAACAAGTGAACTGATGTGGCTTGGGACAACCTCGATAGCGGCAACACGAATATTTCCATCTGTTACCATTGAAACAAATGAATCATTAAGGCCACGATTTTGGAAGTTGTTTTTTGGAAAATAGCGCTCATTGTTTTCTTTAATTGAAGGAGTTTTTAGGTGGCCCCAGATACGTTCATGGATATTATTTGTGGTTGCCTTACCTATATATAAGATTTCATCAGTATCAGACAACAAAAAATAGACTCCACTTCTATTTCCAATATCATCCCCGCGAACCGGAACAGGTAGCTCGCCTTCATTATTCCAGTGTTTTATCAGTGATCGTTTCGGCGGAAGAATTGTTCTGATTATGAATACTTCAAAATCAGAAGAAAATATTTCCGTGAAACGATCTAACTTCTTCGATATTTCTTCAAAACGCATAGTTTGCTCGATACTTACTTTGGAGCATAATAAGTTATTATCTGGGTCTGGATAACATGCCAATGCGTATAATAAACAGCCCCGTAGTCCCAGTTAGGCATGCTTTTTATGCCCGACATTCCTGTGCTCGAATATGGCGCCAAAATGTCGGGCAACGAAAAGATGTTGCCCGACCTACCCAGTTACAAGCGCTTGAAGATGGCTTCTGCAATATCCAGGGTTTTATCCAGGTCTTCATCACTGTGCGCGGCCGAAACAAAACCGGCTTCAAACGCTGACGGCGCTAAATAAACACCCTGTTCCAGCATCGCATGGAAAAAGCGTTTAAACAGGTTTTGGTCGCACTGCATGACTTGGGCGAAGCCGGTCACTTGCTTTTCTGTACTAAAAAACAGTCCGAACATGCCGCCAACGCTGTTGGTGGTCATGGCGATACCGGCCTGAGCGGCACGAGCTATCAGGCCTGAAGTCAGTTTTTCGGTTTTTGCGGTTAACGCCTCGTAAAAACCGGGCCGGGCTATCAATTCCAGCGTTTTTAAA